>Ga0102924_1007254_pt1 | contig 10210 bp, 9 predicted proteins | sample PaiPotPPM11metaG_FD_80116 | JGI IMG/M metagenome (GOLD analysis project Ga0102924, IMG submission 80116) | Iron sulfur acid spring bacterial and archeal communities from Banff, Canada, to study Microbial Dark Matter (Phase II) - Paint Pots PPM... ...
CCTCGAGCCGGAAGACAGCCGCGCCCACAACTACAATCGCTGCCAACGAAACGGCAAGCGCCGGACGGCGCAGCTTCATCCATGCCATCCAGGTGGAGGGCTGCTTTGCTGCTTCCTCTCTTAAACGCGCTTGCAGCCGCACGTCAAAATAAGGCGACGGCTCGGGTGCCTGCCACTCATCGAGCAACGCCATTGTCTTGCGGAACTCCTCAAGCGTTCCCGCGCAATCGACGCAGGCACGAAGATGATCGTTGACCGCTGGCTCAGCAGCGACGAGTTCGGCGGCCAGATCCGGAAACAGTTCGCGAATTTCACTACACTTCATAATTCTTTCCTTTGCAAATCTCGTATGTGAGGGCTTTTAAGTCCGCTCTCACACGAATTCTTTCAACTGCATCCGCAATGTTTCATATGCGCGGAACAGCAGAGACTTGGTGGCTGACTCACTTAACTTCAAAACATCTGCAATCTCGCGATAATCCATCTGTTGGTACTTGTGCATAAGCACCGCCATCTTTTGTCTCTCTGGCAGCGCTTCAACTTTTTGCCGGATCGCCCGCAGGCGCTCGCGGCGCATGATTTCTTCTTCCACACTGGGCGTCTTATCTGCCAAATCGGGCGCCTGCCCAGTTTCCTCATCCGGCGCGTCCAGATTCATTATGTTCTCGGGACGCTCGTGCCGGGTGTCGCGCGAATAATTCATCCCCAGGTTAGTCGCGATCCGGTACAGCCAGGTCGTAAACTTTGCGCTGGCCTCGTAGCTCGAACGAGACCGATACACCCGCAGAAAAACTTCCTGCGCCAAGTCTTCCGCAACGGCGGTATTATGCGCCATCCGGTACATAAAATTTATGATGGGACGGCGGTATTTTTGCACCAAAAAATCAAATGCCGAATCGTCGCCGGCCTTGACGCGAAGCATCACTTCCGCGTCGGTGAGTTCTCCAGCTGCTGCGCCGGCCACTGCAGCCTCTGAACGCACGCCCATTGCAGGCAGCCCGTATTGGAGTGCCACACTGCTCACATTGGAGTTAACCCGATCGGTGTCTGAAAGTTGCGGCCCTTCCTGGCCATGGCTGGCGCCGGATGTTCCTCTGTTGGAAGGACTTACAGACGGAGATACGGGTTTAGGCTTCTTCCACATGTTGGCGCAATTAGGGACCGGGGAATCCCGTCCTTAGAAGTCCCTTATTGTCAGAAGGTAGGCTAACACGGGGCCGAGAATGCGGGAACTGGATGGCTTACGGGAAGACGTGCCGTGGCTGAGTTAATGGTCGTTCTTGAGGGAGCTTTCTCGAACGATTGGCTTGCTAGCAAGTGCACTTCCTTACCGCCAAACGCGGATACTTCGGGGGGGGGTTCGGTATTCCGCACACAAACTTCAGTCTAATAATCTTTGCGAACCTTGATAAGCCTCGGCTGCCTATGCGGCGAAGTGGATGCAGCTACCCACACAGGTTTTCCTGCAAGCGGAAGTGGTGCCAACCGTCCTCCAGTTGCCCCCATACTGACTTCGTGCAAGCGATAATGGTGGCCATCATTGACGAATACCAGCCCACCAGCACGAAAATTCGATCTCATCAACACCGGCCGAGTCTTCATTACCACGTATTCGTATCCGTTCCGTGCCGCCAGCAAGTGAGTCTGCCCTGCGACGGGCTTGATGGTGTACTCACCAGCAGGAAACATGGTAATGCCCACCATAAAATCAAAAGGAACTTTTACGACTAGATTTCTGCCTGACTGTGCGCTTGATACCAGCGATCCCAGAAATAGAGTTAGTCCGGCTGCACACCGCAGGATGGTTGATCTCATCATTTAGTTTCTCTTTTCCACGTCCTACCGTTGACAACGCAATGCCGCGTCTTCGGGATTTGCAAGATCTGCCCAACGCGAGCAGACCTTGCCGTTGCCCCGAGACGTCTTATCTTTCTGCTGCAATTTGCACAAAGTCGGACTGTGCGATTACGGTTGGCGCGATCTTCGGTCTAATTACATCGCGACCTCGATTCCCCTCCAGCCAGAATTGGACTAGAGAGTATTCCCCGGCGTATTTGCGGAATAACAGGCTGGTTGTGTGGTCAACCCCCGCAGGAGACGAGACCGCGTTGGTCATGAGAAACGCTGAATGGCGTTGAGCGTCAGCAATTTTCCAGGCCGAACTGTTGTCAGACCAAACCGTACTCACTTCGTACTGACCTGCCGGAAGCGTATGGTTGCCCACCGTGAAGTCGAAAGGAATGTTGACCCGAACTCGGGTTTGGGAATGCGCCTGAATACAAGCCCCCATGAACAAAGCAAAACACACAGCAAACTTACATAACTTCATCTAAAGTATCCTCCCCGTTTCGCATCGTGATTGTCGTTGCGATAACTCTAAGCGATAGTACTGGGCCCGCCGGGTGTGGGCTAGGTTACGGCAGCGATTATGTAATCGGAGGTTATGCGGGAGAGCCTTACTCGGCAGTCCCATGTCAGGGTTTACCTGACAAGTAGGTGAGGGAACTCACGGCGAAATTGCATCACTGTTCAATCCACTGCTCTGCGAGCTTGCTAATTACTGGCTAATCACTCTCCGCGAGCAAGTGATTAGCTAATGCGTATTCCACAATCTCTGCCCGACTGCGCACGTTTAGCTTTCTATAAAGCCGCAAACGGTAAGTCTCAACGGTTTTGACGCTGAGTTTCAACAAATTTGCCGACTCAGTATTCGTATAGCCGCGTACCAAGGCCCTAAGAACCTCCAATTCACGCCGACTAAGAATCGGACGTGCGATCTTGCTTCGCCTGCCGGCTGCATGCCATACCAAATCGTTGCCGAATGTGGGGTCAATGAACTTGCCGCCACTTGTTACCTTACGCACTGCGGCAAAGAGCTGTGAGGTATTGGAGTCTGTAAGAAGGTAGCCGGAGACGCCCTTCGCCAGCATTGAATGCGCATAAGGGAGATCACTATTGCTCGTGAGTACAACGACTCGTGCTTCCGGGGAATGATCGGTAATTTCGGCGACGGCCCGAAGTCCAGGCGCTCTGCCCGGACCGCCGACCTCGATTAGCACCACATCTGGGACCAATTCCCGCACCTTCTTCGGAGTTGCCACTACACTTTCAGCCTCTCCGATTATGTCAACTTCTGGGACCTGCCCGAAGAGCGAACGAAGACCTTCACGAGTGATCGTGTAATCGGAAGCAAGCACCATGCGAGTAGAGACTTCTGAATTCATAGCGATGAACATGGCTTCAATGATGAAGTCATTGTCCCTTGGCGAAATAGGGACACGTAAACTGAATCATGCTGGAAGATCAAGTTGGAGTAGCTATTCAGTCGAGATGATCGAAGCGGGGACTGATTACTGCGAATCGATGCCGGTTGGAAGAACCAGTGTCAAATTCTTGTTGTCCGTCGATCGACCACGTTGTTTGATGGAGCAGGAACTTCTGAGCTTGCCGTGGCGTGAGTTTTCTTAAGGCTAATCCTCATAGGGCTTGTGGAGTTGGTGCTTAGTTGACCGCTGCACTTATCACTTTCGCACAAATTCGACACCAATTGTCGTACCAGGAGGATTTTGCTACGAAACGGCATGTAACCAAAGTGTGGGCCAACCACTGAGAAGGCGTGAGATTTTGGAACTACCGGCCGCCCCAAGGTCGGCGCTGCAAACGTCCGCTGCCAAAGATGGGATACAAAACGGAAGCAGTAGAGTGATTCGATCCGGAAACCTAACAGCAGTGAAGTGGCGTGTTATGATGAATTTGCCGCGAATAAATGGGCGCTTAACTCAGCGGTAGAGTGCCATCCTCACACGGTGGAAGTCATAGGTTCGAATCCTATAGCGCCCACCATTTTTTCAATGGCTTAGCGGGATTCGCGCTCTGCTTGCCTGGAACGCAAGCTCGGCTACCTTGTGGCTCGCTGTGCTCCTCTCATCCGTGACCAACGTCACCATAAATATTCATCCTGGTACGGATATCCGTGTGTCTCATCATCTTCTGTTTGACCTGCGGATGATGGAAGGATGCAAGCTAAATTGGAGATTCTCCAGTATCACAGCTATTGCCCACGATGCCGCGTGACGTACACATCGGAAGACGCTTTCCGGTTCTGCCCGATTCATGATATTGCATACTTGTAAGCCGGAGTTTTTCTTAGTGTCGCTGGCGTTCGTCGTTTTGCAGATCGGCCACGATGATTACTGGAGAATCCGATTGAATGCACGTGCACGCAAGGCAGAGGGACTGCCTCCCGAATAGCGCTTGCGCTCTATCTGCGCTCTGTTTGATTGAATATCAGTGCTCTTAGGGCCATAAAGTGTCATCCGCTGGCCTGCATCGTGTTGAAAATACGTTTCGTCAATAATTCGAGTCCTATAGCGCCCACCAACTTTCCGAAACAGACGCCATCCGAACCAGACGCAATCCGCTGGCTCTGAGCGCATGCAGAGGAACTTCACCTGCTCGGAGTGAGTAATGTTCTGGAAGGGATTTACTGACGGGCGAACGCCGCGGTGTCACCTGAGTTCGAATGGTGCTCCGAAGCGGAACGTACGGGCTGATGCAGCGCGAGAGCAGCCATGGCATCCCTGTTTTGGTAGAGAAGCACAATGATTTGCACGAGGAGAGCGGCGGCGACTGCGAAAAATCCCCACAGATAAATGTCCTTAATCGACGGCCACGCCCTGGGCAGAGGCTTGAAATCGCTGTACGCGATTGCGACGGCGATTAGCAGGACGAGGTTAGTGGCCATTGTTGCCATGCCGGGTATCTCAATAAAGCGGCGGCGCAGATACTCGCGTATCTCAAGTGCAAACGCGACCAGAAAGAACAACAGCATGGCATCGACCAGGATCGTTGCCACTGCAACTACCTTGAGCTTGTCTTTGACGATCCAGCCGGCTTCCTGAAAAACGGGCATGGACTGCACGATCACCCGCACAATTGCTAAACCAACCACCCCAATTGCCAGGTTCGCGGCGACACGCGCAAACTGTCGGGATTTTGCCTCGCTAGTCATGGATTGCTGCTGCATATCTTCCGCCGATCAACATTCAAAGTAAACAATCGACGGTCCATGTACTGCTAGCGCGACACTGCTGCGGGCTTACTCCAAGCTGTGAGATTGTCGGGATTCTCGGAGCAACGCAATCCAACATCGCCTCCTGAAGAACTGAAGAAGTATGGGCGGGCACCCCTTCTTACCCGCCCGGACTGCGGCCGTCAGAAATATTACGGCTGGTTTGTCCCTGCCGGAACCAGCCCCCCGGTTTTAAACCGCCCGTGGCCCGCGAATGAAGTGCAGCACCAGCGAGATCAGCGCCACGATCAGCAGAATGTGGATCAGCCCACCGGCGACGTGAAATACGCCCCAGCCTAAGACCCAGCCGATCAACAGAATCACGAACAGAATTGTGAAGATACTCATGAATTGAGCTCCTTTCGATAATCCTCTTGCCACATAATCGATGCATTCGATGGCTCCCGCCGGGGCCTGAGATGCTCTCCTAGAAGGGTCTGCACAAAATTAGTAATGTTCCTACAGAGGGCCCACAGCGAAACTCGGCGTAAACAGGACGCGTGCTACTCAAAAAAGGGGTGGCAAAGTTCTGGGCATATAGCTGATTGTGACCTGCTTATTGCACCGGAACAGTTCCGCTCACCGGAACGCCGCCAATGGAGCCAGTAATGGTGAGCGAGGTGATTCCGGTCGGGATGGTGATCGGAAGCGAGATCGAAGACGTGTTCTCCGCAATTGTGGCGCTGGCCGGCACCACGCCCGGAGAACTGGCGGAAAGCGACACGACTACATTTTGAGTCGCAGGCGCGGGCAGCGCGAGCGACAGAGTAACTGTCGCCTGGCCGCCGGCCGGAGCGGGACTTGGACTGACTGTGACCGCGTTAAGCACCTCGAGGATGCACGGCATACCCCCGGCTGGCGCGGGCGGAGTTGGTGGCGTAGCCCACGGGACCTTAACGAAATCGAAGAATTCGCTCATAGGGGGCTGGGCGGCATCGCGCGCAGTCAAATTAGGGAGGTTGAAACGGGTTTCAATGAGCTTCAGAATCGCCGTGTAATCCATGACCGTGTGCGAAACGTAGTTGGCTTGGGTGAATGGCGAAATCACAATCAACGGTAACCGGTAGCCGGTGTAATAGAACCCGCAGATCTGATCGGTGGTGTCATTCAAGCAGATGTCTGGGGGTTTGGTGATGAGATCGGTCGGAAACTGAATGGCGTCTGGCGGAGTGGCTGGTTGCGGCGGCACGTGATCATAAAAGCCACCGGCTTCGTCATAAGTCAAAATCAGAACTGTGTCCTTCCACGAAGGACTGGCCATCAATGTATTGATAATGCCCGCAATGTACTTAACGCCTGTCTGAAGATTGCCAACAGGTTCATTGTCATCCGTCCCTGGATGTTCGTCCAATTCCACATAACCTGCCGGTTCAAGGAACGAAACCTGCGGCAGCGTCCCGTTCTGCATATCGGTCGTTAATTGCGAGACAGGCTGGAACTGATTCGGCATATTCTGAAGCACATCCTGATAATACGTCCACTGGCTCAAGTAGCTGTACCGGGCGAGGCAAGACGGCGTTGTGCAGCCGGTATTGTCAGGATGGACATAGATTCTCCAGCTTATGCCATTGTCCTGCATAAGTTCGAAAATGGTTTTGCCTGATAACAGGGGCTCATTGTTCAGTGGATAAGCGTGTCCCTCAGATGAGGCTCCATACAAGTACATGCGGTTGAGCTGGGTGCGTGACATGACCGGCGAAAACCAGCGATCGGAGGTGGCAAAGTTCGATGCCATGAAGTAGTAGTAGTTCAGCTGACCATCGCCCACGAAATAGCCCATCGCGCGATGGCCGAGGACATCATAAAAGTGATTGCCTTGCGCATCGCCTGCTGCGGCTTTGACGTATCCATCCATGGGCGTATCGCTGGGTCCGTTGTTCGAATCGGTTGGATTTTCGTGGTTACGATCCACATGGCTCTCGTTCCACGAAGGGCTGGGATTTTCGGTGCAGCCGGATTGAAGATTGAAAGCGGTTACCGTGGTCCCGTTCGGGTCAGGATTAGAAGCGTTAGCAGGCTCACCGTCAAAAGTAGTGCCATTAGTAGCCTGGGGATAGCCATACTCCTGCCAATAGTTCATCAAATGGCCGAAGTAGTGGTCGAACGAGCGGTTTTCCTGCGTAACTACGATGATGTGATTGATGGCATTAATGTTTTGCGGCGAGAACGTAGCAGTGACGCTTGCACCCGCCGTACTTGAGAGCGTCAATTGGCAATTTGCGCCGGTGCATGCGCCGCTGAAACCAGAGAAGTTGTTTCCAGATGCCGGGGTCGCGGTCAATGAAACAACCGCCCCGTTGGCGAACGCAGCCGTACAAGTGGTAGGACAACTAATGCCGGCCGGGCTGCTGGTGACCGTGCCTTGACCGACAACTGTTACGGTTAACTGTCCCCCGGTAGTGAATGTTGCAGAAACCGATTGATTGCTGGAGAGTACAAGTTGGCAGGAAGCGCCGCTACAGGCGCCACTGTAACCTCCGAACTGGGAGCCCGATCCGGCGGTCGCGGTGAGCGTAACAGACGTTCCCGAAGCGAAGCTTGCAGTGCAAGTGGTGGGGCAGTTTATTCCCGCGGGACTGCTGGTGACCGTGCCACTGCCTGTGACAGCAACCGTCAGCTGAACATTTTGAGGCGGTGGGGGATTATTGCTGCTGGAGGAGCCCCCACAAGCAGTGAGGATCAATGCAGAGGTCAGAACAACTGAGAAACCAAGAACGCGAAAATTCAAACGTGGCCTACCCCTACCTAGCTGAAGATTAGTTGCGGAACGGAGTAGCTGGGTTGCACTACAGTCCTTTGCTGAGTGGGGTTTGAGGCCTTTTAATGCAATGTTAATAACTGTCTAGGAATGAAGCATTTCACGGAAACAAACCGATATCCTTTATAGGTGAGCCAGAGAGCGTCAGAACCTGAACCAACTCACGTTGGCCTGTGCGCAGACTGCCAGCACATGCGACTGATCAAGTCGGACCGCGGTTCGACGTTTTATCTCTGCCAGCGTTCGGCATCGGATGAGAGCTTTCCTAAATATCCCAGGCTGCCGGTGGTCCAGTGCCAAGGATATGAGCCCAACCCGAGTGATTGAGGTAGGGCTATTTGAAAATGAGCGGCGAACCGTGATCAAGACAGGCTTGCGCCGATCCGCTCGAATCAAGCCGCATAATCGCGGTTTCGTCTGCGCAAAATGCCTTCGTGCCGCTGGTATGTAGAGAGAGCGGGACCGCAATCACTTGAAATTTTGAGATCGGTTTACCGGCGGCATCGGCGGTGCAGTTCTGCAGAGCGAAAGCGTAACCACTTTTTTGTCCGTTCAATAAAGACGAATCGTTCAGACCTACCGAGTTAAGATCCGCCAGATTGCAGGTAAATCCCTCGTTCTGATGTTGCGAGAGATACGCAATCTCCGCTGTTTCGAGAACGCGGATTGAACCCACCGCGGAGCTTTCATTGGCGGCGATCTTTGCCCGCAACAGGTTGGGAATGGCAATGGCGGCAACAATCAAAATGAAAGGAATGGCCACGATACCAAGATATCCAAGCACCAGACCTGCGATGGCCAGTCCCTGACCTTTGAGCTGCCCGGCGCTTTTGCGGATCTGCGAAAGTGAAATGTGCCCTAGCACGATCGCGATGATGGAGACAGGAAATACATTCACAATTCCGCAAACCAAACTTGCAATGGCCATGCCGCTGGTCTTCGCTGGGCCGATGGGAGCGCCTGAAGCCGATAACGGCGGGGCAGTGAATTGAGCAGGCGAGATTACGTTGCCACAGTTGGAGCAAAACTGGCTATGGTCGGCGACTGTCGCGCCACATCTGGGGCAGTTCAAGGGTGTGTGCCTCCGCAGCGATCTAAGTTCTGGCAGTAAATTGGAGGAACAATACTCCGCCCATAGAGCTACGTCAATTGAGAATGTTGGAACACGCAGTTCTGCGTGCGTCGGAACGCATTGCCGTGCGGTGACGTACTATTCCTGTGATTTGGCCGGAACCTCGAGTCCCAGCTCTTTCATCACCATTTGCAGATCTTTCCAAGTTTCCTTTTTTTGGCGGGGATCGCGTAGAAGAAAGGCTGGGTGATAGGTCACTGCCAGCTTGGTGCCGCGGAAGTCGTACCAACGCCCGCGCAATTCTGACATGGGCGCATTAATAGCCAGGAGAATCTTGGCGGCAACGGCGCCAAGCGCCACTATAGCCTTCGGAGCGATGGTTTCAATCTGGCGCATGAGAAACGGCGAGCAGGTTTCGCATTCGTCGCGCTCCGGCGTGCGGTTGTTGGGAGGCCGGCACTTAATAATGTTGGCGATGTAAACCTCTTCGCGGCTCAGGCCCATGGCTTTAATCATGTTGGTTAGCAATTGTCCGGCGCGACCGACGAATGGCTCGCCCCGTTCATCTTCATCGGCACCAGGAGCTTCGCCAATAAACATCAGTTCGGCGCGAGGATTGCCTACGCCGAAGACAATTTGCTTGCGTCCTTGTTTGTGCAGGCGGCAGCGGGTGCAGTCGCCAATGTCTTCGCGGATTAAGCGGAGAACGGTGGCAGGATCGGATGTTGGGTTCAGTTTCATTGAGTCTGCGAGCGGTGGTGTAGTGCGGGCGCTCTCGGTCGCTAATCCAGAATCAGCGTTGAGGGCTTGAACCGGTTGTCGATAGAAATCGTAAATTCCTAAATCGTTGTAGTAACGGACGCGGTCGGACAGCGCTCGGCGAAGTTGCGGATCAAGAGAGGGCATTTCGGAATTGTAAACGGTGAATTTGGACAAGTTCGATTAATTGCAGAAGACTGAAAAAATCTTTAACCACAGAGGGCACAGAGTTTCACAGAGAAACTCGGGTTGGGCGCCAGCCGAGAATCTGAAATCTAAGGAAATCCGCTAAGAGCTAATAGCTAGAGGCTTCTTTTTCAATTCCACCACAGAATCGAGCACCCGCTGGGCAACCTCCCACTTCGTAGTTTCGGGCACGGGGATAGTCTCCGATCCGGTCAGGATGGTCACGGCGTTGCGCTCGGAATCAAAGCCGACACCTTCGCGTGAGACGTCGTTCACCACAATCGCATCCAGAGATTTCGTTCGCAGCTTCTTGCGCGCGTTCTCGATTACATTTTCAGTTTCCGCGGCGAACCCAATTACCAAC
>Ga0102924_1007256_pt1 | contig 10209 bp, 8 predicted proteins | sample PaiPotPPM11metaG_FD_80116 | JGI IMG/M metagenome (GOLD analysis project Ga0102924, IMG submission 80116) | Iron sulfur acid spring bacterial and archeal communities from Banff, Canada, to study Microbial Dark Matter (Phase II) - Paint Pots PPM... ...
GCGCGCGGCGTCGCTCCCGACGAGGGGGGAGGCAGCTCGGCGGGCGGCGGGGCCGCCGGACGTTCGTTGTTGTTGCCCACGGCGGGCGTGGTCAGGTGCGCCGCGCGCATGACGTCGTCGCGCGTGACCCGACCCCGCTCGCCCGTGCCCTTCACGCTCGCGAGGTCCACGTCGTTCTCGAGGGCGGCCTTGCGCACGGTCGGCGTCGCGAGGGCCCCGAGGTTTCCCGTCCGTGGCGGAGGAGCCACCGGCGCCGGGGGGGGCATCGACACGGGTGCGCCAGGAGCGGCCGACAGCGACGCACCGGCGGTCTCGTCGATCTGGGCGATGATCGTCTTCACCGGGACGACCTGCCCCTCGGTCGCGAGAAGCTTGGCGACCCGGCCGCCCGCGGGTGCGGGCAGGTCGCTGTCTGCCTTGTCCGTGGCGATCGACACGAGCGGCTGGTCCTTCTTGACGACGTCGCCCTCGCGCACGAGCCATTTCGAAATCGTGCCTTCGGACACGCTCTCGCCGAGCTGGGGGACCGTCACGTCGATGAGCATGGACCTCGGATCTCCAGTTTCGCGGGTACCGTGCACCTATAGCGTCGCTGCCCCCGGCCGCAAAGGCGCTTCTGGCGCGCCCCGCCTATTGTGCGACGAGCCGCCTTCAGGACCGTGCGGCGCCCGAGCGACGGCTCCTCAGGCACGCCAGGAAATACCCGTCGGTCCCGTGCACGTGTGGCAGGAGGCGGACTTCGTTCGACTCGCCGAAGACGGCACGCACCTCGGGCGCCTCGAACGAGGCCGGCTCGAGCTCCGGGCGCGCGCGCAGCAGGGCCTGCAGGACCTCCTCGCCTTCCTCTCGAAGGACGCTGCACACGACGTAGACGAGCGTGCCGCCGGGCCGCAGGCGCTCGGCTGCACTCGAGGCGATCGCGATCTGGGCCTGCGCCATCGCCGCGAGATCGACGGCCTCGCGGCGGAGGGCGATCTCGGGTCGCCGGCGGAGCGTGCCCACGCCCGAGCAGGGCGCGTCCACCAGCACGCGATCGTACGCGCCGGTGACCTCCCCCGAGCCCACGGACCAGTCGACGGCGAACGTCGCTCGCGGGCGCACTCCGACGCGGGCGAGCTCCTCCCGCAGCCGTTCGAGCTTTGCCGGGAGAGCGTCGCATGCGTCGGCCGCTCCGAGCGAACCGGCGGCGCGCGCAAGGATCGCGGTCTTGTTCCCGCGGCCCGCGCACGCATCGAGGACGATGTCGCCCTCCCGCACACCGAGGGCGAGCGCGGCGAGCTGGGAGCCCTCCTCTTGTATGGCCCACGCACCCTCGCTCCAGCCGGGGAGGTCTTGCGGCCTTCCGGCGCCGCGGGCGAGGATGGCTCGCGGCGACACGCGGCCGGGCTCGAAGCTCGCCGCCGGGGCGGCAGCGCGCAGGCGCTCGACCCACGTGTCGCGTTCCGACGCGCGCTCCACCCGGAGCGCGACCGCCGGCGGCTCGGTCCCGCAGCGGAGGAACGCGCGCGCCTCTTCCGGCGACAGCGCGCGGTCGAGGGCCTCGCGTAGCCACGCCGGGGTCGACGCCACGATCGCGCGCTCGCGTTCGTCGTCGGCGCGAGCGGTGGACGCCGCATGCTGGGCCACGCGGCGGAGGACTGCGTTCGCGAAGGCCGCGACGCGCGGGCCGCGCGCCTCGCGCACGGCCTCGACGGCGGCGTTCACCGCGGCGAACGCGGGGACGCGCGTGAAGTAAAGCTGGTAGGTGGCAACGGCCAGGTGAGCGCGGACGCGCACGTCCACGCCCTTGAGGCCGCGCGGCGCGAAGCGAGCGATCCGCTCGAGCAGCCACGGCATCACGCGCAAGCATCCGTAGACGATCTCGGTCGCGAGCGCCCGGTCGCGCGGTTCGACCTGCACGGCTTGCGAGAGCTCCGCCTGCAAGGCCGCCGACGCGAACGCCCCGTCCTTCTCGACGCGGGCGATGACGCGTGCCGCGACGTCGCGCGCCGCCGGCGCACCCTCCACGACCAAAGCTCGCGCACCTGCGTGACGATGGCGTCCCACCGCCGTTCGACGTCGTGCTTGAAGGCCACGAGCATCAGGAGGACAAGCATCACCATCCCGACGAGGCTCGCCACCTCGCGCGTGCGCAGGGGCAGCGGTCGGCGGCGCGCGGCCTCGAAGAGGAAGAAGAGGAGGTGGCCGCCGTCGAGCACGGGGATGGGCAGCAAATTGATGAGGCCGAGGTTGACCGAGATGAGCGCCATGGCCCAGACGAAGTTCGTCGTGCCCTGCGCCGCGGCCTGACCGGCGATGTCGTACATCGTGATCGGCCCGCTGACGCTCGAGAGCGAGACGCGCCCCTGGACGAGACGCAGGAGGCCCACGCTGATGAACTTGATGACGCTGATCGTCTGCACGACCGCGCGCCGCAACGCGTAGGGCAGGGGGTGGGGGTTGGGGACGAGTCGATCGGGCGCGGGCGGCAGCCAGTGGTCGGTGCGGAAGACGTAGCGCTTGTGGTGCTGGTCGAACTCGTCGTCCCATTCCTCGGTGCGCACCTGGAAAAGCCCCCGCATCGGCGCGCCGTCGCGCGTCCACTGCAGGTCGTGCATCTTGTCGGCTCCGGCGATGAGCTCGTTCTCCATCGTGCGCCAGAGCCGCTGCGGCGCGCCGTCGAGCACCGTGATGCGGTCGCCCGGGCGCAAGCCGGCGCGCCATTCGCTGGAGGCCTCCGGCACGAACGCGACGTACATGTCCGCGCTCTCGATTCCGGTGCGCTCGAGGACGTCGCCCGCGCGCGCGTTCTCGTCCGGCGGCGGCGCGGCTCCGGGCGCGCGCGGGAGCGGGGTGACGGTGGCCGCGCCCGGCTCGAGCACCGCGAGCTCGCAGAGGCCCCCGAGGGCGCGCGGGACGTCGACGGGGCGCCGGTAGCTGATGACGACCTGGTCGCCGCGGTTGCTGGCGAGTGCGTCGACGAGATCGACGAAGCGCTCGATGCGCTTTCCATTGACCGCCGTGACCAGGTCGAACGTGCGAAGCCCGGCGGCAGCGGGCGCGTCGTGGCGCGCGATGCCGATGACGGCGGCCGGGAAGTGCGGATCGATGCCGATTCGGCCGGTGTGCTCGACGATGTCGAGATCGCGCACCGTGGCCTCGTCGGCGACCGGGACCGAGACGTCGAGCGACTTGCCGTCGCGCTCGATGCCCAGCTTCACTGGCGTACCCGCGCGACCGGCGATGATGCGCTGCACCTCGGGGAAGCTCGACACGGGCTCGCCGTCGATGCTCGCGATGCGGTCGCCCGGCTGGAGTTTGCCGTCCGCCGGCTTGCCGGGCTCGATGCCGCCGACGGTGGGCGGCAGGAACTGCGCGTCCTCGAGGAAGACGGACGTGTAGAGGGCGATCGGGAAGAGGACGTTCATCGCCGGGCCGGCGAGGACGATGACCACACGCTTCCAGAGCGATTGCGCCTCGAAGGTTCGACCGCGCTCCTCGGGCAATATGGGCTCGCTCCGCTTGCTCTCCTCGAGCATCTTCACGAAACCGCCGAACGGGAGGAGGCCGATGCAGTACTCGGTCTCCTTCCCCCGGATGCGCACGATGCGCGGGCCGAACCCGATGGAGAAGGTGAGCACCTTCACGCCGAAGATCTTCGCGAACGCGAAGTGCCCGGACTCGTGGATGAAGATCAGCGAGCTGACGAGCAGCACGAAGTACAGCAGATCCACGGCGGCTCTTCAGTAGCACACGTGGGGGCGAGGTCGGCGGATCGCCGTGCAGGGACGCTCCTGCCGCGAGCTCGACCTCGACCCACTGGACCCGCGCTTCCGATCGCCGGTGGACATCGGAGGGTCCCCGGGCCGGACCGGGGCCGACGTCGTTCTGCCCGGCTCCCTGCGACGGCTCACCTTCCCCACGAGCCGGCGAAGGACGCGCACGCGCGTCCTGGCCGCGAGCCGAGCGCCGTCGAGTAGGTCCGTGTCGCTGTCCGCCGTGCACTGTACGGTGGGGGTCGCCGCGAGTTCGGGCATTGCTTCTTCCGGAAGCCTCTTTCGGAAGCCGTCTGCGGTCGGTCGTCGTTACGAGCGAACAATCGAAACAAGCGAGCAAATTTCCTCACGGGGGATGAGTGCCGCCTTGCGTCCAGGTGCTATTGTCATGGAGGCACGATCGGGTGATTGCGCGCCATTCGAGGGCGCGCCGACTCCCCCGGCGTGCCGATCATGCTTGTCCGGGCCAACCAATGACTCAGTCCTCCCAACCCGTCCCGCCCGACGCCGACTACGTCCTAATCGTCGACGACGATGCGGCGGTCTGTCGGTCGCTCGACCGAACGCTCCGCCGGGCCGGCTACGCAACCGCCACGGCCGACGACGGCAGAGCGGCTTTCGAGCTCCTCCAACGCGCGGAGACCTCGCCGTCGGTGATTTTGATCGATCTCATGATGCCTCGAATGAGCGGGCTCCAGCTCGTCGAGCGGCTCGAGCGAGACGACACATTTTGCCAGATTCCCATCGTCCTCATGAGCGGGCATTCGGCCCTGACGCACGGGGACGCGGTTCGCGACATGCACGTGCTTCTCAAGCCATTCCCATCCGAGGAGCTCGTAGGTCTCGTGAGAACGCTGGCTTGCAAGAGCGCTTCACGCTGGGCCGTTGCGGGTCCCGAACGCGTCCGGGTTGCCGGACCGCCGCGCCGGTGAAGCCCCCGTCGATCGTATTCTCATCGTCGTGACGCGCGAGCAAGCCTGGGAGACCCTGTCCGCCTTCCTCGCCCGCGAGTTCGGGCGCCTCCTCGAGGTGCGCGACGTCCGGCGCATACGACACGTCGTCGGCGAAGGCTGGACCGTCACCGTCGTGCTCAACGCGAGCTCCGGCGACCTGCACATCGCCGACGTCCTCGTAGACGAGAGCGGGGGGATGTCGCCGGTCATCGACGCCAACGCGATCGTCGCCGCCGTCCGGCGCGCCCGAACGACGCAACCCTCGGCGCCCTCCGAGCAGATGGGCGACATCGACGGCTTCGGCGCGGCCGACGACGAAGGCGACGCGCTCGATGCGCTCGAGATGAACGAGGACCCCGCCGACGTCCGCGCCGCGCGAGCGATCACCAGGGGCGATCCCGCGTCGCTCCGCGAGGCGCGCGACCTCCTCCCGCGCCTGCTCGCCGACCACCAGAAGCGCGGCGCGACGCTCCTCACCATGGCCGAAGTCGAGATGAAGCTCGGCGAGTCCGGCCTCGCCAGGGGCTATCTCGACGCGGCCTCGCGCGAGCTCAGCGATCGCTTCGACATGCCAGCGCTCGAGCGATGCGCGTCGGTGGCGCTCGAGCTCCTCGGGAAAGAGGCGTTCGCGACGTCGGCGATTCACGCCGTCCTCGAGCAGAGCCGCGCGCGCTTGAAACCCATCGCCGGCATCCTGGAGAGCCGCAGCTTCGCCGGGCTTTCCGACGCGCTGCGGGCGGCGATCGAGCCGCACGTCGTCGTGAGGACGCTCGCCGCCGGCGAGGATCTGGTCCGGGAAGGAGAGCCCTCGCGAAACGTCTTCGTCGTCCGCAGCGGCCTTCTCGGCGTGTGGCTCGAGAAGCCGAGCGGCGGCCAGTGGCTCGTTCGCTGCTGCTTCCCCGGCTGGCTCGTCGGCGAGTCGAGCGTCTTGCAGGAGAACGCCCGGTGCACGGCCACGTTGCGCGCCGAGCGCGTCTCGGAGGTGTGGACCCTCCCGGCGGACGCGATGCGCGCGGCGATGGCCCGGTTCCCCGATCTCGCCGACCGCATCGCGGCCACCAAGCAGATCCACCGCATCGACTCGTTTTTCTCGATGCACGAGACGATGGGCCAGCTCGACGTGCAGGTAAGAGACGAGATGCTCTCGTGCCTCCAGCGCCTCGAGACGTTCGAGAAGGAGACGATGCTCCTCCCCGCCAACGAGCCGCCGCGCGTCGCCTGCCTGGTCGCGCGCGGCGAAGTGCAGCTCTTCGAGCCCGGCAAGCCCGCCCCGGTGGGCACCGTCGGCGCCGACTGCTTCTACGGCGTGCGCGACGCGATCCACGAGATCGCGAGCGGCGTCGAGGCGGTCGCGTCGCCCGGATCGACCGTAGCGTTCTTCGACGCCGAGCGACTGCGGGCGCTGTGCTTGCGGAGCCCGGCGCACGTCGTGGCGGTGCTCGAAAGGTTGGGGTGAGGGCGCAGTGCACCTGAAAAAATGTCCTCTTGCCGGTACGACATTCGCCGGTGTAGTAGCGGGGCCTTGCGCTGGCTGGAGGGACGATGTTCTTCAATCGCGGTTCGCTGTTCGGCGTAGGTGTTCTCCTCGCTGCCGTTTGCGCCGCTCCTGCATGCAGCTCGAGCAATGGCGGGTCACCCGGCGGATCCACCGGCGGTACGTCCGACGGGGGCGGCGGCGATGGTGAGTCCGCTTCCTCGTCCTCGTCCTCGGGTTCCTCGTCCTCGGGCGGGACGACCGACTCGGGCACGGGGATGACGGCCGACTCGGCTGCGACCGACTCCGGTGGGGGCGCGGCCACCGACTCCGCAGCGGCCGCAGACACCGGATACGTATCCGATACCGGTCCGGGGAGCCTGACCGACACCGGCGTCGCGGACGTGGGTATCGGGTTCCCCGACACGGGCACGGGTGGCACCTCCGATGCGGGCCCGTTCCCCGGCTGCAGCGGCTGGGGGCCCTTCACGCAGGTGCTCCTGTTCGATCAGTGGGTGTGGTCCGGGTGGGAGCCGAACGCCATGATCGGCCTCACCCCCGACACCTGCAACCTCGGCGACCCGCTGAGACCGTGGGAGACCGTGACGCCGCCGGCCGGCGCGGTAGGCAAATGCCTCGTCCAGCACATCGATCTGCAAACGCAGACCAACGGCTGGGGCGCGGTCGCCTGGTATCACTGGAACCCTGGCGACGAGGGGTACCCCGACCAAGGTCAGCGCATCCAGAATCCCGACTTGCTCAGCATCTGCAGCGCAAAGACCGTCTCGTTCCAGGTGATGTCCGACACGGATGGGCTCGTGATCTCGTTCGCCGCGGGCGACCCGGCGTACCAGGCCACCTCAGGCCCCGTCACCCTCACCGCCCACGTCTGGAAGCAGGTCACGATGACCTTCTCCGGTTGGGTGCAGCTCCCGGTCGCGCGCGGCTTCTACTGGGTCATCAATTACGAGCAGGCCGCTCTCCAGGGCAAGACCGCGTTCAACTTCTACTTCGACGACGGCAAAGTCCTCCCGTAGGCCTCCGGTCAAGGCGAACCGGCGCGTCCGGCGGCGATCCGACGCGGGGGGTCGAGTCCTGGATGGGACTACCCTTCCTGGCCGCAGGTTCGGGCGTATGCGGCGCGATCGCCCCGCCCGTGCGCGCTGCCGTCCGCGAGGTCCTCGAGGACGAGATCCGCCACGCCCGCATCGGCTGGGCGTACCTCGGGTCACGGGACACGACCAGCGAGGAGCGGCGCCTCGTTTCGGCATGGCTCCTCCCTCTCTTGCGCGCGCAGTGGACCCGCTGGCGCGCGCAGATTGCGACGCTCCCCGACTTCGAGCTCCCCGCCCATGGATGCCCCTCGCCCGTCGCCATCGAGCGCGCATCGCTGTCCTCCATTCGCGATCTCGTCCTGCCTGGCTTTGCGCGCGCCGGTGTCGATATCAGCGAAGCGCAGGACTGGCTCACGAGCGGCCGAGCCCGCCGCTCTCGGCCGTGGCCGCTCTCGGCCGTGTAAAGATGACGCTTCCTTGACGGCTGGGGTCCGCTGCCGCAGATAAAGCAGCATTCCGCGGGCTTTTGCCGCGTGAGCTAGGCCGTAATCGCAGGCAGTCGCGGCGCGCAGCCCCCTTCGTGCCGCTGAGCAGCATGAGGTCGGCCGCCGAAGTTTTTCGGCGGCCGAACCTCCTCATCTTCGCGTCAGCCCCATCCGCCCCGGCGACCGCCGATCAGGGCAGACTGTGGCGGGCCGGCGTTGCAATCGGGAAAGCGCAGCCAGTCTTCCCATCGGCTGCGACCAGGGCACGCACGGTCACGTCCCGAGCGCGGCCGATTGTTCCGCGGGTAGAACGCCGTGTCCGAAAACGGCCGTCTAATCGCTCGGCTTTGCGAGTGCCATAAGTCGAGGTGGGCGACGCAAACACCGCCCGTCGTCGCCACCACCCGAAAACTCTGAAAACGGAAAGGAAGCCGACCATGAACCCGATCTCTCGTTTTGCTCCCGCCGCGGCCAGGATCCTCCTTGGGCTGATCTTCTTCGTATTCGGACTGAACGGCTTTTTGCAGTTCATCCCGCAGCCGCCGTTGCCGGACAGGGCAGGGGCGTTCCTGGGCGCGCTCGCCGCGACGGGGTACATGTTCCCCCTGATCAAGGGCGTCGAAGTGATCGCCGGCGCGCTCCTGCTCTCGAATCGCTTCGTGCCGCTGGCTCTGGCGGTCATCGCGCCGAACGTCGTGAACATCGTACTGTTCCACGCGGTCCTGGCGCCTGGCGGTCTGCCCATGGCCATCATCGTGCTCGGCCTGGAGGTCTTCACCGCATGGTCGTATCGCGACGCGTACGCTTCGATGCTGCGCCCGCGCACCGCGCCCAAGGTCTCCGGCACCACCACTCCGGGGACCCTCCACGCCGCGTCGTGAGCGGCGCCCCAGCGCTGCCGAGGACGCCCCTGAAACGCCTCTGCGAGCCGCATCGGGTACGCGGATCTCTCCGCGGATCAGGTGGCGTCCGGCCCAGGTCACGGATGTAGAACGAGGCACCGGTCGCGGTCCTTGCGCGCGCTCCGTGCACGGTCTTTACGAGGAGCAGGATGGTCGGAGTGGCCGTTGCCAGCGTCCTGGCGTTTGCGGCAACGAACGTGGACGACTTCGTTGCCCTGTTGCTCATCTATGCGGCTGGTGGTCGCGACCGAACAGTCATCGTCGGGCAGTTCCTGGGCTTCGGTGCGATCGTGCTCGCGAGCTTCGTCGCGTCGCTGGGGGCCCTGGTCGTCCCGGCCGCATGGGTCGGCTTCTTCGGTCTGGTCCCCGTGGCGCTCGGCCTCCGCGACCTGGCTCGGGGCGCGCGAGCGGCGGCTGCGACCGCGGCTCCGCCGGCGCGTGTGAGCTATACCGTCATCGCGTCGATCACGGTCGCGAACGGCGGCGACAACATCGGGCTGTACGCGCCTCTGCTCGCGCGTCGCACGCCGATCGAGTTGGTCACCATCCTCGCGGTCTTCGGCGTGCTCGTGATCGTCTGGTGCTTGTCCGCCTCGCGGGTGGCGCGGCTCCCGCTGGTCGCACGGGCCCTGAATCGATGGGGGCACCGGCTGTCGCCGTGGATCTTCATCGCTCTGGGAGCCTACGTCTTCGTGGATGCGCGAGCTTGGACGGTCTTCGCGCACCGGGGTTGAAGCCCTGGATGCCGCGAACGCCACCTCGCCATGGCCCACGACCGTGTCGCCCATCGCGGCCAAAGAGAGCGCTACAGGCTGCCTTGGATCGCCTGGTACACGGTGGTCTGGTTATCCGTGCCGAGGTCCCAGAGCATGACGCCGCCGTAGCCTTTGGCCAACTGGACGATGGACTGCGTCGTCTGGACGCTCGTGCCCGAAATGATGCCGCAGGTGATCTGCGTCTTGGCCATGCCCTTCGTCCCCGTGTAGAAGCCGACGTCGCTCATGTAGTCGCTGACGTTCCCCGAGTACGTCATGATGTTCACAAAGTCGAAGGAGTGCAGCGTGTCGTCGTTCATGTACTGCTGCAGGTATTGAGCGACCGCCGCCGTCACGAGCTTGCCTTCGGGGTGGAGCGTCGCGATCAGCTTGCTCACCAAAGTCCCGTAGTTGTCGCCGACTTCGTTGTTCGACTCTTTTTCGATGTCCATGTCGACGCCGTCCAGGCTCAGGCGCTTGAGGAAAGCGTCCACGTTGCTGACCAGCGCGTCGTCGTTGCTCGGATTGGTGTATTGATTGACGACGGTCGTATCCCCGCCGCCGCCACCCAAAGACGCCAGCACTTTGACTCCCGCCGCATGCGCTTTGGCGACCAGCGCTTGCACGTCGGAATCCGACTGTCCGTCGGCGAACTGCCAGTTGTTGTCGGTCGTCGCGTCGACGAACGCCAGGTTGAGGTGCGTCATCTTGGTGAAGTCGATCTTGCTCGCCCAATTCCCGTAGCCGCCGTTCCAGTCGTCGAGATACACGACGAGCTTCACCGCCGGGATGGTGGGACTGCCGCCGCCGTCGTCCGACCCATCCGTGCC
>Ga0102924_1007257_pt1 | contig 10208 bp, 18 predicted proteins | sample PaiPotPPM11metaG_FD_80116 | JGI IMG/M metagenome (GOLD analysis project Ga0102924, IMG submission 80116) | Iron sulfur acid spring bacterial and archeal communities from Banff, Canada, to study Microbial Dark Matter (Phase II) - Paint Pots PPM... ...
GCTCGACACCCGTCGGGCCGGCCCCGACGATGATTAGGGTCGCGGGCAGGTGATTCTGATCGAAGACGTTTTCGTATGTGAGGTAGGGGACACTCACTAAGCCAGCGATTGGCGGTATCGCAGGCTCAGCCCCCGTGCACAGTACGAAGTGCTTTGCGCTGATGCGACGCTCGCCGGCCTGGATTGTCTCGTCGTCCACAAATCGGGCACCACCAATCGCGACTTCGATCCCTCGCTTGGCCAGGACCTCAGGCGTTTCGTTGGCGTAAACGCGAGCGATTACTGCTCGTACGTCCGCCATCACGCGTGGAAAGTCGACCCTGACTTCTCCGGACCCGATGCCGCTCCTCCCTGCGTGGAGTTGGTCATGGGCGAGCCGGGCGATGCGGATCAAAGCCTTTGAGGGTATGCAGCCTGTCCAGGTGCAGTCGCCTCCAACTTGGTCGGTAACGATTAGAACGTTGGCTCCAATTCGAGCGGCGAAGTCCGCCGCGGTCAGGGCCGCCGAGCCGCCGCCGATCACAACCAGGTCATAACGGTGGGGACCTGACATGACTGTCACCATCTCATCTTCCGTGAAACGTCGGCAATAAACGTGATGTCGATCACACCGCGGCTGCCCTTGGCGGCTATCGTGCCAGCGTGGACCTTCAATCCAGGCGTTGGCTGGCGAATCGCGACGCCATTGTGCGACCAGCCGATAGCCGCCACTTCGCAGACGACATCCTCGCCGAGCTCGCGGCCAGTCGTTTCCGGCCCTCTGCATGGGCGAGTTTCATGGGCCGGAGCCTTGCCCGCTCGGTCGACCAGGTCCGGAAGCGGCCCACCGCTGCGATGGAAGTAACAGGACTCCATCTGCTGTTGGGACGAGGTGGCAGCCGGCGGTGGGCATGGGTGTCCTGGTTCTTGTGCATTACCCACCTCGGCCTATTCGGCGAGCGTTCGACGTTGGGATGGCCGAACAGGCTGACTCTGCTCCGCGCGCTGCTACCAGCGCTCGCTCCCGACTCGCGCTGGACGTCGCTTGTGGCTTTGGCGACCGACTTTGCCGATGGCCGCCTGGCTCGGCGGGGAGAGGAGTCCGCGTTCGGCGCTTTCGCAGATCCGGTTGCGGACGGTTTCTTCTGGAGCTGGTTTGCATTGCGCTGGGAGCCAAACCGATTACTGCGCTGGGCTCCGTTAACTCTGTTCGCGACGTCCGTAGGCGGAATTTCGATCGCGTATTTCGCACGCGGCCGCGTCATCAACTACCCGAGGCCTGTGGCGCTCCGCTACCTATCCGGCGCCACCCAGATCATTTTCGCGCTCCGCACGCTGCGTTTGGTCGCGCAGTGAGCGACTCTGGCCTGCCGACACGCACCTGGAGCCGCTTGGCGGAGATCCCCTGGGTCTGCCTCGACCGTCGAAACCTGAGCCAGTGCATCGGGGCAGCGCTGATTGTCGGCAGCATTCTGTTTTTCATCAACCAGGCGGACGTCGTATTCGGTGGACGGGCGACCTCGGGGACATGGGTGAAGATCGGCCTCAGCTACTTGGTCCCCTTCTTCGTCGCCAACTACGGCATAGTGCTGGGCAGCCGGAGGTCGGGGGCCCGCTAATCGGTGGAAATCTGGCTGCTGCCAGCTCTTTTTGCTCTAGTCGCCTGGGCCGTCCAACGCCTGCTGGGCAAGGTTGCGCTGACGAGTCTCGGCATGAGCAAGTTCTATCTGCTGAGCGCCGCGGTCTCGCTGGTGACATACACGCCTTACATACTGCTGCGCCCGCCGCCGCTGCCGTCGCTTCTGCCCGCCTTCGCGCTGGCTTGCCTGATGGCGATCACGTTCGGCGTGACTACGGAGGCGATTCGTCGTGGCCCGCTTGGTGCCGTCTCGCCGATTACTGGGCTCAGCCCGGCGCTGACCGCGCTTCTCGCAATCACCTTGCTGAGCGAGCGCCTGAACTGGACAGCCGGCCTAGGCGTGGCCCTGGCACCGCTGGGCCTCTTGCTGCTCGGCTGGAAATCCAAACGAAACGGTCCCGCCCGATCCGATTGGCTCTGGTTGGCTCTCTTGTCACTCATCCTGCAGGGTCTGGGAGCCTTTCTCGCCAAGGTGGTGGTCACACCCGCCGGTCCGTCGGCGCTGCTGCTCATGGGAGCCGCTGTTCAGGTCGTAGTCGGGCTTTTCCTTGCACCACCGTGGACCTGGCAACGATCCGATCTCCGCGGTCGACCTGCCCTTTTCACTATCGTCGGGTACCTGATTGGCGGAGTGGCCACCATCGGCTACCTCCTTGCCCTTGCTTCTGGACCAGCGGCCGTCGTGGTTCCGCTTGTGGCGACAAGCCCTGCACTCGCGGGGCTGCTTGGCATCGCGGTGTTGAAAGAAAAGACTAGTCGCCGGCAGCTGTCGGGTATCGCACTCGCACTCCTCGGCGCCGTCCTACTTGCCAGGGCCTAAGGGCATCCGGGACCCGCATCCCGCTCAGTGACTGATGGTTACCTGACGGAATGAAGACGGGATCGGCTTGCAGCCGACTCCGCCTCAAAGGTGGTTCTACGCGGCTGCCGCTGAACGCGCCCTCTGACCGTAAAGCGTCCGCAGCGGGCCGTAAGCGGCGAGTGCGCCAAGCACGACTCCGAACATCACGTGAGCGGCAATCCATGACCACTCCGGGTTGGCGGATAGGAACGAAGCGCTGGTTGAACTCAGTACGCCTCGGAGCAACAGCCAGTACATCGCGACGTACACGATCACGCCGTAGACCATTCCGCCCACCACGGCGGTCGCGCCCTGTAGCCGAAGCGCGCGCGCGATCGCGATGAAGATGACTCCGAGGACGATCGAGTTCATCATGTGGCCCATTAGGCCGGCGATGAACGGCACGAGTTGGAAGTTGTGGCCCGGCGAACCGATCCCGATAGATTGAGCGATACCCTGCGGTGGCGCCCAGAGCGTGCTCGTGAAGAGCCCGATCACCATCGCCCACATGGCGAAAACCAACCCGGCGATTAGACCGGGTAAGACCCAATTCAGCACCGTTCTGGTGCCCGATTGCTGTGACATCTTGCAATGTCCTCCTTGCCCAAAACGGGCGTTTTGATGCTTTCGAGCATGTAACGCCCGTCCTTTGCCTACCGTGACGGGCATCACGGTTTGCGGCTTCCGCTTGACTGAATCTGTAGAAGGCATGCAACCAACATCCATCCCGACCACAAGTACCCTGATTGGCATGACCGACAAGCTCGGCTTCATGCGCCGGCTCAACCTGTTCGAGCAGATGGGTGAAGCCGAGGTCGAGCAGATCTCGAGAGAACTGAGGATGCGTCACTGCCGGGCCCACGAGACTGTTTTCGAGGGTTCGCCTGACCGCGTCTACCTGCTCAAGGCCGGACGGGTTCGTCTCTATCACCTTTCTGCAGATGGAGAAGACGTGACCACCGACGTGCTGGAGCCAGGCCACCTCTTTGGCCTCAGCGCGCTGTTCGGCAGCAGCAGCGAAGACGTCAGCGCCCAAGCCCTCGAAGACAGTTATGTCTGCGAGGCCGGAGGCCAGGACTTTCTGGCCATCCTGGCGCGCCATCCACTAATGATGGCCAAGGTCATGATGGCTATGGCCAAGCAGATGTTTCGGCTCGAAAGGACCATCGAGAGCCTGGCCCGCGAGCCTGTCGACAGCAGGCTGGCTCGGCTCTTTTTTGAGCTTCAGGGCTCAGGCGAAAAGCTATCTGAAGGTTTCCTGCTGCCCGCCATGACGCGCGAGGACATGGCCAAGATCTGCATCACCACTCGGGAGTCGGTCTCGAGGACACTCTCGGCCTGGTCTAAGGACGGGATAGTCGAGCTGCGGGGACGGCGGATCCTGATCCGAGATGCCGAGCGGCTTCGCAAGCTGGTCCACATCTCTGATGGCTGAGGACACAGCTCGGCTCGATCTGGTTCCCGCGGTCACTGCAGCCCAGATGCGCGAGGTCGATCGCATCATGGTCGAAGACCTCGGAGTCTCGCTCCTCCAGATGATGGAGAACGCCGGGCGCGCCTTTGCAGAACTGACGCGAATCCACCTCGCAGGCTTACACCGGCGTCGAATCGTGGTGCTGGCGGGGCGGGGGCGGCAATGGCTGCGGCGCGGCGGCTCGCCATTTGGGGGGCCGAGGTACGCGTCGTCCTTGCCCATCCCGAGTCGGCTCTGGCTGAGGTGCCAGCCCATCAGCTTGCGTCGCTTCGCGCGATGAGCGTGCCGGTCCACCGCCCAACCGAGGCAGCATCGCTGATGCACGAGGCTGACGTGGTGCTCGACGCGCTGCTTGGCTACAGCCTCGACGGACCGCCGCGCGAGCCAGAGGCTGGACTCATCCGGACTGCCAACTCGCATGGACTCCCGATCCTCGCGCTCGACCTGCCATCCGGACTCGACCCCGATCGCGGCGTGCCGCACAACCCGACCATCCGGGCAACGCGCACGATGGCGCTGGCACTACCCAAAATTGGGCTGTTGCATCCGGAGGCGGCTTCCTCAGTGGGCGAGCTCTGGCTGGCGGACATCTCCGTGCCCGCGCGTGCTTACGCCGGTTTCGATGTCGCTCCTGGCCCGCTGTTTGCTGAATCCGATCTCATTCGCATCGCTAGGAGTTGACTGATGGCTGACATCAAGGTGTACGGAGCGCCGTGGTGCCCCGACTGCAAGCGGTCCAAGAAGTTCCTCGCCGAGCACCGAATCCCTTACGAGTGGATCGATATCGACGACGACACCGAAGGCCTGCGCTTTGTCGAGGCGCTCCAGAACGGCGGCCGCACCATTCCCACGATTGTGTTCCCAGACGGTGGCCATCTGCTCGAGCCTTCAGATGAGGACCTGGCGCGCAAGCTCGGGCTCAAGATCCAGGCGGACCGCCAAGCCTACGACCTGGCCATCGTCGGCGGCGGTCCCGCCGGTCTGGCGGCTGCCATCTACGCTGCGCGTGAGGGCATCGACGCGGTTGTGATCGATCGCAGCGCGATGGGCGGTCAGGCCGGCGTGACCGAGCGCATCGACAACTACCCCGGGTTCCCAGAGGGTGTCGGCGGTGCAGAGCTCGCGGACAGGTTCATTGCCCAGGCGCAACGTTATGGTGTCGAGCTAGTGGCGGCGGTGGGGGTGGACAGTGTCGGCCGGGAGGAAGGCGACGTTGTGCTGCGGCTGAGCAGCGGCCAGCAGGTCTGCGCCCATGCCGCGCTCCTGGCCAGTGGAAGCTCCTACCGCCGCCTGGGCGTCACCGGCGAGGAAGATCTGATCGGCGCCGGAGTCCACTTCTGCGCCACCTGCGACGGTCCCTTCTATAGGGGCGCGGAGGAACTGCTCGTAATCGGCGGCGGCAACTCGGGGCTGGAGGAAGGCCTGTTCCTGATCCAGTTCGCCAAGCGCATCCGAATCGTCGAATTCGCTCCTGAGCTGAAGGCGTCAAAGCTGCTGCAGGACAAAGTGCGGTCGCATCGGCAGTTCGTTGTTCACACCAACACGCAGGTGGTCGAGCTCAAGGGCAAACCAAAGTTGAAGGAGGTAGTTGCCCGCGACCGTGCGACCGGAGAAGAGCACCGATGGCACCCAGCCGCCGCCTTTGTATTCATTGGACTGGATCCCAACACGCGTTTCTTGAAAGGCGCTCTGGAGCTCGATCGCTGGGGGTTCGTGGAGACTCACGGCCACCAGACGTCGATGCCGGGAGTCTTTTGCGCAGGTGACGTGAGGGCCGGCTCAACCAAGCAATTGGGCGCCGCGGTCGGCGAGGGCATCTCGGCTCTGCTCGAGATTCGGCAGTACCTGCAGGAACACCATCACGTGTTTCCGCACGCGGTCAACGCTTGAGCAGAGACTCAGTGGTTGTGCGCCTGCAGGCGCTTGAGGCTTGCCCGCAGTGGCTCGCCCTGCCCAAGCCAGCGCGTTGTCGACTCCCGCGCCCTCGCCATCAGTGCGGCGGCATGACCGAAGTCAATGGGCGAGATCGTGATCGGGCATAACGGCGGTACCACTTTGATCCTGGCGTTTTCGGAGCAGCTCTCCAGGCTCTCGACCAGCTTCTGATTGAACACCAGGCTCAGGGCGTGGACCGCCATTCCGAGCGCGCTGGCCGGCGGCTTCCTCAAACCGCAGGCATAACCGGCGGGGAGAACATAGACAACGTCCGCGCCCAGTTCGATGGCTTGCGCAAGAGGAGCGTTGTTGGCCACGCCGCCGTCCGTGAGGTAGTGATGGCCGATGCGGACGGGGGGAAAGATGCCCGGGATTGCGGTAGAAGCGCGAAGCGTGTCAGGACGAAGCCGATCATCGTCCCCAGTCGCCTCTGGATCGGACACGGACGGGCGCGGTAACCGGCCCGGCGAACAGGTCACCGACCAGCCACGCCGCCACCCAAAGGGCGACAAAGATGGGCGCGGCTGCCAGCGCAATGAGCATCGGGGCCATCATCACTCCGGCCTCCGTGACGGCCGGCCGGCGGCGGTTGCGGCTACGCCGCAATGGTCGGGCTCAGACGCGCAGAACGCGGCGATCCGGTCGTAAAGTCGCCAATCCGCCTCGCATCGCCAGACCTGGTCGAGCAGAGATTCGAACTGGGTGGGCAGGTCGGGTGGATCGAAGCCTCGCCTGCTCTTGCGGTCTGCTGACGCTGACGTTGTTGCCTTCATCATGGCTTACGCCTCCTACGGACTCGGAATGAGTCGAACGTAGGCGGGTAACCAAGCATTCGCCGTGACGACCATCATCTGGAAATGTGCGCCGCATCACATTGGGCGTTTTGTCGTTGCCGTACGTTGTGCCCATGACATTCCTAAGTCGAGTCTTCTCACCACCGTCCGAAAAAGCCGTGAGCAAGCGCTATCGAGCAACGTGGAACGACGCAGTCCTGGCCGAGAGCGCGGACACGGTCGCCGTGGAGGGCAATCAGTACTTCCCGCTTGCTGACGTGCGACAAGAACACCTTCGTGCCAGCGACAGCCACACGACCTGCCCCTGGAAAGGGCTGGCCAGCTACTACGACGTCGTTGCCGGGGAAAAAGTCAATCGCGATGCCGCCTGGTACTACCCCAACCCAAGCCCAGCGGCAGATCGCATCAAGGGCCGGGTTGCCTTCTGGCATGGCGTCAAAGTGGAAGCGGTCGAGGGATAATCAACCCATGTCCGACCAGGACTTTCAGCTAGAGGCTGGCGCCGCTGTCCGCGCCTGGTTGGAGGCTCACCCATCCGCTGCACCGCGGGTCATCGCCTATGACGTCCATCGCTGTTGTGGTGGCGGCAAGATATGCCAGGTCAAAGTGCGCGAACTGTCTCGGAAAGACGATCCAGCCCAATACTCGACTGGCGTCATGGACGACGGCACCAAGTTCTTGATCGACCGCAGGGCGGCGGCCAGACTCCCTTTGCGTTTCGGCTTGACCGTGCGCGGGCTTGGCCGGCTGAAGCACCTTGACCTCAATCTCGACGGCGAGCAGTGGGGAACGCTTCTCTACGACTAGACGGGGACCCTAGCTGACTCCACCGCGCTCGCGCCGAGCACGGAAGGTCGCGATCGCCGCTTGCCGATACCGCTCAGTCATTTCGACATAGCGGGCAGCATCGTCGGCGAGGTCAGGGTCGTGTTCCTTGTGTCGCCGGCTCAATGCCAGGGCCGCGAACTTCGCCCCCCTCATGTACGGCTCCAGCTGCTCCAGGGGCAGAGGTCGATCGCCACGCGCCATCTCAGTCTCCTCCGCGAATTGAGCCGAAGACCTCGTCGTCTGTCGGCCGATCGGCGAAATCGCGCCCGACGTAGGCCCAGCCAATCGATCCGTCCTTCCGGATGGCGAAGATCGAAGGCTTGGCGATGCCGCCCTCAGTGTCGGTCCACACATCCCACTCTTTGATCACCTGGCCTTCGGGGTCACTGAGCAAAGGAAAGGGCAGCAGTAGCTTCTCCACCATGGCGCGATTGTTCTCGATCGGATCGACCGAGATCCCTGCGAGCCGCACGCCCTCCTTGACGAAGCGGTCCCAGTTCCTAGCGTACGAGGCCAACTGCCCGTTGCAGTATGGTCACCAATCCCCTCGGTAGAAGACCAGCAAAACCGGGCCTCGAGCAAGGTGATTGGCAAGGCGCCAGGTCTTGCCTTCGTGGTCGGGCAGTTCAAAGGTGATCGCTTTCTGCACGGCTATGAATACCGTACCTCCGTGAGCACTAATTCCACCAATCCCTCCCGTCGCTGAAAGGCGGGAATTACTGGTCCTTTGGCGTGTTGTGCATTCACGTGGCAGGTCTGTGCCTGCGCATCGACTGTCGCTCGCTAGGAGGTTCGAATGGAAGCCAGCCGTAGGATCGATAGTCGCTTTGTAGGCCTCGCGGCGGTGAGCGGGGCCGGCGGTGGAGTCGTAATGGCGATGTGGATGATGATCTACTCGGCCGCCACCAACAATGGATTTTGGACGCCGCTCAACGTCTGCATGGCCTCGTTCATCTATCGCTCCGACGCCGAGATGATGATGAAGGAGATGATGATGCACCCCGGAATGATGTCGATGAACGCGGCGCTCATCCCTTCTCACCTTGCCGTCGGCTTCCTTCTGCACATGACGTTCTCGGTCGTGGTGGGCGTGTCCTTTGCGCTGATCCTGCTCGCCGCAATTAGAGTGCTCAGATTGCCGCTGCTGGTGACACGGCTCGGATACACGGGTGCAGCAGTGATTGGGGGGCTCGTGCTCTATGGCCTGATGATGTACGTGATCCTGCCTGGGGCGAACCCACTGATGGTCGATGCCACCCCCCGCGGCGCGTTCATTGTTGGGCACATTCTGTACGGGCTAACCTTCGGGCTGATCGCTTTCGCACTCCTGCGCCCCAGCCTCACCGCTCAGAGCCTCCGGCAAGCGCCAGCCTGAACTCGCTTTAAGGAGGCTCAACCTCCGGCTGTTCTGGAGGAGATGAACCTCGGCCGTGCACGCTCATGCCAAGTGCAAAGTGAGCGGCAATGTCTGCGGCCCCCGTTCCTGGTTGAAGGGCGGGGACGCAGCGTTTCTGGATTCGGGAATGCCGCTCCTTCAGGTCAAAGGAGAACCACCCGACGAGATGTTGGCAGAGCGATTCCGTGGACGGATCGTGGCTTACGGTGCTATGGCGCCGATGCCCTGATTGAGTCGTGCGGTGTCAGCGCGGCTCGCTGCTTGCCGTATTCCCGGTACGTGAGCCACACCACCACGACATCGAAGACCGTCAGCCCGAGGAGCCCTATAGAAAACGCGAAAGTCATCCGATAGATCTGGTAGACGATGAACACGATCAGAAAAGCGATCATCAATGGGTAGGCCCAGATCTTGTCCCGGAGCAGCGCAGCCACTAGCACGATCTTGACTACACCATGTAACAGTAGGTACGCCGCGCCGAACTGTAAGGACGATCCCGTCAGGCTCCCGGCAGCGTGCAACAGATGCGTGGCCAGGAAGTCGTGCGGATCCTCCGAGAGTTCGCGTTGAGTTAGAGCGCTGCTCAATTGGTCGATGGTGGCTGGGCTGACGACCAGCAAAAGAACGCCGCCGACGACCTCTAGGACGCCATCGAGTCCCTTGATGATGATCCCGACTGCGAAGGCTCGGTCGAGCAGATCGCCGCTCTTGAACCAGTTCATTGCACGCAAACCGTACGCATCATTCGCATCCAGCGTGCACCGCTCTGTCGCGGGGGGCCAGCGGCGCTCTCTCGCAAGCCGCCAGCTTATCCTCGTGACTACCCGGGTGGAAACCCGTGCCAGGTGACGTTCGCCGGGTCACAGCCGGGTCACAGATTCCCGGCACCGAGCGGTCACCAGCGGTCACCAGTGGACACGCAGGCTGAAAGATTCGTATTCGGGGGGAGCATCGCGGGCAGCGGAGGACACGGCCGGACACAGCCGCGACACGGTTCGGGACCGTGAGGCCCCGGGTTCAAATCCCGGGCCCCCCGACCATTCCAGTGTTCAAAATCGGCGATTCCGGAGACTATCGGAGTCGGCGGATCACAGCCGGGTCACAATTTCCGCCCGAAGTTTCGAACAGGACCGTGCGACATCGACGCCATCTGCCCGGCGGAGCCTGTTCGGCGGTTCGAGTCCACCGCGGCCCACCACCAACTCTGAACTCAAGATCAGAGTTGCAGAGTCACATATCCGGCAATAGAGGCCGCGTAGACGACGCAGTAGCCGTCGAGTGAGATGCGGTAGTGGGTGAGGGTGGCCGCGAACGTGCCCGTA
>Ga0102924_1007258_pt1 | contig 10207 bp, 9 predicted proteins | sample PaiPotPPM11metaG_FD_80116 | JGI IMG/M metagenome (GOLD analysis project Ga0102924, IMG submission 80116) | Iron sulfur acid spring bacterial and archeal communities from Banff, Canada, to study Microbial Dark Matter (Phase II) - Paint Pots PPM... ...
CGATTTTCTGATGGGCGTCACCGCGGTATGGACCGCCGTGCATTACAAGATCCCGCTTCTGTTCGTGCTCGCCAACAACCGCTCGTTCTATAACGACGAGCTGCACCAGGAGCGGATGGCGCGGGCCCGCAACCGCCCGGTCGAGAACAAGTGGATCGGCCAGCGCATGTCCGCGCCGGAAGTCGATCTCGCCGCCATGGGCCGCGCCCAAGGCGCCATAGGCTTCGGTCCGATCGCCAAGCCGGCCGATCTCGCCCCCGCGCTGGAGAAGGCGATCGCCGCGGTCGATGCCGGCGGCGTCGCCGTCGTCGATGTGCGCGTCGAGCCCGGCTATACGGCGGTCATGACCGCGGCGATGACGCGCGCGGGGAACTGACCAGAACCCATAGGGCGGATGGCGCAGCGTAGGGTGGGCTGAGCGCAGCGAAGCCCACGCGGACTACGTCGCCAATCATCAAAACGTGGGCACGGCGCTTCGCGCCTTAGCCCACCCTACGCTTGCTCAGCGCCGAACAGATCGGGCTGAGCTTCGCTTTTGCTGAGATCCGGGTCGTCCCCGGGAGCCATCGGTGTGCCGCGGATTTCCTATCCTCGATAGTCAATAATCGCTTTTGGATCGAGCGATGCCGCCGGAACTAATTTGTAATGCCGCTCCTCAACCACTTTTACGACATCGCCCTGAAGCGTCAGTTCAAACATTGCAACTCGCTCATCGCTCATGAACTGAGCGGATATTGCACGACAACGCATACCAGGGAATTGCTGATTGCACCAAGCGATATCCTGCTTTGTCTGCACGGCACTGATTTGGTCGTTCCCGCCTTTCGCTTGGATCGGTATCGCGTAATGACATCCGCGTTTGTCTATTCCAAAGTACAGCTCGTCGATTTCGATCTGGCCGATGTCTTTGACCGTCGTCCGCAGATGATTTTGAAGCGAGTAGGTCGTCAAACTCAAGAACGTGTCGATCAATCTATTATAACGAACGATTGCGAGAAGGGCTTGTTCGTCGTCAAGAGCGTAGGCACGTATAATTTCCGGGGTCGCATCCGGAATAGCGATGGTTACCAGATCTTCGTTCGGCACAATGCGATTGAGTCTCGCAAGGACAAAAGCATACTTGGCTCGCCCCGCTCCCTCGATGATCCACTCCTTGCCTGCAGGTTGGGTCCGCACGATGGAGTCGGGCATTTCCGTTCGATAGCGGAACGAATAGATAATGTCGCCCAAATTCTTGGGGACCTCGATGCCCATCGCCGCCGCCATTGCGGCGAGCTCGTCGCGTTCGAATTCGATCCGCGACACGCCTTTCCGATAGCGATCGCGGAAAATTCGCTCGATCAGCGCTTTATATCGATTCGAACTCGAATCCGCTTTGGGCACCGATATCGCCTCGATCTATCAATCGGGCGGCCTCCGTCTCTCGTTGAGATCGCTTGCGAGCGCCGCTTTTTCGATCGCGCCTCCCGATCGGAGACTTCACGCTCCAATACGCCGAGGCCGCTCCTACGTCCATCCGGAGCAGCGCCGGATCGCCGAGCGGTACAGGAACGCCCGGACTCTTTGGCCGGTGGGGCGTCGCCGCCATAACGGCACTCCCCACCGCTCGTGCCAAAGGCGGAGGAACGGCGTTTCCGATCTGGCGAGCTCCGTGCCATTTCGTCCATTGAAATCGAAACCAATCCGGGAAACCGTGAAGACGCGCCATTTCACGGACGGTTACGCATCGCGCGAAGCGATAATGGATAGGTCGTGGCGACGTGAATGCCCCGCGCGAAGCGTCAGTTCCGGCGCGCAGGGTATTGGAGAGACCGGTCGACGAGAGCTTGAAAAACCGAGAAATCGGCTCGGTATCGTTTCCCTGGGTTTCCGCGAAACGACGGCGGGAGATATCCGTATGGGCCGTTCGCATGCTCGATGTGAGCAACTGTCGATCCCATTTGCGCACATATCCAAAATGCCACGCGTCGTTCGAGAGGCATCGCATCTCGCGAGCGTATTTCGTTGCCCACTTCCATGCGTTGCCCGGCAACTTGATTTCGTCGGTTTCCATCAACGAACGGAATACGTCCGCGTCGGGCAGATCGTCCAAAGCGTCTTCGCACGTCGGCCTTTCATCCCTCGACCGAGGATATTCCGGTAGTCGTAGACCTCTCTTTGCGCCTAGCAAGATGAGACGTTCTCTATTCTGAGGCACGCCATAATCGGCGGCGTTCAACACCCGCCACGGTTTTCGAACCGCGTAACCTCGCGTTTCGAATTCTAGGACTAACTCGTCGAGAAAGCTTCGATGCCTGCCGACGGTAAGCCCCTTGACGTTCTCGAAGACAAAATAGCTCGCATCGAGTTCGCATACCAATCGAAGGAATTCGCGAACCAAGACATTTCTCGGATCGTCGAGAGCTCGGTGTCCGATCAGAGAAAAGCCCTGGCAAGGGGCGCCGCCAACGACGACATCGACCGTTCTGCGACCGATACGCGCGGCATTTCGGATATCGTCTCCGGAGACTTCGGATATATCCCGGCAAATCGTTGCCGAAATCGGAAAATTAAACTTGTGAACGCATGCGTGGACGGGATCGATTTCGACGGCTGCGGCCACGTCGAAACCGGCTTGCTCGAAACCGAGGCTCATTCCGCCCGCACCTGCAAACAGATCGACTGCGATACGACGAGCCATGTAGGTGCCCTTATTGTGCGAGCCGGCCGCGCACGGAGCGTGAGCGCATTCGACGCCCGCACGGAACGAGGAATCGGATCAACTTTGCGCGAAGGACTTGCTCCTCCTTCGTCTGGCATTGCCAAATCGTCAGGACGCGCCATCCAGCCTTCTTTAGAATCCTAACCGATTCGTTGTCCCTCCTTCGATTTTGGACAATCTTTTTCCTCCAAAATCGAATTCGGCTCTTCGGCAATCGGCCCTTCGAACAACCGTGGCCGTGCCAAAAGCAGCCATGAACGAAGACCACCGCTCGATGCTTGGCGAGTACGATGTCGGGGCTGCCGGGTAAGGTTTTCCGGTGCAGACGAAATCGGAAACCCATACCGTGTAGAACCCGTCGAACGACCAGCTCGGGACCGGTGTTCCGGCTCCGAACGCTCCGCATGATGTAGCTGCGCTGCTCCGGAGTTCGGGTATCCATCCCCAGGGTTTAGAAGGGAAATCGACCACACGTCTACTCGCCCGGCGAGGCTTCGCCCGTTGTTCATAGTTCTTGTTTTGTTCTACAAGAATTTTCGCTCTTGTGCAAGGGCCTCAAGTGCGGGTGTGGCAAGGCACGAGCGAAGGCGATGGACGCGCTATGAACGAGAGCCTTTACCGGCTCTATCGGCTCTCGCCGGAGGAGCGGAATCTTGTGGAGAACGAGCACGGGCACCGTAATGCGGCTCTCGCGACTGGGGGAATCGGACTCGCGATCCGCGTATGGTCGCGCCATGAATCAGCTTAAGCTCTTCCGCTCCGAACGCTCCGAACCCTCGCCGGACCGCCCATCCGATCCGGCCTATATCCGTAAGAGCCTGAACAGACTCCTGCGCATCGCCCGCGAGGCTCAAATTATGCCTTGGAGCGACGCCGAGACCGAGAGCTGGGAGAAGCTGTTTCTGGACCTCGCCGCGTCGCTTCCCGCCGCCGAGGCGACAAATTTAACGTCCGAGTTCAGAAGTGAACTTATCCGGCTTCGCTCGACCCGCTGAGTGAGCCATGGCGCCATCCCCCCAGCAAGACCTGTTCGACACCGGCTCGCAGCCCGAATTATTCGGAGCCGATGCGGCCCCTCCGGCCTATCGGCCCGATCCGGACAAGGTCCGCGCGCGGCTGCACAAGATTTTGGCCGAAGCCCGCGCGGCCGCAAAGCTTCCGTGGGAGCCGGACAAGGTCTTGCTTTACCGGACGATCTTTCCGCACATGGCCGGCTGGTTGCCCGAGGAGGAAGCCGCCCAGCTGCGATTCGACTTCGACACCGAGATGGCGCGGCTGAAAGCGGCGTAATTCGTAATTCAGCAAATAGATCGCCTCGGTCAGGACCGGCTCGCAGAGCAGAAGCGGCGCTTCGAGTTGTTCGATGCGCTCGGCGACCCAGGAATGGTGCCGTTCGGAGCGGTCGAAGAAGGCGACCAGCGGACCCGTATCAACGATCGCCGGCATCGCGGCCGAAGCCCGCCAAGCGTCGGGGATTGGAAGCGAGATCGGGAACGCCGGAATCGATCGTGCCGCGCGCGCTTCATCAATTGCGCCAAACTCCGCTGCCGGCGGCTTTTGCGCGGAGCTTCGAGCACGAGCCGCAAGCCTTCCTCGACCAGATGCTTAAGCTTGCGGCCGCGCAGCGCCGCCGCCGCCTTGGCTCGCCGGAAAAGCTCATCGGGTACTTCGACGGTGGTCTTCATTGTGCCGGTCGTCCCATAAAGCCACAAAGCAATATTTGCGGCATGGAAGTCGGAGATTCAAACAGGCGCAGCCCGGGTTGAGCCGACGGGTCCGGCCCGAAGTGGCCGGTCCGATGACGGGCTCCGCGCAATCCGGGAGCGACCTGCCGGCTCGACCGCCGACCCCGGATTTCGCGACCGCTCAATCCGGGCTATTTCTTACTGGGCGCGTGCGCAGGCGGAGGAACGGTCATGGAAATGCGGGTTTTCGGGCGCACCGGGATGCGTCTGTCGGTGCTCGGCTTCGGCTGCGGCGCGGTCGGCGGGCTGATGGTGCGCGGCGATCCGCTCGACCAGGAGCGCACCATTGCGCGCGCTCTCGCCGCCGGCGTGAACTACTTCGACACCGCCGTGCAGTACGGCAGCGGCGAATCGGAAAAGAATCTCGGCCGCGCCCTGGAAAAACTCAAACCGGCCGATGTGGCCGTCGGCACCAAGGTGCGGCTGCCGCAAAGCGACTTCGGACGCATTGCCGACGCCGTGACGAAGTCGCTCGACGGCAGTCTGGCGCGGCTACGGCGCGATCGGGTCGACATTTTCCACCTGCACAATGCGATCACCGCGAGCGGCGGCGGGGAGGCGCTCAGCGTCGCACAGGTGCTCGGTGAGGTGGTGCCGGCGTTCGAGCGGCTGCGCCAGGCGGGCAAGACGCGCTTCCTTGGGCTTACCGCAGTCGGCGACACGGCCGCGCTGCATCGGGTGATCGGCGCGCGCGCCTTCGACAGCGCTCAGGCGGTTTACAATATGCTCAATCCGTCCGCGGGCGCTCGCCTGCCGGCGAATTATCCGGCACAGGATTATGGGCTTCTGTTCGATCATACCGGGGCCGCCGGCGTCGGCGTCATCGGCATCCGCGTGCTCGCCGGCGGGGCGCTGTCCGGATCGGCCGAGCGTCATCCGATTGCGAGTCCGCCGCCGGCGCCGATCGGCTCTGCCATGAGCTACGACGCCGATCTCGTTCGCGCCCGCCGTCTGCTGCCCCTGGTCGAGGAAGGGTTTGCCGCTACTCTCGCCGAAGCCGCCACGCGGTTTGCGCTCTCGAATCCGGCGATCGGCACCATCCTGGTCGGTATGGCAACGCCGCAACAGTTCGAGGATGCGCTCGCGGCGGTGCAAAAAGGCCCGCTGCCGCCCGCCGCGCTCGACCGGCTGTCGGCGCTGCGCCAGGCATTCGCCGGCGAAAAGCGGTGAGCGCCGTCTGCGCTCGCCAATTCGCAAGCGCGTTGGCTCGCGGCTTTAGCTTTCAAACACCTCGTGCACGGCGACCGCGCCGCGGCGCCAGTAGCCGGCGGCACGCATCCACTTGGGATTGGCACCGTGGTCGGCGATCAGTTGCCGGCGGAGCGCTTTGGCGATGAGAGATTCGCAAGCGACCCAGGCGTAGTAGCCGCCGGCGGGCAATTTCAGTGTCGAGAGTTTCTTCGGCAGCGCGTCGCTTGCGCCGGGCGCGGCGCCGTTGCGGTGGGCCCAGGTGACGGTCGCGTTCGCTTTCGTTTCGAAGCTGAACTCGTCGGCTAAGCTGTCGACCTCGCCGATGACAATGGCGCGCGTGCCGGCCGGCAGCTCCGCGAGCCGCCGGCCGATGGCGGGGAGGGCGGTTTCGTCGCCGATCAATAGATGCCAGTCGTAGGCGGTGGGGATGATGAAGGAGCCGCGCGGTCCGCCGAGCGTGAGCATGCCGCCGGCTTTGGCCTGCGCGGCCCAGCGCGTCGCCGGACCGGCGTCGTGGATGGCGAAGTCGATCTCCAGAATGTTGGCGGCGGCGTCATGGCGGCGCGGCGTGAAATCGCGACTGAAAACGTTGGGGGCGCCTTCGGCATTGAGCGTACCGTCGGGAAAGAACAGCTTGACGTGATCGTCGAAGCCGAGGCTGACAAAGCCTTCGAGATCGCCGGTCAACGCGACGCGGATCATGTGCGCGGCAATCTTTTCGACTTGCTTGATCGTCAGCGTGCGGCGGCGCGGCTCGTGACGGACGCGGCGCGGGGTGCGCAGATCGGCCGCTGGCGCGGCGGCATCGGCGGTCGCGGCCGGGGCAGGCTTGGACATATTAGAAACGCTCCAATTTTTTGCTGCCGTTTTGCGGTCGTTTTGGCATCGTGCCGGTCAAGCTGGCGTTTCGACGGGCAATTTGCAAGCGCGCCGATAGAGGAGGCGGGATGCAGCTTTGCGAACGGCCGCTTCCGCGACGATGGCGGGCGGCTTACATTAGGGCTTGCCGGAAAGGACCCGCAGCATGGCTTCCCACCGCCAACTCCGCCTCGGCGCGTTCATGCGCCCCGCCAGCATCCACACCGGCGCTTGGCGGCATCCGGGCGCCTGGCCGGACATGAATTTCAATTTTTCCCACATCAAGCGCGCCATCCAGACGCTGGAGCGGGCGAAGTTCGACGCGTTTTTCATGGCCGACCACATGGCCGTGCTCAACATGCCGATCGATGCGCTTAAGCGAAGCCACACGGCCACATCGTTCGAGCCGTTCACGCTGCTTTCGGCGTTGTCGCAGGCGACCGAGCGCATCGGGCTCGTCGCCACCGGCTCGACCACGTTCGACGCGCCCTATCACATTGCCCGGCGCTTTGCTTCGCTCGATCATCTGTCCAACGGCCGCGCCGGCTGGAACATCGTCACCACCTCCAATCCGGACGCCGCGCTCAATTTCGGGCTCGAAGAGCACATGGAGCACGGCGAGCGCTATCGCCGCGCGCGCGAGTTTTACGATGTCGTGACCGGGCTGTGGGATAGCTGGGCGGACGATGCCTTCGTCCGCGACGTGGAGAACGGAATCTTCTTCGATCCGGCGAAGATGCACGTGCTCGGCCACAAGGGCAAATATTTCTCCGTGCGCGGCCCGCTCAACATCGCGCGCCCGATCCAGGGCTGGCCGGTGATCGTGCAGGCCGGCGCCTCGGATTCCGGCCGCCAACTCGCCGCCGAGACGGCGGAGGCGGTGTTCACCGCGCAGAGCGATCTCAATGCCGGCCGGCAGTTTTATGCCGACGTGAAGGGCCGCATGGAGAAACTCGGCCGCGCGCGCGAGCACATGAAAATTTTACCCGCTTGCTTCGTCGTGGTCGGCGACACGGTCGAAGAGGCGAGGGCGAAGCGGGAAAAGCTCGACAGTCTGGTCAATTACGCCAATGCGATCGCCTCGCTGTCGATCGCGCTCGGCCACGACGCCGCGAAATTCGACCCGGACAAGCCGCTGCCGGACTACATTCCGGAGAGCAACGCTTCGAAGAGCGGACGCGAGCGCGCGATTGCGCTCGGGCGGCGCGAGAATTTGACCGTGCGGCAATTGGCGCAGCGGCTTGGCGGCTATTCCGGCCTTGCCATGGTCGGCACGCCGGCGACGATCGCCGACGAGATGGAGGAGTGGCTGGAGACCGAGGGCTCCGACGGCTTTACCGTGATGTTCCCCTATTTGCCGGGCGGCCTCGACGATTTTTGCGACCGCGTCGTGCCCGAATTGCGCCGCCGCGGCCTGTTCCGCACCGAATACGAAGGCGCGACGCTGCGCGAGAATTTAGGGCTGCCGCGGCCGAAGAACCGGTTTTTTCAGAACTGAACGCTCGCGCCGGCATGCTCTAGCGCGGTTTCCGACCGAACTGAATCGGTGCCGTCATTGCGAGGAGCCCCGTCGGGGCGACGAAGCAATCCAGTTGCTCCGTGCGCCGACCCCCTGGATTGCTTCGCTGCGCTCGCAATGACGGGTCAATCTGATCGGAATCTGCTCTAGCGCGCTTGCGCCAGATTCATCGCCTCGAAGCGATTGCGCTGCCGGTCGCTCAGCCGGCTTTCGAATTTGGCGAGAGTCACCTGCATGGACAAAGCCGCGCGCCAGCTGGCGTCCAGACGCCCCTCGATCGCTTCCAGGCGCGCAAGCGGTGTCGACGGCAACGGATTTGGACAATGGGCATGCAGATCGGCGGCGACGTTGGCGAAGGCCTGCTTGAGGTCGGAGAGCGCTTGGCGCTGGCCCTCGCCCGGCTGCACCGATTGGTCGATCTGGTCGACCGACCAGTCGGTCGGGGTCGGCGCCGCGCCGCACGCGGCGAAAGCGGCGGTTGCAGCCGAACGCATCGCCGCGAAGTGAGCCTTCTGGCCGGCGTCCAGGGATTGCTCGAATTGCTGCAGCGGCGGGCGAACGAGATCGATCGCCATGCTCAACGCCTGGATCTGCGACTGCATGACCTGCAAGCGCGCGACCGGCTGGGCGGGAATCTCGCTCGGGCAGGCTTTTGCCAGGTAACCGGCAGCCATGCCGAGCGCTTGGCCGAGCTTTTGCAGAACGGGCAGTTGCGCGGCGCGCGGCCGGACCTCGGCCCTGATGCGCGCGACGATCGCGGCCGTGCGATCCGGCTGTTGACACGCGCGCGCGTCCTCATCCAGCGGCGATATCGCGAAGGCGGTGCGGAAAATGGCGTCATATCCGTATGGCCATGACGGCGAACGATCGGGCCAGAAAACCTCCTCATAGAGGCCCGGCAAGGCGACCACGGGATAAAGCAATGCCGGCTCGGCACGCTGTGCCGGCTCGGCGCCGCCAAGGCTTGCTTTACCAAGACTTGCTTTGCCAAGGCTTGCTTTACCAAGGCTTGCTTTACCAAGGCTTGCTTTGTCGTAGATGCCGCCGCCCTTGCGAACGGCAGGATGCAGCGCGATCGGGCGCCGGTGTACCAAGCTATGCGGAACTTCGAAGAACGGCAGGCCGAGATGGAACGGTCCGAAGCGCAGACCGAACGCCGCACTTGGCGTCGGCGAGAAAACCGCGGCGCCGAGCGCGCCGAAAAAAACAATAAAAATGCAAGCGCCGGTCCTGCGCATGGTTCGCCACTCCTGACCGCAGCAAATATCAACGCGGAGCGGGGCCGGATTGTTCCGGCTCGATTACGGCCGCCGCCGGCTCGCCTTGCCGTTTGTCGCCGAGGCGGAGCAGCGGCACGAGCACGAACGCGAACGCGGTAAACGCCGCCGAAACGAGCACCAGCGGCTTGAGATTGTTGTGAAAAACATGCGTATAGAGAAACGAGCCGACATTGTCGGCGCTCGCGGTCGCCAGATTGATGATCGACATCAGGATGGCGAACGCGAAGCCTTCGGCGCGCGGCGGACAATAATCGGCGGCGAGCGTCAGCGTCGCCACGGTGGCGAGCATCGCCGCAAAGCCGCTGGCGAAATTAAGAATGGCGGCGGAGGCTTCGGTCGAGAGGAGAAGGTAGGCAGCGGTGGCGACGGTGCCGAACGCGATGCTCGCGTTGAGCAGAGCCTTCAAGGTCAGCCCGTCGAAGAAGCGGCGGTAGAGCAGCGCGCCGACAACCCACCCGGCCGAGGCGATCGATCCGAGAATGCCGATATAGGCTTGCGAGAATCCCAGCTTGTCGGTCATGTGGTAGTAGAGCGGAGTGGCGAAGCCGGGGCTGAAATAATAGAGAAAGATAAAGCCGGCGATGATCCACAACTCGCGCCGCTTGAACGAGGCCAAGAGACCGTCGAGCGTGTTTCTCATGCCCTGCACGTTGATGGAAACTTTCGGCTCGGGGATGAGAGACAGCGTGCCGAGGATGACGGCGAACGGAGCGATGGCGACCATGCCTGCCGCCGCGTGCAAGGCCGCAGCCGGCGGCAGGCGCTGGACGAGCTGGCCGCCGACGATCGCCGCCGCCATGGCGGCGACGTTGAACCACAGCCATTGCTGATTGACGAACTTTCCGCTCTCGTGAAGTTTCTGACCGTTTTCCACCAGCACGGCGCCGCACAGCGTGCTCGAAATCGCCATGGC
>Ga0102924_1007259_pt1 | contig 10206 bp, 11 predicted proteins | sample PaiPotPPM11metaG_FD_80116 | JGI IMG/M metagenome (GOLD analysis project Ga0102924, IMG submission 80116) | Iron sulfur acid spring bacterial and archeal communities from Banff, Canada, to study Microbial Dark Matter (Phase II) - Paint Pots PPM... ...
GACCACGGATGCGCGCGAAATCTTCGCGCAACTCGCCGAGATCGAAGCGCTGCCACATGTACATTGCGCTGGGCCGCGGCCAATAGTTGATGCCTAACAGAAACTGCGCCACGCCGTGCCTTTCTCCAAAGGATGCGAGGGCGCTTCCGGCGGCGACTCGAAGGCCGCCGCAATGGCAGAAACGGACCGGCCCTTGGTCGGCATCATCATGGGCAGCACATCCGACATGGAAACGATGGGGGATGCGCGCGACACCCTGCAAGAGCTCGAGATTCCGTTCGAGTTGAAGGTCGTTTCCGCGCACCGAACGCCCGACGAAATGTACGACTACGCGCAAACTGCCGCGCAGCGGGGCTTAAAAGTGATCATCGCGGGAGCGGGCGGCGCCGCGCACCTGCCGGGGATGACGGCCGCCAAAACGCTTTTGCCGGTCATCGGCGTGCCCGTGCATTCTAAGGCGCTCGGCGGAATGGATTCGCTCCTCTCGATCGCGCAGATGCCAACCGGCGTGCCGGTCGCCGCGATGGCGATCGGAAACGCGACCAACGCCGCGCTCTTGGCAGCCCGAATTTTGGCGCTGACGGATCCGAAGCTCGAGGCGCGCCTGGCTACATTCGTGCAACGCATGCACGATTCGGTCGCTTCGACCGAATTGTGATTCGCACACTTGGCGTGATTGGTGGCGGCCAACTCGGCCGCATGTTCGCGCTCGACGCGAAGCGGATGGGTTATGACGTGATCACGCTCGATCCGCAGCCGCGCTCGCCCTGCGGGCAAGTGGCCGACGAACAGATCGTGGCATCCTACGACGACCTGCAAGCCATCGAGCGGCTGGGCGAACGCAGCGACGTGGTGACGTACGAGTTTGAAAACATCGCTATCGACTCCGTGCGGCATTTGGAGGCGCGGGGGTACGCGGTGGCTCCGAGTAGCGCCGTGTTGCAGATCACGCAGAATCGCATCGCCGAGAAAACATTTGCGCGCGAGTGCGGAGCGGCGGTGGCGGAGTTTTCGGCGATCGATTCCGACGACGACGTTCGAGCCGCAGGCGCGCGCATCGGTTTTCCGGCCGTCGTAAAAACCGTCAGCGGCGGATACGACGGCAAGGGTCAGTGGCGAGCGAACGATCTTCAAGAAGCGCTGGCGGCTCGGAAAGAAGCGGGCGGAGCGCAATTGATCTTCGAGCGCTGGATTCCGTTCGATCGTGAAATCAGTGTGATCTGCACCCGCAGCGCGAGTGGTGAGGTCGTTTCATATCCGCCCGGGGAGAATCAGCATGACGGCGGTATTCTGAATCTCTCCATCGTGCCCGCGCGTATCGACGGCGCCTTGGCGCGGCGGGCGCAAGAGCTGACGAAGAAGATCGCGCACGCGATGGAGATCGTCGGGACGTTTTGCGTTGAGTTCTTCGTCGCGGACGGTCAGCTGCTCGTCAACGAGATCGCGCCGCGCCCGCACAACAGCGGACACTACACCATCGACGCGACGCCGTGCTCGCAGTACGAACAGCACGTGCGCGCGATCTGCGGGTTGCCGCTTTCGCCGCCCTCGCTTTTGCGCAATGCCGTGATGGTGAACATCCTGGGTACAGGCACTGGAAATCAACTGGAAGGCACAGACGAACTGCTGAAAGACCCCTCAATCGTACTGCATGTTTATGGCAAGAAGCACGCCGTGAACCGCCGCAAAATGGGCCACTTCACGATGCTCGTCGATGGACCCGTGACCGAACGCGAGATCGCGCGCGCCAAGGAAGCGCGCAAGTTGTTACGGTGGGTCGAATCAGCCGACGAGGTGGCGCAGGTTATCTAGATTTTCGCAGCAGTGGCTGTTGTTTTGGTTTCGGCGGAATGTCCGTGAAAGCCATCGGCCTGTCCCACCAATCGTGTTCGCGCCAGCGCAGTTGCTCCGCGGTCGGAGCGGGCGGGAGTTTCTGCTCGATTGCGGCTTCGTAAGCCGCGGCGTATCGATCGATCATACGCTCGACTGTAAAGCACTCTTCGACGCGCTTCCGGCACGCGCGGCGATCGAGCGATGCGAGTTTGGGAACGCGCGCTACGGCGTCCTCGACTCCGTCGCAAAGGAACCCCGTCACGCCGTCCACGACGATCTCGGGGACCGAGCCGCTGTTCGCACCGAGAACTGGTGTACCGCACGCCAGCGTTTCGACCATCGTCAGGCCAAAGCGCTCGGGACGTGTGTTCATGTGCATGATTGCGAGCGCATTGCTCAAGAGCTCGTTGCGCGCGGCGCGCTGCACTTCGCCGAGGAACTGGATCTGCTCGCCGTCGATCTGCGGCTCGATCTGCGTGCGAAAATACTCCTCGTCTTGATGGATGGCGGCCATCTTCAGTTGCTTGCCGCTTCGCTTGGCAATCTCGATGGCCAGATGCGCTCCTTTTTCGGGATGAAAACGTCCGAGAAAGACGAGATACTCGCCGGGACGATCCTTGAACGTGAACTCGCTCGGATCGATGCCGTTGTAGGTGGTTGCGAGATAGCCTAAGCCGGGATCGCGATCGGCGTCGCTTATCGAGCAGAAAAAACTTCTCCACGCGCATGCGTAGTACGCCGCCAGGATCTGCGGGCTCGAGAAGCCATGGATCGTCGTGACGAGCGGCGGAGCCTGACTGCCAAGCGCATACGTCATCGGCTTCCAATCGAAGCTGTTGTGGATCAAATCGAACTCGTGCGCGCGGGAGAAGAGATTCGCGATATGGAGCGTCGAAAAAACTTCGCCATTGAGGTTTGGATCCTCGCCGAGACCAACCGGCACAACCGATTCGAGCCGGCCGTCGAACTTCGAATTGCCCGTGGCGAAGAGCGTCACGTCCAAGCCGCTCCGGCGCATGCCATCGGCGATATTGAACGCAATTTGTTCCCAGGGTCCATATCCCGGCGGCGGCGCCGGCCACGTGATCGGCGCGAGTACGGCTAAGCGCAGTCCAGCGAGGTTCATCCGCCGGCGCGTATGCCGGCTTTAAAAACGGCGGTTGGTGTACGCAGCGCGCTGAGATCATTGGCGATATCGCGATCAAGCAGCAGTAGATCCGCCGGCTCGCCGGGCGCAAGAAGGCCGCGATGCAATCCAATGAGCTCCGCGGCGGTCGCAGTGGCCGCATGCAGTGCTTCCTGTTCGCTCATTCCGAGCAGGCGGTGCATCAGGATTACTTCTTCGGCGTAACTCTCGTGATAGTTGAACGGTGTCCCGGCATCGGAGCCGCCCGCGATCTTCACGCCGCTCTCGTACGCGCGCCGGATGTTGCGCAGCATGTGTTCATTAACTTCACGGGCTTTCCGCACGACGTACTCGGGCTGCCCGCCGTCTTGGGCATGTTCGAGGATACAGGTCGGCGCGGTCAACGTCGGCACGAGATACGCGCCGGTCTTTTTGAAGAGCTTGAGCGCTTCGTCGTCGAGCATGTGACCGTGCTCGATCGAATCGACGCCGGCGCGGAGCGCATCTTTAATTCCTTGAGTTCCGATCGCATGCGCAGCCACGCGCATGTTATGGCGATGCGCCTCGTCGCAGGCCGCGGACATTTCTTCCTCGAGCAATTGCGCGAGTCCGGGAACCGCGCCTTTGGTCAGCACGCCGCCCGTGGCGATCAATTTGATGCAGTCGGCGCCGGCCTTGCGCTGCTCGCGCACTGCTTTGCGCGCATCCCACGGCCCGTCAACTTCGCGCCCGATGAACCAGCCGTGTCCGCCCGTCATGCACAGCACGAAGCCGGCGGCCGCAATGCGCGGGCCGGGTATGCGGCCTTCGTTGACCGCGTCGCGAATGAAGATCGAGATCGCCTCGGAGCCGCCCGGTTCGCGAATCGTCGTGACGCCGGCGCGCAGCGATTTTTGCGCGTTCTCGACCGCGCGAAGCATGCGCAGCAGCGGCGGCATGGCCTGAATCGCCGTCATCGGATCAGCTTCGCCGCTCATCTCTAAGTGCGCATGCGCGTTCACGAGTCCGGGTGTGACGCACGCGGCCTGCAGATCGTAATGGCCGCCGGCATCGCGCAGCTCGCGCACAGCGCCGCCGTCGATCACGAGATCGACGTTCTTGCGCGGCGCGTCCAGCGACCCGTCGTAGAGAATTCCGGCGCGAACGATCATAGCCCAGCCTGCCCTGAGCCTGTCGAATGGGCGCGCTCTAACGCTTGAAACGCCTTGCTGGTGAGGTCGTGACCGAGCACTCCGGCAATAAACCGTGAGGCAGCGCGTACTTTGGCGAGATCGACTCCCGTTTCGATTCCCATCCCGTGCAGCATGTAGAGCAAATCCTCCGTTCCCAGGTTGCCGGTGGCGCCGGGTGCATACGGACAGCCACCCAGTCCGCCGCTGCTCGAATCGAAGATCGCGATGCCGTGCTGCATGGCCGCATAGACGTTGGCGAGCGCCGTTCCGCGCGTGTCGTGAAAGTGCAGCGCAATCTTGTCGGTTGGCATTTCCCGTAAAATCAAAGGCACGAGCTCGTCCACTTGGCTGGGCACGCCGACGCCGATCGTGTCGCCAATCGAAACTTCATCGCACCCCATCTCGAAAAGCTTGCGCGTTACGTCGACGACCATGCTCGGAGACACCTTATCGCCGAACGGCGATCCGAAGGCGGTCGAAACGTAGCCGCGTACCCAAATGGCGTTCTCCCTGGCGTTGCGCACGACGTCGCGAAAGGTTTCGAGTGATTCATCGATCGTCATATTGATGTTGCGTTTGGTAAATGCTTCCGATGCGGCGGTAAACACCGCGATCGCATCGGCCCCGGCGGCCTTGGCACGCTCGAGGCCGCGCACGTTGGGCGTCAGCACGGGATAGCGCACGCCGGGACGTTTGCGAATGCCGGCAAAGACCTCGGCCGCATCCGCCAATTGCGGAATGGCTTTCGGACTCACGAACGACGTCGCTTCGATGAACGTCAGTCCGGTATCGCTGAGCAGGTCGATGTACCGGACTTTGTTTTCGGTCGAAACGATCTCGTCTTCGTTTTGCAGGCCGTCGCGCGGACCCATCTCGCAGACGCGCACGAATTGCGGAAGGCTCATCTTATTTCCAGTTCGGCGAGCGCCGTTCCAGAAAGGCGCGTAAACCTTCTTGTCCCTCGGCCGAGGTGCGTTGCGCCGCAATCGCTTCGGCGGTGAGTTGGAGTGAATCATCGTACGCAGTTTCGCGCACGTGCGCAATCAAATTTTTAGTAGCCGCGATGGCGGAGGGGCCCGCGCTCAAGAGTTCGGTTGTAACGCGCTCGATCGCAACATCGAGCGAATCCGCAACCACGACTTCGTGCACCAACCCGATCGCCTGCGCGCGCTTGGCATCAAATCGTTCGCCGGTCAAGAAGAGCGCACGCGCGTGCGATGCGCCGATTTTAGCCAACACGAACGGCGATATCACCGCCGGGATGATTCCCAGTTTGGTTTCGGTGAATCCGAACAACGCATCGGAAGCGGCGATCGCGATGTCGCAGACCGCGACCAAACCGGCGCCGCCGCCCAGAGCCGCACCATGAATTTTTCCAATGACCGGTTTGGGACAGTGATCGATCGCGCGATACATTTCGGAGAGAGCGCGCGCGCCGGCCACGTTTTGCTCGCGCGTGAGTTCGAGAGACTCACGCATCATGCCGACGTCGGCGCCCCCGCAGAAGACCTTGCCTTCGCCCGAGAGCACCACTGCGCGGATGGCCGAATCGCCGGCGAGCCGTTCGAAGGTGGAACGCAGCTGCTCGATCAACTCGGTGTCGAGTGCGTTGCGAACGTCGGGCCGATCGAGCCGAACCTGCGCGACCGGGCCTTGAGCCGAATAGCGGAGCACCGCAGCCATGCCGCCGGGCTTCTCGCTATCATCCGTCGCGGCCTCGCACGCGTTAGAGTGTACAGATGCAAACAGGCAAGGTCGTCTACCGCCACTCCGCCATTATGCGCTTGACGCACTGGCTGTTCGTCATCTCGTTCTTGGCGCTCGTGAGCACCGGTCTGCAGATCTTCAATGCGGCGCCGTATCTGGATGCGTCCGACAAAACCACGCCCGCTCGCCGCGTCCTGGAGATCAGCGCACCGAGCCAAGGCGTCGGCACGACGACTGTTTTTGGGCGAACGCTCAAGACGACCGGCTGGCTCGGCTGGACCGATGACGGCATGGGCGGGAAGACCGGCCGCGCATTTCCAGGATGGATCACGATTCCGTCTTACCAGGATCTGGCGGATGGCCGGCGCTGGCATCTGTTCTTTGCATGGATCATGGTGTTCTGCGGGGTTGCCTACATCGTTTGGGGAGCGCGCCGGCACGATCTGCGCGAGCTCGTGTTGCGGCCGTCTGATATTCCGAAGCTCTTACCGATGCAGCTCTATTACTTCCGCCTGCGAAAAGAACCGCCGGCGCACGGCAAGTACAACCCATTGCAGAAAATGGCGTATACGCTCGTGCTCTTCGTCTTCGCGCCGCTGATCGTGCTGAGCGGCCTTGCGCTTTCTCCGAGTTTCGACGCGGCCGTGCCTTGGATCACGACGATGTTCGGCGGCCGCCAATTCGCGCGGCTGTGGCATTTCGTTCTCATGATTGCACTCTGCGGTTTTTTTGCCATGCACGTAATGCTGGTCGCAACGACCGGCTTGCGCAACCACATCACCTCGATGATCACCGGCCGGTACAAACTGGGTGCGCACGACGGAGTCGGCGTATGAGACGCAAGTTATTCATCGCATCGAGCATGTCGGCCGCGCTGGCCGGCTGCGGCGCAATCGGCACGAAGCTCAACGACAATCAAACCTTTCACTCAGTCTTGAGCAGCGCGGAAGATTTGAACTTGCGCGTGATTGGCACGCACGGGCTGGCGCGCGAATACTCGCCGGCGGACCTTTCCGCAGACTTTCCGATCAACTCGTTCGATACACCCTCCGATGCGTTGTATACGCGTCTGGTGCGTTCGGCTTTTCGTCCGTACCAGATGGTCGTCGATGGCATGGTCGACCATCCGCAGTACCTCTCGCTCGCGCAGCTCGCCGCCATGCCGCAAACCGCGCAGATCACGCGCCACGATTGCGTCGAAGGCTGGAGCGCGATCGCGCAGTGGAGCGGCGTGGCGTTGCGCGATCTGCTCGCGTTGGCCGGTCCGCGCCCGGGCGCACAATTCGTCGTCTTTCATACGTTCGATCGCGATTCGAGCGGCGTACCGTATTACGAAAGTCTGAACATGGCGCAGGCCATGCACCCGCAAGCTTTGCTGGCATTGCGGCAGAACGGCGTGGCGATTCCGCCCGATCGCGGGGCGCCCGTCCGGCTCAAAGTGCCGACTCAATTGGGTTACAAAAGCGCCAAATGGGTGCGGCACATCGAGATCGTCGCATCCATGGCCCATATCTTCAGCGGCCAAGGCGGGTACTGGGAAGATCAGGGCTACGAATGGTATGCCGGAATCTAGTTTAGAGGCAAGCGGGGAACGCCGGCCGGGTAGTCCCGGCCGGCTCCCGAGTCTATATAATGCTTCGAAAGCGCGGCCATATACTCAAAGTTGATCCAGATACCCTCATCGACGGTCCGAATGGCTGCCGTTACGCGCACGATGCGATCCCAACTGCGCGCGACGACGGATGCCCACAATTCACACGCAATATTCGCATCGACCATGCCGCTGCGCACGAACAATCCCAGTGATTCTGCCATGTTGGCGACGAGCCGCACCGCATCCATGTCGCCGCGCAGGCCGTGCTCGCGGATATCGTCAAGGGTCTTTTGATCGAGCCGTGCCGGGAGATCGTTCCATACAAAATTCAGGGCGTTGCGAAAATCCGCCGACTCCATCGTCCGTCTGATGTTGTCAAAAGCCGCAATCTGATTGCCGCGTCTCATGTGGCGCAACTGCATTAAAGCGGCGATTGCTGATGCCGCAATCACGACAAACGTGCCGAGCGTTCCGATCGCAGTCAGCCACTCAGGAGACATTTACGCGCCTTTGTCCGAGACTTCGGGCCATATATCCGGCGCGGGCATGCGCGCCGTGCCAGGTGGAAACGTGCCCTTTGGGTGGCGTTGCCGAAATTTTTCGCAGAGAATCGCCAGATATTCGAAGTTCTCCCATACCGCGGGCTGATCCATCGCGAGGCGGCGGTTCACGATAATCGGGGCCAAGGCATACCAATTCGCGAGTATAACGCCACCCCACAAGTCGGCGGCGATGTCGGCGTCGATGATGTGTTTCTTTACGAGCGTGCCCAGATGTTCGAAAAAGTTCGCGAGCGTGCGCAAGCGTTGGTACTCTGGCGGAAAGGTGCGCGAGGCTAGCGATCGCCGAATTTCGGGGTCGGTCAAGCGCTGCGGCAGCTCACGTATGAAGAGGAGCGTTTCTTGAAACGCCGGCTCCTCGATCGTTTCGCGGACTTCGTTCAACGCGACGATTTGATTGCCGGCGCGCATGTGGCGAAGCTGGCCGAGCGCCGCGATCGCCGACGCCGCGATCACAACAAACGTGCCGATCGTTCCGATTGCGGTCAACCACTCAGGAGACATCGCGAGTAGCCTTTCCCTCCGGCCAAAGCTCCGGAAGCGGCAGGCGCTCCATTCCTTTCGGATACGCGCCGTTCGGATGCTCGGCGTAAAACCGTTTGGACAGGACTGTTAGATACTCGAAGTTTTCCCATACCGCGGACCAGCCCGGCAACGTGCGCCGATTGGCGGTCACCGGCGCCAACGCATCCCAGACGCGGATGGTGACGTTGCCCCACAGATCGCAAGCAATCCGCGGATCGATGATGCCGTTTTTGACTAAGGCGCCGAAGGTTTCAAAAAAATTTGCGATGGTGCGCACGGGCTGATACTCCGCCGGGAAGAACGGCATCACGAGGGCGGTCCGAACCGCCGGGTCGTTCAGGCGGTCCGGCAACTCGCGAAGGACGAAACTCTCTGCGGCTTGGAACGCCGCGGACTCGATCGTTTCGCGAACTTCATTCAGCGCGATGATTTGGTTGCTGCCGCGCATGTGACGCAGCTGCATTAGCGCGGCAATTGCCGACGCCGCAATGACGACGAACGTGCCGAGCGTTCCAATCGCGGTGAGCCACTCCGGTGACATCGTCACATCCGGAATACGCCGAAATGTGTTTCGGCGATTGGGGCATTGGCTGCGGCTTCCAAACCCATCGCGATCACTTTGCGCGTCTCGAGCGGATCGATGATGCCGTCGTCCCATAGGCGCGCCGTCGAATAATACGGGCTGCCTTCGTGTTCGTACTTTGCGATGATCGGCTCCTCGATCTTCGCTTTTTCAGCCGCGCTGATGTCGCCTTTGACGGTGGAGAGCACGCTGGCGGCTTGCTGCCCGCCCATTACCGAGATCCGCGCATTCGGCCACATCCACAGTTGTCGCGGCGAATAGGCGCGACCGCACATACCGTAATTCCCTGCGCCGAAGCTGCCGCCGATGATGATCGTGAATTTCGGCACATCGGCGCATGCAACGGCCATCACGAGTTTGGCGCCGTCCTTGGCGATTCCGCGGTTTTCATATTCTTTGCCGACCATGAAGCCGGTGATGTTCTGCAGGAACAGCATCGGCGTGCCGCGCTGTACGCAGAGCTCGATGAAGTGCGCGCCTTTGAACGAGCTTTCGCTAAAGAGAATGCCGTTGTTCGCGAGGATGCCGATCGGATGGCCTTCGATGCGCGCAAAGCCGGTGACGAGCGTCTTGCCGTACCGCGCTTTGAATTCGTGAAACTCCGACGCATCAACCAGGCGCGCGATGACTTCACGCACGTCATAGCCGACGCGCGTATCGGACGGAATGACGCCGTAGAGCTCTTTGGGATCGTATTTGGGCGGTTGCGGTGCGACGGCGTCCCACTGGCGCGGCAGTTCGCGGTGCAGGTTGGCCACGATCGAACGCACGATCGCCAGCGCGTGCGCGTCGTCTTCGGCGAAATGATCCGCCACGCCGGAGACGCGCGTGTGCACGTCCGCGCCGCCCAAGTCTTCCGCGGTGACGATTTCGCCGGTCGCGGCTTTGACCAGCGGCGGTCCGCCCAGAAAGATCGTGCCGTTGTCTTTGACGATGACCGTTTCGTCCGACATCGCCGGCACGTAGGCGCCGCCGGCCGTACTCGACCCCATGACGGCCGCAATCTGCGGAATGCGTTTGCCCGACATGCGCGCCTGATTGTAAAAAATCCGCCCGAAGTGATCGCGATCGGGGAACACTTCGGCTTGCAGCGGCAAGAACGCCCC
>Ga0102924_1007261_pt1 | contig 10206 bp, 10 predicted proteins | sample PaiPotPPM11metaG_FD_80116 | JGI IMG/M metagenome (GOLD analysis project Ga0102924, IMG submission 80116) | Iron sulfur acid spring bacterial and archeal communities from Banff, Canada, to study Microbial Dark Matter (Phase II) - Paint Pots PPM... ...
GGAGATACAGCGTAATGAACGAACTAATAGAACGGATAGAAGGTTTTATACCATATAGAAGAATTGAGGGGTATCCCCATTGTATTTGCAAAACGAGGAATTAACACTCTCACGTACCCCAGGATTCATTAAATACTGACACGTACTTGACCAGTACTTGACTAGGACTCGACCCCACTTTTGTAGAATCATACGCGTGAGAAATGAACCAATCCAAGACTACTTCAGCAATTGCTTCAAAGATACTCATTCATTGTTGCTGCTAGAAGCAAAAATGAAATAACCGAAATAACAGACAGCTCTGCTACACTCTTCAGACTGTTTGTGATTGTAAATTTCCTAAAAACTTTGTTTGTACTAATAATTATACCAATTAACAATCTGACAATCAATAAATATTTTTAATAACTAATCTTGTTGTAAGGCGCTTACGATCTTAAAGACTAACGCTAATTCAATTAGTGCAATAACTCCCACTATCAATAAAAAAAGTACTAACGGGTCAATATTCATTATTACAGTGGTTTTATTATTATTTTCTACACCTTTCATTACTAATACTATAATTAAAAACAACATATTACAATCAAACTTGGCATATGGTAGTAGCTCTGGACTACTTAATTCGCATGATGTTCGGCTTCAGGCAGAGGTACGTATAAGAAATCTGGCTAATCTCACTTCGCCCAACATAAGATCAGAAATCCAAATTCATAGGCCGGGAACTCCGTTTGGTTTTCAAACCCTTCAGGATATAAAATTACGAACAGAATTACTAAAAACGATCGGTACTACTCCCACTATAACGCAAGAGTTAAGAGTGCTTTCCTTCCTGCCGTCATTATCAGTACCTTTCCAGTTACCTTTCGGAAATCAAACGTCAACATCAACCTCAAAAGAGGCCAATAATAGCAATCTATTAGACAACACTCCGATTACAGCTGCAGCTGCTCCTACGACTACGACTACGACTACGACTACGACTACGACTACGACTACCAGTACTACCACATCAACTACGACTTCGATTGGTTTCAACGGGCTTTCTGAGGGACAAATCGGCGGATTCTTTTATCCGCCGGATGTACAGGTAGCTGTTGGACCTAATTATGTAATGGAAATGAACAATCTGGAAGGTAAGACCTTTACCAAAACAGGAGGTTCTATATCCACTTTTTCGCTTCATCCTTTTTTTATTATTGGCAGCAGTGATGTGATTACCGATCCACGTGTAATGTATGATACTGGAAGTGGTAGATGGTTTGCCGCCATCGCTGATTTAACTCTAAATACGGTCAAGGTGGCCGTCTCCACTTCGAGTATTCCAAACGCATTTAAAATCTTTGACTTTAAATTTTCTAACTGTCCTGATTATCCTACAATAGGACTTAACGATGATAAGTTTGCAGTAAGTGTCAACCTTTTTGCCTCCGCCTGTAATGGTAGCTACGCCGGCGTGCAATATTATATCATAAACAAAAATTATATGATCGGTGCCACCAGCACACCGATTTATACTAGATCTTCACCAAATACCTCAATATTTTCATTACAGCCAATTCAGTCAGAGTTCTACTCCAACTCTCTATATGGCGACAGTCGGCGACGATCTGAGCACCCACGCCACGGTATATTCTTTTTCTAAACCTCCTAGTCTCTCGAACGTGCCTACCAGTATTGTAAATTATCCGATACATACTACACATATACCTCCAAACGGACTCCAACGAGGTACTAGTGTGCGAATTGACACAAACGACGCTAGGATCCTGGATACTGCGTGGTATCAGGGAAGACTCTTGCTCACTTTTAATGATGCTTGTACTCCTACTGGAGATGTGCAGACTCGTTCTTGTATTAGACTAATTCAAGTAAACACTTCAATCGGCTCTCTTAGCCAGGACTTTGACGTTGGAGCGAAAGGTGCATACTACTTTTATCCTGCCTTACGTATGGATAGTAGCAGCAATCTACTTGTAGTATTTGGCGCTTCTTCGTTGAGCATTTATCCCAGTATTTTTGCTACCGGAAAGGCTGCGACAGGAGGTCCACTCGACAGTTCTCCCTTAACAATGAAAATTGGGACATATCCTGAAACGACCAGCAGATTCGGAGACTACTTTGGGGCGGCAGTAGATCCCTCTAATCCATCTATAGTGTGGGGTGCTGGCGAATATCATTCATCCTCTCTCTGGTCCACCTTTATAGCGACAATGCTCAGGAAGTAGCAGAACGAAGGGCTCATCTTTAGATTATGCCGCCTATGGTCCTACTCTCTTTTCTGTTGGTTGGTTCAGTACAGCCTTCTCCATTGCAATAAAATATAGAAGACGTTTAAACTAAGGTACGCAGAACATAGATATATGATAACGAAAAGATATTTAATTTTGTTGTTCGGATTATTCATGGTCCTTAGTGGTACTATATTTATAGCAACATTTTTTCCGCTGAAACTAGCGGCTATCCCACTAAAGAAAGTGGTATATGATAAAAGTAATAATGATAATCTAGTACAATTTGTTGGAAAAACCAATGTGTCTGCTATACATTGCAATAGTACACAAATGACAAATGCTACTTCTTCTACTACCCAACAAGAAATTCATAAACCATCAAGTCCAAAGAGTCCGCAAGAAATCCAGAAGGAAAAACAGGAAATCCAAAAAAGCAAATCAAATATAACGGTCTTTACACAAGAACCTGGCCGAAGTTAATTAACTAAACTACAGCTGCCTATGCAGGCCATCGTCACATGACGTTTTTGGGTCCCATCAACATAACGGGAGATAACTAGACTGTAAACCGGTGGGATGTGAATCGACTTGCAGAGTTATAAGTAAGTCTAAAAGCTCTAGCAATCACAATAATAATAGTAATAATGATAACCATATCCTGAATCTGCCTTCAAATATAATCTCAATTCTGACTGAGACGGGGTCTGTCCTTCGACTTGATTCTCACTCTTTATTTCCAATAGCAAAATGAATGCTTTCGTAGAATTCCTGCTTTATGACACACAAATTGCCGAACTATTTGAAAGCCTCCCAGTGTGAAATACAAGCGCAGTCTCGGCGGGGTGGTGGAGTTTATCCATGATATTATCTCTATGGCCATAGTCAGTCAGTCAGCCGTTTTGACCCAGCAAGCTGTCGTGGTCTCTCATCTCCTAAGGTCCTTTAAAATCCACTACAGAGTAAAATGCATTCTTACCTGAATGATCGAAATTCAGTGATGGTGTAGATATACGCATGATCTTCGTTTTAGCTGCGTCAGCTAGTTTCCATATGAATCCTTGTGGTAACTGTATTTTGGTGTCTTGTTCTCCTCCAGTTACAGGATTTATAAAGTTCTCTAGCTTTACGTCCATAACACCAGGAACAGAAAAACTACTCTTTCTGCCATCAATATCCATGTGCACATCTACAAATTGAGGATCTAATAGGTATTTTACCGTAGACGCAAAAAGCGCAAAATGTCCATTTCCCTTGGCTTTACCTGAAAATATATCGGCGATCGCATCTTTCTGTTCTTGTTGATTAGCCTTGTTTGTTATGAATATTTGATGAGTACCATTTCCTTCGTGAATAGCCCTTGGCCATGAATATACGTCTACTATATCAAGACCATCCAATTTTACCTCACCGTAGTTCCCTTCCCTTATACGATAACCAACCAAAGCGCTACAAAATCCATTTGAAGGAAAACCACTGAAATTACATGGGCAACCAAAATCACAATTACAGGTTTCAATATAGTCTACCTTTAGAGCCCATGTTGGAACGAGTTTTTCTTGCATTAAATCGCAGACTGCGAATCTACTATTAAAATTTTTCTCTGCAATTTCGCCTGACATATTAACTATTGAGTTTTCTAAAGTTAAAAATACAATACAATCATAGACTTTGTTCAACAATATCTTTCTCACACCTTCTACAGTATTCCTTACCACCTTCATAGTGACTCTTTCCAAAAATAATTTTGGAATGAAGACTCTCATAGATTCCTACAAACCATAAGGAAGAAATTGTCATATATCATTAAAGGACTTGGGACATTCTCACGTCTGTTAAATTCCTTCTCTAGAGCCCCCGTATGTAGATGTGGTTATGCAAAACAGACGATTACCTACGGAGGCTCACTCTTGTTTCGTCGAGATTGCTATTATATTTTTTGCAATCTCATTAGCTGTTTCATGTCTGGAGCCATTTCTAGAGAAGGCGGTCCTAGCCTCGGAATATAGTTTTATAAGTGTGTCTACTGAAGACGCTGCAGTTGAATTAGAAATGGGTACTCAAATGAGTAGTGCAAGAAGAGGAATAGCAACTGAAGAGATGAAACAAGTTGCAAAAGACGAAGATATTGATTTAAACTTCCTTGTTCAAAAAGTTGCTAGCGGTTCAATAATTATTCCAAAGAATAATTCAAGAAAACAAAAGATAAAAGTAGTCGGGATTGGAAATGGACTAAAAACAAAGGTCAATGTAAACATCGGCACTTCCACTCTATATCAGAATTTAGATGAGGAGATTTCCAAAGCTAAAGTAGCTGTCAAATATGGCGCAGACACAATAATGGACCTGTCCGATGGCGGTGACATTAACCTCATTAGAGAAAAGCTACTTGAAGCTGCACCAATAACTTTTGGAACCGTTCCAGTTTATCAAGCATATGTCTATGGTGTTGAGAAATTCAAGAATCCATTAAATATTACAGAAGATGATTTTTTAAATGCATTTGAAAAAAATGCTAAAGATGGTGTAGACTATACAACAATCCATTCTGGCATAACAAAAGAATTAGCAAAACGTGTGCTGGAAGTAAAGAGACATGCTGGAATTGTTTCAAAGGGTGGAACTATAACAGCTGCATGGATGCTCAAATACGATAAAGAAAATCCATATCACGAACACTTTGACTATATGTGTGAAATTGCAAGAAAGTATGATGTTACTTTTAGCTTGGGTGATGCATTAAGACCTGGTTCAATCTTAGATTCTCATGACGAATTGCAAGTTGCAGAAATGATAAATGTTTCAAGGCTAGCAAAGAGAGCACATGAGAAAGACATACAAGTAATGATTGAAGGTCCTGGTCATGTTCCCTTAAACGAAGTAGCTCCAAATGTCAGACTTGCAAAAGCGTTGATAGGTGATGTTCCATATTATGTTTTAGGCCCATTAGTAACAGATATTGCTGCAGGATACGACCATATTGCTAGTGCTATTGGAGCTGCCATATCTGCTGCAGAAGGTGTAGATTTACTTTGTTATTTGACTCCTGCAGAACATCTGGCATTGCCAACATCCGAAGAAGTGAAAGAAGGATTAATTGCATATCGGATTGCAGCACACGCAGGTGACTTGGTGAAGATTAGAGAAAAGGCTATCAAGTGGGATATGGAAATTACTGAAGCAAGACGTACTCTGAATTGGGAAAAACAGATCGCCTTAGCAATTAATCCAGAAGAAGCAGAGAGAATCCATAAACGAGAAGGACAGATCGAAGGTAACAACGTTCCTTGTACTATGTGCGGTGCTGCATGTGTGTATATTATGTTACCACAGCAAAGAAAAGCAGTATCATGATAAGAAAAACAAAAGATTAAAGTTTAGAATTGGCGAGATATATAGCTGTGAAGATTTCACAACTATGTCAAATGATTGAAGATTCAATCCATGACGGAAAAATACCCTTTGGAAGATCAACGTAAACGTTTTTCAAATTCATTACAGGTTATAAATAGGTCAGATTCTGATGATTTGAAAAGTAGTGAAATCAAAATAGAAGTCAGAATACAAGGCCTTTATATTATAAGCAATTATGTTCCTAATATTGAGCATCTGCCAGGGGTAATTGAAGTAGATGTCTCGGCTTCCTTCAAAATACTGTGTAGACGATTAGAAGCTCATCTCAGAGTTGTTTTTTTATGTATTTCATTAGTAATTGTGTTATTAGGTGATGCTGAGTTTGTAGGTTTTAAAGAAGAAAGTGCTGTAATAAGGCATTTCCATATGGTTATTCCAGTCCTTTCTAGTGCTCCAGATTTCCTAAAGAATGAAAGTGGATTTATCTTCAATCGCTTGATATGGGGCATAACTAATACAGCCATCTTCTGAACGAGTAGGAGCCACCATACCACTCGGAACTAACCCAAATGGAATTGCATAATCCAAATTACCTTAGACGTTTTTACTAATAGTAACGATGCTGAATCCTCTACAGACAAACTGAAAATCCTTTGGTCAGGAGAATCTTATTAATACCAAATGTTTTAGATTGCTCTCAAAAAGAAGGCAGCGTTCGTTTGTAGAATGGGCGGATCGACGTGATTTAGTAGATGATAATTACCGCATTTAATTATACGTGACATATTTATGATTATCAGCATTAGGAGTCAATTAATTAAATCACAACAGTATTCAGTCAGAAATATCAAGACAGAACTACGATTTGGGTCCAAAGTGCACTCCACAAGATTAATGACTTGACCTATAAAAGCAAGGATTATCTTATCTGAGTGGAATATACATCATCGTGCACAGTGGCAGTAACTGGAATCTAGAATCACAATCTCAATCATAATCAGATTGGAGGTTATTCACGCGTAGTTGACTTTCACAAAGGAAATTAATCGGGTGTCTTAAATGGGTTGGCGAATTAAGGAGAATGCGCAGCACAGCCAACATCTCCGGTATTGCTAGAATCGGGCCCATGTGCTTCCTCACTATCAGCAGCGTTATGGGCCGCCGACGCAGCGGAACAAGTTGTTCGAGAAATGCCAGTGAGTGGTGGCAGGAAGCCGTTGACAGCAGAAGCATCTGTTGAACTAGCAGACGAGGATGAACAACTACGAGAACTGGTTACGGTAAGAGACGATGTGCCAATTTTGCTTGAACTTGAGGACAGACATGTGCTTGCCTCTACAGGATTTGTTGGTATGCTTGACGTAAAGAGGATAGAAGTAAAAAATGTAAATTTAACTAAGGTCGTGAGTACTTTCAATTCAGCCCCGCGAATCCTGTATCGATTTTCAGATGCGTTCTAGAGGACTGGATATTGTATTTTGTTTATCGTTGTCTAAGACTGACTTCATCTTTTCTACATTGTTGGTTTTCTGTTTTTAGTTTGATTGGGGTTGGAATGCCATGCGTGTTCATGTTTCTTTCTCTGTATATTAGTACCAAACACCAATTTACAGAAGTGACACTTGATCGACAGTATTTGCTCGTAACCAGTATGCTTGACGATCTTCTTGTTTTCATTCCCACTGTTGGCATTATTCTTTAATTTCTCGTAGTTGAATTCGTCATCAGTATTTGGTTTTTCATCATAAACGCTGTTAGTGGTAGAAGCAGTGAAGGAATAAGAAGCTGGTGTTTTTTCAGCGTCGTATGCTTCGCTATTATTGTTGTAATGATAACTACTACTGATCCATTGTTTCAGGGTATATTTCCAATTATATTTAAGATCTTCAAGATAGTCTACTTCTTCAAGCAGATCCGTGTATTGTGTCGTTGCCTTATCCTCACTGGTTGCGGCAAGACACCCTGATTGTCCGTCCAAGCGGATAGCATATTCACTCGCAGATGGATTTGACCACAACTGTATCTTTCTGAAAGGTATTGGATGATAATTGTTATTATCATTTGAACCCTGACCAACTGTTAACGCTCGATCTCGTATTTCATTCTGTTTTTCTTCTTCTTTTTCTACCCGTTGTTGTTCAATAATCTTAATGACGGGATCGACAGTAGTAGTAGTAGTAGCACTAGTTTTGATCGAATTAGACACGATTGCGGGCTTTCCTTTTATGCTCTCTTTTTCTAGTTGCTCTTTTCTTTGCTCATCCTCAAGTTCTCTGATTCTACCTTGTGCAGGAACTGCTTTATCCCATAGGATATCGAATACGGTTTGTTGTTGGGCCACAACTTGCTTTAGGTTGCTGCGTATTATAACAGCAACATGTCTTGATTCATCTAAGACAGCGTTGTAATGATATTCTGTTTCATTTACTCTAAAGACTCCCTTAGGTCCTTCAATATGACGAAGGTCAACTGCCTTCATAAGTTGTTTGCAATAATCAATATTTTGTTTAGTAACCTCGGTGATATACCGTATGTATCCTCCTTTCTTGTTTTTAAATTCAAAGAACTTCATTCTTATATCTTCATTATTCATTACAAAAGATGGAGTTTTAGAATCTGCATAAACATTGTATCTGTGCTTTGTTTTGTCAATAAATTTCACTATTGCATTAGTAGTCTCGTCCACACCATACAGTATATCGACTCCTTCTTTTGCAAGAATGCCTGAATCGTCGCCATGGTTATTCCTGTCTTCCCGATGCGGCAGATTGAATCATAGATAGTCCTTTTGCATAATATATAAAGCTGTTATGCTGCAAAACACTTCAAGGAAAAATTATCTACCGATGATTTTTCATACATAAAAGGATAATATCAGCCAAGACCAATAGCAGCATAAAACTATAGTGCTGGATAGAGCCAGGTTCTCGTCAGCGCCATCCATCAGGATATTGAAATAGGCTAGGTTGATAGTTTAGTTGACTCCGAAATCTAGCAATCCGCTGCATGTTTTAATCTCAATTGATCCAAGGTGTATTGTTTTTCGTCTTCACTAATTGTGCACTCTATTTTTGCTCTTGTACTACCATCCTTGTCTACGTAACCCATGTATTCACAAGAGCTTGATGCATCGACAAGAATGCCCGTGAGCTCAGTATGTATCAAAGATGTCATTTGTAAGCCTCTGTAATCTTTTTGCATTCCTAATAGTGACTTCTAACATTTCCTGTTGCTTGACATCTTTTATTTTAGCTCGAAGCATTTCTGTTAAACTCATTATAGGTTGTATAGGAGTGCGTAATTCATGAGCTGCTACATTGATAAATTCCTGCTGTATTCTGTCATGACTTTTCAATTGTTCATACAATTCAGTTTGTTTCCATAAGTTCTCAAATATTGAAACGTATGATAAAACGCCTGGCCTACTATTAGAGTAAGTTGATAATCCTATAGCTTCATCGAAAGCGTCCGTTTTATCTTCGGATTGTTGCCGCAGATTCAAAGCGGGCCCTATTCAGTATTTGGTGCACGTTTAATATTTCATCATCTGTAATTCTGTAATTTTGAAGCTTTAGCAAAGATGTATTTGTTTTGTTTCTTGGCGCGCAAATTTCATTCATTCCATATATTTGTGTTGCTAGTCCGGATATTTCCTTTTTCAACTTAATACGTTAACCGTGACAGTTAAGTTTCTCCTGCTAGTCTGCGAGTCCTACTTTCTAATTCCTCTGGTGATGGAATATGACCGAATACATTTTCATATTCTTCAATTTTAGTGCCAAGCCATTTGTGAAAAGTCTTCATCTGCATAGGATCAAAAATTAATTCGCATTCTACAACCCTCTTTAACATCATTCTGTTAGTGGACATTGGCTCAGTTGTGATTACTCTATCAATTTTACGTTCTTCAGAATAAATCGCAGTCTCGAGACCTAGAGGCTGAACGGTACCGAAGACTCCGCCGACTATAACACGTTTGAAAGTAGGTGAATATTCGCCTTGAATCTCTGGAATTCCTGACACATAAACGTAGAGTAATATATAATTTATATACTCTTCTTAAGCCCAAGTTGATGCAAGACTTCAATATTTCCCTGAGCATTGTCTGTATTGCTTTGACCTTTCGTATTCCTGTTATTGCAATATGGCTCTAAACTAACGTTTGTCCCATTAGGTAGCATAAAAATGAACGCTGAGTATTCATCAAAGATAAGAAAAAATTGCTACAAACTCAATTATGATGAAGTTAAACTAACTTCGTATAAGGCATTTCTTTATTATGACGCTACAATGTATATAACTGCGAGAACATTGTCTATCGTCGCCATTTTGGCAGTAGCAATGACAACATCGACACTCCTGACGTCAAACACTTTCGCTGCCAAGACCAACACACACCATCATCATAGCCAATCTAATCCGAGCAACTCAACAAGTACTATTACCAACTCGACGAATGACAGTAATAGTACTAGTAGTAGTTCTACGCATAGCCACCATCACGGATCCTCCAGCAATCACTCACATCATCATAGCAGTGCTAGTTCGAGCATCTCAACAAGTGCAAGCAAATGAGATCGGCATGTCCTATTCCATTACATAAAACACCTTATTTTTTTAC
>Ga0102924_1007262_pt1 | contig 10204 bp, 8 predicted proteins | sample PaiPotPPM11metaG_FD_80116 | JGI IMG/M metagenome (GOLD analysis project Ga0102924, IMG submission 80116) | Iron sulfur acid spring bacterial and archeal communities from Banff, Canada, to study Microbial Dark Matter (Phase II) - Paint Pots PPM... ...
CTCCAGCGGCGCGAACCCGTCCGGACCGCCCACCCCGCGGCCGCCGCCGACCACCACCCGGGCCGTGGCCAGCGAGACGCCGCCGCCGCGCTCCACCGATTCGGCCGCCCGCACCCGCATGTCCTCCGCGGGGATGCTTGGCCGCAACAAATGGACCGTGCTGGCGGCCGCTTTCGTACCGGGCCCGGCCGCCACGGCGTCGGCCGCCACCGTCAGCAGGGCCAGGGTTGCCTCCAGCTCGGCGTCCTCGAGCAGGCTGCCCGCCCAGCGCTGCCGGACCAGCTCCCACCGGCCCGGCTCCGCGGCCCGTGCGCTGACGCAGTTCGCGGCCACCGGCAGCCCGGTCATCGCGCCCAGGCGGGCCAGCACCTCGCTGCCGCGGTCGGTGGCCGCGGCCACCACCGCCGACACGGAAAGCCCGGACTCGGACAGCTCAGCCAGGACTCTGGCCCAGGCGGCGGGGGCGTACGCGGGCACGTCCACCGCGTATACGTCGGCCACCCCGGCGGTGGCCAGCTGCTCGGCGGCCGGTGCTGGGAGCTGCTGGCCGGCCGTGAACACGACCGCGGCCAAGGGCTCGCTCAGCTCACCGGCCAGCGACAGCGCGCGCAGCGAGGCGTCGGCGACCGAGTCGCCGTCTAGCTCGGCCAGCACGAGGACGGTCATGTCAGCACCCCGAGCTCGTCCAGCAGGGCGACCAGGGCCGGGACGGCGTCCACGCCGGAGCCGAGCACCTCGGCGCGCTTGCGGGTCTGCTCGGGCACCCGCAGGCGGAGCTTGCGCAGCCCGTCTGGCTGCCAGGCCGGGTGGCTGACGTCGATGGCGGCCCGCTTGGCCCGCAGCCGGCCGGGCAGCGACGGGTAGCGCGGCAGGTTGATGCCCTCCTTGACGCTGACCACGGCGGGCAGCGGCAGCTCGTAGGCCTCCTGCACGCCGCGATACTCCCGGCTGGCCAGGAAACCGCCGTCGGTGCGGGCCAGCTTCTTGATCCCGGTCGCCACCGGCCGGCCGAGCAGGTGCGCCACCCGGATCCCGACCTGGTAGTCACCGGTGTCGGCCGCCTCGTTGCCGAACAGCAGCAGGTCGCAGGGCAGCTCGCGGACGGCGTCGGCGATGGCCGCCGAGGTGGCCACCGGACCCCACTCCCGGCCGTCGGTCTCCAGCAGCATGGCCTGCTGGGCGCCCAGGGCCAGCATGTCGCGCAGCTGGTCGGCGGCCTCGGGCGGGCCGAGCGTGAGCACGGTGACCCGGCCGCCCTCTCGCTCCACGATCTGGACCGCCTCCTCCACCGCGCACTCCTCGTGCGGGCTGACGGTGAACCCGGACATCCGGGTGTCCACGTCCTGGCCGTCGGCGGTGACCACGACGCGGCCGCCGACCATCGGGACGCGCTTGACGCAGACCAGGATGTCCACGCTCAGGCCCGGACCCGCTCGTTGGCCGGGTCGAACAGCGGGGTGGCGCCGGCCACGGCCACCGTCACCGGGTAGCGCTCGCCGAGGTACTCCACCGCCAGCCGGGTGCCCGCGACGGCCCTGGCGGGCGGCAGGTAGGCCAGCAGAATGTGCTTGCCTACCGACGGGCCCGAGCCGGCGCTGGTCACGTAGGAGAGCCGCCCCCTGGTGTCGGTGAGCGGCTCGCCCTCCGGGGTCAGGATGGGCTCGCCGCCGAGCATGTACCGCCGTTCGCCCGACGCGCTGGTGTGGTCGTCCACGGTCAGCGTGCACAGCACGGCGGCGGGCGGCGCCTCGCGCTGGGCCAGGTAGGCCTGCTTGCCCACGAAGTCCTGTGCCTTCACCCTGGGCCGGGTCATGCCTGCCTCGACCAGGGTGTAGTCGCCCTCCAGCTCCGCGCCGTAGGCGCGGTAGCCCTTCTCCAGCCGGCCGGTGGTGCCGTAGACCCCGATGCCGACCGGCACCAGCCCGGCCGGGCGGCCCGCCTCCCACAGGGTGTCCCAGACCCGCGCCCCTTGTTCTATCGGCACGTAGAGCTCCCAGCCCAGCTCGCCGACGTAGGAGATGCGGGAGGCCAGCACGGTGGTGCCGCCGAGCTCGATCTCGCGGCAGGTGCCGAACCTGAAGCCGTCGCCGGAGACGTCGGCCGCGGTGACGGCGGCCAGGATGTCCCTGGCCCGCGGGCCCCACATGCCGAGGGTGGTCCAGGCCGAGGTCAGATCGCTGACCGCGGCGCCCTCGGGCAGGTGGTCGGCGAACCACTTGAGGTCGGACATGCCGGTGGCACCGCCGGTCACCACCCGGAAGTGCCGCGGGCCGAGCCGCATGATGGTCAGGTCGCCGACGAAGCCGCCGGCCTCGTTGAGCAGCGAGGTGTAGACGACCCGGCCCGGCGCCACGTCGAGCTGGGCCACGGCCACCGACTGCACGGCCTCGAGCGCGCCAGGGCCGGTGACGTCGAGCACGGCGAAGGCCGACAGGTCGACCAGGCCCGCGGCGTCGCGCATGGCCAGGTGCTCGGCGTTGATGATCGGCGACCACCAGCGCGACTCCCACTCGCCGGTGCGCTCCATCAGCCGCCCGGCGTACCGCTCCAGCAGATCGGAGTTGGCGCCGTACCAGTTGGGCCGCTCCCAGCCGGCGGTCTCGATGAACACCGCGTCCAGCTCGCGCTCGCGGTCGTATACCGGGCTGAGCCGCAGCGGCCGGCCGGACTCCCACTGCTCGCCGGGGTGCACGATCCCGTACATCTTGTTGAAGCCCTCGCGGGCCCTGGCCACCACGTGCGCGGTGGTGCGCTGGTGGCCGTAGAACCGGGCGATGCTGGCCTCGTGGATGTCGATCTCCGGGGTCGTTTCGCTCATCCACTCGGCCACGGCGCGGCCGATGCCGGGGCCCTCCTTGATCCACGACGCGGCCACCGACCACAGGCCGGGCACCTCGGGGGCCTCGCCCAGGACCGGGTGGCCGTCGGGGGTCATGGAGATCAGGCCGTTGATGGAGTAGCGGATGCCGACCCGCTCGTCGCTCAGCAGCTCGGGCATCAGCTCCAGGGCCTGCATGAGCTGCGGGTCGAAGTCGTCCTGGGTGAACGGCATCTCGGTGGGCGACAGCACCGCCTCCTCGATGGAGGGGATGTCGTCCGGGGCCACGATGATCGGCCGGTGCGCGTAGGAGCCGACCTCCATGTCGCCGCCGTGCTGGCGCTCGTACATGTTGGTGTCCACGTCGCGCACGATGGGGTACTCGATCTCGCCCGCGGTGTCGGCGAACAGCGGGATCGGCCCGACGCTGATCATCTGGTGCACGATCGGGGTGAGCGGGATCCGGGCCCCGGCCATGGCCGCCACCCGCGGGCTCCACACTCCGCAGCAGATGGCGACGACGTCGGTGGCGATGTCGCCCTGGCTGGTGCGCACCGCGCTGACGCGGCCGCCAGGGTCCTTGTTAATTCCCAGTATTTCGGCCCCGGCCACCACCCGCAGCGCGCCCAGCTGCTGGGCCCGCTCGCGCATGAGCCTTCCGGCCCGCAGCGAGTCGACGACGCCGACGGTCGGGAAGTGGGCGCCGCCGAGGATCACCGATTCCTCGAGGTAGGGCACCAGCTTGCCGACCTCGGCCGGGGTAATCACCTTGGCCGGGATGCCCCAGGCCTTGGCCTGCGAGCAGCGCCGGCGCAGCTCGGTCATGCGCTCGGGGGTGCGGGCCACCTCGATGCCGCCGCTCTCGGTGAAGACGCCCAGCTCCTGGTACTGCTCGGTGCTGTCCCTGGTCAGCTCCATCATCATCTTCGAGTACTCGATCGGGAAGATGAAGTTGGACGCGTGGCCGGTGGAGCCGCCGGGATTCGGCATCGGGCCCTTGTCGACCAGGACCAGGTCGGTCCAGCCCAGCCGGGCCAGGTGATAGGCCAGGCTGTTGCCGACTATGCCGGCGCCGATGATGACGGCGCTGGCCCGGCCGGGGAAGTCGTTCATGCGCCTGCTTTCTGCGGAGGACTACTCGACCGGGATCTCCTTGTTGATCAGGCCGAGGTCGATGCCCTGGCGCCGGCGGATCAGCCGGGCGGCGACGTAGACCACGATCGCCAGCACGTACATCGCTGCCATGTAGATCAGGGAGGAGTGGTTGTTGACGAAGTAGTTGTCGTTGCTGAGCCACTCAACGAGGCAGAACACCAGCAGCCCGATGGTGACCCAGCCCGCCACCGGCACGATCGGCACGCCGAACACCTTGATCCGGCTGGCCGGCGAGGCGCGCCACAGGTCGGGCTTGCGCCAGGGCAGGATCACCACGGCGATGGCGCTGAACAGGTAGGTCACCGCGATGACCAGGGTGGCGTCCAGCGTGTAGGTGTGGAACGTGCTGTTGTAGGCGTACACCGCACTCAGCCCCACGGCCGGCAGCAGCATCAGGACCAGCGAGTACACCGGCACCTTGCGCTTCTCCGACACCTCGGCGGCCCGGTCGGGCAGGACCCGGTCGAACGCCGCCGCGAAGATCACCCGGGTGGAGGACAGGAACAGCGTGCCGACCCAGCCGAAGAACCACAGGCTCATGACCAGGATGAGGATGACCTGGAACGCGGTGTTATGCACCAGCCAGCCCGCGAACATGAACGGGTAGGGCCAGATGGGCAGCGGCGCGGCGTGGGTCAGGGTGTTGTAGTCGGCCGCGTTGGCGTTCTGGTAGAAGGCCCAGCCGAAGGTCTTGGCCGCCAGCAGCAGGAAGACCACCGACAGCGCGACGGTGATCCACAGACCGGTGAACATGCCGGTGAACACGCGCTTGAAGTCGCTGGCGCCGCGGATCTCGCCGTAGAGGGTGGCGCCCCAGTTGGGCCACAGGATGAAGAACATCATCGCGGGCACCAGCAGCATGGTCGGGCCGAGCGGGCCGAAGCCGAGCCTGGGCGCGGTGTAGCCGTCCCTGGCCGCGACGGCGTTGGTGGCGTGGTAGGCGTTGTTCACGCCGAACAGCTTGTGCATCTCCAGGTTGAACGAGCTGACGAAGGTGGCGTGGCTGTTGAACAGCAGCAGCACGACGATGACCCCGAAGCCGACCAGGCCGCCGTAGAAGCACCACTTCTGGATCCGCGCGTAGCCGCCCATGCCCAGCGAGACCAGGAGGCCGGCGATGGCGATGGTGAGGACCGTGACGATGAACACGCCGTTGGAGGTGGCGAACCATGCCGCCCCGCCCCCCGGCCAGGTCCATTTCAGGGTCGCCCACAGCGGCTGGAACAGCTGGACGGCCAGGATGTTGCCGTAGATGGGCGCCCACAGCCACAGGATGAACCACCACCCGGTGGCGGCCATCACGAAGCCGAGGCCGCTGCCCAGGATGCGGGTCTGCCAGACGTAGTCACCGCCGGCCCGCGGGATCGTGACGATCAGCCCGGAGTAGGCGATGACCAGGAACGACACCCAGATGCCTGAGATGATGATCGAGGTGATCATCTGGCCCTTGGGGAAGGCCGGGCCGGCGAAGGTGAACTCGTAGATGCCGAGGGTGACGAAGTTCGTCGCCAGGCAGGCGTAGATGATCGAGTCGCGGACTGACCAGCCGCGGACCAGACCGGTGGCCTTTCTCAGGAAGAGGGTCGGGGTCTCTCCTATGGATTCCGTCGCCATCCCGCTTACCTTTGCCCTCTCAGCTAGGGCCGGCTCAGCCGCCGACCGGGCTTACCCGTTGACGAGGATGTACCTGGAGACCTTGCCCTTCTTGGCGTCCAGGTCGATGACCGCGCCTTGCAGCACGCCGTCGCCGTAGACGCTGCCGGGGTTGATGGCCAGCGTCCGGCCCAGCCGCTTGATGCCCCGGCTCTCGTGGATGTGGCCGTGCACCGACAGCAGCGGCTGGTGCTCGAGGATGGCGTTCCGGACCGCGGTGGAGCCGACCGGCTTCATCACGGCGCCGCCGTGCGTCGGGCGCAGCTGGTCATCGAGCGCCGGCGCCTCGTCCAGGCCCGTCCCGTAGGGCGGGGCGTGGAAGTTGAAGATGGTGCGCTTCATGTCGGTGGCCTGGCCCGCCACGGCCTCGATCTTGGCCGCGAGCTCGGGCTCGGGCGCCTCGCGGAAGGTGTCCCACGGGGTGGGGTTGGTCCAGCCCATGGAGATGAGCTGGAAGCCGTCCAGGTCCAGCACCTTGCCCTCGCCGAAGCTCACGCACGGCGACTGCTCGATGATGTCGTCGATCTCCCAGATGTCATCGTTGCCGCCGTTGAGGATGCACGGGATCTGGCCGCCCTTGAGCTTGCCGTCGGCCATGTCCAGCCACCGGTCCAGGGAGCTGGTCATCTCGGTGGTGAACCGCTGGTCGACCGCGCCCTCCTCCTCGCTCAGGTGCTGGAGCTCGTCGGGCGTGACCACGGCCGGATAGAAGCCGGCGTTGCGGATTCTGGTCATCATCGCCTCGAGTTCCTCGCGGCTGTCGAGCTGGTAGGTCTGGCCGCGGAGGGTCAGGTGCCAGGATCCGTTGCGCTTGGTGATGGGGACCATGGCCTTGCCGGTGACGTCGCCGCCCAGCACCACCAGGTCGGCCTTGTAGAAGGCGGCCGAGTTCAGGAACTTGCGCCAGCAGACCTCTGACCCGTGGATATCCGTGGCAAAGAAAATCTTCATGTGTGCACCGGGACCTTTGCTGAGCTTGCTGTGCAACGGTGTAGCATCCAGTGCAACCGGGAGTCAAGGATGCGTCAAGGGCTACCTGGGGCCAATGTGTATTGACCCGCTCAGTGGTCGACTTCCTCGGGCAGCTCATACCACCGCACCCGGTCCCCGACGTTCGAGCGCAGTTTCCACTTAACGCCCTTGGGCGCGGCCTGAGCCACTTCCTCCAGCGCGCTGGCCTGGGCCAGCGGGTCGTGCTGAGCGCCGGGCGGCAGCAGTTGCGGCTTGTCCCCTGCCAGCGCGGGCAGCTTGGCCAGGTTCCCGGTAACCGTGCGCCACCAGCCCCAGTCGGTGCCGAGCAGCCTGGCGAACCGGTCGGTGTCCAGGACCGCGGTTCCGCTCTGACCGGCCTGGCCCGCCTGGCTGACCGGGACGCCGGAAAGCAGGTGGAAGATGTCCCAGGCGTCTTTCTCGTTAAGCTCGACAATCTGCAATTTGGACAGCAGTACGTCGATTGCGTCCACTGTGTAAGGCAGGCGGTCGAATGACGGCCGGAAGTCGAGCGTGTGGCACATAGTCAGCCGGTCGACCATCACGTCGATCGGCCGGCCGGAGGGCGCGTTGAAATACATCTGCCGGTCGCCGTTGAGGTTGTTGAAACGGCGGTCCGGCTGGCAGCCGCTGCGCTCCAGGTAGTCGACCACCTTCTTGCGGCCCTTGCCCATGCAGGCGAAGTCCATGTCCTGCCCGGCCCGCAGCCGGGGCGGGAAGTCCGGGCAGATGACGCGCACGGCCAGGCCGCCGAGCAGCTTCAGGCCCAGGCCCGCCTCACCGGCCCCCCTGGCCAGGCCGAGCGCCTCGGGCAGCGGGTCGTCCGCCGGGCTGGCGGCGGGCGGCTGGGCGGTTGTCTCGGCTCCCACTGCGGCCCCTCCCTGGAGAACGGTGACACAGGGTGTGACGGGCACCATACCGCGTAGTCTGGGCAGATCGTAGATGTCCATTGTTGACGACTGCTGACGACCGGTGTTGACGACCGAGCCGGGCGCAACGATCCTTGGTTGCGTGTCCGAGAATGCCGTTGCGGCAGGTGCAACCTTCCAGTCCGCGGAGCGGGTCCTGGCCCTGCTCACCAGCTTTGATGACGCGCGCACCGAGCAGGGCGTGACCGAGCTGGCCCAGACCATCGGCGTGCACAAGTCGACCGCCTCCCGGCTGGCCGCGGTGCTGGAGCGGGCCGGGCTGCTGGCCCGGCACGGCCGCCGGTACCGGCTGGGCCTGGAGACCATCCGGCTCGGCACGCTGGCCCTGCGCAGCTTCGACATCGTCGAGGTCATGCGGCCGGCCATGGACAAGCTGTCCCAGCAGACCGGCGAGACCATCAACCTGGCCGTGCCCGACGGCTCCGGCATCCTGAACGTGGCCGAGGTGGCCGCCACCTTCATCCTGGGCTGCTCGTCGGGCTGGACCGGCCGCCGCACCCGGCCGCACGCCGTGGCCAACGGCAAGGTCCTGCTGGCCTACGACGCCATCCCGGTGCCCCGCCACCTGGAGCGCTACACCGACCACACCATCACGGACCCGGCCGTGCTGACCGCCGAGCTGGCCCGGGTCAGGGAGCGCGGTTACGCCACCGCCGTCGGCGAGCTCGAGAACGAGCTGGTCGCGGTGGCCGCGCCAGTGTTCGACACGGCCGGCACCTGCGTGGCCGCGCTGTCGGTGTCCGGCCCCGCGTTCCGGATGACCCCCGGCTCGCTGCCCGAGCTGGGCCAGCTCTGCGCCAGCGCCCAGGGCTGCTGATGCGTGACTATCAGCTCCACGTCGGCGCCGCCTGGCGGCCCGGCCAGGGCCGGCTGGGTCAACATCAACGCCTCGACCAACCTGTGCGAGTCCCATCCCACGGCCGGGTCGGCGCCCGCTACCCCATGGACACCTTCACCGAGCCCAAGACCGTCGTCTACCCGGCCCCGCGCTACGTCTAGCCCTCTTCCTGGCCTTCCTTGCCGAAGTCGACCGACAGCCAGCGCTCGGGGGTAATCCTGATGGCCACCTCGTCGCTGTCGGGGATGGAGTCGATGTACTCGTCGCCCTCCTCGCGGCCCAGATAGCGGCGGGCCAGCTCGCGGCGCTCGTCGAGCGTGATCTCCTCGATGACCGCCGGGCCCTCGATCGTCACGTACTTGTACGGCGGGCTCTCATCCTGTGCGCACAGGCTGAGCCGGCCGGCCGCCGCCACCGCCCGTGCCTTGCGCGAGTCGCGGTCGGTGCTCACGCTGATCACGCCGCCGGGCTGGTAGCTGTACCAGACCGGAACCATCAACGGGCCCCGGTTGCCCCCGGCCGCCACGCTCAGAACTGCCACGTGCACGCCGGCCAGGAATTCCTCGCGTTCTGGCTGGCTCATCCTGGTGGACACATGGACCCCTTCCTGGTCGACACACGGACCCCTCTGACACGCGGGCCCCTCTCTTCTTGCTGTTATCAGCCTGGGCCGGACTCCCTGGGTCTTCTTGCTGTTATCAGCACACCACCTGGAAGGTGGCCAGGCTGGGGTCGGCCGCGTAGGCGATCCGGCCGCCGTCGGCGGCGATCTCGCGCAGCGCCGTCACCGCCTCGGTGGTGATCAACTCGCCGGGCGCCAGCACCGGCACCCCGGGCGGGTAGGGGGCGACCAGCTCGGCGCTGACCCGGCCGATGGCCGCGTCCGCGCTGACCGTCTCGTTGGCGGCGAAGAACGCCTCGCGCGGGGCCATGACCGTCTGCGGCTCGACGGTCCAGGCCGGGGCGGCCACCGGCTGGCGGGGCCGGCCGCGGTGCCGCTCGATGGTCGCGATGAGGGCCTCGGTGAAGGCGGCGACCTGGTCCTCGTCATCGGCGATGGTCGGGATCGGGCCCAGGGTGTCGCGGTCGGCCATCTCCATCGGCATGCCCTGGCTGATCAGGTCGGCCTCCACCGCGTAGCCGTTGGCGCCGGTCCCGGCCAGCAGCACGATGAGCTTGGTCGGCTCCACGGTAGGCCCGTCCAGCACGTCCAGGCCCGGCACCTCGCGCAGCCGCCGCCGGGCGGCGGCCACCCCGCGCAGCAGCCGCCCGCACAGCCGCTCGCCGTCCCTGGCCAGCAGCGCGCGGGCGGCGTCGATGCTGGCCATGATGGAGCCGGTGGGGCTGGTGGTGTGGGTGGCCTCGAACGCCCGGTTCAGCCGCGCGGCATCCAGCCGCTCGGTCCTGGCCAGCACCAGGGCGCCCTGAGTGTAGGCGGGCAGCGCCTTGTGCGCGCTGGTCACCATGGCGTCGGCGCCGGCCGCGATGGCGTGCGGCGGCAGGCCGGGATGAAAGCCCAGGTGCGCGGCCCAGGCCGCGTCGACCACCAGCGGCACCCCGGCCGCGTGGGCCACCTCGGCGTGGCCGGACAGGTTGCCGGTGGTGCCCACGTAGGAGGGGTCACCGAGGATCACCGCGCAGGCCGACGGGTGCTCGGCCAGCGCTTCCTTGACCGCCTGGACCGGGACCGGCCCCGGCAGGCTGGTCCGCGGGTCGATCTCGGGCCGGACCCACACCGGGCGCAGCCCGGCCAGCACCAGGGCCAGCAGCAGGCTGCGGTGCAGGGTCCGGGTGATGATCACTTCCTGGCCGGGCTGCGCC
>Ga0102924_1007263_pt1 | contig 10203 bp, 9 predicted proteins | sample PaiPotPPM11metaG_FD_80116 | JGI IMG/M metagenome (GOLD analysis project Ga0102924, IMG submission 80116) | Iron sulfur acid spring bacterial and archeal communities from Banff, Canada, to study Microbial Dark Matter (Phase II) - Paint Pots PPM... ...
CGCTTCGTAAATATTGTAGTATGGTGTGATATGCTGTGCTTAGCCTGCGGCTAAGCACAGCATATCACACCATACTACAACTTCAACCAAATCTTGACACTTGTTCTAACCTGTGCTACCATGCTGGCGTCTCGTATAGGGTAGGGGCCGGGCTTGTCCCCGCCCTGGTCATCGCGCGTCGTAGGGTACGGGCGGGGCTTGCCCCCGCCCTGGCTCCGCTGCGACCATGCTGACGTTTCTTGCTGTATGGTAGAGGGCGCAATTCTGACGGTCGCCCTGGCAAAGGTTGCTCATGATGACTTCTCCGCTCTACTGCGATACCTGTGGCGCGGCCAATCGCGGCAACGCCTTGTACTGCTATGCGTGCGGCCAACCGCTGCAAAAGCAGGGGAGTCAGAGCGGCCAGAGTACTACGGGGCTGCTTATCTACAATCACCTGCTCAAGCAGCGCTATCGCATCCTGCAACAGGTGGGCAAGGGCGGCTTCGGTGCGGTCTATAAGGCGGCGGATATGCAGTTCGGCAATCGTCTGGTGGCTATCAAGGAGATGAGCCAGGCCAGCCTGACGCCGCAAGAAATGGTTGAGGCCACCGATGCATTCAAGCGCGAGGCCATGCTGCTCGCTGGTCTGACGCATCCCAACCTGCCGCGCATCTACGAACAATTCACCGATATGGGCCGTTCGTACCTTGTGATGGACTTTATCGAGGGAGAGACGCTGGAAGATCACCTGGAAAAATTGCCGGGCAACAGGCTGCCCATCGATAAAACGTTGGAAATCGCCATCCAGCTTTGCGGTGTACTCGACTACCTGCATATGCGCCAGCCGCCCATCGTCTTCCGCGACCTAAAACCCGCCAATGTCATGCTGTCGCCCAACGGGCATATCTACCTGATCGATTTTGGCATCGCGCGTCACTTCAAACCGGGACAGGTCAAAGATACCGCCGCGCTCGGCTCCACTGGCTATGCCGCTCCGGAGCAATATGGCAAGGCGCAGACCACGCCGCGCGCCGATATCTACGCGCTGGGGGCCACGCTGCACCAGCTTTTGTCGGGCCATGACCCGGCAGACACGCCCTTTCAGTTCGCGCCGCTGCAATTACGCGGCTTACCCTTCCTGCCCAGGTTGCAACAGCTGGTCACGCAGATGCTTGATATGGATGCCAGCAAACGCCCCACCAATATTGCCATCATTCGCCAGGAATTGCAGGCCATGTCAACCCAACTGTTGATTGGTAGAACGAACCCGCTGCCGTCCAGTCTCCCACCAGGGTATCAACCGCCAGCATCGCTGCCCCCTACCATCCAGCGCAAAGGGGCCGGGGCCAGCCTCAGCGTGCCCGCGCCTGCTCCCGCCAATATGCGCTTCGCCTGCAACGGGCATAGCAGTCGCATCACGGCGGTTGCATGGTCGCCCCTGGGAACGCGCATCGCCTCGGCCAGCTATGACAAAAGCGCGCGCATCTGGGATACCACACACGGCTTCCGAGAGATTATTTATCGCGGCCACCAGGACCGCGTACAGGCCGTTGCCTGGTCGCCCGATGGCAAGCGCATCGCTTCGGCCAGCAGCGACAGAACGGTGCAGATATGGGATGCCGCCACCGGCAGCCCTATTTTCACCTATTACGGACATGCATTGCCCGTTCTGGCCCTGGCCTGGTCGCCTGATGGGGCGCGTATCGCATCGGGCGGAGATGATAAAACCGTGCAGGTCTGGGATGTCAACAGCGGGATGCTCATCTACACGCATCGCGGCCATTCTAGCCGCGTGCAGACCCTCGCCTGGTCGCCCGATGGCACGCGCATCGCATCGGGCGGAGATGATAAAACCGTGCAAGTATGGATGCTCGTCAAACCCAAAAGCACCTTCTTTAGCAAGTTGCTTGCGACCAGCCACAGCGAATCAACCTATCGCGGCCACTCGGCGAAGGTCTACGCGCTCGCCTGGTCTCCCAACGGGCAGCGACTCGCCTCCGTCAGCGCCGATAAAACCTTGCAGGTTTGGGATGCCCTGGGAAGCAAAAAATTCTTCATTTATCGCAGCAACGGCGCCAGCCTGAACACCATCACCTGGTCGCCCGATGGTCGCTACATCGCCGCCGGGGGCAACGACAAAATGGCGCACATCTGGGACGGTGTGACGCGCCAGGGTGTCTATACCTATCACGGGCATACAAACTACGTGACCTCTATCGCCTGGTCGCCCGATGGCAAGCTGCTGGCCTCTGCCAGCGTTGACCGCACCATCCAGGTGTGGGAGAAACGCTAAATTCCAAACGACATGAGATCGCTCCCTACCTGTATCGTCCCGGTATAGCCCGCGCCTGCTGCCCATGCTTGCAGGCGCGGCGCGTCAATCTCGCGGTACAGGTGCGAACACACGATAATCTTTGCCTGCGACTGCGCGGCAAGCTGCACGATCTGCTCATCTTCAAGATGCCCCGCATCGATAATAGCAAAGTCAACATCCTTGAGAAAGGCAATTTCCTGCTCGTGAAAATGTGAATCGCCTGTAATAGCGTAGCGTTTGCCGCGCCATTCAAAACGCAACCCGTGATTTCCCGCCGGTGGTAGGCTGATGAAATCAAAGCCGCGTGTTTCTATCTCAAAGTGTTTTGACGAAACGTCATGTGTATGGAGCGCATACGATGGGCGCGTAAAGCTTGATAGCCCGAAGATATTTATCAATCCACCGACCAGGTCATGAACGCCTCGCGGCCCATATATATGCAAATCGCTCGCACGGGCATCGCGCCGCGACCACGCCCCCGCCTGCAACAACGGAATGAGGTCGGAAACATGATCGGGATGAAAATGTGATAACACAACGTGATGAAGCTTATCATGCGAAACGCCAGCTTCGAGCAGGCGCTGCACAACCCCATGCCCACAATCAAAGAGAACCAGCAAGCCATCCAGCTCTAACAGGACGCTCGATGCGCGCCGCTCGTGCTCGATCTGGCATGTACCTGTGCCAAGTAAGGTGATGCTGCTCATTTGTGTGTATCCGCATCCAGGGCGGGGGCAAGCCCCGCCCCTACCCTGTTACGAAGTAACGTAATGCTACTCATCCGTTTGTATCCACTCATTGCCTGTCTTACGTCTCCTATCACAGGAGGACAGAATGCAAACATTTCTTCCATATCCATCATTCGAAGAGACCGCTGCCATCCTTGACTATCGCAGGCTGGGAAAACAGCGGGTCGAAGCGTTTCAGATTCATAATATTATAACCCAACCTCACTATGTCGGGTCGTGGGCACATCATCCTGCCGTCAAAATGTGGCGCGGCTATGAAGACGCACTAAAATTGTATGTCAACGTAATGATTGCCGAATGGGTGCGCCGGGGCTACCGGAACACCTTGCTCTACTACGATATCGAGGCAGACGAAATCATCTTTCCCTGGTGGTTAGGCGACCCCGCCTTCCATGATTCACACAAATCGAACCTGCTGCGCAAATTCCCCGAGTATTACTCTCAGTTCCACTGGAACGTGCCGGATGATTTGCCTTATGTATGGCCGGTATAAACTCTCAAAGTAGCCGCTCAAAAGAAGCTTCTATGCGCTACAATAAAAGAGATGCTGTATATATTTAAGAAAGAGGACCCATCATGAAATTTGATCTCGATGACGAGCAATCAGATATTCGCGACACCGTGCGTCGCTTTACTGAACAGGAAATTACGCCCAATGCCGGTGAATGGGACGAGCAGGCGTATTTTCCGCGCGAAATCTATAGCAAAATGGCCGAACTGGGTCTGACTGGCATGACCACGCCTGAAATGTACGGCGGGAGCGCGCTCAGTCGCCTGACGGGCGCTTTAGTATACGAGGAACTGGCGAAGGGCGAGATGGCAACGGCGGTGGGCCTGTCGGTGCATAACATGGTGACGGGCAGTATCGCGCGTTTTGGCGGCGAGCAGCAGCGCCGCCAATGGGTGCCAGCGCTGGCAGCAGGCAAACTGCTGGGCGCGTTCTCTTTGAGCGAGGCGGCATCGGGTTCCGACGCGGCCAGCCTGCAATGTCACGCGCAGCGGCGGGAGAATTGCTATGTACTCAATGGCTCCAAGATGTGGGTAACAAATGGCGGCGAAGCCGATATTTACCTCTTGATGGCGCGCACAGGCGGAAAACACGTGGGTTCGGCTGGCATCTCCTGCTTCGTCGTCGAAAAGGACCTGCCCGGCTTCACCTTTGGCAATAAGGAACGTAAGATGGGCCTGCACTCCTCGCCCACACGCGAATTGCTCTTCGAGGATTGCACTCTATCCCTTGCCAACCGCATTGGCGAAGAAGGGCAGGGCTTCAAAATCGCGCTTTCGTCGCTGGATGGCGGGCGCATCAACATCGGCGCAATCGCGGTCGGCGTGGCGCAAGCCGCCTTTGAAACCGCGAGTAGCTATGCCCGCACGCGCGAGCAGTTCGGCCAGCCCATTGGAGCGTTCCAGGGCGTCCAGTTCATGCTGGCCGACATGGCGATGAAGATCGAAGCCGCACGCCTGCTGGTCTACGAAGCCGCCTACAAGCTGGACGCCGGACAGAATGCTGCCATGTACGCATCGATGGCGAAATGCTTCGCCACCGATACAGCTATGGAAGTCACCACCAACGCCGTGCAAGTGCTGGGCGGCGCTGGCTACGTGCGCGACTACCCCGTCGAACGCTACATGCGCGACGTGAAGGTAGCGCAAATTTTCGAGGGTACCAACCAGATTCAGCGCGTCGTCATTGCACGTGCATTGCTGGGGAATATACGCAGGTAAATGCCTCGACAGGCCCTTTCCGGTATGATACACTCTCATTAGAATAAGAGAGCGGGGGACTGAGGTGTGCCTAAACCGTATGACGATGCAATGAAAAAGCTGGTGGATAGGCGTCCGCAAGATTTTTTATGGTGGTTTTTTCGTAACGCGCAGTTTGTTAAGCAGTTGCCCTATGAGTTGAACGTTGAAAATGTGTATGCAGATGGGCTGTTAGAGGCAATAATTGATGGCAAGCGGGCGCTCGTGCATATCGAATTTCAGAGCTACAATGACCTGCGCATCGGTGAGCGGTTGCTGGAATACAATGTGTTGGCTTCGCGCCAGTATGACTATGTACGGGTCTATTCGTGGGTAATCTACCTGAAAGATTGTGGAAATGTACCGCAGTCGCCTTATATTCGTGAGTGGTCAGAGGATGAAGAAACGATACGTTTTAAATATGGTAGTATCGAACTACATAAGGTGACAGCCGCAGAATTAAGACAAAAGGGCCTGATTGGGTTGTTAGCTTTGTTACCATTAACGAAGGATGGAACGCAGCATGAAGTCATCGAAGAGATGATTGAGGAATTGGTAGCAGCGGAGCAGACCGAATCGTTGTGGATAGGGTATGCGCTGGCAACCAAAGTGATGAAACATGACCTACCATGGTTAAGAAGGAGGTTCGCTGTGTTTAGCGATTTTCTACGCGATAGCCCTGTGTATCAAGAAGTGCTGGAAGAGGGCATGGAAAAGGGCATGGAAAAGGGACTTGAGCAAGGTCTGGCGACAGGTTTACAAAAAGGTCTGCAAGCAGGAGAGTTACATGCCCAGCGGCAAACCTTGCGAGAAGTTGTCAATGAACGATTTCCTGAACTTGGATATCTTGCAAGAGAGCAGGCAGAGGCTACCGACGACGCGGAATTATTGCGCCGCATGACGGTCAAGATTAGTGTCGCGCAAACACCCGGTGATGCTGAACAGTATCTCCTTGCCATTACCAGGAGAGATAAGAAGAACTGAGATCACTGCTCTCTCCATGTGATTGAACATAATACATTGGGACGCGATTGATAGCGCCCCGCAACGAAAAAGAGGCGGACATAATCATGTATCCCGCCTCTTTTTCGTTGCAGATGTTTGACTCGTGGTTACTGTGTGACGGTAACACCAGCAAATTCACGCACCAGTGCGTTGAACTTCGCCGCCTGCTCGTCCTGGAGCTGCTGGCTGGCGTTGTCCAGCGTGCGCGTCTCGATACGATTATTGACGGCTTTAAATGCCGCGCTGGCCTCGCTGGGAGTTGGCGCACCTTCGCGGCCCCAGATAATCACGACGGGCATTTGCAAACGCGCCAGCGGCTCGTGCGCGTCGGTCGTCAGATTGCCGGTCAGAGCAGACGCAGCCGCGAAGCGCGCATTGGACTGGTGAGCGCTGCTGAAAATGTACTCGACCAGCTCGTCGGTAATCAGGCCAGGGTTGTGATAGCCCTGTATATCGTAGTAGTTCTGGATGGCGCGGCGCGAGGTCAGCAGGTTATAGGCAAACTGGCCGGCAATGGGCGCACGCAAGAGTACCTTCAGAAGCCCGTTGAGTGGGCCTGGCACGGTTTCCTGTAACATCACCGGGGATGGTGCAACCAGCACCAGTCGCTCGAAAAGCTGCGGGCGGCGGTAGGCATCCGCGATGACATAGGCGCTGGTTTCGCCGCGCGCCACGACCACCGCCGGTTTGCCAATCACTTCTTTCAAGAAATCGCTAATCAGGTCGGCATATGTCTCGGCTGTGTAGTCGATAGCCGGGCGATCCGAGAGGCCGTAGCCCAGCAAGTCGAGCGCGTAGACGCGGAAGTGTTCCGCCAGCGCGTCTATATTCTTGCGCCATTCATAGGACGAGGCGCCGGGGCCAAAGCCATGCACTAACAAGAGCGGCTTCGACTCGCGATTGCCTTTCACCAGGTAGAAAATATCCCCGTCCTTCCAGGGGTAACGACGCTCCTCGCCCTTCAGGACGGTATCGATTTCGCCCGCCTGCGAATCGGTCATTTTGTTAAAAAGGGTCAAAGCCCCCAGCGCTCCACCGATCACCAGACCGGTAGTGAGCAATTTACCTGCAAATTTCACGTTTCATTCTCCTCAATAGCTTACATCTTGTTTGGGCATAAAAAATTTGCCCATACGATTCGCGCAGTGTGAATTTTTCATCTGGCTTCCTACTCCAACCACCTGATTCTATCCTACGCTGCGCTCCCAAATCCTACATTTGCCAGGGCGGGGGCAAGCCCCGCCCGTACTCTGGACGTCCTTGCTTGCTTCGCAAATATATCGCGTCTCGTAGTAGGGTACGGGCGGGGCTTGCCCCCGCCCTGGCAACATCCCGGTGCCCTGGTCCCTCGTAAGGCCCGAAGGGTAATATATCATTTTCTAAAAGCAAGATGCAAATACGCCTGGCCTTATATTTGCCCCATAATGATGTAGAGGATATACTTGGAAAAACATACCGTCACTGAAATAGCGAACTCACCTGTTCACACGCAAGGGAATCATGCAGCAAGACATACCATATCTCACCCTATCCAATGAAGTTCAAGCAGCCTTAGAGGCGCAGCAAGCAGTCGTCGCGCTCGAATCGACAGTGATCGCGCATGGGCTGCCCTATCCCCATAACCTGGAAGTCGCGCAGGCGATGGAATCTGCGATTCGGGCTGAGGGCGCGGTTCCCGCGACGGTTGGCATCCACGATGGGAAGATCGTCATCGGCCTGCCACAGGCCGAAATCGAACGACTGGGAACAGCAGAGCATGTCTTAAAGGTCAGCAGGCGGGACCTGGCAGTAGCTCTGGCAACGGGCAAACTGGGCGCGACAACAGTGGCTGGCACGATGCTGTGCGCAAGTATGGCTGGCATCCGCTTTTTTGCGACGGGCGGCATCGGGGGCGTACATCGCGGCGCGGAAACCAGCATGGACATCTCCGCCGACCTGACCGAACTGGCGCGCACGCCCATGCTGGTCGTCTGCGCCGGAGCAAAATCCATCCTCGACCTTGACCTGACCTTAGAATATCTGGAGACGCAGGGTGTACCCGTACTCGGCTGGCAAACCGGCGAGTTCCCCGCCTTCTATGTACGTTCAAGCGGCAGACTCCTGAGCCATCGCGTTGACGATGTGACAACCATCGCCGCTATTGCTCGCGCCCAGTGGGAGTGCCACCTGCACGGCCTGGTCGTCGCCTGCCCTATCCCCGAAACATACGCCATGGACCCCGCTCTGCTCGAAGCCGCCACCGAAGAGGCCCTACGACTGGCAAAACAGGAGGGCATTCGCGGCTCTGCCACCACACCCTTCCTGCTCGCCCACGTCGCCAAAGTCACCAGCGGCGAAAGCGTCGAAGCCAACAAAGCCTTGCTGGTCAACAACGCCCGCTGGGCCGCGCGATTTGCGCGAGCGTACTATACCAACCGAGAATAGCCAGGGCGAGGCAAGCCCCGCCCTGGTCTGGTTATATCCACCCTCATCCCTACGATTCGGGTGCGTTCCGCGCTTTTTTCCAGTCCTCTGTCAAGGCTTGCCGCGCTTGCTCCTGCTCTTGTTTGTGGAGTTGGGCTTCTATTTCGGGCAGCGCGGTAGCCATCTTGAGGAACGCGGTCTTGCTTTCTTCTTGATGTTTTAGCACAGCTTCCCGATCTATTACCGTAAAGGTACTGATGGGTCTTACCAGCTTTCCTTCGGGGAAGCCTGTACATTGTTCCATGACCTTTTCGTTGACATAGATGGGACATTTTGCCAGCACTGCCAGGGCGAGTGCGTCGCTGGGCCGCGCGTCTATCTCTTGCGTCTCTTTGCCTCTGCGTATTTTCAATACAGCATAGAAAATTTCCTCTTTGAGAGCTTCGATGCGCACTTCGATGAGTTCAGACTTCGTCGCCTGTAACAGATCAAGCATCAATTGCGCGGACATCGGGCGAGGCGGCTCAACCTCGTTCAGTCCTCCCGCGATGGCCCAGGCTTCCGCCCGGCCAATCCAGATGACGAGCTGCTCATTATTTTCATCCTTTAAGACGACCACGTACTGCTTTGTTTCAGGGTGTTCGCGTACCGTATCGATAGTGACTTTTCTCATGCGTCGCTTCCTTTGCTTTACAGGGAGAACCGCTCCGTACTGTAACGAGACTTGCTCGCGAATATGTTTTCTGGCCCGATGGAGTCGCCCTTTGACTGATGCAACCGATACTTCCAGGATGGTTGCGACCTCTCGCAGTGTCAGCTGCTCATAGTAAAATAACTGCGCCGCTGCCCTGTCACCTGGCGGGAGGTTTTGCACTGCCTGGAAAACGGCATGGCGTAGTTCGCGCTCCTCCACCACGCTTTGCGGGTCGATGGCATCATCAAGCACGCTATTATAGCGCATCCCGCCCATGACGCTTTCAAGGGAGAGTACATCTCCCTTTTGATCACGCAGGTAACTTTTACACACATTGAGTGTTATCCCATAGAGCCAGCTTTTGAAGCTCACGGGGTCTCGCAGGTGGTCGAGCGAGAGATACGCCTGTAATATCGCCTCCTGCGCCAGTTCGCGAGCGATCTCTTCACCAGCGATCAGTCGAACGGCGATACGTCGAACCATCTGTAGGTAGCGTTCTACAAGATACCCGAAAGCCTCCCTGTTTCCCGCGCGCGTTAGCAGAACCAGTTCAGCGTCTGTTTTCTCTTTCATCACGACTCGTGAAAAATGATGTGTCTATATTAGTAGTAGCAAAAAGGCAGAAAAAAGTTACGCGCGTGGTTGATTTATTGGCGCGTTGGGACTACAATACATAGCATCAGGTTCTGGCCCAGGGCCTTCTATATTTATCTGTAGGATATCCTCCTGAAAGGAGTGCAACTTCGTGAGTAGAGGATTGAGTAAAATTTTGGGGAGCATCATCCTGACTGTCCTGTGGGTGTGCGCCTTCCTCTTCATCCGGCAAACGCTCGTAATCGATTTTGGGGCGGGCATTATCTTCAACTTCAAGCTTTTCGTCGTCTTGATTGGTCTGCTCATCATCGTACTCTACAATATTTTTTATCGTTCAAGCGCCGAAGTTACTAAACTCAGTTTCACGGTCGCATTGACCATCGCCTGGATAGCGCTGATCTTTTTCTATCATTTTCAACCCCTGCAAGGAACTGAAGCCGAGTATGCCGCGGGCATAGAATATGATGGCTCGATCGGTTTCTTTACTATCGTAGGCGGCCTGCTTGTCTGCCTGCTGTGGATTCGCTTCTTCTCAGACGAAATCTCCCTCGAAGACAAAAAATAAGGGCGCGGCACATCGCGCCCTTTCTCTCTCCATCGCCTCCCTTTTGTCCCCTCTTCGCCTAATGGCGGAAATGCCTTTGACCGGTAAAGATCATAGCAATAGCATAATGGTTCGCTGCTCGAATCGACTCTTCATCACGTATGGAACCACC
>Ga0102924_1007265_pt1 | contig 10203 bp, 8 predicted proteins | sample PaiPotPPM11metaG_FD_80116 | JGI IMG/M metagenome (GOLD analysis project Ga0102924, IMG submission 80116) | Iron sulfur acid spring bacterial and archeal communities from Banff, Canada, to study Microbial Dark Matter (Phase II) - Paint Pots PPM... ...
AACGCTCCCGGAACCCTGACCGCCCAGCAAGCCTACGACGTCTCGGAGTTCGTGCTCGGCCACGCCCGGCCGCGCTTTCAAGCCGCCCGCATGGTGGCTTTTCCGCCCCAGCCCGCCAAGTATTTTTGAGGGTTGCGACCGGGCGGGTTGCATCCGAAGGGCAAAACGGGGCAATCTTGGTTAGTGCCCTTATTAGTGGAAGACGGAGAAACGGTTTTTGCCTGACACGATGGTCCGAGTAACGCTCCCCGAGATGGGCGAGTCGGTCACGCAAGGCTCGATCGTCGCATGGCGCAAGCAGGTCGGCGAGTTTGTGGCCGAGGGCGATCCGCTCGTCGAGGTGACGACCGACAAGGTTGACGTCGAAGTGCCGGCCACGGTTTCGGGCGTCGTGAAGCAGATCTTGGCAGCTGAAGGCGACACGGTTGCGGTCGGCGCGCCGCTGGCCGAGATCGACACGTCTGCCAAGAAGCCCGATGGCGCCGCGGCGAAACCGGCCGCTAAAGTTCCGGAGCCGCCCAAAGCTGCCGCGCCAAAAGGAAACGGATCGCCTGCGGCAACGCAGCCGGTGCGGTCGGGCGAAATCGTTGCCACTCCGCAAGCACGCCGGATCGCGCGCCAGCTCGAAGTCGATCTCGCGCGCGTGCGCGGCAGCGGTCCAAATGGATTGATTCTGCGAGAAGACGTCGACCGGCAAGCGTCGAGCGCGCCCGCAACGTCGCGCGCCGTGCAGCTTCCGCCGCTGCCTCCGCTTCCATCCGGTGCGACGGTAACGCCGATCAAAGGTCCGGCCGCGGCGCTCGCTGCGTACATGGAGCAGAGTCTCACCATTCCGACCGCGACGAGCTTTCGCACGATCGCCGTCGATACGCTCGACGCGCGCAGGCGCGAGCTGAACGCCGGAATTAAATCCGCAGGCCGCTCCGAGAAGATTTCATTCACGCACATCATCGCTTACGCTTTGGTGCGCGCCGCGCACGAGATGCCGTTCATCACCGCGCATTTCCGGCGCGACGGCGATCAGCCGGTGCGCGTGGAGCCCGGCATACATTTTGGTTTGGCCGTCGACGCGGAACGCAAAGATGGTTCGCGCTTCTTGGTCGTGCCCGTGATCAAAGACGCGTCCTCACTCGACTTCGCGGCATTCCGCAATGCGTACGAAGATTTGGTTGCCAAAGCGCGCACGAACAAACTCACCGCCGACGATCTGCAAGGCGCCTCGTTCACGCTGACCAACCCGGGCGGTCTCGGTACGTCGGCTTCGGTGCCGCGGCTGATGCCGGGACAGGGCGCCATCATCGCAGCGGGCGCGATCGGCTATCCGCCCGGCTTCACGCACGCCAACGAAGCGGCGCTCAAATCGCTTGGCATGACCAAGATCATGCAGATGACGTCCACGTACGACCACCGCGTTATTCAGGGCGCGCAATCGGGTGATTATCTGCGACGCATCGACGAGTTGCTGCAAGGCAAGGACGGTTTCTTCGAAACGCTCTTCACATCGCTCGGATTGCGTCTGGGCGAAGTTGAAACGCCCAGCGCCGAGCGGCCGGCGGTCGCGGCATCTGATGAGATATTACGCGCGGTTGCGGCGGGAATGGCGCTCGTCGCCGCTTACCGCACGCATGGACACTTAGCCGCGCATCTCGATCCGCTCGGCTCGCCGCCGCCGGGCGATCCATCGCTCGAGCCTGCCAATTGGGGACTAACTCCGGCGCTGCAGTCGGCGGTGCCGGCCTCGGTGCTGCGCGTGAAAGTTCCGGGCAATACGCTGGCGGACGTGCTGCCGCAGCTGCGTGAGACGTACAGTTCGACGATCGCCTACGAAGTCGAACACATCTCCAACACGGAGCAGCGCGAATGGCTGCGCGACGCGATCGAGTCGGGCCGGTACAAGATCGCGTTTTCCGACGATCGCAAAATCGATCTACTGCGCCGGCTGACGCGCGTTGAGAGTTTCGAACGGTATCTGCGTAAGATGTTCCTGGGCCAGAAGACCTTCTCACTCGAAGGGCTCGACGCGATCGTTCCGATGCTCGAGGAGCTGCTGAGTTTGCTGGCCGGCGACGGAACGCCCGCGGCGGTGATCGGGATGGCGCATCGCGGCCGGCTCAACACGATCGCGCACATTCTCAACCGTCCGTATGAAGAGCTGCTCACCGAGTTCGAAGCCGCGCACGAACGCGGCGAGTTGGGAGCCGCCGACATTACCGGCGACGTAAAATACCATCAGGGCGCTGAAGGGTTGTTCGAAACGGCGGACGGCAAGAGAGTGCGCGTCACGCTGGCCAACAATCCAAGTCATCTGGAAGCAGTCGATCCAATCGTCGAAGGGACAGCGCGCGCGCTGCAAACCGGTCATTCCGAGCCCGTCGCGCAGCTCGATCCCAAAAAAGCCGTTCCGATTTTGATCCATGGCGACGCGTCCTTCCCGGGCCAAGGCGTCGTCGCGGAAGTTCTGAACCTTCAATCGCTCGCGGGATACACGACCGGCGGCACCATTCACATCATCGCGAACAACCAGATTGGCTTTACGACCGATCCGCGCGACGGGCGGTCCACGCGGTACGCCTCGGACCTGGCCAAAGGGTTCGACGTGCCGATCGTGCACGTGAACGCCGACGATCTCAACGCGTGCATTTGGGCTGTCCATTTGAGCGCGGAATTCCGCCGCCGTTTCGGGCGCGACGCGCTGATCGACGTGATCGGCTACCGGCGTTTCGGCCACAACGAACAAGACGAGCCGGCGTATACGCAGCCGGAGATGACCGAAAAGATCAAGGCACATCCGACAACGCGCGAGCTGTTTGCAAACAGGCTGGTCGCGCAAGGTGTGCTCTCGGCCGAACGCGCGCAAGAGCTGATCGCGGATGCGACGGCGCACCTTCAAGAGACGCATCGTGCCGTCAAGGCCGGAAAACACAATGTCGCCGGCATGCTCGCGAAGATCAGCGCGGCCGCGCCGATCGAAGCCGTGCCGCTCGCGCCGGCGCCCAAACAACAGTTGCTGGCGTGGAGTGCCGAGCTCGTGCGTGCGCCGGAGGGTTTTGCGGTCGCCAAAAAGCTGCAAGCGCAGTTCGAACGGCGCCAAGCGATCATCGAAAAGCAAGGTTTGGTCGATTGGGGCATGGCCGAGGCGCTGGCGTTTGCCTCGCTGCTCGCGCAGGGAACTCCGGTCCGGCTGAGCGGCCAGGACACCGAGCGCGGCACGTTCAGTCACCGCCACGCCGTGCTGCACGATCCGGGCGCGCATCGCGAGTACGTTCCGCTGCAGCACTTACGTGAATCCAAGGCGTCTTTCGAGATCTACGACAGCCCGCTATCGGAATACGCATGTTTGGGTTTTGAATACGGGTACAGCGCGGCAATTCCGAAAGCGCTCGTGCTGTGGGAAGCGCAATTCGGAGACTTCAACAACGGCGCCCAGATCGTCATCGACCAATTCATCGTCGCCGGCCAAGCCAAATGGGGACAAACCGCGCGCCTGACGCTGCTGCTGCCGCATGGCTATGAAGGAATGGGTCCGGAACATTCGAGTGCGCGGCTCGAACGTTTTCTGCAGTTGACGGCCGAGGGCAACCTGCGCGTCGCTAATCCATCGACCGCCGCGAACTATTATCATTTGTTGCGCCATCAGGCGACGATGCCGCAGCCGGTGCCGCTCGTCGTGATGACGCCCAAATCGCTGCTGCGCAACGAAGCCGCGAGCGGCACACTGGATGAAATGGCGGGCGGCGCGTTCCGTCCGGTACTCGACGATCCCCGCATCGAAGACAAGAGCAAAATCGAACGGCTCTTGCTGTGCAGCGGGAAGATCTATTACGATCTGACGCTCAACGAATCGGCGAAGAACCTGAAGAAAACGGCGATCGTGCGAGTCGAATTGCTCTCGCCGCTCCCGTACACGGAGATCAACGCGATCGTCGGAACGTATCCGAATCTCAAGAAACTCGTGTGGGTGCAAGAAGAGCCCAAGAACATGGGCGCGCGCGCGTACGTGCGCCGCCGCTTACTCGAGCGGCGGACCGACAAACTCGAGATCGATTACATCGGCCGCCCGTATCGCGCCAGTCCATCTGAAGGATATCCGGGCGCGCACGCAGCCGAACAAGAGCGCATCATCAAAGAAGCGCTGACGGAATGACGATCTTGCCCGTCGCGACGTCGACCACAGCAATGAAATTCTTCTTGGTTTGTGTCGCCGCCATGGCTTGGACGGTTGTGTTTCTTTTCTTAGCCGTACGATTTTTATTCACGGCGACCATCATCGCGGGCCTTGCAATTGGCCTGTTCGCATTGATTTATGCGATGGCGGCATTGGTCCGCGGCACGTCCCGGCGCATGCGCGAAACGCCGGTTCGCTTTGGGGCGCCACAATCCGAGCAGCGCAGCGGATGGCGCGTGCTGACCGGTTCTATTGTGGTTGGATCGATCACGATTCTCATCGGCGTGCTTGGCCAATTGCTAAGCGGTTTGTTCGGCGCAAAGCCTTTTGGCGCGTTGGCCGACCTGTGGCTCGGTCTTCTGGTTTTTGGATTGGTGATCCAACTCTACGGCCAAGCGGCATATTTGAGGAACCTTGGCTAGCGAGCGCTACGAGCGCGGCGAGAAGCTGCTGCGCAAGATCGATGGCGATAAGGTCGCCGATAACTTAATCAAGGATTATAAGGATCTCGCTCCTGACTTCACACGCTACCTGATCGAATTTGCATTTGGCGAAATCTACGCGCGCGCGGGCGATCTAAAACAGCGGGAGTTGGTGGCGATTGCATCGCTGGCGACGATGGGCGGGTGCGACAAGCAGCTCGGCACGCACGTGCGCGGCGCTTTCAACGTTGGCTTGACCGAAGCGGAGATCGTGGAAGCGGTCATGACGCTCGTTCCGTACATCGGCTTTCCAAAGGCGCTTAATGCTTTAGCGGTTGTCAAGCGCGTGGTCGACAAGCGCAAGAAGTAGGCAGCATCAAATCCAAGAGCTCGTCGATCGAACCGGCGCTTCGAACCAGCGTGCGGTTGCGCGGCGTGACGAACCCTTCGCGCACCATCTTGTCGAATAGCGCGATCAGTTCGTCGTAATAGCCGGACGTATTGAGCAGGCCGACGGGCTTGGCGTGAATGCGCAGTTGCGCCCACGTAAGGATCTCGCAGAATTCGTCCATCGTTCCAAAGCCGCCGGGCAGCGCGATGAATGCGTCGCTCAGACCCTCCATCAATGCTTTGCGCTCGTGCATGCTGTTGACGACGTGCAGCTCGGTCAAGCCGCCGTGCGCGATCTCTTTGCCGGAGAGCGCTTGGGGAATAACGCCGATCACTTCGCCGCCGGCGGCCAGCGCAGTATCCGCAAGCACACCCATCAATCCGACGCTCCCGCCGCCGTAAACGATCCCGTATCCGCGCTGGACGATACTGCTCGCCGCGAGGATTGCGATCTCGATGTACCGACCGTTGTTTCCGGCTTGCGATCCGCAGAATACGCCCACGCGTTGAGGCATTGGCCGGGCGTTTGGCGGGGCGCGGTCACGCGCCTGCCGTAGAAGCGGCCATGGAATACCGCTTGTTCGGCGGACGTGAGGTCCCGCGGCACTTTGCGCTGGTGTTTGAACTCGGCGACGACGTCATCGCGGAGATGCAGCGCTTCGTCGAAGAGCAAAACGTCATGGCGGCCTTCTTTAACGGCTTGGGCGGCTTCCAGCGCGCCACGTTCGGCTTCTACAATCTCACCGGCAAACGGTACGAACCGATTGAAGTCGGCCAAGTCGAAGTGCTCTCGCTCACCGGCAACGTCGCGATCTACGACGGAAAACCGAAACTGCACATCCATTGCGCGCTTGGGCACCGCGACGGCCGCGCCGTGGGCGGCCATCTCATGCAAGCAACGGTCGGACCCACGCTCGAAATCGTGCTCGACGAGTTAGCGGGGAATCTGCATCGCACCGATCGCCCGGAGATCGGCCTCCCGCTGATCGATCTAACGCACTAAGCGATCACCAGTTGTTCGTCGCGGGCGCCGGCCTTTTGCAGGGCGCTGTGAATCATCTGGTCCTGGATCTCTTTAACGGCCCAGCGCGCTTGCGCATCGGGCGATAGGCGATCGATCGGATCGAAGTACATGAAGGCTTTGCCGGGCTTGACGCTCGGCGCCGTATAGACCGTGATGCCGTTTTCGCGATCGTAATACTCGAAACTGTGCACGTCGCGTTTGCCGCCGCCGCCCGGCGCGTCGCAGACGAACGTCGGCGAATTGAAGCCGGCGGTGCTGCCGCGCACGAATTTTTCGACGTCGACCGCGGTTTGGATCGTGGTGCGCAGATCTTCGACGCCTTTGACCATGTCGTGCATGTAGACGTAATACGGATGGACGTTGATGTGGCTCAGGCGTTTGACGAGCAGCTGCATGCGTTCCGGTTCGTCGTTGACGCCGCGGATAAGCACGGACTGGTTGCGTACAAACACTCCGCGCTCGAAGAGGGTGGCCATGGCCTTTTCCGTGATCCATGTGATTTCTTCGGGTGCGTTGAAGTGCGTGTGCAGCACGACGTCTTTGCCGAGCAGACGCCCGCGTTCGACGACGCCGACGAGCGCGTCGACCCAAGCCGGATCGGTGAGCAGCTTCATCGGCATGATCGCCGGGCCTTTGGTTGCAAAACGCATCCGGCGCACGTGCGGGATGTCGAGCAGGGCGTTGCCGATCAGCTCGATGTTCTTGGGTGGCAGCTGGTAGACGTCGCCGCCGGAGATCACGATGTCTTCGAGTTCGGGACGCTCGGAAATATACCGGAACGCATCCTGCCACTGTTTGGGTGTGCGCGCAAGTTCGACTTTATCGACTTCCTCGGTGTCCGGTCCGATTGCATAGCTGCGCGTGCAAAACCGGCAGTACACCGGACAAACCGCGAGCGGCAAGAAGAGCGCTTTGTCCACGTAGCGGTGCACGAGTCCGGGCACCGGTGAATCGGCCTGCTCGTGCAGCGAATCCAGCACGAGGCGCGGATGATCGGGCAAGAAGGTGCTCTTGGTCGGAATGAACTGCCGGCGAATCGGATCGCCGTACGGATCGTTCCAATCGATCAGCGCGATGGCATACGGCGAAACGCGCACCGCCATGGGTGCGTGCGCAAAGCCGGCGCGAGCGTCTTCGATGAAAGCCGCCGAAGCGAGGCTCTCGATCGTTTCAAGCAGCTCTGCGGCCGTCTTCACCGAGTGCTTCTGTTGCCACAGGTGATCCATGAACGTCGCTTCGTCGATGTCTTTATAAGCCGGAACGTGGCGCCAGAATTCGCCTTGTTTGAGATTCTTGTACTCGAAGTAGCTGGGGTCAACGGGCGGTTTGGTGTGGATGACGGCGTTCATAACGGTGTCCTCGCGGGCTGGCGGTTGGCGAAGTGTTTGGTGAAATAAGCGTGAATTGCCGGATTGTCGCGCAGCGTCTGCAGCGCGACGTCGGCATGGTTTTTTGTGTAGCCGTTGCCGATGATCATCACGACCTCTTTTCCCACGCCCTCTGCGCCGAGCGCGGCTGCCGTAAACGACGTGTTCATCGAAAAGAAATAGACGGTCCCGGAGTCTTTCGCGCAGAGAATCGAACCGAGCTCGGTTCCGTCGACGTTCACGCAGTTGACGACCAGGTCGGCGAGCTGCGGTATTTCCGCGGCGACCTTTTCATGGAGCGCTAGCGCGTCGCGCGCGTCGGCCTCGACGAACGCATCGACAATACCACCGTCGGTAAGAAGCCGACCTCCATCCGTGTTCGCGTTGGGAGCAACGCCGACGATACGGCCGGAGCGGCCGAGCCGTTTTCGCGCGGCCGCGCAGGCGAGTAAGCCGGATTTTCCATCCGCTCCGATCACCACGACCGTCATGCCCGGTTTTACGAGTTTGTGCATTTGCGCCGGCGCGCCGGCCACGTCGAGCACCGCCAACGCAACGCACGCGTCGACGTCGTCCGGCAGTTTTGTCCAGGCGGCGGATTCAAACAAGATCGCTTTGCCGCGAACGCGCACGTGACCGCTGGCGAGGTGCACGTCGGTGATCGCCTCTAAGTGAAGCGGCGTGAGGGTCAGTGAAACCAGCGATGCGATCGCATCACCTTCGCGTAGCGTCACGGTTTTGCGCCGCTCTTCGCCAATCTCGGCGACGCGGCCGGCGAACATTCCGCCGCTGCCCGTAACTTCATTGTGTTGTTTGCCGCGTTCGCGCACGGTCGCCGAGATATGATCGGCAATCTTGCGCGGATCGTCGGCGCAGGCGGCGCGAATTTGCGCAAAGGAAGCCGAGTCGAGGTTGAGCACCTCGACGTCGCAGAGGATCTCGTTGGCAAGCGCCCGCGGCGTGTTGTCGAGCTTCCACGCGTTTTGCGGTAAAGCGCCGGGCGGAGCGACCACACGATGGGCGCCGAAGCGATGCGGCTTCATCGGACTGAGATTCCCCCGCGCTCGAACGGCGTTGAAAGTACGATCGTCGTTTTCGTGCGCGCCATTCCGGGCACGCTTTTCAGGCGGGAGAGCAACTCGTCCAAATGTGCGGTCGAACGCGTCATCACTTTGAGCACGAACGATTCCTCGCCGGCGACGCTGTGAATCTCGCAGATCTCCGGCATCGCGGCCAGCGCCGCAATGAACGCGTCGTAGCTGCAATCAGGCGCGGTGTAGCAGCCGACGAAGGCCACCAACTCCAGGCCGAGCAGTTTGCCGTCGAGCTGCGCGGCATAGCCTCGCACGTAGCCGCGGCTCTCCAGCCGCTTCACGCGATCGTGCACCGCCGAAGCCTTTAGGCCGACGGCCTCTCCCAGGTCGGCAAAGGTGGACCGCGCGTTTTGCTGGAGGGCTGAAAGCAGGCGGAGATCGAGGTCGTCGAGCTCCCCTGGTTCGGGCGCTATGTTCGGGTGTTTATTCATAATGCCGAAAAATGTTCGGTAAAATAACTATACGCCCGAAGGTCATTCGGCGCAAGCGCGTTCGGCGGGGCCCGGGGCGCTCCCGCAGAAGCGCCGTGCCATGCGGATCGCTTGTACGCTCGGGGTTGCCGCGATGCTGCTGAGCGCCTGCTCGAACGGTCCTCAGACGAACGGTCCGCTCAAACGGATCTCGCAAGCTGTCCGGTTCGACTTAGCCTCCGATCCAGCCAACCTCAACCCGCTCTTCTTGCACCAGGACGCGGCGTCGGTCGAACAGCAGGTGGCGCGGCTGGCGTTCGAACCGTTCATCGACTTCGATCCGGGCGGCCGCGAAATCCCCGAGCTTATTTCTCGTATCCCCACGCAACGCAACGGCGATCTCTCGCGCGACGGACGCACGATCGTCTACCGGCTGCGCCCGCAAGTGCGCTGGAGCGACGGCGTGGCGCTGACGGCGGACGACGTGCTCTTCACGCTGCACGCGATTCTCGATCCGCGCAATCCGGTGCCCTCGCACGAAGGGTACGATCTGATCGATCGCGCCTACGCGCGCGGTCCGCACGTCGTCGTCTTTCATTTAAAGCACAGCTGGGCGCCGGCCGTCGACACGTTCTTTTCATATGGTTTCCGGCCGCAGTTCGTTTTGCCGGCACACGTGCTGCGCAATCAGATGCCGCTGGCGCAAGCACCGTTCAATGCGGCGCCATCGGTCGGCGACGGTCCGTACCAGTTCGTTTCGTGGCGCCGCGGAGAATCGTTGCTGTACGTCGCCAACCCGCGCTACTGGCGCGGAGCCCCCAAAACGAAACGGCTCGATATTCGCATCATCCCGGACGTGGCAACCAATCTCGTCTTGCTGCAAACGCGGGAGCTGGATTGGAACCTGATCGCGCCGGTGCAGCTGCGGACGCTGCGCTCGCATCGCGATATCGTGTACAGGTACGTCACGACCGGAGTCGTCGCTGGATTGGCGCTCAACCTATCGCATCCGCCGCTGAACGATGCGCGCGTGCGCCGGGCGCTCGCAATGTCGATCGATCGGATAGCAATCAGCCGAAAGATCACCCTCGGACGCTATCCGGTTACCGATGCAATTCAGCCCCAGTTCTCGTGGGCGTACGATCGATCGGTGAAGGAACCGGGCTACGACCCGCCCGGCGCGGACGCCCTCTTCGATGCGGCCGGTTGGCGCCGCGGCAATGACGGCGTTCGGCGTAAAGCCGGCCAGTCGCTGACGCTAGTGTACGTCCAGTTCAGAGAGACGGCGACGGGCGTGCGAACCGCGACAATGGTGCAGGCGGAGCTTCGGC
>Ga0102924_1007266_pt1 | contig 10202 bp, 9 predicted proteins | sample PaiPotPPM11metaG_FD_80116 | JGI IMG/M metagenome (GOLD analysis project Ga0102924, IMG submission 80116) | Iron sulfur acid spring bacterial and archeal communities from Banff, Canada, to study Microbial Dark Matter (Phase II) - Paint Pots PPM... ...
GACGAAGGAGCGGACGACCGACGAGGGAGGAGGCAGGGGTCCCGAGCGCCCGGAGGCGAGCGGGGAAAGCAGAGCGACGAGGGAGAAAACGCCGGCCTCAGGGTGCGCGGAGGCGAGCGCGGGAAATACTGGATGCGTGAGCATCCGGGTCATTGTCACCGGCGGGGCCGGGTTCATCGGGACGCTGCTCGCCCGGCGGCTGCTCGCCGAGCCGGTCGCGATCGGCGGCGGGGAGCCGGCGCCGGTCGACGAACTCGTTCTCGTCGACCTCGCCGCGCCGCCGCCCGACGTGGCCGCCGAGCCCCGGGTGCACGCCGTGACCGGGGACCTCGGGGGCGTGGTGCACTCGCTCGGTGACGCCGACGCGGTCTTCCACCTGGCCGGGGTGGTGAGCGGCGCGGCGGAGGCGGACTTCGATCTTGGGATCCGGGTCAACGTCGACGGGGCGCGGGCCGTGCTCGAGCGCGCGCGGCGGCAGCCGACGCCGCCCGTGCTGGTTTTCTCGAGCTCGCTCGCGGTCTTCGGCGCGGATCCCGCGCTTGGGCCGGTCGGCACGGTGGGTGACGACACGCTGCCGCGTCCGCAGTCCAGTTACGGCGTCCAGAAGTTCATCGGCGAGCAGCTCGTCGCCGATTACACGCGCAAGGGATTCGTGCGGGGGCGCTCGGTCCGGTTGATGACGGTGGCCGTGCGGCCAGGCAAGCCGAACGCGGCGGCCTCCAGCTTCGTGTCGGGGATCATCCGCGAGCCGCTCGCCGGGCAGCGGGCCACCTGCCCGGTGCCGCCGGACACCCCGATCGCGCTGTCCTCGCCGCGCCGCACGCTGGAGGGAATCCTGCGGGCCGCCGCCGTCGGCGACGCCGCGTGGGGCAGCAGGACGGCGATGAACCTGCCAGCGCTGGCCACGACCCCCCGGTCCATGGCGTCGGCCATGGACCGGGTCGCCGGCTACGCCGCGAGCGAGCTCATCGACTGGGCCGACGACCCGGTGATCGGCGCCATCGTCCGCAGCTGGCCGGCCAGCGTCGAGACGCCGCGCGCGAACGCGCTCGCGCTCCGTCCCGAGACGTCCTTCGACGACATCGTGCGGGCGTACCTCGAGATCTCGGCGGCTCGGGGCTGAGCGGGCTCAGCGCGGCTCGAGCGTGGTCATCGTGACCGAGGTCGTGTCGATCGCGTCGGTCCAGCGCACGGTGCCGTCCTTCATGGCGGCGTTCATTGCCGCCATGACGTCATCCGGGTGGGCGCTGAGAGCGCTACTCGCTATCCGGTGCGCGCGCAACCGTGCGGTGGTCACGGCCCTGCTACCGTGGGTCTGCCGGCGGCGGCCGGGTCTGGTGGAGTTTGCGCAGTTCCTGGCGGAGAGGGCACATGGCGGAGCTGGTAGGCCGTGACACCGAGCTGGCGCGGCTCCGCGCCCTGCTCGACGATGCCGCGGCCGGGCATGCGGTGACCGCGCTCGTCGGCGGCGACGCGGGCGTGGGCAAGTCCCGGCTGGTCGCCGAAGTGATGTCGGTCGCCGAGCGCGACGGCTTCACGGTCCTGTGCGGCCAGTGCGCCGAGATCGGCGACAGCGTGCCCTACCTGCCGTTCGCCGACGCGTTCCGCACGGCGCCGCCGCAGCTGCAGCAGGCGGTCAAGGCCCGCCCGGTGCTGGCCAGGCTGCTGCCCGACGGCGGCGAGCCCGCGCAAGGGGCCGACCCGTCGAGCATGGCCCGCCAGCAGATGTTCGGCGCGGTGCTCGGGGCGCTCGCCGAGTTCGCCGCCGCGAGCCCGGTGCTGCTCGTGCTCGAGGACCTGCACTGGGCCGACGCGACCACCCGCAACCTGGTCACGTTCCTTGCCCGCATGCTGCGCCGCGAGCGCGTCGCCATCGTCGGCACCTACCGCACGGACGACCTGCACCGGCGGCACCCGCTCGGCGAGGTCGTGGCGGAGCTAGGCAGGCTGCCGTCGGTCTCGCTTATCGAGCTTGGCCCGCTGCCCGACGCCGCGCTCGCCGAGCACCTGTCCAGCCTGCCGAACGGGCCGTCGCGGCTGTCCACCGCCCTGCTCGGCAGCCTGGTCGAGCGGGCGGAGGGCAACGCCTACTACGCGGAAGAGCTGCTGGCCGCCTCCTCGGGAGGATCGGGGGTGCTGCCCACCGGCCTCGCGGCGCTGCTGCTCGCTCGGGTGGCGCGCGTGTCCGACCCGGCGCAGCAGGTGCTGCGGGCCGCGGCCGTCGCCGGGCGGCGCGCGAACGACCAGCTCGTCCGGGCGGCTTCCGGGCTTGACGACGCCGGGTACGAGGACGCGGTCAGGGAACTGGTCGCCCACCAGCTGCTCGTGCCCGACGGGTCCGACGGGTACCGGTTCCGGCACGCGCTGCTGCGCGAGGCCGTCTACGGCGACCTGCTGCCCGGTGAGCGGACCAGGCTGCACGGCCGGTTCGCCGCGCTGCTCGCGACTGCGTTGGCCGGCCCGGGGTTCGCCGGCACTGTGTTGGCCGGCACGGGGCCCGGCACCGCGGCCGAGCTGGCCTACCACAGCCTGACCAGCCACGACATCCCCGGCGCGCTGGCGGCCTCGGTCCAGGCGGGGCAGGAAGCCGAGCGGATCGGCGCGCCCGCCGAGGCCCACCGGCACTACGACCAGGCCCTTGAGCTGTGGGACAGGGCGGCGGACGCGGAGGCCCTGGCCGGGATGAGCCGCGGCGTGCTCGGACTGCATTCCGCCGCGGCGGCCGCGGCGAGCGGCGACGTGCAGCGCGCGACTCAGCTGCTCCGCCACATCTGGGCGGCGGCGCTCGCCGGCGACGCGACCACGGAGTTCCGCGCGCGAGCCGGCGAGCGGCTCGCTTACTACCTGCTTCAGTCGGACGAGCCCGAGTGCGCCGAGGAGGCGCTGCGCGTGGTCAGGCAAGCGGTCGAGCAGGCGCTGGCCGAGCCGCCGAGCCCGGCCCGCGCGCGGGCGATGGCCACCCTGGCCCTCGCGTGGATGGCGAGCGGCGACACCGCCGCGGCCGGGCAGTGGGCGGAGCGGGCGCGCACGGAGGCGGAACGGTCTGGCGCGGACTGGATCGGCGCCGACATCCTGGTCACCCTCGGCTTGATCAGCAGCCGCGAGGGCAAGACAGAAGAGGCCGCCGCCCTGTATGCCGCCGCTCACGAGCAGGCGGTCGGCACGCACATGTTCGGCGTTGAGCTGCGGGCCGCCTACCACCTGGCGTCTGAGCGGCTCGCGCGCGGTGACCTCGCCGGGGCTTCCGCCGCCGCGCACGCCGGAGTCAGGCGGGCGGATGCCGAGGGACTCGGGCTCGCCCCGTACGGGTTTGACGTCCAGCACCTGCACTTCCAGGCGCACTACGCGGACGGCGCCTGGGATCACGCGGAGGAAATCGCCAGGACCTTCCCCGTCTGGGTGACCAAGCAGCCGGAAGCCGTGCTTTCCGCGATGGCGCTGTTCATCGACGTGGCCCGCGGCAACGCGGTGGCGGACGAGCGGCGGACCTGGCTCGAGCCGTTCTGGGATGACGTCTTCGTCGCCTACATCGGGCGCGGGCTGCTCGCGGAGCGGGCACTCTGGCGCGGCGACACGGCGACGGCGCTCACCGAGGCGGACGCCGCGCTCGCCGCGGAGGCGCGGCGCGGGCTCTCCCCCGCCGTCGTCCGGGTGGCGGCGATCGCGCTGAGCGCCCGCGCCGACCGCGCGGCCGCCGCGCGTTCCGCGGGCAACACGACGGCCGTGGCCGCGGAGGAGGCGGCCGGAGCGGAACTGCTCGACACGGCGCGCACGGGTGCCCGCTGGCCAGCGCGGCCGAAGAACGTGCTCGGCCCGGAAGGCCAGGGCTGGCTGGCCCGCGCCGAGGCGGAGTTCAAACGGCTCATCGGCCGGAACGACCCCGCCGGGTGGGAGAAGGCGCTGGCCGCGTTCGGGCCCGTGTACGTCTACGAGACCGCGCGGACTCAGTGGCGGCTCGCGGAGGCCCTGGCGCTGACCGGCCGGGCCCGCGAGGCGGCCGACGTATGGCATACCGCCGCCGCGACGGCGGCGAAGCTGCGCGCCGTGCCGCTTGGCGCCGCCCTCGACGACCTGGGACGGCGGCTCGGCCTGAACGCCGTCGGCGGTCCCCCGGCGGCCGGCGGCGAGGGCGCGGAGGCGGTCGCCCGCGCCGCGGGCGGGACCGCGGCGCTGACGCCCAGGGAACGCGAGGTGCTGCGGCTGATGTCCCGCGGCCGGTCCAACCGGCAGATCGGCGAGGAGCTGTTCATCTCGCAGAAGACCGCCAGCGTGCACGTCTCTAACATCCTCGCCAAGCTGGGCGCCGCCACCAGGACCGAGGCGGCGGCCATCGCGCGCGCGGCGGACGCCTGAGGCCGCTCGCCCCGGTCAGGCGGGTGGTGGCGGAGGCAGTCATCCGGCCACCGTTCGGGATAAAAGACAAGAGAAAGCTCCGGAACGGGGGCGGCTGACCGCGGCGGCGCACCGCGGCTTTGAGTGGTGCGAGATGGCCTGATGCCGCTGTTCACCGTTGAGGGGATTGCGCCTAGGCGGCGGGGCCGACGGGGCGGGCGCGCGGCGCGATCACCCGATGCGGGAGAATGTCACATATGGAATTTGGCGTGGCGATCTTCCCAACCCATGACGCGATACGGCCCGGCGACGTCGCCCGGCTCGCCGAGGAGCGGGGGCAGGAGTCGCTTTTCTTCCCCGAGCACACCCACATGCCCGCCAGTCACTCGCCCCACCCGAGCGGGCGGCCGCTGCCGCGCCGCTACTCGCACACGTTCGACCTGTTCGTCTCGGTGGCCGCGGCCGTGTCGGCGACGTCGCGGCTGCGCGTCGGCAGCGGGGTGTGCCTGGTGATCCAACGCGACCCGATTGTCACCGCGAAGGAGGTCGCCAGCGTCGACTACCTGTCGGGCGGGCGGTTCGAGTTCGGCGTCGGCGCCGGGTGGAACCGTACGGAGATGGCCAATCACGGCACCGATCCGCGCAAGCGGATGGCGGTGCTGCGAGAACGGGTCGAGGCGATGAAGGCCATCTGGACGCAGGACGAGGCCTCGTACGCCGGGGAGTTCGTGCGGTTCGACCGCATCTGGTCCTGGCCGAAGCCGGCGCAGCGCCCCCATCCCCCGGTCCTCGTCGGCGGCGAGGGTCCGACGGTGTTCGACCGGGTCCTGGCGTACGGCGACGCCTGGATGCCGAACTACGCGCCGTCGGGCATCCTCGAGCGCGCGGCGGAACTGCGCTCGCTCGCCGACCGGCCCATCTCCTTGCAGGTCATGGGCATCCCCGCCGATCCCAAGGCGCTCGCGGCCTACTCGGCGGCGGGTTTCGACCGTGTGGTGCACTGGCTGCCTTCCGCCGGGCGCGGGACCGTCGAGCGCGCGCTCGACGCCTGGGAGTCCGCGATCGCCGAATTCACCGGAGAAAGGATCTTATGACCGCGATACCAGCCGGACAGGACGTCACCGGGACCAGGCAGCTTGCGGCCTGGCGCGAGCGGGTCATGCCGCCGGTCGAGCAGCTGGCGGGCGACCTGTGGTCCATTCCCGTGCCGATACCGAAGAACCCGCTCCGCTACGTGTCGGCTTACGCGTTCGCGTCCGGTGGCGGCCTCGTGTTGCTCGACACCGGCTGGGCCGCCGAGGAGTCGTGGCAGGCGCTGCTCGCGGGCCTCGGGTCGATCGGCGCGAGCGCCGCGGACGTCCACGGGGTGCTGGTCAGCCACATGCACTTCGACCACGCCGGGCTCGCCGGGCGGCTGCGCGACGCGTCGGGCGCGTGGATCGCGATGCACCCGGCCGACCGGGCCGTGATCGCCAACCCGGACATGCGCGACGCGCAGCTGGCGTTCTCCGGGCAGGTGGCGTTCCTCCGCGCGCTCGGCGCCGCGCCCGGTGAGGCGGCGGCCTCGGTGGGCACGCCGGAGGACTACCTGCCCTTCACCCGCCTCGCCCTGCCCGACCGGGAGCTGTCCGACGGAGACCTGGCCGACGTGCCCGGCTGGCGGCTGCGGGCCGTGCACACTCCTGGCCACACGCCGGGGCACCTGTGCTTCGTCGACGAGCTGTCGCAGCGGCTGTTCGCGGGCGACCACATCCTGCCGCGGATCACGCCCAACATCTCGGTCCACGCGCTCGAGGGCGTGCGGCCGCTCGCCGAATACCTGGAGTCCCTGGCCAAGGTGCGCGACCTGGACGTGGACGAGATCATGCCCGCCCACGAGTGGCGGTTCCGCGGCCTCGCCCAGCGCGCCGACGACATCGCCGCCCACCACGAGCGGCGCCTCGCCGAGCTCCTCGCCGCCATCGCCGCGAACCCCGGCACCACCTCCTGGGACCTGGCCGGCCACCTGACCTGGTCGCGGTCGTGGGACCAGTACAGCGGGCACATGCGGATCAGCGCGGTCACCGAGACGGCCGCGCACGTGCTCGAACTCGTCCGGCGCGGGCTGGTCAGCGCAAGCGGCGGCGACGTGCCGACCTACCGGGTCGCCGCCGGCGCCGTCGGTTAGGGCGCGGCCACCTTGGTTCTGGGCATGATCAGGCGGAGCGGTTCAGCCGCTCGGCCGCAGCCCGGGCCTGCGGGACGCCCGCCTGAGCGCCTGCCTCACGCTCGGCCTCGGCGTTGATCTCACCGCCGAGCAACACCGCGATGCCGGTCAGGTACAGCCAGAAGATCAGGATGGCGACCCCGGCGAAGGCACCGTAGGTCTTGCCGTAGTTCCCGAACTTCGCCACGTAGAACGAGAAGCCGACCGAGGCGGTGACGAAGATCACCGAGGCGACCACGCCGCCCGGGCTAACCCACCGCCAGCGGGGCGCGGGGCGGTTCGGGCCGAGATAGTAGAAGACCGAGAACAGGAGCGAGATCGCGACGATGGTGATCAGCCAGCGGATGACCGTCCACGCGATGACGAAGGCTGTCCCAGCCACCGGGGCATGAGACTGGATGGCTGAGCCGATCGGCGCGCCGAACACCAGCAGCGCCGCGGCGATCCCGCCGAGCACGACCGTCGCCAGCATCAGCGGGAACGTGTACAGCCGTTTGGGCAGGAACTTGCGCTCTGTTTCCACGTCGTAGGCAACGTCAAGGCCGGTCTCCAGGGCGGCCATGCCGCTCGAGGCGCTCCAGACCGCCACCGCCACGCCGATGACCAGGGCGACGAGCGAGCCGGACGCCGACCGGCTGGTGGCGGACTGGACGGCGTCGGTGAACACCCCTCTCGCCCCCGGCGGCAGCGCCGTGTTCAAGCCGTTGACCAGCCGGGTCACGGTGCCGCCGCCGATACGCGCCAGGCTGGTCAGGCCAAGCAGCGCGATCAGCGCGGGGAACAGGGCAAGGAACCAGTGGTAGGCCAGGCTGCCCGCCGTCATGGTGCACCGGTCGGCCTTGAACTCCTTCGCGGCCCGCTTTATGGTGTGCTTCCAGCCGGTTCGGCCGAGTTCGAGCGGCGTGTTGGGACCGCCTTCGATCCGGCTCGGCGGCGGGATGACGTCTGTTTCCCTGTCTGAGCGGGCCTGTTCTCTCGCATGGCGGGCGCGGCGTGAACGAAACACGGTAGCCCTACTCTTCTGCTTTTTCCGTCTGGCGGTCGTCCCCGGGCCAGACGCCGGTGAGCTTGCGGGTACCTTCGGCGGTGGCCCGGTCCACGGCGGCCTTGACCAGTGCGAAAATCGCTCCCTGGAGGGCGGCGGCGGTCAGCACCTCGCGCCATCCGCGCTGGACGTCGGTGGCCGCGGGCGCCTCGTCCTCGCCAGCGGCGACCTTCCACACGCGTTTGAAGATCGCTCCGGCGAGCATCCCGCTCAGCACGCTGATCACCAGGGTCATGAGCCGGTACAGCAGCTTGGTCATCGCTTGCTCCGCTGCCAGACGATGAAGGCGATCGCGGCGAGCAATCCGGCGGCGACCGCCGCCGATAGCGGGACCCGGTGCTTACGGGCGGCGCCGACCCCCTGCTTCCGCGCCTGCGCCGCTTGCCCGCGCCCCTGGGCCACGGCGCTCCTGGCCTGCCCGGTTACCTGGCCGGCGAGCTGGGCGGCCTTGGCCTGGGCCCTGCCCTTGACGTCCGCTTTGGCGGCGAGCTGCTCTACTGTCTCGCCGAGACGCTCCCTGGTCCGCTCGATTTCCTCGCGAAGCTGCTGGGCATCGCCTGGCTGCTCACTTGCCGTCACGGGTGCGCCCTTTCCTTGATTTCCGCTACGTCGGTCTTGACGTTGCCGACCGCCTCCGTGGGCATCGGCGGCGTGGCCTTGCGCAGGTGGCTCCGGCCGAGCGCCGCCAGGACGGCGGCGGCGGCCAGCAGGGCCGCACCAACGATCAGCGCCGCCAGCCATGCCTGCAGCGAGTGGGTGATCGCGATGATCACGCAGGCGATCAAGCAGGCGACGCCGTACAGGGCGACAAGCCCGCCGCCACCCAGCATGCCCGCGCCCTTGCCCGCCTGCTTTGCCTTGCCGCTCATCTCGAGCCGGGCCAGCTTCAGCTCGTCCCGCACCAGCAACGAGACCTGATCAGCGACCAGCTTCACAAGCTCGGCGGTGGAATGCTCAGGGGCAGCCGCCTGGCCACCGGCTTTCAGCTGATTCATGATCCCGTCCCTTACTACCTAGTGGACAGGACCTGCTACCCGGGCCTCCGGCTTTCTAACGCGCTGAGCCGGCGCCCTACATGGCCTCGGCGAGGAGCGTGACCGAACGCAGCCGGTCCTCGATGCCGGGTGCCTGGTGAACGACGATCAGCTCGTCGGCGCCGGTTTTGCGCAGGAAGCCGTCGAGGTAGTCGCCGACCTCGCGCGGCGTACCGACCGCCGAGTAGGTGAGCATGTGGTCGACGTGCCCGGCGGCACCGCTCGCGAGCAGTTCGTCGGCGGCCTCGTCGGTGATCTCGGCCGGGCTGACGCCCAGCCGGCGCGCGAACAGGCTCGCGGCCCGGGCCCGGCGTACCTGCTGGAACTGGGCGGCCGCGGCCTCCGCCGAGTCGGCGGCGGACACGTTGACGCCCGCGATCACGTACGGCTCGGCCAGCTGCGCGGACGGCTTGAACTCGCTGCGGTAGGCCGCGATCGCCGCGTCGAGCTCGTCGGGGGCGAAGTGCGCCGCGAACGCGTACGGCAGCCCGTAGGCGCCGGCCAGCTGCGCGCCGAACAGCGACGACCCCAGGATGTACAGCGGGACCATCGACCCCTTGCCCGGGACGGCGTCGACGCCGGGCACCCGGCTGTTGCCCGCGAGGTACGCCTGCAGTTCGAGCACGTCGCGCGGGAACGCCTCCGCGGCCCGCGGGTCGCGGCGCAGCGCGTAGGTCGTCTTCTGGTCGGACCCGGGTGCCCGGCCGAGGCCCAGGTCGATGCGGCCCGGGTACATCGCCTCCAGGGTCCCGAACTGCTCCGCGATCGTCAGCGGCGAATGGTTCGGCAGCATGACGCCGCCGGAGCCGAGCCTGATGCTGGACGTCTGCGCGCCGATGTGCGCGATCAGCACGCTGGTGGCGGACGACGCGATGGACGGCATGTTGTGATGCTCGGCATACCAGACGCGCAGGTACCCGAGCTCTTCCGCGCGCTGCGCGAGCGCGACGCTCGCGGCGAAGCTCTCGCTCGGGGTCTGTCCGCGGGCAATGGGCGCCAGGTCCAGGATCGACAGGCGGGCACGCATGTTCATGATCACCTCTCCCGCCTTAACGCCGCGCGGCGAGATCCTATGCCGTCCGGCTAAAGCCGCCGCTGACCGGGGCGGGCGGCCTCGCGCAGCGCGCGGTACAGCAGGCGCGGGTCGCCGAGGCGGCGCCTGAGCTCGCGTTCGAGGCCGGCGATCGGGTACAGGTTCTGCGGCGCGCGGGAGTCCTTGTAGCTGTCAGAGGCGAACCGGCCGAGGCTGCGCTGGCTCAGCCCGGCTAGCCTGGTCACCTCGTCGACCGGAAGGTCGGCGGGGCACTCGATGCGGACCACGCCGGACCACGGTGCGCCCGCCGGCCCGGGCAGCCGCAGGTACCAGCTGTGCCTGTCCCAGCTGGTACCCATGTGGAACGCGGGGGTCCGCTGACCGGGCGCCAGGGTGCCGACCAGCGCGTTCAGCTCCGGCGGCAGGTACGTGGCGTGGTGCGACTTGATGTACCCGAGCGCGCGGGGCAGCCGCTCGCGGCCGCGCAGCGGCCCGTCGACGATCAGCAGGTCGCTGGTGCTGTCCGCGGGGTGGCCGCTCGGTGCGGGAAGC
>Ga0102924_1007267_pt1 | contig 10200 bp, 8 predicted proteins | sample PaiPotPPM11metaG_FD_80116 | JGI IMG/M metagenome (GOLD analysis project Ga0102924, IMG submission 80116) | Iron sulfur acid spring bacterial and archeal communities from Banff, Canada, to study Microbial Dark Matter (Phase II) - Paint Pots PPM... ...
CCCGCGCTTGCTCAGAAGCTGCGTCACCCGTGGCGTCAGCGCCATGTGCAGATCGGAGATATGGGCGAGAACGAACATGGTGGCGCGGTTGATCCGGGTGACGTCACGAGCCGGGAATCAGCGCCCGCAGCATTGCAGACAGCGCATAACAAATCACGAACTGCCGATCAGGATGCCGACGGCGAACACCAGAACGCCGCCGACCACGACCTGGAAGGCGGCCTGGAGAAACGGCGTGTCCATATAGCGGGTGCGGATCCAGGAGATCACGGCAAGCTCGACGGCGACGACTGCGAAGGCGATGGAGGTTGCGACATAGAAATGCGGAATGAGATAAGGCAGCGCATGGCCAAGTCCGCCAACCGCGGTCATGGCGCCGCAGACCGCGCCGCGCACCACAGGCGCGCCGCGCCCGGTCAGCGAGCCGTCATCCGACATTGCTTCGGCAAACGCCATCGAAATGCCGGCGCCGACCGCGGCGGCAAACCCGACCAGAAATGTCGACCAGGTGTCATGCGTGGCGAAGGCCGCGGCAAACAGCGGCGCCAAGGTCGAGACCGAGCCGTCCATCAGGCCGGCGAGGCCCGGCTGGACATATTGCAGCACGAACATGCGGCGCGCGGCATCGCTCTCGGCGGCGCGCTTTTCCGGCGAGATCCGCTTGCCGAGCTCCTGCGCCAGCTGTTCGTGCTTGTCCTCGGCGGCGGCGAGCTTTCGCAGCAGGTCGCGCACCGAATCGTCCTTGGCGGTTTCCGCGGCGCGGCGATAGAAGCGCGCGGTCTCGTATTCCATTTCCTCGGCGAATTTGCGCGTGGCGTCGATGGCGAGCGGCCGATTGAGCCAGATCGCGCGCCGCGGCACAAAGCCCTTGACGTCATGGCGGCGGATTAACGGCAAAAAGTCGCCAAATTTCTTGCGATGAAGTTCGAGCAGCATGTCGCGATGCCCGATCTCCTCCTCTGCCATTTTGTCGTACATTTCGGCGGTGTCGGGATAGGAAGCGCGCAGCGCGTCGGCGAAGGAGCGATAGATGCGGTTATCCTCGTCCTCGTTGGAAATGGCGAGGGCGAGAATTTCCTGCTCGTTCAAGTCGGCGAAGCGTTTCACAGGAGCCTCTTGAGCCTTCTCTTAACTGTTCTGGTGGCGTTCTATGGGCCGGCGTCCTATCGCGACTTTGGCCGGGACGAAGGGACGCTGTGGTTCCGTTCGGTGCGATTGGGAATTCTATATTAGAACTATTCTAAATAAGTGACTAGCCCGGGATTGCCAATGGCTCTCGACCCCATCCGCCGCTTTTTCGAACCGGTCTTGCGGTGGTGCCTGCACCGCTACTGGTATTTCTCGCGTGGCATGACGCTCGGCGCTCGCGCGTTGGTTTTCGACGGCGACGGCCGGGTGTTCCTGGTCAAGCACTCCTACGTGCCGGGCTGGCACATGCCGGGCGGCGGTGTCGAGAAGGGCGAGACGCTGCTCGCCGCGCTCGAGCGCGAACTGCGCGAAGAGGGCAATATCGAAGTCAGCGCGCCGCCGGTGCTGCACGCGATCTATTTCAACAAGCGCATCTCGCGGCGCGACCACGTCGCGCTCTATATCGTGCGCGAGTTCCGCCAGATCGCGCCGCCGAAGCCCGATCACGAGATCATCGACCACGGCTTCTTCGCGCCGAACGAATTGCCGGCCGACACGTCGCGCGCGACACGCGAGCGCATTTCCGAAGTGCTCTCGGGCCGTCCGCCCGCGGAATTGTGGTGAATTTGTTGATGGTGCTCGCGCGATCGTGAGCTTGTTGCGGCATCGCGTCACTCGACGAGTGTTGGACGCGCCAGCGCTGCAACTATCTCTGTCACCTGACGTTGCCTCCAATGGCGTTGGGTAACGACGGAGAGTGCAGCATGCCTAAGACATTGATGGCGGCGACGGCCGCAAGCGCCCTCGGCCTTGGCACCGTAGGTGCCGGCATGACGGCGGCAATGGCGCAAATGCATGGCGCTGGCGGTCACGCCGGCGGCGGAGGCGGAATAGCCGCTCATGCTGGCGTCAGCGGCGCTGCGCCGATAGGCGCGGGCGCAGCCGGCACGGTGCGTGCAGGTGTAACCACGGCGCCCAATACTTTCGCGGCCGGGCGCGCGAATGTGCAGAGCAATGCGGTGGTCCGCGCGGTGCCGAATACGGCTGCGGCCAATCCAGCCTTTACCGGTCGCAACCGCGCCTTCGCCTGGCGCGGCGACCGCGACCGCGATCGGTTCCGCCACCACCGCCGCTTCGCCTTTTTCCCGGGCGTCGGGATTTACGACTATGCCGGGCCGAACTGCTACTACGATCCCAATAGGCCGTGGACTTACAGCAACTGCTATCCCGGCTACAGCAGCCCCAGCTACAATTGGGATTGGTGAGCGTTATAAGTCGCGCTGCGCTTTGGCTGCACGCGGCGCGACCGTTCGGAAACTTTCAGTTCAGCTGCGCGCGGTTATGCGGCGCAGAGAAATCAAGCAGCGGGCCGATCGGCACGATGCCGGTCGGATTCACTTGCCGCTGGCTGCCGTAATAGTGCCGCTTGATCTGCTCGATGCTCACGGTCTCGGCCACGCTCGGGACCTGATAGAGATCGCGCAGATAGTTCCAGAGATTGGGATAGTCGGCGACGCGGCGCAGATTGCACTTGAAGTGGCTGTAATAAACGCTGTCGAAACGAATGAGCGTGGTGAACAGCCGCCAGTCCGCCTCGGTGAGCTGGTGGCCGACCAGATAGCGCTGCTTGGCAAGGCGCTCTTCGAGCATGTCGAAGGTCTTGAAAAGACCGCGGGCGGCTTCCTCGTAGGCTTCCTGCGACGTCGCGAAACCGGCGCGATAGACGCCGTTATTGACAGTCGGATAGACGATGTCGTTGACGCGGTCGATCTCTGAGCGCAGTGCGGCCGGATAATAATCGGCGCGCACATTGGTGAATTCGTCGAACGCGGAGTTGAGCATGCGGATGATTTCGGAAGATTCGTTGTTGACGATGGTGCGCTGCTTCTTGTCCCACAGCACCGGCACCGAGACGCGCCCGGTGTAATGCGGATCGGTCATCAGATAGATCTCGCCAAGCGTCTTCTTGTGATTGACCTCGTCCACCATGCCGCCGCGCGCGGTGCCGAATTCCCAGCCGGTCGGGCCGTAGAGGGCTTCCGTATTGGTATAGGAGACGACGCTGCCGAGCTTCTTGAGCGCGCGGAAGATCAAGGTGCGATGCGCCCAGGGGCAGGCGAGCGAAATGTAGAGATGGTAGCGGCCGGCTTCGGCCTTGAAGCCGCCTGTGCCGGTCGGGCCGGGCGAACCGTCGGGCGTGACGAAATTGCGGAACACCGACGACGGCCGGATAAAGTGACCGTCCTTGGTCCGTGTGCCGTCCTCTTGCCACTTGCCTTCGACCAGCATGCCCATTGTGCTTTCTCCAGTGCTTTTCGTTACGTAATTTAATCATTCCCGGGCCTCGCGACAGGGCCGGATTTCGAGGGCTTACGGTGACTGAATGTGACGGCTGGACTTCCGGCCATACTCAATGCTAGGCGGCGAGCACCATGAGTGACGCGACCACCGATATTGCGCTGACGATCGTGACCGAGACGCCTGGTGACGCGACCGCGATCGAGCGGCTGCATGAGCGCACTTTCGGCCCCGGCCGCTACGCCAAGACAGCCTATCGGCTGCGCGAGCAAGTGACGCACGCGCTCGGCCTGTCGTTCACGGCGCGTACCGGCACGCTGCTGGTCGGCTCGGTGCGGCTGTCGCCGATCCGCATCGGCGAGACCAAGGCGCTGCTGCTCGGCCCGCTCACGGTCGAGCCCGCGTTCCGCGAGCGTGGCGTCGGCATGGCGCTGATCGAGCGCGCCTTGAAGGACGCAGCCGCGGGCGGACACAAACTCGTGCTGCTCGTCGGCGATGAGCCTTATTACGGCAAGGCCGGGTTCAAGCCGGTGCCGTCCGGCCGCGTCGCGCTGCCGGGCCCGGTCGATCCGGTGCGGCTGCTGATCGCCGAACTCAGTGAAGGCGCGTTCGAAGGCGTCTTCGGCACAGTGCGCCCGGATTTTCAATAAACCTGTTCAGCGTCCTTCGCGCGCCCATGTGCCGGCGAGGCTGCCGAGCAGCAGCAGAAGGCCGAGCAGGCCGGCAAAGACCGGCAGTACGCCGATGCCGCGCACCACGCTGGCATCGCGCATCTTCATGCCGATCCAGTCGTCGCCCTTGAATGTGTCGCCCGAGCGCACAGGAACGACGCGCGGGACGTCGAGGCCCGATCCCTGGTCGAGCCTGCGGGAATCGCCGCCGGCCGCCGCGGTGAGCGGGGCCAGCACATCCGGCGTCGATGTCACTTGCGCATATTCGCGCGGATTGGCCGGACCGATATTGACCAGCGCATTGAGCTTGCCGTCGGTCGCCCGCCACAGGCCGAGCTCGTTCGCCGCCACCGAATATTCCCACACGCCCGGCTCCTTGGCGTCGAGCTTGAGCGTCTGGGTCACGCCGGACGGCGACGTCAGCGTCACGTCGGCGACGTGATCGGCCATGGTCTGCCGCTGCACGATGAGATTGTGCCCGCTCATCGTCAGCCGCAGCGCTTCCTCGTCGAGATCCGGCTCCTTCATCAACCAATGCGACAGCCGCCGTAACAGATCGAGATGCGGGCCGCCGCCCTGGAAGCCGCGCGCCCACAGCCAGATGTGATCGGACAGCAGCAGCGCCACGCGGCCTTCGCCTTCGCGCGAGAGGACGAGAAGCGGCTTCGAGTCGGGGCCCTGCATCACCGTCGTGCCGCCGGCGTTTCTGGTATCGACGATGCGGAACCATTGGCTCCATTTCGGCGGATTTGAGTCGGAGCCGTCGAGTCCGCGCGTCACCGGGTGGCGCTCGCCGAGATCGGTCAGCGTCGGGCGGAAGGCGCGCTCGGTCACGTCGCCGCTCGGCTCGGCCGGCAGGATGGCATCGAGCGGCGTGCGCCAGATGCTGGTCGGGCTCGCATAATCCGGCCCGGCGGCGACCAGGACCGCGCCGCCGTCGCGCACATAGCGAGCAATGTTGTCGAAATAGATGATCGGCAGCACGCCTTGGCGCGCATAGCGGTCGAAGATGATGAGCTGAAACTCATCGATCTTTTGCTGGAACAGTTCGCGCGTCGGGAAGGCGATCAGCGACAATTCGTTGATCGGCGTGCCGTCCTGCTTTTCCGGCGGCCGCAGAATGGTGAAATGCACGAGGTCGACCGAGGGGTCGGACTTCAAAAGGTTGCGCCAGGTGCGCTCGCCGGCATGCGGCTCGCCGGAGACCAGCAGCACCCGCAGTTTGTCGCGCACGCCGTCGATCGTGACCACGGCGCGATTGTTGACCTGCGTGAGCTCGCCGGCCGCGAGCGGCGCGGCTTCGATTTCGACGATATTCGGTCCACCATGGGCGATTGGGATCGCGGCGTTCTGCGGCGTGCCGACCGGAACGATCTTCTGCTCGACCACGTCGCCGTCGCGTCGCACTGTGACTTGCGCGGTCGGCTCGTTGCCACCCTGATCCTCGACCCGATAGGTGACGGTCTGCGGCTGGCCGACAATGCCGAAGCGCGGCGCCGCGATCAGTGCGACGCGGCGATCGCGCTCGTCCTTGGTGCCGGTGATCAGCGCATGAACCGGCGCGGCAAAGCCGAGGCCGGACGCATCCGGCGGCACGTCATGCACGCGGCCGTCAGTGATCATGATGACACCGGCAACGCGGTCGGACGGCACGTCGGCGAGTGTCGAGGTCAGGGCCGAGAAGAGCCGGGTGCCGTCGGTTTCGCCGTCGGCCTGGCCGGCCTCGACCACGCGCACATCGAGTCCCGGAATCCGGTTCAGCCGCGCAACCACCTCGGCGCGCGCTTTATCGGTCTGCGCCATGCGGTCGCCGAAATTCTGGCTCGGGCTCTTGTCGACGATCACGACCGCGACCGAGCTCAGCGGATCGCGATCTTCCCGTGTCAGCGACGGATTGGCGAGCGCGAGCACAACCAAAGCCAGCGCCAGCGTGCGGATCGAAGCGCCGCGGCTGCGGCTGACAAAGAGCAGCGCCGACAACAGACACGCCACTACGATCGTCACCCAAAGCAGGGGGACGCTGATCAAGGGAGCAAACGCGACACCAAGATTCAAAGCGGTCTCCGCTTACTGGCCCAGTCGCTCGAGCAGCGCCGGCACGTGGACCTGGTCGGCTTTGTAATTGCCGGTGAGCGTATACATGACGATGTTGACGCCGGCGCGGAAGGCGAGCTCGCGCTGGCGCGGCTGGCCGTCGACCATCGGCAGCATCGGCTGGCCGTCGCCGCGCGTCGCCCAGGCGCCGGCCAAATCGTTGGAGGTGATGATGATGGACGACACGCCGTCGCCGCCTCGCGCCGGCCGGGCGGTTCCTTCATCCTCGTTTTCCGTCGCCGGCAGCGCTTCGACCCAGAGCTGACCGGTGTTGAAGCGTCCGGGGAAGTCGCGCAGCAGATAAAACGTCTTGGTCAGAACGTGATCGCGGGGCACCGGCTCGAGCTCGGGGAGGTCGAGCGACGACAGAATCTTGCGCAATTCCAGCATGCCCGGGCTCTTGGTTTCGCCGCCCAGGCCGGGCGGCGCGGAAACGGCGTCACGGGTATCGAACAGGACGGTGCCGCCGTCCTTCATATAAGTGTCGATGCGCTTGAGGGCGGCGTCGGTCGGACGCGGGGCGCCGGGCACGATGGGCCAGTAGATCAGCGGATAGAAGGCGAGTTCGTCGCGCGAAATGTCGAGCCCGATCGGATCGCCGGGCTCGAGCGCGGTGCGCTGCGCCAGAAACAGCGTCAGTCCGGCGAGACCGGCCTTGCTGATCGAGTCAACTTCGGCATTGCCGGTGACGACGTAAGCGAGCTTGGTTTCGAGCGCCGATTGCGGGACGTCGGATTTGCTCATGCGCTGGGCGCTGGCATGGTTCGCGGTAAGCGCGAGCACGGCGAACGCGACGATGACGCTTGCCGCGGTGGCTCGACCGAGGCGGGGCAACAGCCGCGAGATACCGCCGCCGAGGAACAGGACCACCAGCGAGTCGAGCAGTAGCAACAAAAGCGCCGCAAGGAAAATGGGGCCGCGCAGATCCTGCGGCTCGACGGTGCGGTAGATCTCGCGCGTCGCATTGGCGAGCGGGCTGAAATCAAGCGCGCTGAGCCTGTCGTTCGCGGCAAGCGTATTCACGGCGAGGAGGCCCTCCGGTGGTCCATAGAAGCCCGGCGGGTGCTCCGCCGTGGCGCTGCCCGCGTAATCGACCGGGACCGGGCGCGCGGTCGGCGGTGGCGGAATGAAACTGCCAAAACCGTCGAGCACATGCGTGGCCGGAATGAGCTCATGCGCGTTGCTGTTCTGTGCATTGGTCTTGTCGTTCGCGGGCGCGGTGCCGGCCAGCGCCACGATGCGCTTGAGCATGTCGACGAAAGTGCCGGACAGCGGCAGATCGGACCAGCGCGTATCGCCGGTGACATGAAACAGCACGATCAGGCCCTTGCCGTGGCGCGCCGCGGTCACCAGCGGCGTGCCGTCGGCGAGCGTCGCCCAGGTATTGTCGCTGAGCGTCGCGTCCGGCTCCGCCAGCACCTGGCGGGTCACGGTGACGTCGGTCGGCATCGGCAGGCCAAAAAACGGACCCTCGCGGGAGAACGCCGCGAGCGGTTGCGGCTTGTCCCAGCTCAAAGTGCCGCCGAGGATACGGCCGCCGCGCCGCAGGCGGACCGGAACGAGGTCGTCGTCGGATGCCGCAAGCCGCGGTCCGGCAAAGCGCACCAAGACGCCGCCGTCCTCGATCCATTGCGCCAGCGGCTCATGGGCGTCGCCGACATTGCCGACATCGGTCAGGATCAGCATTGGCAGCCGCTGATCGAGAAAATGCTGTACGGCTTCGGCGGGCGACTGGCCTTGCGCCAGCCGCACATCGGCGAACGGCGCCAGCGCCCGTTCGACGTAATAGCTCGACGACAACAGCGGCTGCGCCACGTCGGCGTTGGCGCCGGAGACGATGCCGACGGTACGCCGCCGCCAGCGCTTGTCGAGCAATTGAACGGCGCCCGCGGAGCGCTCGCCGGCAATCTCGACGCGGGCGATGTCGTTGCGGATCTCGACCGGCAGCTCGAAGCGCGCTTCGGCCTCTTGCGTGCCGGAATTGAACGTGAACAGCGCTTCACCGAGCGGCAGCCCCTTGAGATCGAGTGCGCGCAAGGTGCCGCTGTCGGCGGTGTCGCCGGCGGCGCGCAACACCTTCACGCTGAGCGCGCCCGCGGCATTGTCGGCTGCGGTCAGCGCGCGCGGGCCGGCAATGCCGCCGGTGACGACCGTGATCCGGCGCTGGCCAACGGCCTGCGCCAAACCCCTTACAAAATCAGCGCCGTGGCCGAGATCGACGCCGTCGGACAACCAGAGCAAGTCGGCATCGGGCACATTGGCGAGAAAGCGTGTCACCGACGGTAGGGTCTCGCTGCGATCGACGCTCTGCGGCGCGGGCTTGAGCTGATGCAGCCGAACCCGCGCCGAACCCGCTGGTTCAAGCGAAATGTCGTGCGGTCCTTCCGACAAGGGGATCAGCGCCACCGCGCGCCGGTCGTCCTCGGCGCGCGAGATGATGTTGTCGGCGGTGCGCATGCGCGCGTCCCAGGTCGCTGCCGCGGACCAACCGTCATCGATCATGATCGCGACCGGCGCATTTGACTTGGCGGTCTCGAGCGGCGGATTCCATAACGGGCCGGCCGCGGCGAAAATCACCAGGGCCGCCAGCGCAAGCCGGATCAGCGTGAGCCACCACGGCGTGCGCGCCGGTGTCTCCTCACGGGGCGCGATTTCAAGGAGCAGCCGGGTCGGCGGGAAATCGACGCGGCGCGGCCGCGGCGGAATGAACCGCAACAGCCACCACAGCGCCGGCAAAGTCAGAAGCCCGATCAGAACCAGCGGCTGGGCGAATCCAAGCGGCAGCGATCCGATCATGCGATCGCCTCGCTGCCCGCGTTGGATGCCGCGAGATGCGTCTCGGCCGACGTCGGCGCGTGCACACCGAAATCGTCGGCTCCGGCTCCGATCCGCGTGTGCAGCGCCAGCAGCAATTCGCTCGGCTGCCGGTCGGTGCGGTGGATGGTGAAGCTCCAGCCGAGCCGGTCCGTCTCACTGCGGATCGCTGCGCGGTGACGCGCGACCCGTTCGACGTAGTCGTTACGCCACGTTTCGGCGCGGCCCGCGGTGATCCGGCCGCCGCCTTCCGGCTCGACGAATTCGATGCGGCCCCAATAGGGGAAGGTCTCTTCGGCCGGATCGACGATCTGCACCACATGGCCGCGCGTGCCGCGGCCGGCGAGCTGGGTGATCTTGCGCCGCACTTCGTCGAGGTCGCTCCACAGGTCGGAGAGCAGCACCACTTCGGCAAGCGGGGAGGGCACGAAATTCGGCGGCAGGCTGGCGCGCTCGTCGCGATCGTGCAGGATCGCCTGCGCGATCGAGTCGATGACGTTGCGGCTGCCGGACGGGCGGGTGAGGCCGGGAATGCCGACTCGCTCGCCGCCTTCGACCAGCACTTCGGCGAGCGCCAGCGCCACGACCAGCGTCCGGTAGAGCTTGGTGTCGCGCACGAGCGGTGAGGCAAAATTCATCGACGGCGAACGGTCGGGCCAGATCCACACCGTGTGCGCGGCTTCCCATTCGCGCTCGCGCACATAAAGATGATCGTCGCGCGCCGAGCGCCGCCAATCGACACGCGATGCCGGCTCGCCCGAGACGAAGCGGCGATATTGCCAGAAATTCTCGCCCGGTCCGGCGCGGCGGCGACCATGCACGCCGTGGATCACGGTGGCCGCGACACGGCGCGCTTCCAGCATCAGGCGCGGCATGCTGGCGGCAAGGCTGCGACCCGGGCCGACCGCACGTGAAACTGCCGGTCCGTCGGGAGAGCTGCGTTGCTGTGTCGGTCTGGGCTCGGCCGCCATTCGCTGTTCCGATTTCCTAGCCGATCTTCGCCTTCAATCGCGCGATCACGCCGTCGATGGTTTCGCCCTCGGCGCGCGCGGAGAAGGTCAGCGCCATGCGGTGCTTGAGCACGGGCTCGGCCAGCGCGATGACGTCGTCGATCGAAGGCGCCAGCCTTCCGTCGAGCAGCGCGCGCGCACGCACCGCCAACATCAGTGCCTGGCTGGCGCGCGGGCTCGGGCCC
>Ga0102924_1007268_pt1 | contig 10199 bp, 10 predicted proteins | sample PaiPotPPM11metaG_FD_80116 | JGI IMG/M metagenome (GOLD analysis project Ga0102924, IMG submission 80116) | Iron sulfur acid spring bacterial and archeal communities from Banff, Canada, to study Microbial Dark Matter (Phase II) - Paint Pots PPM... ...
ACCCGCGCCAGCAGTTCCACCACCGAGAACGGCTTGGGCAGGTAGTCGTCCGCTCCGGCCTGCAGGCCGGAGCGGACGACTACCTGCCCAAGCCGTTCTCGGTGGTGGAACTGCTGGCGCGGGTGCGGTCGAACCTGGAGATGGCCCAGTTCCGCAACCGGGAGTCCCGGTTCCGGCGGGCCCTGATCGATTCCCTGCAGGAAGGGTTCTTCGTCACCGACGACCAGGGGACCATGCTGGAGGCCAACCAGGCCTTCCTCGCCCTGGTCGGCCAGGACCCCGGCGGCCTGCCGTTCCGCTGGCCGCACCCGTGGGTGCCAGGGCCCGGGACCGACGCCGAGGCGCGGGCGCTGCTGGATCAGGCCTTCGTCGGCTACCGGCGGCACGGCGGCGGCCGGTATACCGTGCCTGTCCGGCACCACGACGGGCATACCATCTGGCTCGCGTGCAGCTCAGCCAGCCTGCCCGACCGCGAAGGACGGGCCCGGCTGTTCGTCGGCACCGCGCGCGAAGTGACATCGGAGCGGCTGGCCGCCCAGCGGGAAGCCACCCTGGCCAGCTTCGCCGCCGCGCTGGCCGGCGCGGGTGAGATATCTGACCTGCTGACCACCGCCGCGCGGGAGATCACCGCCGCACTGCACGCCAGCCAGGCCACCATCGCCTTGTGGTCCAGCAATGGCAGCCCGGCCGTCACCAGCTGGCCCCGGCTGCCGCCGGGACGCGAACTGTCCCCGGCCGTAGCCAGCGCGCTGGCCACCGCCCGGCACCAGCCCGCGGCGTCCATCACCGTGCTGCCCGGCGATAACGGAACCTGCCTGCTGGCCGCCCCGCTGGACGGGGCTGGCGCCTCGGCGATCGTGGCCGGGTTCCCGGCGGCGCGCGCCGTGCGGGCCGAGGAACGGGACCTGTGCGCGGTCCTGGCCAGTCACCTGGCCCAGGTGCTGGCCAAGGCCCGCGACTACGCGCAGGCCCGCGATGTCGCGCTGACCCTGCAGCAGTCCATCCTCGGCCCCACCCGGCTGCCGCACGGATTCGCCGTGCGGTACATCCCGGCGGTCGCGCCGCTGGAGGTCGGCGGGGACTGGTACGACGTGGTGCCCATGCCCGGCCAGCGGATCGGCGTGCTGGTCGGCGACTGCGTCGGCCGCGGGCTGCCCGCCGCGGCCGTCATGGGCCAGCTCCGCTCCGCCGGCCAGGCCGTCCTGCTGCGCGCCTCCGGCCCGGCCCAGGCCCTGACCGACCTGGACACCTTCGCCGGCCGGATCCCGGCCGCCGCGTGCACCACCGTCTTCTGCGCCATCATCGACCCGGCCGCCGCCACCGTGACCTACAGCAGCGCCGGGCACCCCCCGCCCATCCTGGTCACCCGCGGCGGCGACCGGTTCCTGCTCGACCAGGCGCAGTCCCTGCCACTGGCCGTGCTCCCCGCCCCCGCCGAGCGAAAGCAGGCCACGGCCGCGCTGCCCGCCGGGGCGACGCTGATGCTCTACACCGACGGGCTGGCCGAACGACGGGGCATTCCCCTGGAGGACGGGATCAGTGCCGCCGCGGACCTGCTCACCGCGCATCGCGAGCAGCACCCCGACACCCTCGCCGATCAGATCACCTCCGGGGTGATGCCCTCAGCGGGATTTGAGGACGATGTGGCAGTAATGATCTACCGACACCCTCCCGATACCCTGCGGGTGCAGGTGACCGCGCAGGATCCGGCCTGCCTGGCCACCATCCGAGCCCGGCTCCGGCAGTGGCTGCCCGCCGCCGGCATCGCCGCCGATGACGGCGCCGACATCCTGCTGGCCGCCGGAGAGGCAACCGCCAACGCCTTCGAGCACGCGCCGGCCGGCGGCGGCAGCGGGACGGAGCCGGTGCGGATCACCATCACCGCCCGCGCCGACCGGGGCACCATCGAGGTGACCGTCACCGACACCGGCACCTGGCGCCCCCCGCGGCCGGAGGCCGATACCCGCGGGCACGGGATCGCCTTCATGCACGCCCTGATGGACGAGGTCACCATCAGTACTACCGAGCACGGGACCACCGTGAACATGACCAAGGAACTCCAGCCATGACCGAGCAGCCATGACCGAGCAGCCATGACCGAGCATGCCGCCCCCGGGGACAGCGCCGCGGACGATGATCTGCAGCCACGTTTCGATGTCGTGCCCGGCACCGCGCAGCAGTCCGCCACCGTGCGCGCCGCCGGCGATATTGACCTGAACAGCGCGCCCCAGTTCCAGGCCGCACTCGCCGAGGCCGCCGCCACCTCCGGCCAGGTCACCGCCGACATGACCGCGGTCACCTACTGCGATAGCGCCGCCATCCACGCGCTGTTCACAGCGGCCAGGCACAGCCAGATCACTCTCATCATCCCCGAGCGAGGACCCATCACCACCATGATCAAGATCGCCGGCCTGGACCAGCTCACCACCGTCATCACGACTAGCTAACCCGACCGGAGGCAGTCCAGAGCTGCGGCCACGCTGGGATACGTCTGGACGAGATCGTCGGCGCGGGTCAGCTCCATGATGCGCCGCACGGCCGGGCTGGCCGCGATCCGGAGCTGCGCCCCCGCCGCGGCGGCCTGGCGCTGAGCACGGATCAGCGCGCTCAGCCCGGCGCAGTCGCAGAAGGTCGTCCGGGTCGCGTCGGCGATCAGGACGGCCCCGCCGCATATGGCCCGGCTGAGGGCCTCGCCGACCTGCCCGGTGTTGCTGGGGTCGATCTCGGCGGGCAGCGGAACTACCACGGTCCGCGGTTCAGGTTCGGTTATCGCAGTAGCGTGACGTGCGAAGTTCGTCATCATCAGCACCTGCCTCGGCGGCTTGGTCCTCTCCTACAGGATGGGCGCCGTCATCCAAGACTGTCAACGGAGTCACGAGAAAAATTTCATGTGTTATGTCTCGTGTCATCTATCGCATGAGGTTATGATCGGGGGTATGGGATCCCCCGATTCCGGCGAGCAAGGCGGGAGCTGGACGCTGCTGAGCGGGCACGGGCATGTGCTAGTGGAGATCGCCCGCAACCCCGAGGCGCGGATCCGTGACATCAGCATGGCCGTGGACCTCACTGAGCGCACCGTCCAGACGATCGTCGCGGACCTCGAGGCCGCGGGCTACATCACGCGGACCCGGATCGGGCGGCGGACCCGCTATACCGTCGACCCGGACCACCCGTTCCGGCACAGCGCGCAGGAAGGACTCCGGGTCGGCCCGCTGCTTGACCTGCTGACCGCGATGGCTGACGCCGACGTGCCCGGCCCGACGCCGGCTCGGTCACAGCAGTCCCGGCGCACCTGGAGCAGGCGTGGCTCCTGACGATGCCGACCGCCGCCACTTGCAGCGCGCCATCGAACTCTCCCGCCGCGCCCTGCCTGATAACAGCAAGAAACGGTCCGTTGCTGATAACAGCAAGATGCCGTTCGGCGCCGTGCTTGTCGTGGACGGGCGGATCGCGGGGGAGAGCACCAACCGCGTGGCCGAGCTCAATGATCCGACCGCGCATGCCGAGGTGATGGCGCTGCGCGCGGCGGGCGAGTCTCTCGGCACGCACCTGTTTGAGGCCGGCGTCCTGTACTCCAGCAGCGAGCCGTGCCCGATGTGCCTGGCGGCGTGTTACTGGGCCGGACTGGCCCGGGTGGTCTTCGGCGCCACCAGTGGCGACGTCGCGGCGGCGGGGATCGAGGACGCCGAGTTCTACCGGGAGCTGGCGCTGCCTCGTGACCAGCGGTCGCTGCGCGAGGACGCGGCCGCCGGTGATCTCCGCCTGGAGGCGGCCAGCGTCCTGCTGGCCTGGGCCGAAACGGGGTAGGCGGGCTGGCGCCGGCACCGCTGGCGGTCAGAAGACGACGAGCTCGGCCGTGGTCGCGCCGGTCAGTTCGTAGTCCGCCGCGTCGGCCGGCCTGCCGGCGAAGAGCCTCATGAGAGTGCCAGGGCTAGTAAACAAGGTGGCCGGCGCGCGGTCGGGTTCAGGCACGCCGAACGTCAGCGAGCGATCCGCAACGCGCGCCTCCACCAGCGGGACCGCCCGGCGGCGGGTCCAGTCGCCGAGCAGGACGCAGGCGTCATCGAAGCCGTCACTGGCATAGGCCAGCGGCTCGCCGAGCGCCTCGCGGACGTCCCCGCCGTGCAGCCACTCGCCCAGCGCGATGGCGTCCAGCCACCCGCCCGCGGCGGCGATGGCCGGCCCGGCCTGCTCGTAGCCGGCGCTCAACTCGGCCAGCACGTCGGCCAGCGGCCAGTCCCGCCGGCGCGCCACGTCGACCTCGTTGAGCTCGGGCGTGAAGGCATGCAGGTCGCCGGACACGGTGCGGCTGAGCGCGGCGGCGCAGTGCGCCAGCACATCGCGGACCGACCAGCCCGGGCACGCGGTCGGGCGGTCAAAGGCCTGCTCTGGCGTGCGGCGCAGGATCGGCAGGAGAGCGTCGCGCTCGGCGTGCAGCAGCCGGGTCGGCCGATCCGGGTCCCGCGGCTGGCCCGGCTCAGCGGCCTCGATTCCAGTCACGATGCCCAGCATCCCAGAGGCTACTGACGAAGAAAGAAGTCGCCTAGGGAGGCGGCGAGTGCCTCGGGGGCTTCCTCGGCCATGTGATGGCCAGAGTCGATGCTGTGGCCACGGACGTCGTGCGCCCAGTCGCGCCAGATCAGGAGCGGGTCGCCGTAAAGGTCTTCGAGATCATCTCGCTTGGACCAGAGCACCAGGAGCGGTGGCTGCACGCGGCGCCCGGCGCTCCGGTCGGCCTCCTCGTCCTGCCGGTCAACCGTCAGGCCGGCCCGGTAGTCCTCGAGCATGGCGCGGACCACCACGGGGTTATGGATGGCAGTGCGCCACTCATCGTAGTTCTCCTGGCCCATGGCCTCGGGGCGGCCGCGGTACCAGCGGTCGGGGTCGGCGTTGATGACGCGCTCGGGCGTCTCCGGCTGGGCGAAGAAGAACCAGTGCCACCATCGGGTAGCGAACGTGGTCGTGATGCGGGACAGGTGCTCGCTGATCGGAATGCTGTCGAGCAGCGCCAGCCGGGTCACGGCCTCGGGGTGGTCGAGCGCGAGCCGGAGCGCAACGTAGCTGCCCCGGTCATGTCCGGCCAGCGCGAACTGGCGGTGGCCGAGCCCGTGCATGGCCGTTACGATGGCCCGCGCGGTAACTCGCTTGGAGTGCGCGGTGTGGTCCGCCGTGGGCGCCGGGGCTCGTGACCGGCCGTAGCCGGGAAGATCCGGGCAGAAGACGGTGAAGCCACGCTGGACCAGGCGTGGCGCGACCCGGTGCCAGGTGGCCGAGGTACGGGGGTGCCCGTGCAGCAGCACCACCGGCGGCCCATCACCGCCATGGCGCACGAGGACCGATGATTCGCCGGCGTCGATCCGGTCTTCCCGGAAGCCTTCAAACACGCTGGCAGTCTGTCAGGCGTCGATAGCGCCCTGTTCCGGAGCCAGTGCATGCTCCTGTCGTTGCGGTGTGGCCCGCAGGCCGGCCAGGTGAAAGTTGAGGAAGCGCTGCCAGGCCTGGGGGTCCATGTCGCCGGCGGCCTGAGTCAGGCCGCGCATGGCCCAGATGAGCGCGGTGATGTCGCCAGTCGTGACGGCCGGGCCGACGGTCCCGGCGGCGGCGGCGCGCGTGGTGAGCTCGTCGATCGCCGCGGTTATCTGGCGGATGGCAACGGGATCGGACTGGCGCTGGAGGAGCAGGCTGGCGTAGCGGGCGTGGTCGGCGAACGACTGGCCCAGTGCGCGCAGCAGTTCTTCGAGGCCCTGTCCGCCGGGGAGCTCGAGCGCCCGCTCGGCCGCCAAGACGATGTCGGCCAGCGCCAGCCGGAGCAGCTCGTCAATGAGCGCGTCCTTGCTGGCGAATCGCCGGTAGACGGTGCCGACGCCGACGCCGGCCCGGCCGGCGATGTCCTCCATGCTGGCGTTGGCGCCTGACTCGCCGAGCACCGCGCGCGCCGCGGCGAGGATCTTCTGGTGGTTACGCGCGGCATCACGCCGGACCGCCCGGTGCGGGTGCGGGGGCGGGCGGATCATCCGTCCGCGTCGCCGGCGAGAGTCGGGCCGGGAACCATCGCCATCCCGGCATGCTCGGCTTCGCCAGCCTGACGCGGGCGGCGCACGGCCGGGATCAGCAGGCCGGCCACAGCGGCCAGGACCAGGCCGCCGGCCATGACCGCGAACCCGGTGGTGTAGCCGCTTTCCTTCGGCAGCCCGGACGGCTCAAGCTGGGAGGTGACGATGCTGGCCATCACGGCGGCGCCGATGCTGCCGCCGATGGTGCGGATGTTGGCGTTCATGCCGGTCGCGACGCCGGTCTGGGAGGCCGGCACGGCGGCGACTACCAGGGCCGACATGGCCGAGAACGCCAGGCCGAACCCGACGCCCATGATGGCGCTCGACAGGTAGATCTCCCACTGATAATGGTGCGCGAAGGCCAGGATCAGCATGGCCCCGCACCCGGTCAGGCACCCGGCGATGACCAGTGCCTTGCCGCCGAGTCGCCGGACCAGCCGGCCGACGAACATGCCGGTCACGAACATGGTGACGGCGGACGGCAGCAGCATCAGGCCCGACTTGGTGATGCTGGCGCCGAAGCCGTAGCCGGCCGCCGTCGGGGTCTGCACGAACTCGGGCAGGAACGCGAACGTGGCGTACATGCCCACGCCGATCAGCAGGGCGACCAGGTTGTTTGTCCACACCCCTGGCCGCCGCATCATCTTCATGTCGATCAGCGGCGTGGTCGAGCGCAGCTCGGCGAACACCCAGGCGGCCCCGAGCACGACGGTCCCGGCCAGCAGGCCGAGGATGCGGGCCGAGCCCCAGCCCCAGTCCGGTGCCTCACTCAGCGCTACCAGGAGCGCGACCAGCCAGGCGGACAGCAGCAGGGCCGGGAGCCAGCTGATCCTGCCTGGCGTTCGCACCGCTGATTCGGGAACGAACAGGACCGCGGAAACGGCGGCCACGACGGTGAGGATCATCGGCAGCCAGAACAGCCAGGGATAGCCGAGCGTGTCCACGATCGGGCCGGCCAGGACAATGCCGAGACCCGCCCCGACCGCGGTCAGCGCGGCCAGGATGCCCACCGCTCCCGCCACCCTCTCGGCCGGGAATTCATCGCGGATGATCCCGAACGCGACCGGCAGCATGCCGCCGGCGATGCCCTGGATCACTCGCGCCACGATGAGCACGCCAATCGAGGTCGCGATCGCGGCCAGCAGCGAGCCGATGGCCAGGGCCACGAGCGTGGCCACGAAGACGCGCTTCTTGCCCATCATGTCGCCGACCCGGCCCAGGATCGGCGTCATGATGGACGCCGACAGCAGGTACGCGGTCAGCACCCAGGTCGCGGCGCCCTGGGTGGTGTGCAGCTGGTGCTGAACCGTCGTCAGCACCGGGATCACCAGCGACTGCAGCAGCGCGAACGCTGCGACGCCGGCCGCCAGGACGGCGAACGTCACCTGATGATGCCCGCGCCGAATTGCTGTAGCCATCCCGGACCTCCCCGAAGCGGAATCCAGCTTCCAGATAACCCTAGCAAACCGGAATCCCGATTCCGATGCCTACGGGGTCACCCGGCCCGCGGATTGATCCGGCCCGCGCCGACCAGCTCTCCCCAGTGGAACGGGCCGGTGTCGGGGGTCGGGTCGGGCCGCCACCACTGGGAGACGTAGGTGAGGCCGGGGTCGACCAGCTCGAAGCCGTCGAAAAAGCGCAGGATCTCCTCGCGCGAGCGGACGTTCACCCCGGTCGAGGAGCTGTTGTTGTAGACCTTCTCGAAGGTGCGGGCGCCACGGGGGTTGTGCGCGTCGGTGGCGTGGCCGATGGCCAGGTAGCTGCCGGGCGGGAGCGCGTCGCGCAGCGCGGCCACCATCCGCCAGGGGTCGTCGGCGTCGGGGATGAAGTGCAGGACGGCGATCAGCAGCAGCCCGACCGGCTGCCCGAAGTCGATCAGGCGCCGCGTGGTGTCGTGGGCCAGGATCGCGGCTGGATCGCGCAGGTCGGCGGCGATGACGGCGGCGCCGGCGTTGCCTTCGAGGATGGCCTTGCTGTGCGCGACGGCGACGGGGTCGGCGTCGACGTACATGACGCGGGCGTCCGGGCTGGCCTGGCCGGCGATCTCGTGGACGTTGCCCTGGGTGGGGATCCCCGAGCCGATGTCGAGGAACTGGGTAATGCCCTCGGCGGCCAGGAACCGGACGGCCCGGCCGAGGAAGTCGCGGTTGGCCTGGGCGAAAGCCCGGGCGTTCGGCTCGACGGCGGTGATCGCCCGGGCCAGGTCCCGGTCGGCCAGGAAGTTGTCGCTGCCGCCGAGCCAGTAGTCATATACCCGGGCGACGTTGGCCCGGCCGATGTCGACTCCCGCCGGAACCTGGGCGACATCACTGTTGTCTGACGGCATCCCTTGTATGTATCACGTTCCCGCGGCGAGGTGACGACCGAGGAAGGACAGGGACGGGGGCTCCTGCGCGGCGAAGAAATCACCGGTGTGGCAGCCCTGGGACTCCTCGATCACCGCACCGGGCGGCAGGGCACGGGCCAGGGCCCGCACGCCGGTGTAGAAGGGGTCGCTGACCCCGCAGGCCACCCGGACCGCGGTCCGGGACAGCTCGCGGGCATGAGTGACGGCGTCGGCCCTGGCGAAGGCGGCGGCCGAGGCGTAGGCGCCGGAGTTGACCGCGCGGGCCTGGGCGTAGCTGGTCCAGACCGCCGGGCTGATGGCGGCCACGGCGCTGATCAGGCCGGGGTACTTCTCGGCCAGCAGGAGCGCGCCGAACCCGCCCATGGAGATGCCCAGCGTGCCGATCGCGCCCGGGCCCCGGCCGAGGCCGTGCTCCTGGCAGCGGGGGATCAGCTCGTCGATCACCATGGCCATGGGGTCGTCGCCCGGGTGCGGGTTCCAGTAGCCGGGCCCGCCGTCGGCGGCGGCGATGGCCATGGGCGGCAGCGGCCGGCCCGACACGCGCAGGGCCATCGCCGCGGGCAGCGACATCCGGGTCAGCGGGTGCCGGTGGCTGCCGCCATACGCATGCAGCGCGACGATCAGCGGCAGCTCAGCTCCCGGCTGGTGACCGGGCGGCCAGGCAATGGTGTAGCCGACCTGGCGCCGCCGGGCGCGCGAGTAGAAGCTGCCCGACAGCGAGCGGCCGGGGGGGCCGAAGACCAGCGGCGGGCCGGCCACCGAGCACGCCCCGTCCAGCTGATGCAGTACCGACGTGCCGGGCAGCACGCCGCGGGCGACCAGTTCCACCGCGCCGGCCCCGGCGGCGGCCACGGCCAGGCCGCCCGCGCCGAAACCCAGCACCCGGCGGCGTGTCCAGTTAGTCACCAGCCCAGTATAACGGATGACGATGTATCGTAATCCGTTATACTTAATCTGCCGGCTCAGGGCACGCTGATCGCGGTCCACTTCTGGCCGGCGTTCACGGTCCGGTAGACGGTGTTCACCTTGCCCTTTTCGTTGGACGTGGATTCCAGGGCGAAGCCGGTGCTGGCGCTGACGAAGGCCAGGTCATTCACGTTCCCGCCGTTGGGCGTCGTCAGCGGGAGCGTCCAGCTCTTCCCGGAGTTGACGGTGCGGAACAGGCCGGCCTCGCCCCCGATGATCAAGGTGCTGGGCGAGGCGGCGGCGAAGATATTGACGTTGGGCAGCTCAATCTGCTTGCCCGCGGCGCTGAACTTGCCGCCCAGCTTCGCCGCGATGCTGACCTGCGCGGCGGTGGTGCCGGGGCCGACCGCGCTCGGGCCGGCGGTGCACAGGGCCAGGACCTTGCCCGACGTGACCCCGCCGAGAAGGGCCAGCGCCTGGGCCGGGCACGGCAGCGGGGCCGCGGTGAAGCTGGTCCCGTTGCGGGAGAACCAGTACTTCTGGGTGGTGAAGTTGTTGCCCAGATCCACCTGCAGGGAGCCGGCCGTGGTGATGTCGCCGTATGACCCGGCGCCCGCGATGGAGACGCCCTTCACCGCGCGCAGGACACCCGACTGCGGGGTACCCGAGTACAGCGCCCCTTGTTTCCTCGTGACGACCAGGGCCAGCACCCGGCCGTCCGCGGTGGCCACCTGCTGGACCTCGAAGACCTTGGGTATGCCGGCCAGCCGCTCGGCGGTCCAGTGCTTGCCGCTGTCGCGGGTGGCGAGGATGTGCGTGCCGTCGGTGACCGCGATGACCCCGCCGGCCGAGACCAGGTCGGGCTGGCTGTCGTCGAGGGGGAACTTCAGGGG
>Ga0102924_1007269_pt1 | contig 10197 bp, 9 predicted proteins | sample PaiPotPPM11metaG_FD_80116 | JGI IMG/M metagenome (GOLD analysis project Ga0102924, IMG submission 80116) | Iron sulfur acid spring bacterial and archeal communities from Banff, Canada, to study Microbial Dark Matter (Phase II) - Paint Pots PPM... ...
CACGCCCGCGGACCTTGACTAGTGCGGCCGATCCACCTGGCCCGGCTGGACAAGACCCGGCCGGTCCTGGTCCTGACCAGGGAGCTAGTGCGTCCGCACCTGACCCGCGTGACGGTGGCCCCGATCACCAGCACCATCCGCGGGCTGTCGACCGAGGTCGCCGTCGGGCCGGCCAACGGCCTGGAGCACCGTTGGGTGATCAGCTGCGACAACATCGTGACGGTGCCCAGCCACGCGCTGGGCCGGCAGCTTGGCTACCTGCTGCCCGGTCAGGAGGCTGAGCTGGCCGTCGCGATCCGGGCCGCGTTCGACCTCGACTAGGGGTCGTGGAATCAGGGGCAGCGGCCGGCCAGGACGCAGAACTCGTTCCCCTCGGGATCGGCCAGCGTGACCCAGCTCACGTCCGGTCCCTGGCCAACGTCGGCGTGCCGGGCCCCCAGGCTGAGCAGGCGGCGGACCTCGTCGTCCTGCTCGCGGTCAACCGGGTTGACGTCGATGTGCAGCCGGTTCTTGACGGTCTTGCCCTCGGGCACGCGCGCGAAGGTCAGGGCCGGCGGCACCGGGCCAGGGCGGCTCTTGCCTTCGGGCAGCAGCGGGGAGCCAATCGCGACAAACCCGTCTTGCTCGTCTTGCACCTCGTAGCCAAGGACCGAGCACCAGAACCGGGGCAGGCCGCCGGGATCGGCGCAGTCGATCGCCAGCTCGGTGAACTTACTGGTCATCAGAGTCCTCCCGGTCAGCCCGCGCCCTAGTCCAGCCAGTGCCGGTACTTGGGCCGGGACGCCTTACACCACACGCGGGCCGCCTGGTCCTGCAGTTCGCGGGCCGTCTCCGCGTCGCGCTCGTAGAGCAGGCCGTAGGTGAAGGCGTTCTCGTCCGCCCGGCTGGCGCCGATGCCCAGGTCGCGGATGGTGGCCCGGGCGATGACCAGGTCCTGGTGCTCGCCCAGCACTGTCTGGATCTTGGTCATCCGCTTGGAGAACCGCCTGGCCTTCTTGCCCGAGACCGGGATCAGCACGTCGGCGGTGTAGCGGGCCCGCTTGGCCGCCTTGCGGGCCTCGTGCAGGGCCAGGTCCTTGTCGTGGCTGGCGGGCATGTCCAGGGCGCGGCGGATCCGCTTGGCCAGGCGGCGGTAGGCTACCGCCACGGGCTGGCGCAGGGTGGCGGCCGGCGCGGCGGCGGCCCCGGTCAGCGGCGGCTCGGTCAGCAGGCCGTCCAGCTCGTCCAGCAGGGCCAGGTAGCGGCGGGAGTCCAGCGCCCGGATGGCCGACCGCTGGGCGGCCGCGTTGCGGGGACCGAAGTGCTCGGTGAGGCCGGCCTGGACCGGTCCGAGCACCAGGTAGTCGGGCACCTCGGCCAGCAGCCCGGTCAGGTGCCCGGCCAGCACCTCGCCGTCGCGGGCGGCGCCCAGGACCTGGCCCAGCCAGCGCAGCTCGTCGCGCAGGTGGGCGGTGGCCCCGGGGTCCAGGATGGGCCGGAAGGACTGCAGGGTGGCGCGCAGCCGCCGGGCCGCCACCCGCATCTGGTGCACGGCGTCCGGCTGGTCCCGGCGGACCAGCGGGTCGGCCGCCTTCAGCGCGTCGGCCTGGGCCCGCAGGTAGCTCAGCACCACGTCCCCGGCTCGTGACTTAAAGCTCAGCCGGGCCGGCCGGGCGGCCGACGGCATCCGGTCGGCCAGGGCCCGCTCCAGCTTGGCCGACCGGCCGGCCGGGCGCAGGCCCGCCTTGCGGAGCTTGTCGTCGGCCGCGACCAGCAGCAAGCGGCCGCCGCCGGTCAGCTCCACCTCCACCTCCCGCCACTGAGACAGCGTGGTGACCTGGCCCATGCTCTGGGCCGACACCTCGTCGTCGACCACCTCGGCCAGCGAGGTCCCGGCGTCGTCCAGCAGGACCCGGCGGCGCCGCACGGTGGCGATCCGGGCCACCGGCCGCAGCGCGGCGGCCCGCGAGTGGGCCCGGATGAGCCGGCTCAGCTCGGCCGGCACCGCCGAGCCGCGCCGCAGCGGGACCTGCAGCTCGGTGCGGGAGTCGGGCCCGGCGGGCAGCTTCAGGTGCCAGCCCTCGTCGTCACCGCCCAGGCGGCGGCGCAGGGTGATCCCGGCCCGGATCAGCCGCAGGTCCTCGGTGTCGAAGTACTCGGCGGTCAGCCGGAACTCCTCGGGGTCGGTCTCGCCGGCCACGTGCGGGAGCCCGGTGAGCTCGGGCAGCACGGCGTCGGGATCGGCCTCGTACTTGCGTTCGGTCTCTAGCGCCTCGGTAATCATCAGCCATCATCTACCCACGCCGGGCGCGGGATCACGCCGCCGCGATGGCGGTCGCCCCCAGCAGCCCCTTGATGTCGGCCATGAAACTGCTGCTGGCCTGGACCGGGAAGTCGCACTCCATCAGCACCGGCGTGCCGTCCGGCCGCTTCATCCGGACCATCACCGGCGTGCTGCCCGGGTGGGCCTGCAGGATGTGCTTCAGCTCGGCGACCAGCTTCTCGTCCACCTTCGCGTCGTGCAGCGCGATGACCACCGGCGGGCCGCCGCTGTTGCGCACCGACCCCAGGTCCAGCGTGATCATCTCCTGGGCGAAGATGCTCAGCGTGCCGTCCCGGTCGTTGACCCGGCCGCGCACGCTGACCGCCACGTCCTCGGCCAGCTCCGGGGCGTACTGCGCGTAGGTCTTGGGGAAGAACAGGCACTCCACCGCGGCGTCGAGATCCTCGATGGTGACGATGGCCCACGGGTTGCCGCTCTTCTTGTTGATCCGGCGGTCCACCGACACGATCATCCCGGCCACCTGCACGTCGCCCTCGGTGCGGCCCGAGGCCAGCAGCTCGGCGACGGCCGTGTCCCGGTTGCGCTGCAGGATCCGCTCGGCGCCGTCCAGCGGGTGGCCCGAGACGTACAGCCCGAGCATCTCCCGCTCCTGGGCTAGCAGCGACTTGCGCGGCCACTCCTCGGTGGTCAGCTTGAAGTCAAGCCCGATGCGCGGGGCCGGGGCGGCGTCGGCCGAGGCGGCCGCCTCGCCCATGCTGAACAAGTCGAACTGGCCGATGGCCTCCTGCCGCTTGACCCCGATGACCGCGTCCACCGCCTGCTCCTGGACCATGAACAGCGACTTGCGGGTGTGCCCCAGCGAGTCGAACGCCCCGGCCCGGATCAGCGATTCCACCACTCGCTTGTTGCAGACGGCGATCTGGGACTTGTCCAGGAAGTCGGCGAACGAGCCGTAGCTGCCCTTCTCCTGGCGGGTCGCCACAATGGAGTTGACCACCGCCGCGCCCACGTTGCGGATGGCCCCCAGGCCGAACCGGATGTCCGTCCCGACCGGGGAGAAGTCCAGCTTGGACTCGTTCACGTCCGGCGGCAGCACCTTCATGCCCAGCTTGCGGCACTCGGCCAGGTACACCGCCATCCGGTCCTTGTCGTCGCCCACCGAGGTGAGCAGGGCGGCCATGTACTCGGCCTGGTAGTTGGCCTTCAGGTAGGCGGTCCAGTAGGCCACCATCCCGTAGCCGGCCGTGTGGGACTTGTTGAAGCCGTAGCCGGAGAACGGGACCAGCACGTCCCACATGGCCTTGGTCGCCTCGGCCGAGAAGCCGTTCGCGGTCATCCCGCCCGAGAACTCCTCCCAGTTGGCGTCCAGGATCTCCTTCTTCTTCTTGCCCATGGCCCGGCGCAGCAGGTCGGCACGGCCCAGCGAGTACCCGGCCAGCTGCTGGGCGATGGCCATGACCTGCTCCTGGTACACCACCAGGTGGTAGGTCTCGCCCAGGATCGGCTCCAGCGCCTGCTCCAGCTCCGGGTGGATCGGCGTCGCCTTCTGGCGGGCGTTCTTGCGGTCGGCGTAGTTGATGTGCGAGTTGGCCGCCATCGGGCCCGGCCGGTACAGCGCCAGCACGGCCGCGATGTCGCCGAACGCCGTCGGCGCCATCAGCTTCAGCAGGCTGCGCATCGGGCCGCCGTCGAGCTGGAACACGCCCAGCGTGTCGCCGCGGGCCAGCAGCTCGTAGGTGGGCTTGTCGTCCAGCGGGAGCCGGGCCAGGTCGATCTCGGTGCCCCGGTTGGCGGTGATGTTGTCGACCGCGTCGGCGATCACGGCCAGGTTCCGCAGGCCCAGGAAGTCCATCTTGAGCAGGCCCATGTCCTCGCACTGCACGAACGGGAACCCGGTGATGATGGCCCCGTCGTTCTCGCGGCGGTGGATCGGCAGCACGTCGGCCAGCCGCTCCGAGGACAAGATCACCCCGGCGGCGTGCACGCCCGTGCCGCGGGTCAGCCCCTCGATGCCGCGCGCGGTGTCCAGCACCCGCTTGACCTCGGCGTCCTCCTCGTACAGCGCGCGCAGCTCGCCCGCCTCGCTGTACCGGTCGTGCGACGGGTCGAAGATCCCGGCCAGCGGGATCTCCTTGCCCATCACCGCGGCCGGGAACAGCTTGGTGATCCGGTCGCCCAGCGCGTACGGGTAGCCCAGCACCCGGCAGGAGTCCTTGACCGCCGCCTTGGCCTTGATCGTGCCGAAGGTGAGGATCTGGCTGACCCGGTCGTCGCCGTACTTGTCGGTGACGTACCGGATCATGTCGCCCCGGCCGCGTTCGTCAAAGTCCAGGTCGATGTCCGGCATGGTGATGCGCTCGGGGTTCAGGAACCGCTCGAAGATCAGCGAGTGCTCGATCGGGTCCAGGTCGGTAATCCCCAGCACGTAGGCCACCATCGACCCGGTGGCCGACCCGCGGCCCGGCCCCAGCCCGATCTTGCTGGCCCTGGCGTGCTGGCAGATGTCCGCCACGACCAGGAAGTAGGCCGGGAACCCCATCTTCTCGATGACGCTCAGCTCGTACTGGATCCGGTCCAGCACCTCCTGCGACGGGCGGGAGCCGAACCGCTGGATGACCCCCTGGTCGACCTCCTTGCGCAGCCACGAGGACTGCGTCTCGCCGTCGGGCACCGGGAACCGCGGCATCCGGTCCACGTGCTTGAACACGTCGTCGTAGGGCTGCACCCGCTCGGCGATCAGCAGCGTGCTGTCACACGCGCCGGGCACCTGGCCGTCCCAGAGCTCGCGCATCTCGGCCGGGCTCTTGATGTAGTAGCCGCCGCCCTCCAGCTTGAACCGCTTGGGGTCGTCCATGGTCCGGCCGGTGCCCACGCACAGCAGCACCTCGTGGGCCGGCGCCTGGTCGGCGGTCACGTAGTGGCTGTCGTTGGTCGCCAGCGGGCGCAGGTTCAGCTTCTGGGCGATGTCCAGCAGGCCCTGGCGCACCGACCGCTCGATGGCCAGCCCGTGCTCCATCAGCTCCAGGAAGAAGTTGTCCGGCCCGAAGATGTCCCGGTAGGTGGCCGCCGCCTCCAGCGCCCTGGCCGGCTGGCCCAGCCGCAGCCGGGTCTGCACCTCGCCCGACGGGCACCCGGTGGTGGCGATGATGCCCCGCGCGTGCTCGGCGATCAGCTCCCGGTCCATCCGCGGCTTGCGGTAGAAGCCCTCCAGCGACGCCACGCTGGACAGCCGGAACAGGTTGCGCAGCCCGTCCGCGTCCTGCGCCAGCATCGTCATGTGCGTGTACGCGCCGCCGCCCGAGACGTCGCCGCCCTCGCCGTCCAGGTCGGTCTCGCGGCGGCCGCTCTCGGCCCAGAACACCGGCTTCTTCAGGAACCGCGTCTCCGGCGCGACGTAGGCCTCGATGCCGATGATCGGCTTGACCCCGGCCTTGCCCGCCTGCTGGAAGAACTCGTAGGCCCCGAACATGTTGCCGTGGTCGGTCATGCCCACCGCGGGCATCTCCAGCCGCGCGGTCTCGGCCATCAGCGGGGTTATCTTGGCGGCGCCATCCAGCATCGAGTACTCGGTGTGAACATGCAGGTGCACAAACGAACTCGCCGCCACGAACCCTCCTCGCCCAGGACTCACAGGACGCTCTCACGGACGAGCCGCCCGGCGCACGCCGAACCGCCGGCCCGGCCGCGGTTTGCCGCGATTCGGTCAAGATCATGATCGATTAACACGGTTGCCCGGGGCCAGCCGGTCCCGCCGGGCGGGCTCAGGTGGCCTGGTACGGGTAGAACCGGGCCTTGTCGCCGGCCTCCCACTCCGCGCGCAGCCCGGGCGCGCCCAGGTCCCAGTCGGGGCGGATGTCGCGGGTCACGTCGCGCAGGTCGCGGCGCAGGTCCTCGAACGAGGGCCGGCCCCAGAACCAGTAGCCGTTGTAGACGCTGTGGATGACCAGCCCGGGCCGGAGCACCAGCGTGTGCGGGACCATCGGGTCGTGGTGCGGGTCGGTGTACTCCTGGATGTCCAGGTCCTTCTGCACCTTGCGCCCGGCGTCGGACAGGAACGTCCACTGGGCCCCGACCGAGGCCCGGAACTCGATCGTCTCCAGGATGTTGTCGGTCGAGAGGGTCACGATCTGGGTGTAGGCCACGGCGATCTTGGAGTAGCTGGCGGCCAGCTCGAGGTGCTGCTGGTGGTCCTTGGGGCAGAAGTGCCCGCGGGACAGCAGCAAGATCATCGGGTCTATGCCCTGCAGCTCGCTGAGCCGCCGCCGGGTCTTGGTGTGGTCGGTCAGCTCATAATCGGGAAAAACCCCGCCCGGCACGATGTCGGCGCGCACCGTGGCTCCTCTCGCCGTGTCCCAGTCCCAGGGGCCCTTGTTTCATCCCTGGTTTGTCACCGGACACGGTACTGACCCGGCGTGCCTACCTGACCGGGGCCAGCCGCCCGCCGGCCAGCGCGTCGAGCAGGGCGTGGGCCCAGTCGCGGTAGCCGTCGAGGCTGGGGTGGAAGCAGTCCGAGGCCAGCTTGCCCGGCCAGGGCGGCAGGAAGTGCGCCGACACCTCGGCCACCGGCAGGCCGCGGGCCTGGGCGGCGCGGTAGATGGCCCGGTTGATCCGGGTCACGTAGGGCAGGCTCAGCCAGCCGATGACGCCCCAGAACCCGGCCGGCAGCGGCAGGTCCAGGATGACCGTCTCGTCGGGCACCGCCGCGATCAGCGCGCGCAGGTCCTTGAACACCTTGGTCGGCGCCGTGTACAGGATGTCGTTGGCGCCGATGCCGCAGGTCACCAGGTCGGGCGCGGCGGGCAGCCGGGGCAGCTGGTCGGCCAGCACGTCGCGGATGAGCGCCCCGGAGGTGGACAGGTTGAGCACCCGCCACCGCTGCCCGGTGCGCTCGCGCAGCTCGGCCAGCACCTGCCCGACGTACCCCGCCTCGGGGCTGGGCGCGCCCAGGCCCTGGGCGGTGGAGTCGCCCAGCACCACCCACAGCGGGCCGGACTCGGTCAGGATCCGGTGGTTGTGCGTCTGCCAGTGGCTGGCGAACGAGAGCCGGTCGGTGCGCAGCTCGGTGACGCCGTCCGACCACCGGCCGAACCGCCCGTACCGGAGCCCGGACACGTCGGCGACCGGGGTGCGGGTCACGTAGGTGGCCGCGTTGGCCACGATCTCGATGGGGGACCGGCGGCCGTTGCCGCTGCCCGACAAGGCCATCCAGGACGGACGCGACACCCCCGGTGCTCGGTCCACGCCGACACGCCCCCTCGCCCGCATTATTGACCCTGGATGAACGACGGCAAACTTCAGGTTGCTGAATCTTAACGCATTGGTGTACGAGCCGGATCGGCCACGACCGTGGCACGGTCCCGGCCTGATCCTGTCAGGAACCTGGGCCTGGTCGCACATCAGGTGCGGAGCGGCCTCAGGAGGACGTCGAGGACCGGGGCGCCGGGGCTGGGGTCGCGGGTGCGGGCCACCTTGCGCCACCCCCAGGACCGGAAGGCCTGCTGGGCCGGGGCGGCGGCGGGCAGCACGACGGCGGTGGCCCGCTGCTCGGGACGGCCGGCCAGCAGCAGGTCGTGCAGGGTGGCGCCGATGCCCTGGCGCCGCCACGGGGCCCGGACCAGCAGGTCGGCCACGGCGAAGGTGCGGCCGGGGTGCTCGGCGGTGACGTCCTCGGGCAGCGCGGTGGTCAGGTCCCGCCACCACGACGTCGACGGGCGCAGCGGCAGGCCCGCGGCATACCCGACCAGGTAGCCGCCGTGCCAGGCGGCGGCCAGGGCGAAGCCGGGCTGGCGGCGCTGCACGGCCAGGCGGCGGGCCAGTCCGGCCTCGTCTTCCTGGCGGCGGTAGGGCGGGGCGGCGTAGACCTCGGCGTACAGGGCCTGCAGCTCGTCCTGGTGCTCGGCGGCCTGGCGCCCGTCCAGCAGCTCGAACGTTATGTCGGGCGCAGACACGTCCACCTTCCTGGGCCAGGACCGGGGCCGGCCGGGTGATCCGGACCCGCACCCATGTTCCCGGCTCGTCCCGGGTCAGGGCAGACTGGGGGAGTAACGGCAGCGAGGAGGACATGACCATGAGCGACCGACGCGAGACGGCCATCCTGGCGGGCGGCTGCTTCTGGGGCGTGCAGGACCTGCTCCGCAAGCGGCCCGGCGTGATCTCGACCAGGGTCGGATACTCGGGCGGCGACGTGCCCAACGCGACCTACCGCAACCACGGCACTCACGCCGAGGCGGTCGAGATCATCTTCGACCCGGAGCTGATCTCGTTCCGGGACCTGCTGGAGTTCTTCTTCCAGATCCACGACCCGACCACGGTCAACCGGCAGGGCAACGACCTCGGGACCAGCTACCGGTCGGCCATCTTCTACACCAGCGACGAGCAGAAGCGGGTGGCCGAGGACACCATCGCCGACGTCGACGCCTCGGGCCTGTGGCCGGGCAAGGTGGTCACCGAGGTGGTGCCCGCGGGCCCGTTCTGGGAGGCCGAGCCGGAGCACCAGGACTACCTGCTCAAGTACCCGGACGGGTACACCTGCCACTTCGTCCGGCCGGGCTGGAAGCTCCCGCACCGGGCTGAGCCAGCGGGGGGCCGGGTAGCGAGCTAGGGCCGGCTTGAGCCGGGGCCGGGCTCAGGGCCGGTACCAGGACTTGGCCCGGCTCCGGAAGCAGTGGCCCACGCTCAGCGGGTAGCCGATCCGGCGCGAGCCGCCGGGGTCGGTCAGGCACCGGTGCGCGCCGCGGTTGTACAGGCTGTAGGCCGACCGGCCCCACCACTGCTGCCGCCAGCTGCCTGAGCAGCGCTCCAGGATGACCGGGCCTGACCGGTGGTTCTGGGCGGCCAGGCACAGGCCGCGGCGGGTGCGCAGCTTGGCGCCGCCGCGGGTCCACATCTGGTCGTTGCTGGCGCTGCCGCAGCGGGCCAGCCGGGCCTTGGCGTGCCGGTGGTCGCGCGGGTAGGAGACGCACAGCCCGGCGTAGGCCGCGGTCAGGGTGCCGGTGCGCAGCGAGCGCACGGCCGCCCTGGCCTCGGGCAGGTAGCGCTTGTAGATGCCCTTGATGTAGGTCACCCAGGCCCGGAAGTAGGTGCCGTCGGCGGAGATCCGCTGGTAGGCGATGCGCGCGCTGCACAGGCCGTGGTAGGCGCAGTTGTTGCTGACACCGGGCCAGTAGCGGCTGTTGATCTGCCAGGCGCCGCGGTCGATGGAGTCGCGGCTGTGCCGGGTGCCCTGCGGGGTGCACTCGCGGTGGGTGGTGTCGTTCAGGCAGGCCCGCGGGTCGCAGCCGGACTCGGCCAGCGCGATGGCCACGGCGATGACCAGGCGGCCGCGGGGGCCGCTGTTGGCGAAACCGGCCTTGCTGGCCCAGGAGGCACAGCGGTCGGCGGCCCGGCTGGCCTGGGCGGCGTTCATCCGCACGTGCGGCCCGGCCGGGATGACGCCGGGCCGGGCCAGCGGCGGGGTGCCAGCCGGACGGCTCCCGGCCGGCCCCGCCCCGGCGGGCAGGGAGGCGAGCGTCGAGGCCAGGAGAAGGGCGAGGGCGGCGGCGGATGCCGCGAGGACAAGGCTTCTGCGGATCACTGGAACAATCCCCCTTGGCGCCACTAGGGGAGGGTGGCGCAGCGGTGTTTCCCGATCGCATGTGCTCCTGTACCTGCGGGAGCATGCCCGGCCCTGACCGCGCCATCCGGGCCGGACAGACCGCTGGACGCGGGCGTGGAACATCACCCGCGGCGGGCGAGGGGCAGGCGGCGTCAAGCAGCCATGATGGGCCGATGTCCGGACATGCCGCCCTGGCCCGCCGCGGGTGGCGGGTCGCTCAGGACGCGCCGGTCATGGTGACGACCACCGTTGCAGTGCTTGCGGCCCGCGTCCACCCGGCGGTGGGCGGCGGCGATGCGGGCCAGCGGATAGCTGTCCCCCGATGACCGGGACGATCGCC
>Ga0102924_1007271_pt1 | contig 10196 bp, 9 predicted proteins | sample PaiPotPPM11metaG_FD_80116 | JGI IMG/M metagenome (GOLD analysis project Ga0102924, IMG submission 80116) | Iron sulfur acid spring bacterial and archeal communities from Banff, Canada, to study Microbial Dark Matter (Phase II) - Paint Pots PPM... ...
GCGCTCCCCCGGCGACAGCGAGAAGACGCGCATCGCCGAGAGCGAAGAGCACAAGGGCGAGAAAAACCGCGCGCCCGGCGAGAGGGGCACCGACTTCGACGTCATTCACGAGCCGAAGATCCCGAAGCCGCAGGCGATGGCGGCGGTGAACCCGTCGCAGCTTCGCCCGGTACCCGCCGAGCAGCGCGAGCAGAACCCCTCGCGGCCGCAGTCGCAGCAGCCGGGAGCTCCGCCGCAGCCCTCGCCGGGCGGCGCGACCCCGGCGTCGCCCGACGTCGAGAGCGCCCCGGGGGGCGCGTGGAGCTTCAATCCGGCGCGGCCGGGCGGAGCGCCCGGCGTCACGTCGGAGCCGGTCGCCGGAGCGCAAGGTCCCCAGCCCCCGGGCGGCAAGATGTGGTCTCTCCCCGGCCTGGGCCAGAAACCAGCACCCGGCGCGGTGAACACGAACCTCGATCCCGCGCAGATCGCCTCGATCGTCGGCGCGGACAACCTTCGCAAGCTCCGCGAAGCCGACGGCGAGCGCCGCAAGAGCGAGCACCGCGGGTCGTGGATCGCGTCGAGCTTCGAGCGCTGGCGCAGCGCGATCGAGAACTACGTGTCGAGCGTGAAGCCGGGCAACCAGACGGCGCTCAACACCGCGCAGGTGCCCTTCGCGTCCTACCTCAACGGGATGCACAACCGCATCCACCCCATTTTCGCCGACTCCTTCCTCGAGTCGCTCGACGGCCTGCCCTCCAACCACCCGCTCAACGACCAGCACCTGGTGACGCGCCTCGAGATCGTACTGACCAAGGAGGGGCACCTGAAGAAGATGGGCATCGTCAAGACGAGCGGGATCACGGCGTTCGACATCGCCGCGCTCGACGCCGTCGACCGCGCCCAGCCGTTCGGGCCCGCTCCGAACGCGATCGTCTCCCCCGACGGGAACGTCTACCTGCAATGGGAGTTTCACCGCGACGAGGTCTACGCGTGCTCCACGATGGGCGCGCGGCCGTTCATCTTGAACACGGGCGGCCCGAAGAACGAGGAGACGACGCCCCCGTCGCAGCCGGGGCCGACGAGCCCCACCCGCGAGCGCGGAGCGCCGCCGTCGAGCCCGAACGATACGCGCGAGGGAAGCTTGCTCCCGAACGGGGCGACGCGCGGCCGGCGCGCGCCGCTCGCGCTGGCGCGCCTGCGAGAGCCAGCGAAAACTTTGTAAGCACGCTAGGCTGCGCGCACGCGGCATGACCTCTGCGGAAGCGACCGGCGATAGCGAACGAGCTCGGCTCGACGAAGAAGAAGACCGCCCCAGCGTTCCCAGCCGGCCGCGCGTGCCGCCGTCGTCGCCGCTGCTCTCGGCGTCGTGGCTGCTGCGAACGGCCGCATTCGTCGCGGTCGCAGCCGGTGTGATGGGCGTCATCGTCGCCCCCGGAGCGCGCGGGAACACGAGCGAGCAGGTGGTCGTCCGCGCGGACTGGGCGTCGGCGTGCCTCGCGTATTTTCTCGTCGGGCTCCTGGTCGCGCTCGTCCTCTGGGGCGGCATCGAGCTCGTGCGGTCGCGCGACGTCGGGTGGCTCTCGCGCGCGGCGCTCCTCGGGGGCGGCTCGGCCGTGGTCATCCTCTGCTCCCCGGGCCTGCGCGAACGGCTCCCGCCGTGGTGCGCGGTGTCCGTCTCGTCGGCGGCCGCCGTGGCGGCGCTCGCCGGCGCCTACACGGCCGCACGCGCGCCGCACACGCGCGCGGCGGCGGGCATCCTCTTCGCCTTCGCGTTCGCCGCCATCGCGCGCATCGCCGCGTGGGAGCTCGCGACGGCCGCCGGCGACACGGCCAGCATGCCCCTCTTTCGCTGGGCGCGCGTCCTCGCGACCGCGGGCGTCCTCCTCGAGGCGTCCGGCCAGCTCGTGGCCGTCATCTGGATCTGGACGCGCAGCCGCTTCGCCGGACAGCTGGGTTGCGCCGTCGCGCTCGTGGCGACCGTCGCGGTCATGCTGGGGGTGCGCAGCGGAATGCACTCGGGGGCGGCGCTCTGGCAGTCGGTCCTGCACACGGCGCTCGCCGACTCGGCCGGGGTGCCCAGCCCCTACGGGTTCGACGCCCTGGCCGTGTTCCTCGTCCCGGCTTCCCTTCTGTTCGCGCTCGTCGCCGCCGCCCAACCGAAACAGGTCGCCGCCGTCGTCGCCACGGTTGCGCTCGCGCTCGTGTCGCGGGGCTCGTTCGACGCGCCCCTGCGCGCGCTCTGCGTGGTCGTCGCCTCCCAGTGGGCGGCGCTCGCGTGGAGCGACGAGCGCGCGATGTGGAAAACGCTGCTTCACGAACGCGAGCGCAAGCTCGAAGACGCCTGATCCCCCAGGCATTGACGGACCCGCTCGCCTCCGCTTGCCAAGGCCGCGTCGGCGCTCTACATCAGGGCAGCCGAGGACCCTGCGAGCGTGGCAAATTCCGAGCTTTACGCACTGGCGCGGCCGCGCGCGCGTGCCCTCCCCCTCGTCCGCGACCTCGTCGCGCTGACGAAGCCGCGCATCACCGCGCTCGTCCTTCTCACCGAGGCCGCGGGGACCTGGCTCGCGCCCGGGCACGTCGCCCGAGCCAGGCTGTGGCTCTCGCTTTTGGGCACGGCGCTCATCGTCGGCGCGGCGAACGCGCTGAACATGTGGTGGGAGCGCGACGTCGACGCGCACATGGCGCGCACGCGCAATCGCCCCCTCCCCGCCGGCCGCCTCTCGCCGGACGTGGCCCTCGCCTTCGGTCTCGCGCTCGCCGGCATTTCGGCGCCCATGCTCTTCGTCGTCAACCCGGCGACGGGCCTGCTCGGGCTCATCGCGCTCGTGAGCTACGTGGCGGTGTACACGCCGCTCAAGCGCCACACGCACCTGGCGCTCCTCGTCGGCGCCGTCCCGGGCGCCATCCCGCCGCTCCTCGGCTGGTCCACGGTCACCGGCGCGGTCGGTACGGGCGGCCTGCTCCTCTTCGCGGTCCTCTTCCTCTGGCAGATCCCCCACTTCGCGGCGATCGCCATCTTCCGCGCCGAGGACTACGCGCGGGCCGGCCTCCAGGTCGTCAGCGTGCAGCACGGCGAGCGCGCCGCGCGCCACACGATCCTCCTTTTCACGGTGCTCCTCGTCGCGACGACGCTCCTCTTCGTGCCCCTCGGTCTCGCCGGGCGGAGCTACCTCACGGTCGCGACGGTGCTCGGCGCCGCGTTCCTCGCGCTAGCGCTGCGGGGAGCCCGCGGCGGCGCGCAGCTGGACGTCGAGCGCTGGGCGAAGCGCGTCTTCGCCTTCTCGATCCCGTACCTGTCGCTGCTGCTCTTCGCGCTCCTTCTCGACCGCGGGTGACCGGTGGCCGGGGTACGCCTCGCTGTTTCGCTCGGCGGGCTCGCGCTGGCGGGCTCGCTGGCGCTCGTCGCGCGGGCCATCCGCCCGCGCGCCCCGCTGCCGGTCTACGGGACCGTGCCGCCTTTTCACCTGGTCGACGAACACGGCGCCCCCTACACCACCGAGTCGATGCTCGGGCACGTGGCGGTCGTGGACTTCGTCTTCACTCGATGCTCGGCGTCGTGCCCGCGGCTGACGGCGCGCATGAGCGAGCTGCAGGCGCGGCTCGCTCGCGACCGTAGCGACGTGCGCCTCGTGTCGTTCTCGGTGGACCCGGAGAACGACACGCCGGCCGTGCTGGCGGCGTACGCGGCGAGGGCGCACGCCGACCCCGCCCGCTGGAGCTTCGTGACGGGCGGCGCGGACGACGTCACGCGCGCGGTCGTGCTCGGGTTCAAGGTCTCCGCGGCGAAGGTGGATCACGGCGCGAACGACTACGAGGTCACGCACGGCAACTGGTTCGTCGTGGTGGACCGCGCGGGAGCGCTGCGCGGGTACTACTCGACGGAGGAGAGCTCCGACTTCGAGACCCTCGTGGCGGACGTCGAGCGGCTGGAGCGCGAAAAGCGATGACGCACGCAGAGATCGGGGACGCGCTGGCCGCGCTGAACGCGACGCTGAACGGCACCGCGGCGGTGCTCCTGGTGAGCGGGCGGGTGGCGATCGCGCGGAGGCGCGCGCGGACGCACCGCGCGCTGATGGTGGCGGCGTTCGTCGTGTCGGCCGTCTTTCTATGCTCGTACCTGACGCGGGTGGCGCTGACCGGAACGCACGTGGACCCGCACCACGGGTGGCTGCACTGGGCCTACCTCGCGATCCTCTCGACGCATATGACGCTGGCGATGGCGGTGGTGCCGCTGGTGATCACCGCGCTCGCATACGCGTACAGGCGGCGGTTCTCGCGGCACCGTGCGGTCGCGCGGTGGACGTTCCCGGTGTGGCTCTACGTTTCGGTGACCGGGGTCGTCGTGTACGTCGTGCTGTATCACGTGCCGGCGTGAGCCGCCGCCGCGCGCGACTGCGGGCACGCCCCGGCTCGCGCGCGTCCGAGGCGGGCCGCGTCACTCCTTGGTGCGCGCGTCGAGGTAGGTCACCAGGCCATCGAGGCCGCCGTCCGCGAGCGGGACGCTCGCGTCTCCGACGGCGTGCTGCGCCATCGCGTGCACGTCGACGCGCGCGACCCACCGAAGGCCGCTGTCGACGACGAACGCGACGGGGCCGCCGCTCGTCAGCGCCGTGGTCACGGCGAGACCGTGGGGATCCCCCACGTTGTGAAACGCGCTGCCGTCCGGGAGGGGCGGCAGCGGAGCGTAGGCCCATGCCGTGCCGCCTGCGTTGAGCTGCACGAGGTCACCGACGGCGACGGAGCCGCCGAACTCGTCCTCCCAGACCGCCAGGTGCGAACTCGGTTCGATGGCGACGGCGTCGAGGTCGGAGATCTCGCCGGTCCCGAGGATGGTCTGCGGCGCGGTGACCGTTTTGCTGGCCTTGTCGAAGGTCGCCTTCGAGAAGTCGATGATGCTCTGGAAGCCGTTGCCCTCGGACGGAACGACGACCACGCCGGTGGTCGGATCGGCGGACGCCGAGTCGGGTTCGCTCCCCACGGGGTCGTTCGGGTCCAGCGGGAAGCCGTCGATTCCGCCGTCCGGCGGAGTCGGGTTCTCGTACGTGTAGACCGTGTCGTCGGTGAGATCGATGACGCTCAGACCGTCCGTCATCACCGTGACCCCGTCGGGACCTTTCGGCCGGTCGCAGCTGGAGGGGGTGAGCAGGCTTCCGTCCGCGCCCGTCGCGGTGCTGGTCGTGCATCCGTAGAACGGCGCCAGGATGCGCTGGTGCACCGAGTCGAAGCCGAAGTTCTCGGCCGGCGGCGCTTCGATCACGCTCGCGATCTTCTGCGTCCCCAGATCGACGATCGCGAAGCCGTTCCACACGCTGAGGATCGCGCGGTGATGAGCCGAATCGACCGCCACCCCGGTCACGTAACCACCGCCGCCGGAGAACGAGGACCTCCCGTAGGTCGCGTCCAGCGTGAGCGTCCCAGTCACGCGATCGGCAGTGGGGTCGATGAACCAGACGATCGGAAAGTCCGTCGACACCGCGACGACAGTCGACGAGTCGCCCCCCGTCGCGGTCGCGTAGGCGACACCCCCGAGTCCGCCGTCGGGCACGGGCAGTTCGATGTTGGTGATCAGCGCCGGAACGCCGCTCGGCGCGTTGCCCGCGGCCGCCACGTCGACGACCGCGATCGCGCTCGAGACGGCGCCCGAGTCGGCGTCGAACTGTGGCTGCTGCGGCAAATACATCTTCTGTTTGCCGTTGACGGTCACGATCCCGAAAGCCCCCGTTCCCCCCGCGGCGGGGGGCGGAGCCGCATCTTGCTGCGGAATGGGGGGGGCGGATGGCTTGCCCTCGTCCTTCGAGAAGCAGGCGGCGGCACCGGCGAGCGGCAGCAGACACACCAGGGGCAAACTTCGCGCAACCATTCGCATAGGCACGTTCCTCCCGAGCGACGAATCGCGTCGCTCCGGGTTGGACGACCCTGCCCAGGTCGCGATTCGTCACCCGTTCGCATGACAACCGCCGGTCGGCGCCTCCACCGCTTGACACGCTACTTCGACAGAATTAGAAGTAACGTGTGTCGGCGCGGCCGGAGCATCACGCGGAGCAGCTGGGCGCGCTCGGGCACCCCGTGCGCCTCGCGATCCTTCGCTTGGTCGTGCAGGCGGGACCAGAAGGCGAGCGTCGGCGGGCTCCCGTGGCGCGAGGTGCCCGGCTACGTGCTCGCGCAGGTGGTGGGCGCGTTCGCCGGCGTCGCCATCGCGCACGTCATGTTCGAGCAGCCCGCGCTCTTCTTCGCGTCGCAGCACGAGCGATCCGGGCCGCCGCCTGGTTCAACGTCCCCGGCCTGCGGCGCGACGACTGGCCGCTCGAGGACCCCAAGGGCAAGCCGGTCGAACGCGTCCGCGAGATTCGCGACGAAGTGCGCGCGCGCGTCGTCGCGCTCCTTCGTCGCGAGGGCTGGGCTCGCGGATGATCCGAAGAGCGCGACCGGCGGATCGGGAAGGGGTGGAAGCGTTGCTTCGCGCCGCGGGTCTTCCGGTCGACGGCGTCGCGGATCATTTCGCGTCGTTCTTCGTCGCCGCACACGACCGGGGGCTCGTCGCAGCGGTCGGGCTCGAGGTGTACGGCGAACACGCGCTCCTGCGCTCGCTCGTGGTCGCCGCCGAAGCGAGAGGCAGCGGCCTGGGCTCGACGCTCACGAAGCGCGCGATCGACGAGGCGCGGTCGCGCGGGGTGCGGACCGCCTTTCTGCTCACGACGACCGCCGAGGACTTCTTCCCGCGCTTCGGCTTCCAGCGAACCGCTCGCGCCGACGTACCCATGGACGTGCAGAACTCGCGCGAGTTTCAGGGCGCGTGCCCGGCATCGGCGATTGCGATGCGCCGGGAGCTCGCGGACGGGTGACGTGGGCGGTCGCGCCGGGGCCCATTTGCGCCACCGGCCTTAGCCGTCGAGCCGCGCGTCGCTACACTCCCCATCGTGCGGCGCCGTTCTCTCTGCAGATGGATGTCGCTGGCGGCTGCCCTCTCTCTCTCCGCATCGGCGCCGGCTTGCGCGAAAGCGCGGTCCACCGCGACCGCTGCCGGCGATAGCTCGTCTCCGAGCGCGGCGCCGGGGGAGCCATCGGCCGCCTGCCAGCGCGCGGACGTTTGCGGGTGGCACGTGCGCCGGTGCGCGGTTCCCGGCCTGTATGGCGTATCCGACATCGCGCGCGACGCCGACGGCCGCTTCTGGCTGCTGCCGGAGCGCCAGCCCGGCGACTCGGCCTCGGCCGACCGTGAGATCGTGCCCGTCGACATCCCGGCCGGTGGTGGCCCGCCCCGCCTCGACGAGGCCGGCGCCGTTCGCTTCCGCCTTCCCGATGGTCCTCTCGATACGGAATCGCTCGTTCCCGTTCCCGGCGCGTTCCTCGTCGGCACGGAGAGCAACACGACCGGCCTCGGGTACGAGACCATCTACCGAGTGGCGTTGGATCGCGCGGCGGCGTCCGTCCAGCCGTGGGCGAAGATTGACCTTAGCGCCTGGTCCCTGCGCAGCAAGGAGAACAAGGGGATCGAGGCGATGTGCCGCGCGGGCGGTCGCGTCGTCGCCGTCCTTGAACAGTGGGCCTCGCACGGCGACGAGACGGCTTCGCCGATGGCCGTCTTCGACGAGCGCAAGCCGGAGCAAGGCCCGATCTTCACCGGACGGTTGCTCCACGCCAGGAGAGACACTCGCATCTCCGCCATGACGTGTGCGCCTTCGGATGGCGGCATCACCCTCTCGGTGCTGGAGGTCGAGGGAGGCCGCGGCCGACCGTCGATCCACCTTTTGCGAACGCTCGCCATGAGCAGCGCCGGGGCGACACGCGATGAATCGACGATCGACGTCGACGCGATCGTTCGCCGCGCATGGCAAGAGGAGGTGCCCAATTTCGAAGGGGTCGCCTACGCGAGCGGCGGCTTTGTCGTCGTCTCCGACAACGACAACGACGGGAAGCGTCGGGGCCCCACCTGGCTCGTCGAGCTGACGACGGACGCGCAGAGCGCGCGTGGATCGGCCGCAGACAGCGGCTGCGAGTAGTCCCGACCAAAGCGCGCCCCGGCGACGACGCCCGCCGGCCGGTCCTCGCGCCGTGAGCTCGGAGGCAATACCGGGTTCGCGCCTCGTCATTCGGCGTCGCCGGCAGGCGCCGCGAGCCTCACTTCGATCCATCCCATGACGTGCGGTGGACGCGGTTCGACGATGCGCACGAGCGTGGCCACGCGATCGCTCCAGGGGAAGGAGTCGCCGACGCGCAACGTGGCGTGAACGACGGCCGGCTCGGATCGATGGGCCACCGCAATGGTCGCGGAGGGCGCGCCCCCCTCGCTGGCGCCGCCCACGACCTGCGCCGTGGCCACCCACCCGGTGTCGAGCGCCGCTTCGCCTTTCAGGGGAATGAAGACGTCGTCCGGGGAGATCGCCAGCTCTTTCGGCAGGTCGTGGTCGCCGTGAAAGATGATTGCGTAGTGGAGGATCGGAAGCTCTTCGCCAGAACGACCGTGTGGATCGACGTGGTCGCAGCTCAAAAGCTCGAATAGACCGTACCGCGACGGGAAGACATCTCCCTTCTGCGCGAGGACCTTGGCCTGGAACCCGTATACCGTCCGCTGCCAGAAGGGCCAGGCGACCGTCATCACGCAGGGCGACCCGAAGGCACGAACGCGGACCAAACCGCCCCTTATGCCCTCTTCTACACCGTCGGCGACGGTGTCGCATTCGTTGGGCCCACACCACGGCTCTGCGTCGGACCTGCCAGCACCATCGCCGCGCCACTTGCTGCATGCGCCTTGAACTCCCGCGATGAGCGCGAGTAGCGCGATCGTCCGCGGTCTCATGACCTCACCGGACCGAGCGAGCCGACGTCAACGCGCCGGAACCACTTGTTCAATTCGTCGCAAGGGATCGGATCCGGCTGATCCTTGTTCCATGGATTGTAGAGCTTCACGTAGAGGCGGCCGTCGCGCACTTCGGTGGCGGCGACGCTGTACGCATGCTGGTCCACTAGCCGCGGCGGCGTACGGGGGTCGAGGCCGGGTCTTGTCTCGAGCACCACGAGCTTGCCGGCCGCCAGATCCCTCTCCATGCGCTCGGTCGAGTAACTGGTGAACCAGCTCGGCACGACGCGCTCCGCCTCCCTCCCCGTGAGGGCCTCCATGACATCTGCCGGACAACCGCCGCGGGCTATGGCGTTGTAACCGCCGCAAAGCTGCGCGTAGGCCTTCTCGATGACCATGGCCCAGATCTCCTGGCCGGAGGCGAACGGCTCGGCCGGAGCCGCGCGGCCCTTCGCGAAGTGAGTGTCCACGGTGATTGTCACCTCCGTGAACGTCTTCGGGCCGAACCAGTGCGACTCCGCCTTGTGCAGCGTCACGGCGTAAACGCTCTCGCCGCGGTCGTTCGTCCCCTCGTGAATCGCGTTCCGGATGAACGCGTAGCCTTCGGGCGTGCCCGCGAGCGCCGCGAGCGGCGCCAGGACGTGGCAATCGCCCATCACCCCCTGCGTGACGTCGGTGCGATCGACGGGAGCCGGTGTCGTCCTCTGCTGGCGGATGAGCACGGGATCCACCGGGGACTGGGTGCCGCAGCGGTCGTAGTCAAAGTGCAGATAGTCCCTCTCGTCGTTGCAACTCAGGCCGGGGCCGGGGATCGGTGGACCATTCATGGGGTCGTCGATGAATGCCTGGAGCCGCTCGGCGGCGGCCTGCCGCGCGGCCCGAGGGTCGTCATCGGCACGCGCCGGCGTTGCCGGCGGATCTCCGGCGCCGTAGTCGGGGCGGCGGAATGTGGAGTCGATCGCGACGGGGCTGGGCATGGTGTCCTCCGGTTCGTCGGCGCCGCAATCCGGCGTGTTCGACCCCCCTATCGGCGGCCCGCAGCGACGGTTGCGTGGCGCACGCGGTCGCGGGCGAGGGTGCGCACGACGCGCTTCAGCCACGGCAGCGCGCGGTGCGGAGTCCGCGGGAAGAGCAGCGCTCCTTCCATCAGCTCGACGCAGAGTGGCGGATCCGTTCGGCTTAGGCGCTCCGACAAGGAGTCGCATCGCCCGTCCCCGAGCGACCGAAGCTCGACCTGCGGCAAGAGACGCTCGGTCGCGCGGGAACGTCGCCTGTCCGGCAACGCGCGCCGCTCGGCGCGATGGCGAGGCGAGCCGACCGAGATAGAAAGCGACCCAGCCAAGCAGAAGAGCGACGTGGCCAAACAGAGGAGCGACGTGGCCGAGCAGAAGAGCGACGTGGCCGAGCAGAAGAGCGA
>Ga0102924_1007272_pt1 | contig 10195 bp, 11 predicted proteins | sample PaiPotPPM11metaG_FD_80116 | JGI IMG/M metagenome (GOLD analysis project Ga0102924, IMG submission 80116) | Iron sulfur acid spring bacterial and archeal communities from Banff, Canada, to study Microbial Dark Matter (Phase II) - Paint Pots PPM... ...
GACTGTCATATATGTTGCCTGGTCGTACTATAGCCTCTGCTTGCTACAGATCTGTCTGGTCTGGTGCTCTTACGGTTTCGTGCGGTCAACTGGCATCTGGGTGGGCGAGGGCAGAAGGCGAGCTTGGGAAAGAAAAGCCCAGTTGTTCTGTTTGTACTGACGAACGGTTGCCATCCTCGGTTTCTTTCCCACCCATATCACGGCTGATGCTGCCTACGATGAGTGGTATGTCTACGAAACCTGTGGTATTCTGATTATCATCGCTCATGGTTCTTACTTTGGCGCGATGTAGCGCGCTCAACAGATGAGCGTACATGCATTGCGACAATCATTCCCAAGGTAGTAGCTTCTCGCAAATGCCCAGCTTTGGGGGTTGCTTCCTCTGCTCATTTAATAGGACTATTTACCAATTTCAATAGTTTTGTTTTTGACTATACTGTACGCCAAAAGATAGGAGCAATATCTCTCAGTTTCTTTATTCTCAAACAACTTCCCATTCTCCCACCTGGCCACTACGCTACTCAATGCGCTTGGGACAGCATGCACACCCTTAACGACTGGATCACCCCCGCGCCCGCGAACTCACTTACACCGCCTGGGATCTCGCAGCTTTTGCTAGTGATTGCGGCTACGATGGGCCGCCGTTCAGGTCGGACGAAGAGCGGCGGTTTCTCTTGCGCTGCGAGTTGGACGCGGCGTACTTCCATTTGTATGGGATTGCGCGGGAGGATGTGGAGTATATTATGGGCACATTCCGGGTGTGGCGGGAGAAAGAGGAGAAGCAGCGGGGCGAGTATCGCACCAAGCGCGTCATTCTGGAGATCTACGATGAGATGCAATGAGCAGTTGAAACAGGTGAAGCCTATCAAACTCGGCTCAATCCGCCACCCGCTGATCCGACTGTAGCCCATAATGTAGATACTTACAAACCCATTGATAATGCGACAGCATACGACATCGATGATGCCAGCCCGCAGAGGCATGTCTCATGAGCTCGACTGGAGACTGGGGACTGAACGCCATTGCTCAATCAATCACGTACGCATCGTAAAGCAGCTTATTGAGATGTGCGCGTATTTTATCCAGGCGCTGAATCGGCATACCTGGCTTGAGCGGCAAAGCGCCGATGCTGTCGCCTGACTCTGTGTGTATCTGGTCGCCGGGATAGAGAATATAGGCACAGGAAATGATATTTTCCCATGTGTAGGGATCTCTTGCTCTACCTGGTATATATTTTTGATATCGAATTCTATCCTTGTAGCGATACATCGTATCGATATCCTCATTTTTGGGATAGAAGAGGCCGTCTTTGGCCCGCTCGCGGCGATATTTCGCATCAAAAATCAGGATGTCCTGAGAAATGCCGCCTTTATAGCTCTCGATGGCCATGTCGGGGGTGAGCGAATCGGTTCCCATAATGGTAGCAACCACGGCTGATTTATAACGGATGTTGACGCGGTTGGGGTAGATTGGCTCGTATTTAAATTCAACACGCAACTCATCCCTGACCATTACGATGCTGGCGGTATTTTTCAGCACGTGAAACTGAAAATAGTCTTTTTCTACTTCGTAAAAAGTGGTGTTGGAGACTATGCGATAGCCCGCGTCGAGCAGTTCTTCGATGGCCAGGCGCGTCAGCGTGAAAATGCTCCACATCTCGTAGAGATCGCTGACCCTGCGCATGGCTAGTTTGTGTACCGGTGCCGTCACGTCGCGCGTAGTTTTGAGACGTTTCTGGAACAGGAGATAGAGGTGGTAGAAGCGGCTATAGGTGGGATGCTTCAGAAGCACCTGTGTCGCTTTACCTGCCGGACTGAGTGGCTGCACCGCCTGCAAAAATGATTCGCTACTCCAGCGTATGCAGCGTTGTTTCATCTGCTGGCATTCGACAATGGCAGCCTGGAGCTGAGTAAGTGCTGTACCGTCATCGGCATTATGGTAACGAGAGTAGACGGTTTTGAGCCGCTGCTCTTCGTTTCTGGCCCGTTTCTCAATCAGGGTGAGTTTGGCGACAAGCTGCTTCTGGAGAAATTGCTTGAGCAGGCGATTTTCATAGGTATCGTAAGTCAGACTGCGCTCCTGAGTACGCCAGGAGAGTGGCAAATGTCGCAGACCATATTTTTGGGCGAGAGACGCCGGAAGGGCGATCGAAGCTCCCGGTAAGGGAACAGCCTCCGCCGGGAAACGGGCCGCAGTTTGCCAATCACATTGGACGCTTTGATCGCGCAGCGTGTGGTGTGGATCGCGACGAATTTGGGTCATAATCTCGCGCAATTCATTGATGATTCCGCAAATTTGTTTATAGTCATGCAGCGGCGATGTATCCTGTAAACGGGGTGCGTACTCCGCCCGCTCGTTGGCTGGCGAATCCAGGCGATAGAGCAGATCAAGCGCGATCTCGCTGAGTTCGTCCTGCATCTTTTCATAGAGCCGTTGCGTGAGCTTGCGCGGAAAAACACGTATCCAGGTAGTGTAGCGCTGTTCGCCAGGAGCTTGTATCTCGAAACGGTAGAGACCGGCGTAATCGATAGGATTCCAGTTCCAAATCCCATAATGAGCCGTTTTCAGCTTCTGCCCATCGATCCAGAGCGACAACTGCTTGGGCGCTTCATTGGTAATTTCGATGGTGTTTTCAGTATATTCGAGAACGTTGAGCGCTGCGTTTTCGGTCCCCTCGACAAAGGATACCGATCGTTTGTTGACCGTGAGCCAGCGATTAACGCCAGAAGTTGGTGTAGCCATCACGTTTCAATCTTTTTTTCATTTCTTCCAAGCGTTGCTCTGAACGCACCAGTTTTTGTGCTTTGAGATAGGCCAGCAATTTGTCGATCATCTCACTGATGACCTCACTGCAGCATCCCCTCCAATATAAGCTCGTGCAGCTTATATTGCTCTTGCGAATCAAACTCTGCGAGGAAACAGCGATAGCGCATAGTGACATACTGAACAAAGAGGCGTAGACTTTTCAAATACGTCTGAAACGCAAGCGTTCCAACAACATAATGACGCAACGTCCCTTCAGAAATGCTGGATTCGCGAGCAGCTTCCAGCTGATTCAACCCGGCGATGGCAAGAGGCACCACACCCTAAGCTTGTTCGGGTGTGGTGCCTCTTGCATTGCACACTCCCTTTCGGCAAATCTGAGCGATTTTTGGCGACGGTGTGACAACATCTGGACGATTTATGATCACATTTGAATGATTTGTGGACAATTTCTCGTCCTGTTTTCCCTGCTCATCGAGTAGACTTCTAAGAGAAGCGAGAAGGGACTCTACTCCTCACGATCTTGGTGGTTAGGCATAGTCAGTGTCTCCAATGTCTCCACAAGAAGGAGGCTGACGAGTCCCTCTCGGTCCTGGTTTGCGCCGTGGTGCCAAGAATGCTTCGAGAGAATCGGCATATCAGGGTAAAATACTTCGTGTTAGAAGTCGCTGGGTAACGGCATGTTCAAAAAATAATCCGTCAAAAATCTGCTAATCTTCATCTGATGAAAGGTTCAACCCTTCAAGATCTTCAATCTCAATAATCCGGTTTAGCCTTTGATTCAGGACATGGAGTACTTTGCGCACAGAGAGTCGTGAAACAGGGTAAGTTGCATTCACCATGCGGGATACTGTACCAACTGATAACTTTGCTTCTTGAGCAACCTCTGTATTTGTCATCAGAGCTTCCTCAATTAACCTTTTCAATTTCATACGATGACTCCTCGCTGAGGGCGTTTAAAGCCATCTTAACACAGCCTCGTAAGCCTTGTCAATCTTAGAGCGGTAAAAGCATGCGAAAGATTGCTATCTATCTTACAAAACAATAAAACGCATGCGAAAGCATTGTAATACTGATAATAATATGTTAGTATTTGCGTATAGATGGTCGATTGAGATCTCTCTGAAAGCGTGCCGGACAACAGAAAGGAGCAGAAGGTAATGCAAGAAGTAACGATTCTTCGCGCACAGGCTACCACGGATATGCCAGAAATCGGCATTAAACACGGAGACATCTTCTACATAACCGGCGATGGGCAGGACGGTAGCCCCAGCGCACGCTTTAGAATCGTCAAATGGGAACGGACCCGGTGGGTGTGTTCCTGTGGCAAGGGTGCATGTGAGCATAAGCTCATGGTCAATACCTTTGTGTTTGAGCTGTCCCAGAAGCGGAGCATTACCAGAGACGATCTGGTTCCGTATGTAGAAGACGAGCTACGAATAAACCGCTACTAGAGAACTTGCCTACCCTGGCCGGTCCTGGCGAGGGTAGGCATTCGCAGAGAGGAAGCATGACAAGATGCTGCTCACGAAAAAGATCCGTTTGGAAGTTTCCGAGCAGGACGCCGCTACGCTAGAATTTATGCAAGGCAAGTGCCGTAGCCTCTACAACTGGTGGGTCATGAAGCTTCGAGATGGTGAGAAGTGGCCGGGATGGGAGGAAGCCAAGAAGACGCTGCAAGCCAGTAAAGAGCATGATCCTGAACTGAAATGGGTCTGCGGAAAACTCTTGCACGAGGTTTATTTTCGCTTGGATGCGGCCATGCAAGCCTTCTTTCGCCGGGTCAAGAATGGAGAAAAGCCTGGCTTCCCTCGTGTGCGGCCACGGCATTGCTTCTTCACACTGATCTATCCGGCCATGCACATCAAGATTGAGGGGAAACATATCACGCTCCCCATAGCGGACAAAGGCAAAAACAAACACTTCCCCGATGTTATTGCAAAGCTCACTGAGGAGGCGCCCGCCAGCTACAAAGAGGTAGCCATATCCAGGGATGGACAGGGACACTACTACGCGTCATTCGTCCACAATGAGACAGAAGAGACGCATGAGCACGATGGGGTGCTTGCTATTGACTTAGGCGTCAAAACATTGGCAACCGGCGTCAACGAGCAAGGCCGCTTCTATCACATCAATGGCTTTAAGGGTGGTCGTTGGTACAATCGTCAACTGGACAAAATCCAGTCAAAACGGGATCGCTGCAAAAAGGGGGTGCGCCGATATCGCCACTTGAGCCGGGTCTACCAACGCGTTTCACAGCAGAAGCGCAATAAGCAGCAAGACTCGCTGCACAAGGCAAGTCATTTGATAGCCCACAAACTGGTTGAGAGAACCGTTGTGGTGGAGGATTTAAGTCAACGGCAAATGGTCATGAAAGAGTATCGAGAGCGGAACAGGCCTCTTAATCGGGTTGTGTTCAACGATTGGGGATTCTACACCTTTACGCGAATGCTCATTTATAAGTGCCAGTTGTACGGGAAAGATCTTCATTTCTTAGACGAACGCAACACCTCCAAGCAATGTAGTGGCTGTGGTCATCTGCAAGGCATGCCATTGTGGAAGAGAACCTATTGTTGCGCGGAATGTGGACTCGTTCGAGACGACAATAGCGCCGTCAATATTCTGATGAGGTTTCTTGCCCGGCTAGGGCCACACAGGCGAACCTGTGCGGTATGCGGTCGTTTTCACTGCAATCGACGATGTTGTACGAACATTTGAACACATTTAGAAAGGCAAGGCATATGACCAATCCACAGGAGCAGCTGGTTTCTGCTCTACGTATCGAAACGGATGCGACCTATCCGTATGATATTGTCCCCATTTACCTGATTCACACCCTTGAAAACCCGTTTTGCCCGCTACCTGGTTGCTGGTGCCATACCGACCAGGAGCGGATCGCGCCGTTGCTGGAGCAGATCAAAGAGGGCGTCTTAACCCTTCGGGAAGCCGTCGACTTTGTGGATGGAAGGCTGGTGTATTAATGGCACATACCCCGCTCTCGCCGAGAGCCATCCCGGTAGGTGCGAATCAGCTCCTTTTCACCGATGAAGCCTTCTTGAACGGCTACCAGGCGGGGCACCTCACCTATATGGTCAATGGTCGCGCGATGCAGTTCTCTGATACCAGTCTGAGAAAGTTCCTGATGGCGATACTGGAAAACATGGATTTCCCCGAAGCCTATTGTTTCGGTTACGTCGTGGGCTGGCTTGTGACCTTCGCCAGCAAGGAACCCCAGCGACGAGACAACGCACCTGCGTGAGGAAAGGGCAGAGAGGAAGCGATGCAGTATCATCAACGGGCAGCCCATAACTCCCGTATCAAGAAAAAGCGCGTCTATTCGTCAGCCGAGCTGGACGAGCAAGAGCCAGCTTCACCGCACCGGGCAGGGCATTATGCCGGGCTGCATGCCGAAGATACGCCACACACCACCGCCACCGGACTGCTCACCTTTTACAATGGTCTCTTTACCTCCCAGACCGTCCTGGCGGGAACCACGTTCAAGGGTAAGGACGGCATCGCCGTGGTGACTTCGCACAATGCGGTGATCCCCCCGGCAACCCCGACCACGCCGCCCACCTACGGAACGGTCTCTGTCACCGCCGTCAGTAGCGTTTCCGGGGTGCTGGGCAACATTGCGGCCAGTGACATCGACCAGGCGTGTTGCGGCCCCTCCATTCTCGCCCAGAACCTCTATGCCTTCAGCGGCGGGCAGGACGCAAGGGACATCCCCATCCTGGCCCAGAGCGATCTGAGCACAGGCAGCCAGGCATTAACCACCCAGGCGGATGAAGCGGTCAATGGCCAGGCGCAGCAGGAAACCAGACCGGGGACGATCCTGCTTCCTTTAGACTGTGCGGCCACGCTTGTTGCAAGCCACCAGGCGGGCGATCAGGCGTTAGCTTCCACCCTCACGCTCACGAAAACCTGTACCCCACTTGCCTACGCGGCGACGGATATAGAAAAGCAAGCGCAGCTTCGTATCGCTATCCCGAAAGGCTATCATCTGGTCTCGTTTTCTGCGTTTGTTGCGGGGAGCAACATCGGCGCACAGGGAGGAACGCTCACAGTTCAGGCCATCGCGGATCTCAAGCAGGATACGCCGGTCGTGAGGACCTCTCATTTTGCCGGAAAGTAGCAGGCACCCGTAATGCATAAAAAGTAGTCTGTTTTATGTAATATAGTTATATGAAGAAATGTGCAGGACATGATCCTAAATCGTTTTATACAAGAGAAAGGGAACAAACGAATGCTAGAGTCCAGTGCTTTCAAGCAGCTCTGCCAGAACGCAGTTGATCATATAGGAGATATATCCCAGGCGGTTATCAGCAGAAAAAAACGGGCGGTGATCTACTGCCGAGTGAGTACAGACAAACAAGAACAAGACGGCGAAAGCCTCGAATATCAGGAAGAAAAATGCAAACAGTATGCTGAATTACATGATATAGATGTGATTTTAATACTGAAGGAGGCGAAAAGCGGATTTATCCACTATTCCCATAGAGAAAAGCTGACGCTGGCTCGCCAGATGATACGCAACGGCTTGGCCGATGTTATTATCGTATGGGATTTGCGCCGTTTCTCCCGTAACTTTGTGCATTCTGCCATGATCTTCGAGGAAATCGAGAGCGCGGGCGGCATGATCATCAGCGTCAGCGAGAATATTGATAATTCTTTGACCGGGAAATTGATTCGCTCAATTATGGCGTGGAGGGCCGAATCTGAGCGCAACAAGATTGTAGAGTATGCTAACCGGCGCTGGCAGACACGTATAGAGCTGGGCTTGCCAGTGGGGACCGGGCGACCGCCTTATGGCTGGGAATGGAAGGACAAGGGAAAGACCTGCTATAAGATCGATGCGGAAGAAGCGGCGATAAGGGTATCCATATTCCATATGTTCGTGGAAATGGACATGAGCTTGAGGGCAATATCGCACAAGCTCACCGAAGACAAGATATTGACCCCCTTTTATTCAAAGAAATATCGGGAAGAGCCGGAAGAGGGGGAAGAAAGGGAGCCTGAAACAAAATACACTGTATGGGGGTATACCGCGATCAGGGAGATATTGAAAGACCCGGCCAATATCGGCATATTGGTAATATGCAAAGATAAGCAGACAATTGGCCCTGATGGAAAGCGGAAAAAAGAAATCCATCCCAACCGAAAGGAAGTGCCGGACGGAATCCCTGCCATTATCAATCCTGACCTGTATGAGCGGGCGCAAGAGAAGCTGAAAGCGCATAAAGTTGCAAAAAGCCATCTTCCGCTCAATGAAGAAGATTTTTTGCTCAGAGGCCATATCACCTGCGGTTGCTGCAATCACATGATGAAACCCCGGACGCAGAAACGGGGGCGGCTGACAAACAAGGGAACAGATAAATCCTATCCTTTTTATCTGTGTACCAATATGCAGAATAAATACAGGAGATGCCCTGCTTTCACGTCCATCCCAACCAGCCCGCTTGGTGAAATAGTCTGGCAGGAATGCTGTCTATTGTTCAGGCGTATCGATGACTTGCAGGCAATACTTGAGGATGAAATGGAGGCAGCCGTAAGCGCACTATTGGAGGATACCACAGGACGGGAACAGGTCCGAAAATTGGAAGAGTTAATTGATTTTGCGAAAAACGAGAGAGAAAAATATTCTGAGGGAAGCTATATGCACAACCTCATATCGCAGGATCTTAATGAGCGGGAAGAACAGCTTGCCCGCTACAGAGAGGAGCTGGGATCAAGCGATGTAGCCGAAGCAACCAGCTCTTACCAGCAGAAGATTATGGAATTTTTGGAATTCCTTCACGTAAAGCGCGGTCGTTATGGGAGCGCAACGTTTCAGGAAAAGCGCAATGCCCTGGAGGTATTAGGGGTAAAGGTAATTGTGTATGTTCCTGTACAAACATACGGATTATCATCGGGCGCTCAGGGAGAGCAAGAGGGGAAAGAATGGTTCACGGCAAAAGAAGCTGGGCGTTTCCTGGGGGTTCACGCGAAGACAATTCACTATTGTAAGAAAAACGGTACGATCACGAATTACCAGGAAGACCCCCAGCTACTTGTTCACAGGGATGAACTCATAAAGTTGCAGGCCAAAGGATTCCGTCAGCGCAATACGGAAGAGATAGTAAGAAAGCGCATAGAAATCACCTATTCATTCCCGCCTGAACTTTCCGCTGTGGAGGGTAAATCCTACAGGTGTTAGTGTGTCCTTACATACGCGTAAATACAAAAATGTCTCGGTCTGCTGTACTCCCTCTACTTTGTAAAGTTTTTCGGTCAGGAAACGCAGAAGATGATCATTATTCTCACAGACCACCTCTGCCAGCAAATCAAAACTACCCGCGCAGATAATCAGATAGATCACTTCGTCGAAGGCGGAGATTTTTTCGGCTACCTCGAAGAGCCGATCACCTGAAACACGGATGCCAATCATTCCGGCCATGGTATAGCCCAGCTTCACGGGATTCGTGACCGCGACGATCTGCATTACCTGATTGTTGATGAGATTTGCCACCCGCTGGCGTACGCTGGCCTCAGAGATGCCCAGCTCGACTGCCAGTTTGGTAAAGGGGCGTCGTCCATCGATCTGCAGCGCCTCAATGATTTTCCGGTCAATCTCGTCGATTGCTGCTTTATTGTTGTGCTGATCCATAGGGCAATTATAGTCGCTTCTGCATCTGGATGCAAGAAGTTTTATTGCTCCGTTAATCATGCTCCTGCCCTGGACTTTTGCTTTTTTCGACTGTATAGTAGAAATGTGGAAAAGATAGCATAGAAGTAAGGCGATATGGAAGAGAAGCATGAAGATACTCAGCCAACCGGACTAAAAAGGCGAAGTTCCCTGCGCGGGAGACCCCAGCGGCTGACGCAGCAGGCTATTGTCGCGGCGGCGGCAGAGCTGTTCGCGCGAAATGGCTTTGGCGCGACCAGCCTGGATGATATCGCCGAGGTGCTTGGTGCGAGCAAGGCTTCACTCTATTATTACATCAGGAATAAAGAAGAGATCCTGCGCCTGATTTTTCTGACTGTACTGGTCGTCAGCGAAGAGCCGCTGCGTTTGATTGTTGAGGCGGAGCTGCCGCCGAGGGAAAAACTCTGGAAGGCCATCGAGCATCAAACGTCGGTGGCGGCTGATCGCTCACCTGCTATGACTGTCTTTTATCGCGAGCAGCCGCACCTGACTGGTCCCTTTGCTGGAGAAATTATCCTGCGCAAGAAAATGTATGAGCGTTACTTCGAGCATATCGTTGAAGAGGGCCAGGCGGCAGGCGTGTTTCAGTTAGATGTCGATCCCAAGATCGTGGCCTTTGGTCTGCTGGGAATGTGCAACTGGCTTTCTCAATGGTATAAAGCTGGTGGACAGTATTCTTCTCAACAGGTCGCTGAGATGTTCGAGCGCATGGTTGGTGAGGGGCTAACTATTTCATCTGACGCGTAA
>Ga0102924_1007274_pt1 | contig 10195 bp, 8 predicted proteins | sample PaiPotPPM11metaG_FD_80116 | JGI IMG/M metagenome (GOLD analysis project Ga0102924, IMG submission 80116) | Iron sulfur acid spring bacterial and archeal communities from Banff, Canada, to study Microbial Dark Matter (Phase II) - Paint Pots PPM... ...
CTGGCGGACGAACCGCGGCGCCCCGATCGACGAGCGCGACATGCTCGAGCTGCTCGCACGCGCAGCGACCGACGACCCTGTCTGCGGCTGCTCACTCGACGCCGCCGGCCCTGACGTCGTGACCTACGGGGAGCTGATCGAGCGGATACGCGACCACATGCTCGTCGGCCGCCCAACACTGGGCTTCAAGCGGCTGACGGTCACGCCGATCGCGAGCCGTGTCTCGGCGGTGATCGCCGGGGAAGACCACGCCCTGATCGGCCCGCTGATGGAGAGCCTCGACGAGGACCTGTTGCCGCGCGACAACCGAGCGGCTGAATTGCTGGGCGTGCGCCTGCACTCACTCGACCGAGCTATCGAGCACGCGTTGCGCGAATGGGAGGCCACCGAGCCTCTGCGGGCACGTTAGGGTCCGTCCACCCCCATGAGCCTCGTGTGCGTGCAGATCCGAATCGATGCGCCGATCGAGCGGGTGTGGGAGACCGTCATGGACCCGCACAGCCTCGAGAAGTGGGTCACGATTCACCGCGCGGTGAAGAATGTGTCACCGGGCCCCCTCGGCCAGGGCTCAACGATGGAGCAGGTGATGCACATACGCGGCTTCAGCTTTCAAGTGCACTGGACGTTGACGGAGTACAACCCGCCGACGCACGCGGAGTGGGACGGCAGGGGCCCGGCCCACTCGCACGCCAAGATTCGTTACGAGCTGACAGGCAACGGTGACGGGACTGACTTCGAGTACTTCAACGACTTCGCCGCGCCTGGTGGACGATTGGGCAATGTTGCGTCAAGGCTGATAGTCGGCGCGGCGTCTGAGCGTGAGGCCAAGAATTCACTCGAGCGGCTGAAAGCCTTACTGGAACGCGGTTGACACTGTATGGTGGGGACAGCGTTAACGACTGGGAGGCCGTATGGCTGAGTTTGTTGATTCGACGGTGAATGACATCGACTCACGGTTGCGTGAGCTCAGGGACGAGGTGAGACGGCTCGAAGCCGCCCGCTCGGCGCTGACCGGCCGTCGACCCGGGCGGCCGCGAGGATCGAGCGTCGGCGCATCGAGCGCCCGCCGTGGACAGGGCCGGCCGCGCGGTCGCCGCCGGGGCGGAACGCGCGCCGCCCAGGCGCTCAAGCTCATCCAATCGCAGCCGGGGATCACGATTCCTGAGATCGCCCAGGCGATCAAGATCCAGCCGAACTACCTCTACCGCGTGCTGCCGAAGCTTCAGCAGGAAGGGCAGATCAAGAAGTCGGGCAAGGGCTGGGCACCGGCCTAAAGAAGGCCGAGCTCCTGCACGGCCGCGCGCTCATCGTTCAGTTCAGCGACGCTCGCGTCGATACGCTCGCGGGAGAAGGAGTCGATCTTAAGCCCCTCGACGATCTTGTACGACCCAGGAGAGCAGGTGCACGGGTATCCGGAGATGACTCCCTCCTGCACTCCGTAGGAGCCGTCTGCGGAGATGCCCATTGACACCCAATCGCCGCCGGGCGTGCCATTCACCCAGTTGTTCACGTGGTCGATCGCAGCGCTTGCGGCCGACGCGGCGCTCGATGCGCCCCGTGCCTCGATGATCGCCGCGCCGCGCTTGGCGACAACCGGGATGAACTCGTTCTCAACCCAGTTCTGATCGTTCACAACCTCCGCGGCGTTGCGGCCGCTGACCTTCGCGTGGGTGACGTCCGGGTACTGGGTCGGTGAGTGGTTGCCCCACACCGTCATGTTCGTCACTTCGGTGACCGGCACCCCCGCCTTGTTCGCGAGCTGCGCGATCGCGCGGTTGTGGTCGAGCCGCATCATCGCCGTGAACCGCTCGCGCGGAATGTCTGGAGCGTTCGCCCGCGCGATCAGGCAATTTGTGTTGGCGGGGTTGCCGACGACGAGCACCTTAATGTCGGACGCCGCGTGGTCGTTAAGCGCCTTGCCCTGTGGTTTGAAGATTCCGCCGTTGGCCTCGAGCAAGTCGGAGCGCTCCATACCCTTGGTGCGCGGGCGGGCGCCCACGAGCAGGGCGATGCTCGCGCCGTCAAACGCCTTCACCGGATCGTCGTGGATGTCGACTCCCGCAAGCACCGGAAACGCACAGTCGTCGAGCTCCATCGCGGTTCCCTCAGCCGCCTTGACGGCGTCCGGGATCTCAAGCAGCGACAGGTGGACTGTTGCGTCCGGTCCTAGCAGCTGCCCCGACGCGATCCGGAACAAAAGCTGGTATCCGATCTGACCGGCGGCGCCGGTGACTGCAACACGCACGGGGGAATTGGTCATGAGCCGATCCTATATGCCGTAGACCGCCGTCAGCTTCTCGCGCAGGTACGACATGAACGGGCCGACGCCAATCGGCTCGCCGGTCACTCGCTCGATCAGCTCGGCCGCTGGGTACTTCGCCCCGTGTCGGTGCACCTGCTCGCGCAGCCACTCGCGCAGCGGCGTCAGCTCGCCGGCCGCGATTCGCCGGTCGAGGTCGGGGAGATCGGCACGTGCCTGCGCCCACAGCTGGCCCGCGATCAGGTTCCCCAGCGCGTACGTCGGGAAGTAGCCGAACATTCCGGCCGACCAGTGCACGTCCTGGAGGACCCCGTGCGCGTCGTCGGGGACGTCGATCCCCAGGTAGTCCTTGATGCGCGTTTTCCAGGCTTCCGGCAACTCGCCGACCTTCAGCCTGCCCTCGATCAGCTCCTGCTCGAGCTCGAACCGCAGCACGATGTGCATCCCATACGTCGCCTCATCGGCCTCCACACGGATCAGCGACGGCCGAACACGGTTGACGGCTCGGTAGAGCGTGTCGGGCTCGACCTCGGTCCCAAACAGCGCGCTGACGCGTGGCGCCAGCACGTCGGCAAACGGGCGCGAGCGCCCGACCATGTTCTCCCAAAGGCGGCTCTGAGACTCGTGCAGCCCGAGTGACTCCCCGTGTCCGATCGGCGTTCGCTTGAGCTCGGGGGCGATGCCCGCTTCGTACAGGCCGTGCCCGCACTCGTGCATCGCCCCGTATAGCGCCGAGGCGAAGTAGGTCTCATCCCACCGGGTCGTGATCCTCGTGTCGCCCGCCCCGATGCTGGTCGCGAACGGGTGCACGGTGTCGTCCATTCGCCAGCTCTCGCTGTCAAAGCCCATCAACGCGATCACATCGGCCACGAGTCGTCGCTGGCGCTCGACCGGGAAATCCCCGTGCAGCGGCGAGTCGTCGACCGAGCGGTCGCGCAGGTCGGCGATCAGCGGCTGAAGCTCGCCGCGCAGCTCGCCGAACAGGTCGGCCACCTGCGTCGTCTTCATTCCCGGTTCGTAGTCGTCGAGCAGGGCGTCGTACGCGCACGCGAAGCCTTCGAAGCAGTCGACGTAGCGGCGCGAGAGTTCGAGGTTGTGCTTAAGGTAGGGCACGAAGGCGGCGAAGTCCGATCGCCTACGAGCCTCCACCCACGCCTCGTGCCCGAGCGCGCCTGCCCGCGCCATCTCGGCCGCCAGCTCGCTCGGGACCCTGCGCGCCTTGTCCCAGCGCCGGCGGGCGACCGTGACGATCCGGGCATCGTCGGAGTCGCCGTTGACCGCTCCCGCCGCGGCATCGAGCAGCCGGCCGGTCTCGTCAGATATGAACAGCTCGTGTGCGATCCGCTCGAGCGTCGCGCGCGACTCGGCGCGCGACTCCGCCCCGCGCGGGGGCATCACCGTGTGCTGGTCCCATTCGAGCAGCTGGGCGATGTGGTTGAGGTCGGCCAGTTGCGCCAGCCGTTCACGCAGTTCGTTCAATGTCAGCCTCTCCTCGGGGGCTTAGTGGGTGTGGGACCATTGCAGCATGTTCCGCCGGACAACCTCTATCAAGCTCGTGGACGCGTTCGGGATTCGTATCGGGGTCGACGCGAGCTGGTTCCTGATCCTGTTCCTGATGATCTTCTGGCTGTCGTCGAGCTTCCGCTCGGAATTGCGCAGCTCCGATGGGCTCGCATACCTCACGACAGTCGTCACGGTCCTCCTGTTCTTCGCCTCGCTGATCATGCACGAGCTCGGCCACGCGTTCGCGGCGCGGAGGGAAGGCATCGAGATCCGGCGCATAGACCTGTTTCTGTTCGGCGGCTTCACCCAGATGAGCCGTGACGCGGCGACGCCTGCCGAAGAGTTCAAGATCGCCGGCGCCGGACCGCTGGCGACGTTCTGCTTTGTGCTGATCTGCCTAGGGGTAGATCTCGCGATCGTCGGGCCGCACAGGCTCGAGGACGCGGCGCTGCTGCGTGGAAACGTGCGAGTGACTCCCGTGCTGCTGTCGCTCAGCTGGTTGCTGTTGATGAACATCGCGATTCTTGCCTTCAACCTGGTGCCGGCGTTTCCGCTTGACGGCGGGCGCATTGCGCGCGCAGCCGTGTGGCGGCTGCGCGACGACAAGGCGACCGGGACACGGTTCGCGGCCCAGCTCGGACGGGGGTTCGCGGTGCTCGTCGGCGCGGTGGGCCTCTCGCTGGTCGTCTCCACACGTGACACGTTCACGGGCCTGTGGCTGATCGCGGTCGCGTTTCTGCTCGGACAGGCGGCTCGCGGCGCGATCGTCCAGACCGCCCTCACCGAGCGGATCAGCGGCGTCCGAGTGGCCGATGTGATGGATTCGCATCCGGTCGCGATCCCAACCGAGACGCCCGTCGGCCAGGCGCTCGACGAGTTCTTCCTGCGCTACGGCTGGTCGTGGTTCCCGGTCGTCGACTCAGACGGCCGCTTCCTCGGCATCGCGCGTCAGCCGCGCGTCCAGGCGATGGTCGACGCCGGCGAGGGCTGGCTGACTGTCGGCTCGGGGCTCGAGGCGGGCGAGGCCGGAAGCTGGCGCGTCGGCATCGACCGCCCGCTGACCGAGGTGCTCTCGTCAGAGTCGCTCGGCCGGCTCGGGGCGCTGATGGCGGTTGATGATCTCGGGGTGCTCCGGGGTGTGATCACAATCGAGCAGGTCCGGCGGGCGCTTCAGTCGGCGTTGACTCCGGGCTGACCTCCGGCGATAGGCTTGCGCGGCCCGATGGCCACGCACGGCGCTCCGATCGACTACCGCCCGCACCGCCTGCTCTCGCTGTGGCGCACGACGATCGGCAAGAAGTACGTCGCCGCGATCACCGGGGTGCTGCTGGTCGGGTTCGTGATCGCCCACATGCTCGGCAACCTGAAAGCGATCGAGGGCCCGGGTCACGGCCACGCCGCGATCGACCGGTACGCCCACTTCCTGCGCACGATCGGCTCGCCGGCGTTCCCGCACAACTTCGTGCTGTGGATCGAGCGGATCGTTCTGATCGCGGCGGTGGCCCTCCACATCACCGTGGTCACGCAGCTGTGGCTCCGCAACAGGAGAGCCAAACCGTGGGGCCAGCAGACGAAGACCGTCCGCGCGACGGTATGGGCCCGGACGATGCCGTGGACCGGGCTGGTGATCCTGGCGTTCGTGATCTTCCACGTGCTCCAATTCACCACCCGCACGATTCAGCCGACCAGGCTCGTGAACGGCGCCGTCTACGCCAACGCTTACCACGCGTTTCAGCAATGGTGGATCGTGTTGCTGTACGTGGGCGCCGTCACGCTGCTCGGCTTCCACCTAAACCACGCGCTGTGGAGCGGCGCCCAGACGGCGGGCGTCGACAACCCCGATCGCAACTGGTTCTGGCGGCGTTTCGCGACAGCCGTAACCTTGTTCGTCGTCGTCGGATTTGCGCTCGTGCCGATCCTGTACTGGGCCGACGCGCTGCCCAAGCCGGTGACGCACGTGGCGTCGGCCACGCACGCCCCATGATCCTCGACTCCCGGATCCCAGACGGCCCGATCGAGGAGAAATGGCGGATCTGGAAGGACCACCACGAGCTGGTCGGCCCGCGCCGGCGCGCGGACCACGTGATCGCGGTGATCGGGACAGGCCTGGCTGGGTCGAGTGCCGCCTCGACGCTCGCCGGGATGGGCTACACCGTCGAGGCGTTCTGCTTCCAGGACTCGGCGCGCCGCGCTCACTCGATCGCCGCGCAGGGCGGCATCAACGCGACCAAGGACTACTCAAACGACGGCGATTCGGTCCAGCGGCTGTTCGCGGACACGATGAAAGGCGGGGACTTCCGCGCGCGCGAGGGCAACGTCTGGCGGCTGGCCGAGCTGTCGACCGCGATCATCGACCAGGCGGTCGCCCAAGGCGTCCCGTTCAACCGCGAGTACGGCGGGCTGCTGGCGACCCGCTCGTTCGGAGGCGTGCTCGTCGAGCGCACCTTCTACGTGCGCGGGCAGACCGGCCAGCAGCTGCTGCTCGGTGCCTACAGTGCGCTGTCGCGACAGGTCAAGGAGGGCCGCGTGAGGATGCACACCCGGCACGAGCTGCTCGACATCGTCATCTGCGACGGGCGGGCGCGCGGGGTCGTCGTCCGCGATCTCGTCACTGGTGAGATCAGGCCATTCCCAGCGGATGCCGTCGTGCTCGCCACCGGTGGTTACTCGAATGTGTATTTCCTGTCGACCAACGCGATGGGTTGCAACGTGACGGCGGTGTGGCGGGCGTACAAGCGGGGTGCTGGATTCGCCAATCCGTGCTTTACCCAGATCCACCCGACCTGCATCCCACAAACCGCCGAACACCAGTCGAAGCTGACGTTAATGTCGGAGTCGCTCCGCAATGACGGGCGCGTGTGGGTGCCGCGGCGACCCGAGGAGGGGCGCGAGCCGAACGACATCCCCGAGACCGAGCGTTACTACTTCCTCGAGGAGATGTACCCGCGCTACGGGAACCTCGTGCCGCGCGACGTCGCCTCGCGCGCCGCCAAGCACGTGTGCGATGACGGGCTCGGCGTCGGGCCGACCGGTCGCGGGGTGTACATGGACTTCCGAGACGCGATCGCTCAGCGCGGAGGCCGTGAAATTGAGGCTCGCTACGGCAATCTGTTCGAGCTGTACGACCAGATCACGGGCGAGAGCCCGTGGGACGTCCCGATGCGGATCTACCCCGCGCCCCACTACTCGATGGGCGGCCTCTGGGTCGACTACACGCTCCAGACGACGATCCCCGGGCTGTTCGCGATCGGCGAGTCGAACTTCTCGGATCACGGTGCCAACCGGTTGGGCGCGAGCGCGATGATGCAGTGCCTCGCGGACGGCTACTTCGTCGTGCCGCACACGGTCACGGACTACCTGGCGCGACTTGAGGAGCCGCACGCCGACCCTGGGCATCCCGCGTTCGCCCAGACGCGGACGGTCGTCGAGGAGCGCCTCGCCCGTCTGCTCGCGATCGACGGCCGGACGCCGACCTCTCATTTTCACCGCGAGCTCGGCAAACTGCTGATCGACACCTGCGGGATCTCGCGCGATGGAGCCAAGCTTAAGCGAGCGCTCCACGAGATCCCCTCGATTCGGGAGCGGTTCTGGGCCGACGTCAAGGTCGGCGGCGATTCTGTCTCGTTGAACCAGAGCCTCGAGTACGCCGGCCGCGTGGCCGACTTCCTCGAGCTCGGCGAGCTCATGTGCCGCGACGCGGTTGCCCGCGACGAGTCCTGCGGCTGCCATCTGCGCGAGGAGCACCAGACCGAAGGGGGCGAGCCGGTCCGGGACGATGAGCAGTTTGCGCACGTGGCCGTGTGGGAGCACGCCGGATCCGATGTGCCCGCCGAGCGCCGCGTCGAGCCGCTCGAGTTCAATGAGCTCAAGCCCAAGCAGCGGAGCTACGTATGAACTTCACCCTTCGGGTCTGGCGACAGGACGAGCCTGGGTCGGATGGGCGATTCGAGACCTACGAAGTAACCGACGCAGCGTCCGACGACTCGTTGCTGGAGGTGATGGACGGGCTGAACGACCGCCTCACCGTTGAAGGCGAGCGGCCGATCGCGTTCGACAACGACTGCCGCGAGGGGATCTGCGGCGCCTGCTCGATGACGATCGACGGCCGCCCCCACGGACCGGGCGGCGGAACGACGACCTGCCAGCTCTACATGCGCCAGTTCGACGATGGGGCCACGATCACGGTCGAGCCATTCCGCGCGCGCGCCTTCCCTGTCATCCGCGACTTGATCGTCGACCGGTCCGCACTGGATCGGATCCAACAGGCGGGCGGCTACACGGGCGTGAACGCAGGGCCGAAGCCTGAGCCTAACTCGAACCCCGTCGGCCCCGAGGAGGCCGAGTCGGCGATCGACGCTGCGATCTGCATCGGGTGCGGCGCGTGCGTCGCCGCCTGCCCGAACGGCGCGGCGATGCTGTTCACCGGCGCCAAGATCAGCCACCTTGGCCACCTTCCGCAGGGCCAGCCCGGGCGCTACACACGGGTTCAGGACATGGTTGAACAGATGGACGGCGAGGGGTTCGGGGGGTGTACGAACTTCGGCGAGTGTGAGGCCGCGTGCCCGAAGGAGATCTCGATCCGCGTGATAGGTCAGCTGAACCGGGACTTCCTCGTCGGAGTCCTCTATCACCCGCGCAACCCGCGCGGCGGGATGAAGCCGCAGTAGCGTTGGACGCCTTCCGGCGGTTCCCGCGGCCATTTTGCAGAAAAGCTCCTCGGCCACACCTGAACATGTTGCGTTTTGGTCGCCATAGCGCGCATGGTGCGACACGCAAGGCGTCCGCGGCGGACGCTTTTCGACGTTTTGGTCGTTTGCCCGCCCGCGCGATGAAGAGCAACGGGCGGCCAAAGGCTGTCGGCCGTCGATGAATACAATCGCCCGCCGTGCCGTCCCACGACGTGTTGATCATCGGTGCCGGCCTGGCCGGCCAGCGGGCCGCGCTCGCGGCCGCGCAGGCTGGCGCGACCGTCGGAATCGTCTCCAAGGTCCACCCCGTCCGCTCCCATTCGGTCGCGGCCGCGGGAGGCATCAACGCAGCGCTGAACCCTGATGACACGTGGGAGTCGCACGCGTTCGACACGGTCAAGGGGTCCGACTACCTCGGAGACCAGGACGCGATCGAGATCATGTGCCGCGAGGCGCCTGAGGAGATCCTGTGGCTCGAGCACGCCGGGGTCACCTTCCATCGCAACGAGACCGGCCACCTCGGAACCCGTGCATTCGGCGGCGCGTCCGCGGCGCGCACCTATTACGTCGCCGACATCACTGGCCAAGCACTCCTCCACGTCCTGTACGAGCAGCTGATGAAGCACCACGAGCAGCTCGACCGCTACGAGGAGTGGTTCACCACCGACCTGCTTCGGGACGATGACGGCCACTGCGTGGGCGCGATTTGCCGCAACTTGCGAGACGGCCACCTTAAGGTCTTCAACGCGAAGGCGACGATCCTCGCCTCGGGTGGCGGCGGCCAGATATACCACCCGACCACCAACGGCCTGATCGTGACCGGCGACGGGATGGCCCAGGCCTACCGGATCGGCGCGAAGCTCCAGGACATGGAGATGGTCCAGTACCACCCCACCTGCCTGGCCGGCAACGGCATCCTGATCACTGAGGGGGCGCGCGGCGAAGGCGCGTGGCTGCTGAACGCCAACGGTGAGCGATTCATGGAGAAATACGCGCCGAACAAGCTCGAGCTCGCCTCACGAGATGTCGTCTCGCGCGCGGAGCAGACAGAGATCAACGAGGGTCGTGGGTTCCCCGACGGGACCGTCGCGCTCGATGTCACCAAGGTCCCACGCCACCGGACGCTCGAGGCGCTGCGTGAGATCGTCAACATCGGCCGCGACTACTCAGGCGTCGACATCACGCGCGAGCCGATCCACATCCGCCCTGGCAATCACTACATGATGGGCGGGGTAAAGACCGACGTCCACGGGCGTACCACGATCCCCGGACTGTACGCGGCCGGCGAGGTCGCGTGCGTGTCGGTCCACGGTGGCAACCGGCTGGGCGCCAACTCACTTCTGGACACGCTGATCTTTGGCCGCCGGGCGGGGGAGCATGCGGCGCGACACCGCGCGAGCCACATGACGATGCCGACGACCCCGTCATCGCGCGTGACCGATACGCAGCGCGCGATCGACGCGATCATCCGCCGCGAGTCGGGCGGGCGCCGGATCGCCGAGATCAAGGACGAGCTCGGCGAGACGATGAATCAGTACGTCGCGGTGTTTCGCGACGGGAATGGCCTGGCCAAAGCTCTTGAGATCGTGCGGCGGCTCAAGGAGGAGGCGAACGCCGCAGCGATCGACGACCGAGGCATGATTTTCAACCAGGACGTGATCGGCGCGATCGAGCTCGGCTACATGCTCGACGTCGCCGAGACGATCGTGATCGCCGCCCAGGAGCGAACCGAGTGTCGCGGCGC
>Ga0102924_1007275_pt1 | contig 10193 bp, 6 predicted proteins | sample PaiPotPPM11metaG_FD_80116 | JGI IMG/M metagenome (GOLD analysis project Ga0102924, IMG submission 80116) | Iron sulfur acid spring bacterial and archeal communities from Banff, Canada, to study Microbial Dark Matter (Phase II) - Paint Pots PPM... ...
ATTCGATACGTCCGGCACTCTCCCGCAATCCTGACGGTATTGCTCAGAACAGCCATAGTCATGTTCTTCTCCAGCCCCCTTTTCGCGTTGCTGCCGATGGTTTCTCGGAGCGTGAATCAGCATGCAACCGGCTATGGGCTCCTGCTGGGCTGCTTTGGGGCGGTGCAATCATAGGTGCCTTGGTCATGCAGTTGGCCCGCAACCGGTGGACGATGGAATCCATAGTGTCGACGGGCGTCGTGAACCTGGGGCTGGTGATTCTTGCGATGAGTGGGTTGCACAGATTGAGCGCACTGGCTGCAGTGATGTTGGTTGGCGGTGCGGCATGGACCATTTTCATCTCGCTTATCAACGCCCTTGTCCAGAACCTGGCGCCTGATTGGGTTAGAGCACGAGTCCTCGCCATCTTCATTCTGGTTTATCAGGGGAGTTATGCGCTCGGGACTGCGGCTTGGGGGGCTGTGGCGCAGCGATCCGGCGTTCGAGCCGCGCTGGTCTATGCTGGAATCGGGACAATTGCCACCGCGGCGATTGCGCTCGTCGCGCGACTTCCTGACTCAACCGCAGATATGAGTCCCTGGAATCACTGGCGCATGCCTGTCATCATCGGCGAAGTTGGGGCAGATATTCAGAAGGGGCCGGTACTGGTTACCGTCGAATACGTCGTCATTCCAAAACGGACTGCAGAATTTGTCGATGCGATGCATGAATATGGTCGGGTGCGGCGTCGCGATGGCGCCTATCAGTGGGCAATCTTCCGCGATACCCAAGTCGCGGATCGTTATCCGGAAATATTCTTGGTGAACTCTTGGGCGGAGCATCTGCGTCAGCATGAGAGGCAAACCCAGGCCGACCGCGAGTTGGAAGGGCGAATAACCAGCTGTCTTTCTGGGGAACCGATGGTGCGTCATTTGATCGACGCCTATGTGCCGGAAACGTGATCGGACGGAGCCCGTCTCAGCTAGGTGTGACACAAGAGCTCTCTAGGCGGTGTCCATCTTGTTCCTGTCATTGGCTAGTGTACCGAACTTGGAGGAATTTTTCGGTTCAAACTTCCGAACCACTCTCGTCCCAAACTCTTCGTCAATTTGAATTGTCAAATACAGAGAGCAAGAGGAACACAGCCAGGCGTATTCGAGCTGCCCAGACTTGCTTGAGCAGTGCGGTTTGTGCCCAGCTAGCGTTTCCCTGGAGGCAATCACATACAGCCTTCCTTCGTGAAGGTAGCGGAACGTAGTCGGACAGGTCGGATTAGCACATTTTGACAGCATTGGGTCTCCGAATTCGTGTCCGGTGAATGGGTGTTGGCGTTCGGCGCACAATGTCACCGATTCAATCCCCGGAGGCGCTCCAGGTGATTACGCCACAACCACAAGAATCAGGCTATTGGACGAAGGTGTTGACCAACACTTTCGGATTGGCTAACTGCAAGCGCAGAGTATGTCTGCGGGGAAGGCCAGGTCTACTAGGGCTGCATGAGCCGAAGGTATGCTTAGTCTGCTCGGCTGCCAACATTGGCGTATCCGAATCCATCGGTCAATACCATCGTCCAATAGACTCATCTCCACCCTTCTGGCTTAATCAAAAGTGTCCACAACGCCGCCGCAGAAACTGGATCGCATCACCGCCGGAGACGTGTATGAATGCGTCGCAGCGCCACGCTGGGGTGGCGCGGGTGTCGCCGTCGTGAGATGGAAAATCTATGTCAATGACTGAATCAGCGACAGAGCAGAATCTGGCGAATGCTTTCGCAGAGCCGCCTGAGGCGGGCGACGTTCAGGCCGGAAATCCTCTCCCGATTGGAGGCGCCCACCAACAAGGAGGGGGAGTCAATTTTGTTTTGTTTAGCCGTCACGCAACCGCGATTCGTCTGGAGTTCTATCAAAATTCTGACGATTCCTCTCCGGCCAGAATCATTGACTTCGATCCGGTCCGTCATCGGACGGGCGACGTCTGGCATTTGTGGGTGCGGGGTATTCCCGCGGGTCAACTCTACGGTTATCGCGTCGAGGGGCCGTATCTACCGGAAGAGGGCCATCGCTTCAACCCACATAAGCTGCTTCTGGATCCTTATGCGAGAGCAATTGCCGGGGTCAAGAATTGGGATTTTCTGGCCGCCCGCGGTTACGATTCCTCCAGCAGCCTGGCTGACTTAAGTTTTTCGACTGTCGATAATGCGGGCACCACGCCGAAGTGCATCTTTACTGACGACCATTTCGACTGGGAGACGGATTCGCCTCCTAAGCATTCCGCCTCCGACACCGTCATCTACGAGACACACGTTCGCGGTTTCAGTATTCATCCAAGTTCGGGTGTGGCAAATCCTGGAAGCTTCGCTGGCTTCATTGAAAAGATCCCATATCTTCAGGACCTGGGAATAACTGCCATTGAGTTGATGCCCGTTCTCGAGTTTAACGAAAACGAATCGAACCGGCTGAATCCAATCACAGGAGAGAGACTCAAGAACTACTGGGGCTACAATCACGTCGCTTTTTTCGCTCCGAAGCAGTCCTACAGCATTGGAGGACCGCACGGTCAGCAGATCCATGAGTTCCGGGAGATGGTCAAAGCTTTTCACCGCGCAGGCATTGAAGTGATCCTGGATATCGTGTTGAACCACACGGCCGAGGGGGATGAACTGGGGCCCACGATTTCTCTGCGCGGTATTGAGAACTCGATCTTCTATATGTTGCAAGAGAACGGGTGTCGATACTACAAGAACTTTTCCGGCGTCGGCAATACGCTGAACGCAAATCATCCCGTCGTGCGGGAGTTCGTCAGGAATGTGCTTCGTTACTGGGTCATGCACATGCACGTTGACGGATTTCGCTTCGACCTCGCTTCTATCCTGGGCCGAGATGAGCATGGGAACATTCTCCGCAACGCTCCGCTTCTCGAGGACATTGCGGAAGATCCCATCCTGCGGGACGTAAAGATTATCGCGGAGGCTTGGGATGCAGGTGGTGCGTATCAAGTGGGGAGTTTTTCTACCCGGCGTTGGACGGAATGGAATGGCCGTTTCCGTGACGATGTGCGCCGTTTCTGGGTTGGTGACGAGGGCATGCTCGGATCGTTCGCAAGCCGAATCTGCGGAAGTTCGGATTTGTACCAGGGCTCGGGCAAGGGACCTGCGAGCAGCCTCAACTTCGTCACTTGTCATGACGGCTTCACGCTGAACGATTTGGTCAGCTACAAGCAGAAGCACAATGACGAAAATGGCGAGTTCAGCCGTGATGGAAGCGACGCCAACTACAGCGACAATTGTGGGGTGGAAGGGTCGAGCCAGGATCCCGGTGTCGAGCGCATGCGCAACCGCCTGATCAAGAATTTCCTGTTAACCCTGTTTATTTCTCGAGGGGTTCCCATGTTGCTCGGTGGCGATGAGTTTCGCCGAACCCAGCGCGGGAACAACAATGCCTACTGCCAGGATAACGAGGTGAGCTGGTTTGACTGGAGCCTGCTCGAAACGCATAAAGAGATCCAGCGCTTCACTCGAGGAATGATCGCCTTTCGCAGAGCCCATCCTGTTTTACGAAGAGAAAATTTCTACACGGACGCAGACATAAAATGGTTCGCGCCAAACGGCGCCGCTCCCGACTGGGCAGACCAACGGCAGAAGTCCTTTGCGTGTCTGATTCTGGGACATACAGAACCCGACTTGTTCCTCCTGTTTAACGCCGACACCCGACCCGTTGATTTTTTCATCCCTGCCTTGCCGGCCGGGAAGATCTGGCGTTTGGCGGTCGATACTTCCCGAACCTCGCCTGACGATCTCTTCCACTCGGGGAAAGAGCCTTCCATGCAGGGCCAAATCGATCATCGGCTGGAACCTCGATCAAGTGCAATTCTCTTGACGGATGGTGCTTCATGACAGTTAACCCCGCTGCCGGGAAACTGGCTGACCGATCCATTCTTCTCAACGTTCCGAAGCTCGTTACGGCCTATTACGAGTTGCGGCCCGATCCGAGTGATGCCAGACAGCGTGTTGTCTTCGGTACGTCGGGCCATCGTGGATCTGCGACACGCGTGGCGTTCAACGAGTGGCACATCCTGGCCATCAGTCAGGCGATTTGTAATTACCGCAAACTCCAGAATATTGACGGGCCGCTGTTCCTTGGGATAGATACCCACGCTCTGTCCGAGCCTGCGTTTGCGAGTGCTCTGGAAGTGCTTGCCGCAAACAAGGTCGACGTGATGCTCTCCGAAGGCACGCCCTACACGCCGACTCCGGCCGTCTCCCTCGCGATTCTGCTTTACAACCGCGGACGAAAGTCAGGACTGGCCGACGGTATCGTAATCACGCCGTCTCACAATCCTCCCGATGATGGCGGTTTTAAATACGACCCTCCGCACGGAGGGCCGGCGGATTCTGGCGTAACTTCGTGGATCGAATCGAAAGCCAATGCTTTTCTCGAACATGGCCTCGACGGTGTTCAGCGCACGGAGTTTGCCAAAGCGCTGCGCGTATCCACAACTCACAAACACGACTTTTTGAGCGCCTATGTCAGCGATCTCAACAGTGTTGTCGACATGAATGCAGTTCGCGACGCCAAGATCAAGCTCGGCGTTGATCCGCTCGGGGGAGCTGGCATCGATTATTGGCCGCGGATTGCCGAGCAGTATGGTCTCGATCTGACCATCGTTAACAAATCTGTAGATCCAACGTTTCGTTTCATGAGCGTGGATTGGGACGGAAAGATTCGGATGGATCCTTCCTCGCCTTATGCGATGCAGCGACTCATCGCATTGAAAGACAAGTTCGATATTGCGTTTGCCAGCGATACCGATCACGACCGCCATGGCATCGTGACCAAAGGAAGTGGGTTGCTGCCTCCGAATCATTACCTTTCAGCGTGCGTCAGCTATTTGTTCGCGAACCGGCCCAATTGGAGTCAGAACGTCGCCGTCGGAAAGACCGTAGTGAGCAGCAGCATGATCGATCGCGTCAGCGCTCGCCTGGGGCGGCGGCTTTATGAAGTCCCCGTGGGCTTTAAGTGGTTTGTCGAAGGACTGCTCGCCGGCCGCTTGGGTTTTGGTGGCGAGGAGAGTGCCGGTTCCTCTTTCCTCCGGCGCGACGGCAGCGTATGGACCACGGATAAAGACGGAATCGTTCCGTGTTTACTGTCAGCTGAAATTACGGCGCGTGCGGGCAAAGATCCGGGTGAGATTTATCGTGACCTCAGTCGCGACTTGGGGGACCCCGTGTACGAACGCATCGACGCTCCCGCTACTCCCGAACAGAAAGCCACTCTCGCACGATTGTCCGCGTCCGACATCCACGCGACTGAAGTAGCTGGTCAGCCGATCGAAAAGATTTTGACCGCCGCTCCGGGAGACGGCAATCCAATCGGAGGAATCAAAGTGATTGCTAAGGACGGCTGGTTTGCAGCACGTCCTTCGGGCACGGAGGAAATCTACAAAATCTACGCCGAGAGTTTCCTCGGTCAGAAACATCTAAGAGATATCCAGGCAGAAGCCCAGAGCATTGTTGCGGATTCGCTGGCTCGCAGCGCCCAACCTGAGCAAGTGAGCACGAGCTGATGAGCATAAGAGGAGTTCGTTTATGAGTAGCTCGACAATCGTTGATCGTCCCGACACGTCCATTTCAGATACTCTTACCGACTTGGCCTTGGATCTTCGATGGTCCTTCAATCACTCCGCCGACCAGCTTTGGGAACAACTCGATCCAGAACTCTGGGAATTGACCCACAATCCTTGGGTTCTGCTGCAAACTGTCTCGCGCGAAAAATTGCACACCGTTACCTCCGAGCCCAGATTTCAAAAGCTCCTGGTTGACCTCCACCGCGAGAAGACGCTTGAAGAGGTGTCGGACGCATGGTTCCAAGAGGCGCATCCTCGTTCCGGCGTGTCGACAATTGCGTATTTCTCGATGGAATTCATGTTGAGCGAAGCGCTGCCCATTTACTCCGGCGGGCTCGGGAACGTCGCCGGCGATCAGCTCAAAGCTGCAAGTAATCTGGGCGTTCCCGTGATTGGAATTGGTCTGCTTTACCAACAAGGGTATTTCCGGCAAGAAATTGATGCTCAGGGCCACCAGCAGGCGCTGTACCCATTCAATGATCCCGGCCAGTTGCCGATCCGGCCGGTGCGGGAACCGAATGGTGAATGGCTCCGCCTGGTGCTCCCTTTGCCTGGCTTTAAATTGTGGATTCGGGCTTGGCAGGCACAAGTCGGCAAAGCGAAATTGTACTTGCTCGACACCAACGACCCGGCGAACCCTCCGGCCTACCGCGGGATTGCGACTGAACTTTACGGTGGTGGCCCGGACTTGCGTGTAAAGCAGGAGTTGGTCCTCGGTATTGGAGGCTGGCGGCTTCTGCGGGCCCTCGGAATCCACCCCGAAGTTTGCCATCTCAATGAAGGTCACGCCGCGTTCGCGGTGCTGGAACGAGCCCGGTCCTACATGGAAGATAACGATCGGCCATTTGAAGTCGCGCTTGCCGTTACTCGTGCCGGCAACCTCTTCACAACCCACACTCCCGTAGAAGCGGGCTTCGACCGCTTCATGCCCAGCCTGGTCGAGCGTTACTTGAAGAAGTACGCTGAGGAACACCTTTCGATTTCGTTCGAGGACCTTCTCGCGCTTGGGCGACGAGATCGCCAAGATTCGTCCGAACCTTTCAATATGGCCTATCTGGCGATCCGGGGCAGTGGCGCTGTCAATGGCGTCAGTAGATTGCACGGTCAAGTCAGTCGACGACTCTTCCAGAGGTTGTTTCCGAGGTGGCCGGAAACAGAAGTGCCGGTGACACATGTGACGAATGGAGTACACACGCCGACGTGGGACTCTGCAGAAGCAGACCGCATCTGGGAACTCGCGTGTGGTAAAAACCGGTGGCACGGGACCTTGGAAAACATGGAAGAAAATGTTGCCGCAGTGAGCGACTCCGACCTATGGCGATGCCGCGGAGTTAGCCGCAAGACTGTGGTTGACTACGTGCGCAAACTTTATGTGCGGCAACTAGCAACTCGAGGCGCATCGCGGGACGATCTGGCCCAGGCAGAACTGACACTCGGTAACGATGTTTTGACTCTGGGATTTGCCCGTCGATTCGCGCCGTACAAACGCCCGAACCTTCTCCTGCATGATCCGGCTCGCCTCCTTAACCTCCTCACAAATCGAGAGCGTCCGGTACAACTCGTGCTTGCCGGTAAGGCGCACCCGCAAGACACAGAGGGACAGGAGATGATCCACCAGTGGGTTGAGTTTTCCCGCCGTCCCGAAGCTCGCTCCCGGGTTGTTTTTCTCTCTGACTATGATTTGCTAATGGCAGAACATCTGGTTCAAGGCGTGGACGTTTGGGTGAACACCCCGCGACGGCCTTGGGAAGCTAGCGGCACGAGTGGGATGAAGGTGTTAGTAAACGGCGGGTTGAATCTTTCGGAACTCGATGGCTGGTGGGCGGAGGCGTATTCCCCAGAAGTGGGCTGGGCCATCGGCGATGGACGCGAACATGGGGACGACCCTGCCTGGGACGCAACCGAAGCCAATACCCTTTATTCACTGCTTGAAAGAGAGGTTATTCCAGAGTTCTATGCCCGCGACGAGAGTGGAATTCCGCGTCGTTGGGTTACCCGCATGCGCGAAAGTATGGCCCGCCTAACTCCGACGTTTTCAACTAATCGCGTGGTTCGCCAATATACCGAAGAACACTATCTCTCGGCGGCAGCGGCTTTTCGTCGCCGCGCCGAGAATCGAGGTTCAATAGGGGCCGATCTCGTCGGCTGGCATGCCGAACTCGGCAAGCATTGGTCGGGGTTGCGGTTCGGCCCCACCACAGTCGAGCGACAGGGCGACCAATACATATTTCATGTTCAGGTCTTTCTTGACGGGATCGATCCCGATGCTGTGAAGGTCGAACTGTACGCAGAGGCAAAGGACGACGAGCATGCAATCACGCACACTATGAATCGTGGTGAACTCCTCGTCGGTGCGACAAGTGCCTTTACCTACAATGCTTCAGTTCCGACGAGTCGACCGATCGCAGACTACACGCCGCGCCTCGTTCCACAGCATGTAGAAGCATCCGTGCCGCTTGAGGCTCCTTTCATTCTGTGGCACGAATCACCGTCTTGGCGATGAATTCAAGGTGCGCGGGAGAGATTGCGGAGGATCGTCGTACATGGACAACTGGATGGCGATCGCTGCATATGCTGCTGTCACACAGCAGGGCGTTCCAATCAGAAGTAGAGGAAACAATTCATATGCCTCGTAAACATAAATCGACGGATAAGCAGCAACCAGTGGAGTTAACTACCGATTTTCTAGGAGAGGATCGGCACGAATTCGTGGCAAAACTAGCTTATAAGCTTTGGGAAGAGAGGGGGCGCCCTTTGGGTTCGCCTGAGGCTGACTGGTTCGCCGCGGAACGAGCGGTGTACGCGTCGTTGCTGGCGTCGGGTTTGATTACTCCCTCTCCGAATACGCTGCAGCCCGCAGCGGAACAGATTTACCGGTAGTGTGCGGAGGCGCACAAGAGTCCGATAAAAATGGAGGATCAGATGACGATTTCACGTCAAATAGTTGAACGATGTATTGAGGAGTGTTTGCAATGCTCACGCTGGTGCGCTCAATGCCGTGCCGAGTCCCTGGACCTCGATCCGCTCATGATGAGAGATTGCATCCGACTTTGTAACGAGTGTCTTGAATTGTGCCGAACCTGCGTAGCTCTACTTGCGGGCAGTTCCGGATTCGCGCACCGGGTGTGCGGTATCTGTTCCGACCTGTGCGCAGCCTGCGCGGCAGAGTGCGGGAAACACGAAAGCGAAACCATGAGGAAGTGTGCTCAGGCATGCCGTGACTGCGCTGCTACATGTGCCGAGGTTGCACAGGCGGGGCCAATTCGGCAGGCTGCCGCATAAGAGAAAAGACTGGGCCACGGGCGCAGGGCCGGAGTCGAGTGAGCGACGGCTCTCGCGCGGTCCCGTGCCACTAGGTCCCGCCAGCATCAGCTTTTTATTTCACGGTCTTCCTAAAGCGAGAATCTCGTTCCACGCCATTAGCGGGTGGCTTCGGTATGCTGGTAGCGCAGGTGCAGATGCTCAGCCCTTTGCCTTACGCTGAGGAGTTGAAACCCAGTAGCGCACTGGGGCATAAACTCCACTCCTTGCACAAGACCGGGCCGAATTGCGTCCGCCTTGCGGCCGGCGACTTGCGGTGACAGCGTCAGAAGGAGTTCATCTACAACTTTCGCGCCCAGAAATTGTCCGAACAGTGTAGGCCCACCTTCGTGAAGGAGCCTCCGTACCCCAAGCTCCGCATAGAGCAATCGCAGCATCGCCATCGGAGCCAGAGTTCCACACTTCGCATCCAGAGCATGAATCTGAACAGAGGGCAATGTCGTTGCGCCTGCCGCCACGAGCACATCCCTTCCGGCGGAGGTTGTGATCACAGCTGTACGCATTCCAGGCGTTCGGAAAATTGCTCTCTCCAGCTCCAATCTGCCACTGCCGCTCACCACGACAAGGATGGGATATTCAGGTTTGTGCAGCACATCTACTCGGTACTCTCTGAACAAAAGCTTTGCAGCGGGGTAGGTATATTCGGGGCTCCAAAGAGCTTCGGGGCTCGCGTCGTGGACAGTGCCAGAGCCGACGATAACTGCATCGGCCGAAGCTCGCAACAGCCCCATGATGAAACCATCCGCAGTGTCAGAACCACTTACGGTCGAGCCGCTAGCGTGGCCCTTGATCTCGTAGCTCACGACGCCATCAAGAGTGGAAACGAAATTCGCGATGACAAACGGTCGCTCGGCGGTTGATTCACGGAAGTGCAGATCCCCATCGTAAAGCTCTCTCAGGCCCGGCGGAAGCGCCGGGCCAAGGTCTTCCTGGTTGCGATCCTCGAGGGTCCGGACGAGGGCCATCTGGTTTCCCTAGGCTGCGGGTGATTAGACCACAGTGGCCCCTGCGATAAGGCCACCGTGGTAGGTGCGGGACTGTATTGAAATCGTCTTCCTGAATGACCCAGCCCGCTCACGCCGCACGCGTTGCTCCGGTCGAGGACTCGTAGCTGTCGATTTGCTCGGCGCCCGAAGTCTTCAACAGGTCGCGGGCTTTCGCGACTTCCTCGGCAGTTCCGTGTGCGACAAGAACGAACTTACCGGCCTTGATCGACGTCTCGTATTTTACGACGCTGTTTTTGGGAATGCCGAGGCTGAAGAGCCCCGCAC
>Ga0102924_1007276_pt1 | contig 10193 bp, 10 predicted proteins | sample PaiPotPPM11metaG_FD_80116 | JGI IMG/M metagenome (GOLD analysis project Ga0102924, IMG submission 80116) | Iron sulfur acid spring bacterial and archeal communities from Banff, Canada, to study Microbial Dark Matter (Phase II) - Paint Pots PPM... ...
AGAGCAAGCGTGCGCAGGAGCGCGGGCTGCCCGACTATCCGGTGTTCACGCGCAAGGGATGACCGATCTTTGCTACATGGCATGCGTGCAGCGGCTCCTTGCCGCGCGCAACCGGCTATTTCCGCAATTCGCCACCCATAACGCGCTCACCGTCGCGAGCGTCATTGAAGATGCCGGCAGTGTCGACGGCTACGAATTCCAGCGGCTCTATGGCATGGGCGAAGCGCTCTACGAGGCGCTGGGCGCCGAATTGCCGGAGGCCGTTTGCCGGATCTATGCGCCGGTCGGCGGCCATCGCGACCTGCTTGCGTATTTGGTGCGGCGGCTTCTGGAGAACGGCGCCAATTCGTCGTTCGTCTCGGTCGCGGCCGATCCGCGGGTGCCGATCGCTGAAATTCTGCGCCGGCCGCAGACGCGGATCGCGGATGCGGAAGACGCGCGCAACAAAAAGATTCCACTGCCGCGCGATCTCTACGAGCCCGAGCGGCAAAATTCGGCGGGCGTCGAATTCGGCGATCGCGCGAGCCTCGAGGCGCTGCTCGCCGAGGTGCGCGAGCACGCAGCGTCAGATGTCGTAGCCGCGCCGCTTCTGGATGGCGTCGCGCTGCCCGGCGTCGAGCGCAAGATCACGTCGCCGATCGACGGCAGTGCCGTCGGTACGGTCTATGACGGCGACGATGCGATTGCTCGCTCGGCGGTGGCCGCCGCAGCAGCCGGATTTCCCGCCTGGGCGGCGACGCCGGTCGAAGAACGCGCGGCGCTGCTTGACCGCGCCGCTGATCGGCTCGAGATCAATCGCGGCCGGCTGCTGGCGCTGCTGCAGAGCGAGGCCGGCAAGACGCTCGACGACGCGCTCGCCGAGCTGCGCGAGGCGGTCGACTATTGCCGCTATTACGCCGCGCAGGCATGCAGCACGCTGACGCCGCAGCCGATGCCGGGGCCGACCGGAGAAAGCAATGTGCTGCGCTATCGCGGGCGCGGCGTGTTTGCGGCCATCAGCCCGTGGAATTTTCCGCTCGCGATCTTTCTCGGCCAGGTCACCGCGGCGCTCGCCGCGGGCAATGCCGTAGTCGCCAAGCCCGCCGAGCAGACGCCATTGATCGCGGCGTTGGCGATCGCGCTTCTGCACGAGGCCGGCGTGCCCAAGACCGCGCTGCATCTGGTGCCCGGCGACGGGGCCGTCGGTGCGAGCCTTGTCGCGCATCCGCGGATCGCCGGCGTCGTCTTTACCGGCTCGACCGAAGTCGGCCGCGCCATCAACCGGGTGCTTGCCGCAAAGGACGGACCGATCGTACCGCTGATCGCGGAGACCGGCGGCATCAATGCCATGATCGTCGACGCCACCGCGCTACCCGAACAGGTCAGCGACGATGTCGTCACCTCGGCGTTCCGCTCCGCCGGCCAGCGCTGCTCGGCGCTGCGGCTGCTCTGCCTGCAGGACGATGTCGCCCAGCGCATGCTCGACATGGTGATCGGCGCGGCACGCGAACTGACCGTCGGCGACCCGCGGCAGATCGCCACGCATGTCGGCCCGGTGATCGATGCCGAGGCCAAGGCCAAGCTCGAGGACTGGATCGCGGCGAACGAGCGGGCCGGCCGGCTGCGCTTCCGCGCGGAGGCCACGCCGCCGGAAGGGGGCATCTATGTGACCCCCGCGGTGATCGAGCTCGACCGCGCGCTCGACCTCGACCGCGAGGTTTTCGGTCCTGTGCTCCATGTGGTACGCTGGCGCGCCGGGCATCTCGAGGCGCTGATCGATGAGATCGCGGCGAACCGCGCGGCGCTGACGCTCGGCGTCCATTCCCGCATCGACCTGACCGTTGAGCGCATTGCCGCCCGGCTCCCGCACGGCAATGTCTATGTGAACCGCAACATGATCGGCGCCGTGGTCGGCACCCAGCCGTTCGGCGGCACATTATTGTCCGGCACCGGGCCGAAGGCCGGGGGGCCCAATTACCTGCGGCGCTTCGCCACCGAGCAGGTGGTCACGATCAATACGTCGGCGGCCGGCGGCAATGTCGGCCTGCTCGCCCAGGACGAGTGACGAAGGGCCTAGCAGCAGGCCGACGGCTGTCATAAACACGTGAAACTACGGATGGAAAAAGTCGAGTGTGACAGTACGACTGCGGGCGGAACGCCAAATTCCGGCGCGGCATTAACACAATCGCGACACGATCGCGTTATTCTGATGGGCCATGAGTGATTCGATTGCACGGCTGTTTGAGGCGGTCCATGCTTGCCGCCACGACGATCCGTCGACCTCGCGGACGGCGCGGCTCCTGCGCTCGGGCCGCAGCAAGATGGCGAAGAAGCTCGCCGAGGAGGCCGTCGAGGTCGTGATCGACGCCATGAACGGCGACCGCGAGGCGGTCGTCAAAGAGAGCGCCGATCTCATCTATAATCTCGTGGTGCTGTGGGTCTCCACCGGCATCCGTCCGGAAGACGTCTGGAAGGAAATGGACCGCCGCGAGCGGCTCCTCGGCATCGCCGAGAAAGTGCCGAAGAAGATGCCGGAAGATATCGGCCGTCGCCAAATTGTCATGCTCGAAGGCCGCCGCAGCCGTAAGCGGCGCTGATCTCCTCCCAATTCCCGATCGCGCGCCATGCTTGAACACGTCATGTCGGTGCTCGTGCCCGCGATCGTCGGAGTGATCTCGGCCGGCGGTTATCTCGGCATCGTCGTCCTGATGGCGATCGAGTCGGCCTGCATTCCGCTGCCGTCGGAAATCATCATGCCGTTCGCCGGCTATCTGGTTTCGACCGGGCGCTTTACCCTGATCGGCGCCGCCACCGCGGGCGCGATCGGCTGCAATGTCGGGTCGACCATCGCCTACTACATCGCCGCGAGCGGCGGCCGCAAAGCCTTCGAGCGCTGGGGCCACTATGTGCTCATCAGCCATACCGAGCTCGACCATGCCGAGCGGTTCTTCGCGCGCTATGGGTCGATCACCGTATTCGTCGGACGGCTGTTGCCGGTTATTCGCACCTTCATCGCGTTTCCCGCCGGCCTGGCGCGGATGCCGATGCTGAAATTCCAGATCTACACCTTTCTCGGCTCCTGGCCGTGGTGTTTCGCCTTGGCCTATATCGGCCTAGTCCTGGGCCAGCGCTGGGACAGCGACCCGACCTTCCGCCGCCTGTTCCATCAGTTCGATATCGTCATTGTCGCGATCGTCCTGACGGGCGTCGCCTGGTTCATTTGGTCGCGCTGGCGCGCGCGGAGCCGCTAAAACAGCCAGAAAATCGGGGTTTGCGGGCGTGGCCGGGGTTTGCGGCTGTGCGGCGAGCATTTTGGCCTGATTCCGCCCTCATGCGATTGCCACAATTGTTGTTTGATGTTTGTCTGGACGCGGGTCGGGGACCCATAATCAACAGCAGGGAGCGGTTAAGCCAGGCGGCAAGACGCCGGACTTCCCCCTCATGCGATGTTTCCGGTGACCCGATCACCGGGGGTCATGGACGGAGTGGCCGTGACAATAGAGTGCAGGGAATTGTCAGAGTGCAGGGAATTGTCGCGTTTCAGATCGGCTGCCGGCGGCATGGCCGTCGCGATGCTGCTCTGCGGGCCGCTTGAGTTGGCGCAAGCGCAGACCATCGCGCCCGGCGGCGCCCCGTTCAATGTGCAGAATAATGTGCCCGGGAATGCCCCGGGCGCGGCAGCGCCCGCTGTGGTGTCGCCGCCGGGTGGTGACGCAGCGAAGTCCATTGTCACACCGGCGCCGGGTGCAGCCTCAGCCGTGACAGCGCCGCCACCGGCCGGCGCTGCGGCAGCGAGCCCGCAATCCGCGAGCCTGCCCGGGGCGCCCGAGGAGAAGCGCGGCTTCCTCAACGATCTTGGCAAGTGGTGGGACGACTCCGTCGCCAATTTCAACGCGAAGATCAAAGAACAGCAGGCCAAGCTCGACGAGTTCAACAAGCAGCAGAGCGAGGCCGCCAAAGGCGCGACCAAGGCGATGAAGGACGCGTTCACGCCGTCCCAGGTGATCGAACTCCAGGAGCGTTGCCCGGTCGCCGGTAACGGTGCGCCGGACTGCGCGACGGCTGCCACCAATGTCTGCAAGGCCAAGGGTTTCAGCGACGGACGTCCCGTGGACACCCGCATCGCGGAACGCTGCAAGGCGTCACTGTGGGTTTCCGGCCAGGCTCCCACCGCAGCCGATTGTGCGACCGAGACCGTGCTGCTGCGGGTCTCCTGCCAGCCCTGATCGCGCCGCGGGCCGCTCGCTTCACATCATCGCAAATGTGCTAAGCCTCTGACCCAATCGCGCTTGAGGGAGGAGTTTTCGCCATGATGTCCGATGCCGATCGCGGCAAGGCCGCCGACATTCTCATGACCGCCGAGAACGAGCGCAAACAGGCGGTGCAGCTGTCCAAGACCTGGCCCGACATTAGCATCGAAGACGCCTATGCGATTTCGAGCGAAGTGGCGCGGCGCAAGATCGCGGCCGGCGCCAAGCTGATCGGGCACAAAGTCGGGCTTACCTCGAAGGCGATGCAGCGCTCCTCGCAGATCGATGAGCCGGATTACGGCCATCTGCTCGACCATATGATTGTTGCCGACGGCGCCAGCGTTCCGCATGCGAATTACTGCCTGCCGCGGGTCGAGATCGAGCTCGCCTTCATCATGGGCAAGCCGCTGAAGGGTCCCGGCGTCGGCCTCACCGACGTGTTGCGCGCCACCGAATATGTCGTGCCGGCGATCGAGATCGTCGATGCGCGGCTGCAGGATCAACGCAAGATTTTCGACACCGTGTCCGACAATGGCGCTGCCGCCGGCATCGTCATGGGCGGCCGGCCGATCAAGCCGCTCGACGCCGACCTGCGCTGGATCGGCGGCATCATGTATCGCAATGCCGAGATTGAGGAGACGGGAGTGGCCGCAGGCGTGCTCGGCCATCCGGCGCTCGGCGTCGCCTGGCTCGCCAACAAGCTCGGCGCCCATGGCGTGACGCTCGAAGCCGGGCATATTGTGCTTGCCGGCTCGTTCACGCGCGTGGTGTTCGCGCGCAAGGGCGACACGCTGCACGCCGATTTCGGCCATCTTGGCGGAATTGCCGTGCAGTTCGTCTGACGCTTTCTTCCTCCCCCGTAAAACGGGGGGGACCGCACGAAGTGCGGTGGAGGGGGCGTCGGATTCGACAATACTTTTTCGACGACAACGAAGCGCCGAGTCAGACGCCCCTTCCACCACCTTGCTTCGCAAGGTGGTCCCCCTTCCCCGCTATCGCGGGGCAGGATGGAAGACACGCGTCTTGAATAGGACGCTTTGCAGCGCGATCATGGAAGCCTCGTTCGGTGGTGGTGAGTGAGCCGTGCCGTTCCGCGCTCTCAGGCTTTGGATTGTGGCCGCAGCGGTGCTCGCCGTCTCGGCGACGGCGTTGCGCGCGGCGCTGCCGGCGCGGCCCGACATATCCGGCCGCACCTCGACCGAGGGCGAGCTGCTGATCGCCTCGCCGGAACTGCCGCGGCCGTTCGATCACGCCGTGATCCTGATGGCGCAGCACAATCGCGACGGCGCCTTCGGCATCGTCATCAATCATCCCGCCGGCAGCCGCCCGATCGCCGAAGTGCTCTCGGCGATGAGCGCGGACGCAAGCGGCGTGGCGAATGACGTGATGATGTTCCTCGGCGGGCCGGTCAGTCCGGAGACAGCCTTCGTGCTGCACACCAACGACTATCGCAAAACCAGTACGATCGACATCGACAGCCATATCGCGCTGACCAATGCCGCCGAAGTCTTACGCGACATCGGGCTCGGCAAGGGGCCGCAAAAGAGTCTGCTCGCGTTCGGCTATGCCGGCTGGGCACCGTCGCAGCTCGACGACGAGATCAAGGCCGGCGCCTGGACCACGGTTCCTGAAAATCTGGCTCTGGTGTTCGACGACGATCGGTCTAAAGTGTGGGCCGACGCAGTCGCTCTGCAAAAAACCGCCAAATGACCGATTTCCACGGCGTCCTTCCTTATTTGGTGTCGCCCGTCGACAGCGAGGGGCGCGTCAAGACCAAAGTGCTTGCCGAACTGGTCGACGATCTGATCGAAGCCGGCGTGCACGGTGTCACGCCGCTCGGTTCGACTGGCGAATTCGCCTATCTGCGGACTGTGCAGCGTACCGACGTGGTGCGCGCGACCATCGAAGCTGCTGCCGGCCGGGTGCCGGTGGTGGCCGGCGTCGCGGCCACCGCGACAGGGGACGCGGTCAACCAGGCAAGGGGTTACCAAAAACTCGGCGCTTCCGGCATTCTTGCCATTCTCGAATCCTATTTCCCGCTCGCCGAGCCGCAGGTCGAAAGCTATTTCCGCGCCATTGCCGACGCCGTCGATATTCCGGTGATCCTCTATACTAATCCGCAATTCCAGCGCACCGATCTCACGCTCGACGTGATCGCGCGCTTAAGCGAGCATCCGCGCATCCGCTACATCAAGGACGCCTCGACCAATACCGGGCGGCTCCTGTCGATCGCCAATCGCTGCCCCGATCTGAAAGTGTTCTCGGCCTCGGCGCATATTCCGGCCTGCGTCATGCTGATTGGCGGCGTCGGCTGGATGGCGGGTCCTGCTTGCGTCATTCCGCGCCAGAGTGTGCGGCTCTATGAGCTGTGCCGCGACGGGCGCTGGCCGGAGGCGATGGAGCTGCAACGGCGGCTCTGGCAGATCAACGAGATCTTCGCGCGCTTCAATCTTGCCGCCTGCATCAAGGCGGCGTTGGAAATTAAGGGTTATGACGTCGGCGACCCGGTGCCGCCGCAGCCCAAGCTCGGCGCCAAGGAGCGCGATATCATCGCGGCGTCACTGTCCGACGTCGAGGAACTGGTGGCGGTGTTTTAGACCGCGCGCTCGGCGCTTTGCCGTATTCGTTAATTTCTTCCAACCAAATCTTAACGCTTCCTTGCTGTAGTTGCGCTTTCCCTCGCGTTGCGCGTTTGGCGCAGAGGTCGCTGTGGCATCGGTCGATCAGGATTTCGCGCCGCGGGCCGCCGTTGAGCGCACCAGGGCGGCGATTGCCAGCGCGCGCCGCGCCGTGCTCGCCGACCGCTTTCCTGTCCATTCGCTCTCGGTCGAATGGCGCTGGCTTGCCGATCTCGTTCCGCTGACGAATGCCTGGCGCGATCTCGCGGCGCGCGCGCTCGAACCCAATGTGTTCTATGAGCCCGCCTTCGCGCTCGCCGCCGGTTCGGTGTTCGGCCAAGATATCGGCGCGGCTCTGGTCTGGTCGGGCGAAGAGCCGCGCAAGCTTCTCGGTTTTTTCCCCGCGCGCGTGGTGCGCCGCCGTTACGCTCTGGCGCTGCCGGTGCTCGAGGCCTGGACCCATCCTTATGCGCCGCTCGGCACGCCGCTGGTCGAGCGCGAGGCCGCGGAGCCGGTGATCTCGGCCTGGCTCACGCACGTTGCCTGCGACGGTTCATTGCCCGGCCTGTTGCGGCTGCCGCTCATTGTCGAGGACGGCCATTTCGCCGCGGCGCTTGGGGCCGTGCTGCGCCGCCTGCAAATGCCGTTTGCCGATTTCGCCCGCCACCGCCGGCCGCAACTGGTGCCCGGCGACGATCGCGCCGCCTATCTCGAACAGACGGTCTCGGCGCATCGGCGCCGCGAATTGCGCCGCAGCGTCCGCCGGCTCGCCGACCAAGGCGCGCTGTTGTTCGCGGCGAGCCGCGCGGGCGAGGCGATCGACAAGGAGATCGAGGATTTCTTCGCGCTCGAAGCGAGCGGCTGGAAAGGCGCGGCCGGCACCGCCGCGGCGCGCCACGACGAATTGCGCGCCTTCATGAAAGCGGCCGCGCGCGCGCTCGGCGCCGAAGGCAAGGTTGCGATCAACCGTATCCTGCTCGACGGCCGCGCCATCGCCGCGACCATCACGCTGCGCTCCGGCGACGGCGCCTGGTACTGGAAGACGGCCTATGACGAGGCGCTGGCGCGCTTCGCGCCCGGCGTGCTGCTCTCGGCCGCACTGACCGAGGAACTGGCCGAGAACGCGGCGATCGCCCGCACCGATTCCTGCGCCGGGCCCGGCAATCGGATCCTCGACAATCTGTGGCGCGAGCGGCTCAATCTCTGCGACCGCTTGGTCGGGCTTAAACCGCGCGCATCGTTTGGTTTCGCCTGCCGCCTCGAAAGCCTGCGCGGCGCGGCGCTCGGCGCGGCCAAGCTTTTGCGCAAGCGGCTCGGGCATCGCTGAGGCGATCTGCGGATGGCTTTCTTGCCAAGCATGGCCGGTTTGCGTCTCGAAGCGGATGTGGCGCTATGTGCGGCTGATGTCGCTCTTTCAGCCAAAGCGGAAGTGCGGTGGGCGCTACCAAACTTTCCACCACTGCTTCTCCGAAAGGGGTGTCGGCGACGCACCTAAGCGCCTCAACCCATCCTTGCTCTCGGTGAGGTCGGGCTGCGCCTTAAGCGCTTGCCGAAAATCCGAAATTGCCGCCAACCGTTGACCAAGGGCCTCGTTCGCAAGCCCGCGTTGGTTGAGCGCGAATGCCCGCGTCCCATTGTCATTCGCAATGCGGTAAGCTCGATCAAATTCCTGCAAGGCTGCCGCATAATCCTTTTGGGCGAACATCGCCTTTCCAAGTCCCAGTACTGCGCCAACGTCATGCGCGTTATTTTTTAACACCGCATCGAAATCTTCGATTGCACGATCATATTGACCTGCCCTGAGGTAGACGTTGGCGCGATCGATTAGAAAGACAGGATTTGCAAAGGGCTTTAATTGTTCCGAACAAGAGCCGATGGCTTCGTCAAACCTCCCAAGCCCCGCAAGGGCTGCACACTTCAATTGGTAGGCCGCAACGTTGGCTTTTCTTCCCATCGCAATAAGACGGTCCGCGTCAGCAATGGACTGTTCGTACTGGCGCGTCGCAAGAAATGACGCGCCACGTCCATACAGAGCACGGACATCAGTTGGATCGATCTCTAGCGCGGCATCATAATCTTTTATCGCGAGATCATATTGGTTTGACCACTGATATGCTTCCCCGCGGTTGTTATAGACGGCCAAAATCTTGTCCGGAGGCTGTTGGTCTTGGAGTAACTTGGTGCAGGCCAGTATTCGCTCTGGATTGGGTCCCTTTTCGCAAGTAACTGATACGTTGGGTTGTGCGACCGCATTGCCCATAAGGACGATAAGTATCAATAAGACCGGTCTCATGCCTTTTTCCAAACGAGCTTCGGTAGGAAATTATATTGAGACGATCTGATCCGATCCGCCGAGTGCCCTCATTGAGTTTTGGGTATGCTTTGCATCTCCACATACTTTGTATCACAAAGCCTACGGGCGTCAACGGGCTCGCGTGCCCATCCCACCGTTACCGAGCCCGTTCTATGCTCGGTAGGCGCAAACCACTTTGACAGCTGCACATCCGTTCAACGTGATTGCCATGACCAGTCCGGATATTCGCGCTGCTCTCGAACGTCACTGGGCGGCATCCGATGCGAGCGACTTCGAAACTGAGCATGAGATTTATCGCGATGACGCAATCCTCGACTATCCGCAGTCGGGAGAACGAATTCGCGGCCGGCGACACATCCAGCTTTCACGCGCTGCTCAGCCGAACAAAAAGCGGTTTGACATTAAACGCATCTTGGGCGCGGGCGAACTTTGGATCACCGAATATGTGCTGACATATGACGGGCAGCCGTCCTACGTGGTCAGCATCATGGAATTTCGCGGCGGACAAGTGGCCCATGAAACCCAATACTTCGGTGATGCATTCGCGCCGGGCCCTTCGCGCGCCCAATGGGTAGAGCCGATGCGCTAAAGACGGCACAGTCGCGTCGTTGACTTTTGCCGCCGTTTCCCCGCGTATCTCCGAGGGGAAACGCAACAGGGCTTCGCAAGTTAAATGACCAAACCGATCGCTATCCGCATGGGCGGCTATGGACCGCCGACGACATCCTTTTCGCGCTCGCTGCAATTGATCGGCGACGAGCTCAAGGCGCAGTTCGGCGACCGTATCGACGTCAAGTATGTCTGGAACATCATGGATTTCGGCTATCGCGCCGAAGACATCCTGTGGCTGGTCGAGGACGGCGTGCTGTCGCTCGGCTATCAATCGTCGAGCTATCTCACTGACCGCGTGCCCGAGCTCGGCTTTGTCGATCTGCCGTTTCTGTTCGAGCAACACGATCAGGCGCGCGCCGCCATCGACGGCGCGCTCGGCCAATACCTCGCCGAGCGGATCGAGGCGCGGGTGAATTACCG
>Ga0102924_1007277_pt1 | contig 10190 bp, 8 predicted proteins | sample PaiPotPPM11metaG_FD_80116 | JGI IMG/M metagenome (GOLD analysis project Ga0102924, IMG submission 80116) | Iron sulfur acid spring bacterial and archeal communities from Banff, Canada, to study Microbial Dark Matter (Phase II) - Paint Pots PPM... ...
CGCCGCCTGGTTGTAGCGGCGGGCAAACAGCCGGGTCCAATGCAGCGGCACCGGCATCACCAGATCGGCGCCGTCGAGCACCTCGCCGCCGGCGCGGTTCATCCAGCGGCCGAGCGCACCGGCGAGATGGGTGTGGTCGCCATGCTTCAGCGCGAGCACCAGCCGGCGGCTGTTCTTGTCGTAGCGCAGCACGGCGCGCGCCCGGTCCCAGCTGGCGCGGTCGCGGGCGCAATCGGCGCACACGGCGTCCGGTCCCATCGGGGTCTCGAACGGCAGGCCGCAGACCGCGCACCACGGCGGCGCGAAGAAATTCGTCGCCGCCCAGCACCGGCTGCACAGCGTGTCGGGTTCGCCGACCGTGGCGCCGCAATTGAGGCAGCGCGGCGGCAGCACGCCATCGACGACGATCCTACCGAGCCGCCGCAGGCGGCCGGGGAGACTCGCCGCGAGGGTTGCCGCAGGCTGCATCGGCGCCCATTGTCGGAGTGCCGCCGAGCCCGTCAAGACCGCTGGCGCCGATAAAGGCCGATGAGCGACACCGACCGCGCCCAGATCGCGTTGTTCGACCGGGCCGCGTGGCGCGCCCACCGCGACCGCGCCGCCCGCGTCGGCGCCGTCGATTTCCTGCATGTCGAAACCGCCGACCGGCTGCTCGACCGGCTCGACTTTCTGGGGCCGATGTTTCCCGCCGTGCTCGACCTCGGCGCCCGCGACGGCGCGTTGGCGGCAAGGCTGGCGGCGCGCCCGGGCACCGAATGCGTCGTCGGCGCGGAGCCGTCGCTTACGTTTCTGTCCCGGGCGGCGGGGCGGCGCGTCGCCGCCGATCCCGAATACGTGCCGTTCCGCGACGCCAGCTTCGACCTGATCGCCAGCGTGCTTGCCCTGCACTGGACCGCCGATCTGCCCGGCGCCCTGGTGCAATTGCGCCGTGCACTGAAACCCGGCGGGCTGCTGCTGGCGGCGATGTTCGGCGGCCAGACGCTGGTCGAGTTGCGCACCGCGCTGTTCGAGGCCGAGCTCGCCGAGGAGGGCGGCGTCAGCCCGCGGGTGTCGCCGGCGATCGAGCTCAGCGATGCCGCCGGGCTGCTGCAACGCGCCGGCTTTGCGATGCCGGTTGGCGACGCCGAGACGATCACCGTCGCCTACCCCGACCTGCTGGCGCTGATGCGCGACCTGCGCGGCATGGGCGAGACCAACGCGCTCGCCCAGCGCCGCCGCGGCGGCCTGCGCCGCGCCACCCTGGCGCGGGCAGCGTCGATCTACGCCGAGCGCTTTGCCGAACCACAGGGCGGCGTCCGCGCGACGTTCGACGTGCTGTTTTTAACCGGCCGGGCCTCGCCGGCCTGATACGGCCAACCAGATCCAGTCAGCCAGATACAGTTAGGTAGCGAGTTCTCGGGCGCACCGACTTGGGCGACGATCGCCGGGATACGCTCGGCGGCCACGGGTCGGCTCAGATAATAGCCCTGGGCAAAGTCGCAGCCCATGGCGTCAAGTACGCGCAGAGCCGCTGCATCCTCGACGCCCTCGGCGGCGCTTTTGAGGCTGAGCTTGTGTGCTAGGTCGATGATGATCTCAACGATGACCCGGCTGCCGGTATTCGTTGTCATCTGACTGACGAATGACGCATCGATCTTGATTTCGGAAAACGGCAGCCGCTGCAATTGGACAAGCGATGAGTAGCCGGTGCCGAAATCATCGATCGACAGCATGAAACCCTTGAGGCGCAGCCGCGTCAGCACGTCCATCATTTGAACCGGCTCGCGCATCGCGCCGGTCTCGGTCAACTCCGAATCATGGCGGATGGATTAAGCCCGCCCTGTCGGCAGAGCGCCTCCAAACGATCGGGTAGAGTAAGGTCGCCGACATCCGCTGCTGAGATATTCACCGCGACATCGAAATCGAGATTATTTGCCCGCCACACCGTCGACTGTTTCGCTGCGGTAAGCACCACCCAATCTGTGAGCTGACCGATGATGTCGCTCTCTTCGGCGATCGGGATGAAGTCATTGGGCATAACGATGCCGCGATCCGGATGGCGCCAGCGGAGGAGCGCCTCTACCCCGGTGATCCGGTGTTCCCGAAGGTTCAGCTTCGGCTGATATTCGAGCAATAGCTGGCCCGACCCGAGCGCATCGGCGATCTCTGTCACCAAAAGTGGTGTAGAAACCGGCTTGAGCCCACCGAACAAATCCCGCAACGCCTGGGCCCGCAACGGCTTCGGCAATACTCCGGCCATGTTCAAACCCCGGTCGCGGCCGAGCTGCATGGCGGTTTCCAGGGTCTTTTGATCGGAGCCGCTCATCAGCACGACATGCGCCGTGCATTGGTCTGCGGCGAGAACGCGCAGCAGCTCTATGCCGTCGGTGCCGGGCATCCGGAGGTCCATCAGAATCGCGTGCGGGTGCCACTGCCGGGTTGCCTTCAGGAAGGCATCGGCATTGTCCGTGACCGTCACCTCGAACCCGACGCTTTCACCGATCTTCTTGGCCGCGGTCGCAAAACCGGGCTCGTCGTCGATGATCAGCAAACGGTTACCGACTGCCGAGGCGGCCATGCGAAGTGCTCCAGAATCAGTCGATTCTGCCAAACGTTAACTACATCTTAGGTATTAAATTCACCAACGCGGGGGGCACCCAACCGTAATCTTCACCTGCGCCGAACCTAACCTAGAATAGATGGGAACCTAACTACGGCTGGCCAAGAAAAAATGCGTAGCTGATTTGCTTATTTCGACCTTGAGGAAGCCTGGTCGGAAGATCGTTAATCGATGGTATACGAATTTCCCGTAAAAATTGTAAATTGCTGCGCCATAGGTGGATCGAGACATGCCGCTCGACGCCAAAGCTCGCGAGACGCCAGACCAGCCCGTAAACGCCCCAGTGAGCGGCGATGATGCGCAGTCAGCGGGCGAGGATGCCATCCATGTCATCAACCAGCGCATCTTCGAAACCTCGCTGGACCTGATCCTCGTTACGGATCGGCATGGCAGATTGTTGCGGGTGAGCCCGAGTTCGCTGACGGTCCTAGGCTACCGTCCCGAGGAAATGATCGGGCGCATCGCCAAGGATTTCCTCTATCCTGACGATCTCGAAACGACGCGCGAGCACATGCGCGCGGCGCGCCGTACCGGGCTCGCCCGCGGCTTCGAGTGCCGTTACGTCTGCAAGGATGGGCGAGTGGTCCTGCTGTGGTGGACCGGCGTGTGGTCGGCGCCAGAGCAGCAGCACTTTTTTATCGGCCGCGATGTCACCGACGTCCGCAACGCGGGACAAGCCGTGTTGCGCGCAAATCGCGAACTCAATGCGCTCATTGCGGCATCGCCGCTCGCCATCTTCATGCTCGATCGCGAAGGGATTGTGCGGCTGTGGAATGCTTCGGCCGAGCGCATCTTCGGCTTCACGGCGGCAGAGGCGATCGGCAATCTGCCGCCCTACCTGACCGAAGATCATGTCGTCGATTTCCGCGCTCGGCTCCGGCAGACGCTGGCCGACCCCGCGCCGATCGGCGATCTCCAAACCCAGCGCCGGCGCAAGGACGGAAAGCTGATCGATGTGTCGGTCAGCTGGGGGCGGGTGCATGACGAAGACGGGCAAATCCTCGGGGTCATGTACATGGTCGCTGATGTCACGGAGCATAGACGGCTGGAGGACCGATTGCGGCAAGCGCAGAAGATGGAAGCGATCGGTAATCTCACCGGCGGGCTCGCGCATGACTTCAACAATCTGCTCGGCATCATCATTCTGAACCTCGATACATTGCGCGAACTGCCGCCTGACGATCCCGATGCCGGCCAGCTGACGCAGGATTCCCTGGATGCCGCGGTGCGTGGCGCCGAGTTGACGCGCCATCTTCTCGCGTTTGCGCGCCGGCAACCGCTTCAACCGGAACGCACCGATGTCAATCGCCTGGTCGAGAGCACCGCCAAGCTTCTGCGTCGTACGATCGGCGAGCAGGTAGAGGTGACGGTGCAGTGCAGTGCAGACGTATGGCCGGCTGTCGTCGATCCGGCGCAGCTCGAATCGAGCCTGATCAACCTTGCAAACAATGCCCGGGATGCGATGCCGAAGGGCGGCCGGCTGATCATCGCCACCGGAAATCGCGTTCTCGATGCGGATTACGCGGCGCGGCAGAGCGAGGTCCGGCCCGGCGACTACACCATGGTCGAGGTCAGCGATACCGGCGCCGGCATGAGTGCCGAAACTCTGGGCCATGTGTTCGAGCCATTCTTCACGACCAAGGAGGCGGGCAAGGGGACGGGGCTTGGCTTGAGCATGGTCTTCGGCTTCATCAAGCAATCGGGCGGCCACATCAACATCTACAGCGAAGTCGGTATCGGCACGTCGGTGCGACTGTATCTTCCTCGCGCCGATGCCGGTAAAGCGGCGGCGAAGGAGAGACACGCGACGGCGGTTGCGCGCGGCGGCGGCGAGACCGTTCTGGCCGTCGAGGACAACCCGGGGCTGCGGCGGGTCGTGGTGCGACAGCTGACAGAACTCGGCTACCGCGTGCTTGTTGCGGGAGACTCCGAGCAGGCTTTCGGAATGCTGGAAAGCCAGCCGATCGACCTGCTGTTCACCGATATCGTCTTGCCGGGAGGCACAACCGGATACGAGCTGGCGGCCGCCGCCCTGTCGCGTTGGCCGCATCTCAAGATCGTGCTGACCTCGGGTTTTTCGGAGACCACGATCGGGACCGGCGCTCCAGGAAACTCGCGGCTACTGATCAAGCCGTACCGGCGCGACGATCTCGCCCGTGCCATCCGGGATGCGCTGCGAGACGCTTCTCACCACCCCAGCGCGTAGGCCGCTCGCCTTGGGTCGGCGCCGGCTTCCATGACGCCGCGCTTGGTGTCGGAGCGGATCGCACAGACGGCGCCGGCGAGCCAGATCCAGTCGGGCCAGCGCTCGACCTTGTGGCCGCGCCGGGCCAGTTCCGACGTGACCTCCTCCGGATAGCGGCCTTCGAGGTTGAGGCGGCCGGGGTAGTAGTCGTACGGCGCGAAGGATGAGGGGTAGCTGTAGCTGGCAAAGCGCGGGCTTTCGATCGCGCTCTGCACATCCTGGCCGTGTACGAAAATGTTCAGCACAACCTGCAGCATCGCCTGGGTCTGCACGTCGCCGCCGGGGGTGCCGAATGGCAGGAACTCGGTGCCGCCCTTGATCGCCAGCGCCGGGTTCGGGGTCAGGCGCGGCCGCTTGCCGGGGGCGACGCCAGCCGGGTGGCGCGGGTCCGGGCGCGATTGCGAGCCGCGGTTCGACGGGATGAAGCCGGTGCCGGGCACGATCGGCGAGCCGTAGGAGCCGTCGCTCGGGGTCGCCGAGAACAAATTGCCCCAGCGGTCGGCGACGCAGACATAGGAGGTGTCGGGCTCCGGGAACGGGTTGGGCTTGCTCTCGCGCAACGCGCCGAATCCGACCGAAGCACCGAGGTCTCCCGCTGGCGGCATCTCCGGCCAGGCCTTGTTGGGGTCGATCATCTTGCGCCGCTCGGCCGCGTATTCCGATGAGACCAGCGTCGGCAGCGGCACCTGGCCCGTTGCCGGGTCGGTGTAATAGGCTTCGCGGTCGGCGAAGGCGAGCTTCAGCGCCTCGGCCAGATGGTGCACGTAATCGGCGCTGTTGTGGCCGAGCGCCTTGAGGTCGGTGCCTTCGAGCAGCGCCAGCGTCTGCAACAGCACCGGCCCCTGGCACCAGGCGCCGCAGGTGAAGACTTCGAGGTCGCCGAAGCGCCGGCTCTCGGCCGGGCCGACCGGCGAATGGTAGTTCGCCAGGTCTTCGGCGGACAGGAGGCCGCCCTCGGATTTCATGAAGGCGACGATCTTCTTGGCGATGTCGCCGCGGTAGAAGGCGTCGCGGGCCGCTTCGAGCCCGGCCTCGCGGCCGCGTCCCGCCGCCGCCTTCTCCTCGTCGGCCATGTATTGCCGCGAGGCGGCGAGGTCGGTCTGGCGGAACACCTCGCCGGGTTTCGGCACCCGGCCGTTCGGCAGGTATACCGCCGCGCTCGACGGCCACATCGCATGCCGCTCGGCCTGCTTTTCGAGGCTCGCCGCCATCAGCGGGTACATCGGAAAGCCGTCGCGGGCGATGCGGATCGCGGCCGCGGCGACGTCGCCGAAGCCCATCGTGCCATAGCGCCGCAAGGCCGTGATCCAGGCGTCGGGCGCCGCCGGCACGACGGTGCGCAACACGCCGACCGGGATCTTGCCGCCATGCTCGCGCATGAAGAAATCCGGGTCGAGCGCCTTCGGCCAGGTGCCGAGCCCGGCGATCGTCACGACCTCGCGCTTCTCGGCGAGATAAATGAGGATCGGTGCGACCCCGGCGCAATTGACGAGGTCGCTCTGGGTGACCCCGAGCGCGATCCCGGCGGCGACCCCGGCATCGACCGCGTTGCCGCCGGCCTGCAAAATGTCGAACCCGGCGGTGGCAGCCAGATAATGGCCCGCCGCGATGGCGTGGCGGGTGACGGCGATCGTCGGACGATGGGCGGTAAAGGTCATCGGCGTTCCTCCGCGGGTCCTTTGCAGAAGCTTAGCGCCGGACCGCGCCCGCTTCTAAGCACTATCGTCGAAGGTGCCGGCGAAAAGCCGAGACAGGGGCCGCGGGTCCAGCCCCGGGTTGAGCAGGCGGTTGCCGTCGCCGTGCGCGCCGGGTTCGCCGGTCGTTCATTCGGCCGCCTTGGCGCGTTTCGGGCCGGGGTAGGTGTGCTCTGCCGCCGGGAACCGGCCGTGCCGCACGTCTTCGGCGTATTCGCGCGCCGCGGCGCGGATGTCGTCGCCGAGCAGGCGATAGCGCTTGACGAATTTCGGGGTGAACTCGGCGAACAGGCCCAGCATGTCGTCGATCACAAGGATCTGCCCGTCGCAGGCCGGCGAGCCGCCGATGCCGATGGTCGGGATCGCGACCGCCTCGGTCAGTTCGCGGGCCAGGCTCTCGGCCACGCCCTCGATGACCAGCGAAAAGGCGCCGGCCTCGGCGATGGCGACGCCGTCGCGCAGGATCTTGTCGCGCTCGCCGGCCTCGTGGCCGCGCGAGCGGTAGCCGCCGAGCGCGTTGACCGCCTGCGGCGTCAGCCCGACATGGCCCATCACCGGGATGCCGCGCCGGGTCAGGAATGCGACCGTCTCGGCCATCTCCTGGCCGCCCTCGAGCTTGACCGCGCCGCTACCGGTCTCGGCCATCACCCGGGCGGCGGAGCGGAACCCCTGCTGCGGCGATTCCTGGTAGCTGCCGAACGGCAGATCGACGGTGATCAGAGCATGCGACGTCGCTCGCACCACCGCGGCGCCGTGCGCGATCATCATGTCGAGGGTGACCGGGAGGGTGCTGTCGAAGCCGTAGACGGTCATCGCCAGGCTGTCGCCCACCAGCAGCAGATCGACCTCGGCGTCGAGGTGCCGCGCCGTCGCGGCGGTGTACGCGGTCAGGCAGACCAGCTTGTCGCCGCCTTGCGGGCCTGAATCCGTGTCGCGGACAGCCGTCCCGTGCGGCTCTGTGCGCTCATCGCATCCTCTAAACCTGAAACCGTAAACCGCCGCCCCTTCCTTGTCATCGCGAGCGAAGCGAAGCAATCTCGCTCAGCCGCTCCCGGCTCATCGAGATTGCCTCGTCCGCGGGTCGAGCCCGCGGGTCCTCGCCATGACAGGAACTTGAATAGATGGCCGATTATGATCTGGTAGTCCGCAACGGCACCGTCGTCACCGCCGCCGATACGCAGCGCTGCGATGTCGGTGTGAAGGGCGGCGTGGTCGTTACCCTCGGCCAGGGCCTCGCCGCCGGCGCGCGCGAGATCGACGCCGGCGGCAAGCTGGTGCTGCCCGGGGCGATCGACAGCCACTGCCATATCGAGCAGCGCTCGGGCGCCGGGGTGATCTGCGCCGACGATTTCTACAGCGGCACGGTTTCCGCCGCCTTTGGCGGAACCACCACCGTCATCCCGTTCGCCGCCCAGCATCGCGGCCAGTCGCTGCGCCAGGTGGTCGAGGACTACCGCGCGGCGGCGCTGCCCAAGGCGGTCATCGACTATGCCTTTCACCTGATCATCACCGACCCGACCGAACAGGTGCTGGGCCAGGAATTGCCGGCGCTGATCCGCGACGGCTACACCTCGTTCAAGGTCTACATGACCTATGACGCGATGCGGCTCGACGACGGCCAGATGCTCGACATCCTGGCGTTGGCGCGGCGCGAGGGCGCGATGGTCATGGTCCATGCCGAGAACCACGACATGATCAAGTGGCTGACCAGCCGGCTGCTGGAACGCGGCCTCGGCCAGCCGCGCTATCACGCCGTCAGTCATGCCCGCATCGCCGAAGGGGAGGCGACCAACCGCGCGGTGGCGCTGGCCGAACTGCTCGACGTGCCGATCCTGATCGTGCACGTCTCGGCCGCCGAGGCGATCGAGGTCATCCGCGATGCGCAGACCAAGGGGCTCAAGATCTACGGCGAGACCTGCCCGCAATATCTGTTCCTGACCGCCGACGACATCGCCATGGATCTGGAGGGCACCAAATTCTGCTGCTCGCCGCCGCCGCGCGACAAGGCGGCGCAGGAGGCGGTATGGCGCGGCCTCGCCAATGGCAGCTTTCAGGTGTTCTCGTCCGACCACGCGCCCTACCGCTATGACGAAACCGGCAAATTGCTGAAGGGCGACAAGACGACGTTCAAGGACACCGCCAACGGCGTTCCCGGCATCGAATTGCGCGCGCCGCTGTTGTTCTCCGAAGGCGTCGGCAAGGGCCGCATCGACATCAACCGCTTTGTCGCGCTGACCGCGACCAACCACGCCCGCCTCTACGGCATCTATCCGAAGAAGGGCACGATCGCGGTCGGCACCGACGCCGACATCGCGATCTGGGACCCGGAACGCGAGGTGACCGTCACCGCCGCCAACATCCACGACAATGTCGGCTACACCCCGTATGAGGGGATGAAGCTCAAGGGCTGGCCGGTGACGGTATTGTCGCGCGGCCGGGTGATCGTCGAGGACGGCAAGCTCAACGCCGGGCGCGGCAGCGGCAATTTCCTGGAATGCGCCTTGTCGGACGCCGCCAAGCCGCTCGGCCGCACCACCCCCGAACTCGCCTTCGCCGCCGAACGCGGCGGCCGGCCGCTGGTGTAGCCTGAGCGCGCGACGAACCGCTCCGTTACCGCGCCTCTCCCGCGGCGCGGGAAAGGGCTTATGATCGCGGCCAAAGGTCACCAACCCGGAGAACGCCCGTGTCCCGCAAGCTTCGTGCCGCCGTCGCCCAGCTCGGTCCCATTCATCTCGCCGACAGCCGCGAGGCCGTCGTCAAGCGGCTCTGCGCGCTGTTGCGCGAGGCGCATGGCGGCGGCGCCAAATTCGTCGTCTTTCCGGAATTGGCGCTGACCACGTTCTTTCCGCGCTGGTGGATGACCGACCAGGCCGAGATCGACCAGTATTTCGAGCGCGACATGCCCAACGAGGCGACCAGGCCGCTGTTCGACCTCGCCAGGGAATACGGCATCGGCTTCAATCTCGGCTATGCCGAACTGACCCAGGAAAAGGGCCAGCCGCGGCATTACAACACGTCGATCCTGGTCGACCCCGACGGCCGCATCGTCGGCCGCTACCGCAAGATCCACCTGCCAGGGCATTCCGAGCACCTGCCGCAGGCGCCGTTCCAGCACCTCGAAAAGCGCTATTTCGATGTCGGCAATGAGGGCTTCAACGTCTGGCGCATGCAGGGCGCGGTGATGGGCATGTGCATCTGCAACGACCGGCGCTGGCCCGAGACCTACCGGGTCATGGGGCTGCAAGGCGTCGAGATCGTTTCGCTCGGCTACAACACGCCGATCGAGAACATCCACCACCGCGAGCCGGAGCATCTGCGGCTGTTCCATCACCTGTTGTCGCTTCAGGCCGGCGCCTACCAGAACGCGGCCTGGGTGCTGGCGGCGGCGAAATGCGGCGCCGAGGACGGGTTTGCGATGATCGGCGGCTCGGCGATCGTCGCGCCGACCGGCGAGATCGCGGCGCAGGCGCTGAGCGAGGAGGACGAGCTGATCACGACGACGCTCGACCTCGAACTCGGCGACTATCTGCGGCGCACCGTCTTCAATTTCGAAAAGCACCGCCGCACCGAGCATTACGGGCTGATTACCGAGCGCACCGGCGCGAAAACCGAGGTGTGAAAAAACTGCTCCTCCCCCGCATGCGGGGGAGGA
>Ga0102924_1007280_pt1 | contig 10189 bp, 10 predicted proteins | sample PaiPotPPM11metaG_FD_80116 | JGI IMG/M metagenome (GOLD analysis project Ga0102924, IMG submission 80116) | Iron sulfur acid spring bacterial and archeal communities from Banff, Canada, to study Microbial Dark Matter (Phase II) - Paint Pots PPM... ...
CCGGCACTGCAGCGAGTCACACACGCAATGATTGACCATCCGGATTATGTTGCGGGGACGAATCGACTTGACACAGATCTGATGATTGCAGCACGCCCAGACGTACTTGCCAAGGGGGGTGCGGAAGGGTATCACGCGACCGCGGCACTGAAAAAGGGGTTAGGGATGACGGTCAAGGTGGCGGACGGCAACTATCGCGCGGTCGCACCATTCGTTGTGGAACGCCTGCGCGTCCTCAACGTGCTCAATGCGCGCCAACTGTCGGCGCTCGAGCAGTACAAGACGCCGAAGGTACGCAATCATGCCGGGGCAGTCGTCGGCGAGATACGCACTGTCACGGGCAGCTAATTGTTGCTGTAGACGAGTTCTCCGCCGATGAACACGTTCGTAATCTGATGGCGCATGTTCCACACGACAAAATCTGCCCGCAATCCCTGGGTGAGCGTGCCGATCTCATCTTCTAATCCCACGGCTCGCGCTGGCGCCCACGTGGCGCACGTGATCGCTTCAGCAAGCGAGATGCCGGTGACCGACATGAGGTTGCGAAGCGCCTGATCGAGCGCGAGGCGACTGCCGGCGATCACGCCATCCTTGGTTCTCGCAACGCCGCCCTCTTCGACCAGCCCGTTGACGAGCGGCATGGCGTCGGTCGTCAATACCAAATTGACACCTTTGAGCCGGTAAAGGAGTGCAAGGTGTTCGACTGCGACGTGGACGCCGTCCGCGATCACCTCGCAAAACGCTGTCGGGTCGAGCAGATAGGCAGTCAAGATGGACGACGCACGGTGGTGGAGAGACGGCATGGCGTTGAAGGTGTGCGTCAGGATCTGATAACCCGCCTCGATCGCTGAGTTGCCGATTGCATAGGTCGCGGCTGTGTGGCCGGCAGCGAGCGTTACGCCGTGACGATGCAGCTCGGCAGCGGCCCGCGGAGCATCTTCGATTTCGGGCGCCATGGTAATCCGCAGCCTTCCCGCCGTCCAAGTTTCCAGCAACGCTTCGATACGCGCCGGCGTGGGTGTGAGCAAGAATTCCTTTGGATGAGCGCGGCGGAATTCAGGGTTGAGGAATGGGCCCTCAAGGTGTACGCCGATCGTGCGCGCCCCAGTCGCCGGTTTATTAACGCATTTGGAGAGCGTGCCGGCAGCGTGCAGCATCTGCGCCCACTCGCCGGTCATAATCGATGGCAGAAACGATGTCACCCCTTGCGTGGGTGCATCGGACTGCATGGCGGCCAGTGCCTCCAACGGCTCACGATTAAACCACAATTTGCCGGTACCGTTGACGTGCAAATCGATGAGACCGGGCGTGATGATGCTGCCGGGAGGCAGCGTGTGGTCGACGCGAGAGGCTCGATCTTCGATGCCGGCTATGAGGCCGTCTTCAACGCTCAAACAGCCGGATTGGGCGGTTCCGTCACCCACCGCCAGGACGGCAGGACCAAAAGTGCGATGGCCCACTCTACTGTTAGCTCCGGATCAGCGCAAGGAGCTCGTCGCGTTTTTTTCCAGCAACGTTGCGTCGTCAGCTTCGACGTTCAGGCGCAGCAACGGTTCTGTGTTTGAAGGGCGGATGTTGCACCACCAGTTCTCGTACTGAATCGTGACGCCGTCAAGATAGTCAATCTCGCGTGCATCGGCATAGCGCTGCGCCAGCTCCTTGAGCTTGGCTGGCGCATCGGCAACCCGGCTGTTGATTTCGCCCGAGCGAAATCGCCGGACAAGGGGCCGCAACAGTTCGCTGACGCGCTTGCCTTCTTGCGAGATGAGCTCGAGCACGACGAGAAGCGCAATGAGCCCAGAGTCGGCGTAGTAGTGATCGCGGAAATAGAAGTGTCCAGAATGCTCGCCGCCAAAAATTGCGTTGCGTTCGCGCATGACCTTCTTGATAATCGAGTGGCCGACGCGCGTTCGCACCGTTGCCGCCTGCTGAAGCGATCAGCTCCGGAACGCCGCGCGAGCAGATGAGATTATAGAGAATCGTCGATCCGGGATGCTTTCGCAACAACATCTTTGCGACCAGCGCCGTCACCATGTCGCCGCCGACGAGCTCGCCCCGTTCATCGGTGATAAAGACGCGATCGGCGTCGCCATCGAACGCAGCGCCAAGATCCGCCTTGTGTTTGCGGACTGCGCTCTGGAGGTCAGCCATGTTTTCGGGTTCGATGGGACTGGCAGGATGATTTGGGAACGTGCCGTCGAGCTCGAAATACAGCGGAATCACTTCGAGCGGCAGGCGTTGAAAAACCGCCGGCACAATGAGACCGCCCATCCCGTTGCCCGTGTCCACAACGATGCGCAACGGCTTCATGTTGCGCACCTCGATAAACGACAGACAGTGGTCGGCAAAATCGGACACCACGTCGCGCTGCGTCACGCGCCCGGCCGTCTTCACGGAAGAAAACACGCCACGCGCCACAAGGTCGCGGATCGCGAACACGCCCGTGTCTGCAGATAGCGCGATTGCTTCCTCGCGGCAGAGTATGAAGCCGTTGTATTCTTTGGGGTTATGTGATGCCGTGATCATCGCGCCAGCGGTATAGCCGAACTTGCCAACGGCGAAGTACAGCTCGTCTGTCGAGGTGAGGCCGAGGTCGATCACGTCCGCGCCTTGCAAGGTGACGCCTTGCGCGAATGCATCAAACAGTGGCTGCGAGGACACGCGCATGTCGCGGCCGACCGCGACAGACTTCACCCCCAGAAACTCGACGAATGCTCGCCCGATACGCTGCGCCGTCGGCTCGTCGAGATCATCCGGATAAATGCCACGGATATCGTACGTCTTGAAAATATCGAGATTGATGCTTGCGCGCATGAGCCGTTAATGCGGGGAATGCATCGACGCGTAACGCTGCAGCCATATGATGGTTGCAATGACCGCCCCGAGCATAACGAGAAGGCGCCACAGTTGCGGAGGCTGCGGCGCTTGTTGCCACTTTCCAAAGGCCATTGGGCGGGGGTTCGTTTCTTGTAGCGGGCGACCTTGCGGTCGAGCGGAGCTCGACCGCTACAAGGGCCTAGCCGGCGATATTACCAGGCCGACGATCACAGGTCGTGGTAGAGGTAAAACTCGTAGGGGACTGGGCGCAATTTGACTTCGTGCAGCTCCTTTGTGCGCTTGTAGCCTATCCACGTGTCGATGAGGTCCGCAGAAAATACCCCGCCTTGCAGCAAGTAAGCGTTATCCGCTTCCAAAGCGCTGAGCGATTCGTCGAGACTTCCTGGAACGGACTTGATTCGTTTTGCTTCCCGTTCGGGCAACTCGTAGATGTTTTTGTCCAGCGGCCCGAAGCCGGCTTTTGTCGGGTCGATCTTGCGCTTGATGCCGTCGAGACCTGCCATAAGCATCGCGGAAAACGCGAGGTAAGGATTTGCCGCGCAGTCGGGCGGCCGGAACTCGATCCGCTTGGACTTGGAATACTTTGGACCCTTGAAGAAGATCGGTATACGCACCGCGGCCGAGCGATTGCCCATCGAAAATGCGACGTTGACCGGCGCTTCAAAATGAGGAACGAGCCTTCGATACGAGTGCGTTGTCGGAGCGCAAAACGCCATGAGCGAATCGATATGAGTCAACAGTCCTCCGATGTAGTACAGTGCGAGTTGGGAGAGCTCGGCATAGCCTGTGGGTGAGTAGAAAAGGTTTTTTCCCGCTTTCCACAGGCTCTGATGCACGTGCATGCCCGAGCCGTTATCGCCAAAGAGCGGCTTCGGCATAAATGTTACTACTTTGCCGTGTCGCCGCGCCACGTTGCGCGTGACATATTTGTAGATCATCACGCTGTCCGCTTGATCGAGCAGCGTATTGTAGCGGATATCGATCTCGGTTTGCCCGGCGGTGCCCACCTCGTGGTGGTGCATTTCGACGTCGACCCCCCACGACTGCAGGCCGAGCACCATTTCGGACCGGATATCCATGTGCTTGTCCGAGGGTGCGACTGGAAAGTATCCCTCTTTCGGACGCAGCGCGTATGCGAGATTTGCATTCTCGCTGTCGCCCGAGTTCCAATGTGCTTCCTCGGAATCGATCGCATAGCTCATACCGAACTGGGAAATGTCGAAGCTGATGTGATCGAAGATGTAAAACTCAAGCTCGGGGCCGAAGTACGCGGTGTCCGCAAGGCCCGTGCCCTTGAGATATGCTTGTGCGCGCTGCGCAACGATGCGAGGGTCGCGCCGATACGGTGCTTGCTCTCTGGGATCGAAACAGTCGCATATGAACGACACGGTAGGAATGTTGCAGAATCCATCGACGCGCGCCGACGCTGGACTCGGCCGCAGCACCATGTCGCTCTCCTGAATTTCTTGAAACCCGCGGATGCTGGAACCGTCAAAGCCGATACCGCTCGAAAAGGTGTCCTCGTTGACCTGGTCCGCGGGGAGGGATGTGTGCTGCCACATCCCAGGCAGGTCTATGAACTTGAAATCGACGATCTTGGCGCGGTTCTTCTTAATGAAGTCCAGCGCGGATTTGGCCGCCGAGGCTGTTGCCACGTGATCGCTCCTCTCCCATGACGAACTGAAGTACGCCGTATGGCGCGATGACATGATTTCAAGCTCATTGAGACTTGCCTTTTAGCCTGCAGGCAAAGAGCGGGGCGTTCTGGTTGGCCATGTGGCGTTGTGCATAACTAATGCTGGCAGCCGCGGCAAAAGAACGTGCTTTCGCCGCCCGCGTGAACCGACGAAATGCGGTGACCGCAGCGTGGACACACCGACTTGCCGCGCGCATGCACTTTCATAAACGTACGATCCTGCTTGTGCAGCGGGTGCTTGCCTTTCTCATAGTGACCTTTGATCGTGCGTATAGCGTTCGTCAGAACGGAACGCGTCGCTTCATATAACGTATGCCGTTCCTCATCGGAAAGTGTTGACGCGCGCCTCAACGGCCGCAGGCCGGCCTCGAAGAGGATCTCATCTGCATATGCGTTGCCAATTCCGGCGTCAAATGCTTGATTGCGCAGAACATTTTTGAGTTCGCCGCGGTGGCGACGAAGCCGCGCGGCAAAGGTATCATAGTCAAGTTTGGGATCGAGCGCATCAGGTCCAAGATCGGCGAAGGCGGGGATCTCCGCTGCAGGATCCGACGTCAGGTAGACGCGTGCCATCATTGTATTGTCGAGAAAGCGAATGTCTTCGGCGCCCGAGAGCTGCAGCGTAAAACAGGTTGCCGGCAACGCGGGTGCTCCACGGCTGGAATATGCGAAGCGGCCGCTGAGCATCGGGTTGATGATGAGGCGCGGGCCGCGGTCGTCAAAATTAAAAATCAAGAACTTACCGCGCCGCTCGATCTTCGTTATTTTTCGCCCTTGGAGGTCTCGCCCGAAGTCGGCTGGCGGATAGCGGATGACAAAAGCGCGCGATGGGTTGGGCACGACAGCGAGGATCGTCTTGCCAGCTGCGAACTTGGTCAGCGCTTCGCGGAGTAGTTCGAGTTCAGGGAGTTCGGGCAAGCCGTACGCTGCGCTCGGCTAGCTACGTCGGCGACATGAGCACTTGTTTTGGAACGGTCTGATTTTCGATGACTGTAACCGTGTCTTGGCCGCTAAGACCAGGGGCATCTGCTGTGATCGGGTGAGTGCCGATTGGAATGGTGTCGATGGTTACGGTGCCGCTCGAGTCGGTTGTGGTCGTTGCGGTTCGGCCGTCGACCGTCACGATGGCCCCGCTGACAGGCTGGCCGGTGCTGGCTTGGATACACGTCGCCTTGACGGTGCCATATTGCTGAACGCCGATGGCGTTGGGATTGGGGCATCCCCAAAGGCTCAAAACCGCAGCAATAGCGGCAACCGGCACCAGGATTCTGGACCACGCTGTGTTTTTCATAATTGTGGGCGCATGGATCTTCATATTATGCAACACGTTTGGCACTCCGCAATTGTGAACTAGAACGCATTTAAGGCCTCGAACGTTCGCCCCAATGGGCATTACCCCTCGCATAGCTCATTGCAACCCGGGCGCGAGAGCGGTATACTTTCTCTACTGAGATGAACCGACAGATGCGGCTGGTCGCCATGATGGTGGCTGCGATGGCCTTCATACTGACGGGTTTTGCCATTGCGGCCGCCGATGCCAACCCAGGTGCTGTGAGTCCCCAAGTGTCGGCTGCCGACTTGCTCGGGCAGGCTCGAGCGGAGGCCGATGCGGGTCATCCGACCGCGGCTAAGCAGATCCTTGTGAAAGCTGCCGCGCTCTACCCCGGCAACATGGACATCCAAAAGCTGCTTGGTGACGTCGACTACCGTACCGAAGACTATGCCGGGGCCGCTGCTGCATACAAGAAAGTCCTGTCGCGCGATTCTGCCAACAAGGACGTTCACAATCGGTTAGGCGGCGTCTATGCGGCGCAGGACAAGTACAGCGATGCCATCAGCGAGTTTCGGCTGAGCCTCCCGCTGTCCGAAGGCTTCCTGCATCTTATTCAAACGTATATCGATGAAGGCAGAATAGGCGATCTCGAGGCCGAGCAGCAGCGCGCGGTCGTGCTCGCACCCTTTGAAGGATCGTCACACTTTAGCCTTGGGCTTGTCTACTATTACGAAAAGAAATACGATCAGGCGCTGAGCGAATTCTAAGCGGCGCTTGCTAACGATCCGCGATCGTCCGACGCCCGTAACGGTTTGGGCATGGCGTATGGGGATCTCGGCCGGCATACGGATGCTATTGCTCAATATAAGACCGTCATCGCCCAGGACCCAAAGTATGCCAACGCGTGGATCAACTGGGGTGTTGAGCTCATTGCTACTTCCGATTATCGTGGAGCAATCGAGAAAATCAGCCACGGGCTCGATCTTAAGCCGGACCTTTCGGTAGGCTACGACAATCTCGGCGTCGCCTACGATTATCTCGATAATTTTACGCAAGCCGTCGAGCTGTATGAGCGGGCGTTACAGCTTGACCCGCGCGAGCGCGAGGCGTATCAGAATTTAGGCAGCCTGTACTTCAGCCACAATCTGCTCAATCTGGCCGAAGCTGCGTTCATCAAGGGCTTGGCGGTTGCCCCGCGCACGGCGGGCTTGCATTTCGACCTCGGCATTGTCTACGAGCAGCAGCGCAAATATGGTCTCGCTCTCGAGCAATACAAAGCGGCGCTTACAACGGAACCAAACAATGTCGAAGTGCGCCAGCAGCTGGCGGGCGTCCAAGCCAAACTCGTTCATCAATAAATCGAACCTAAAGATCCGATGCTACCGAAGACTATTTTGTTGCGATGACGTCGACCTCGATCAGCGCGCCCAGCGGCAGTGCGCCGCAGCCGACGGTGGTGCGTGCCGGGCGGTGCGAGCCGACGTAACCCTCGTATATCGCGTTGACCTCTGCAAAGTGTTGCAGGTCGGTCAGAAAAATCGAGACTTTAACAACCTTGTCGAACCGGGAACCGGCAGCCTCGAGCACGTGACTCAAATTGCGAAACACCTGTTGCGCCTGTGCGGTCAGTCCGTCTGCAAGCTTCCCAACCGCGGGGTCGATCCCGACTTGTCCGGAGCAGAAGATGAATCCGTTCGTTTCAATTGCTTGGCTATATGCTGCGACGGGTTTTGGCGCTGTCGGAGTTGAAATGAACTTCATGCACGCTGGGTCCAACATGACCCGCACCGCCACCTCCCGATAAAGGTCACGACTCATGGCTGAGACTCGCATTTTCACAAAACCCGGTTGCCCATATTGCGCCGCCGCGATGGAGGACTTCCGCGAGCGCAAAGTACCATTTCGCCAGATTGACGTGCAGCACGATTTGACGGCTCGCGAGGAGATGCGCAAGCTATCAGGGGGCCTGCGCGTTCCCACGATCGTACATCCGGACGGGGCGGTGGCCGTCGGATTCGACGGGTTTTGAAGCGTTCACGATTGACGGGCGTGTCCCGTCACTAGCGACGGCCCGGGCAGTTTGCCGATAACCTAAGCGATACCGCCGCTTGTGGCTGGTCGCTTAGGAATGATAGAGACCACCTTCCGAACACCGGTTGACGAAGCGCGCTGGCTCGAGAGCAGCGTGCTTAAATCACGCTTGCTGACGGTTGCGGCGAGCGTCGTTATTTTTGGCGTGCTGCCGTGGCGCTACTCACATTGGCTTCAGGCCGCAATCGTTCTCATTTGGCTCACCCAAGGCATTATCGCAGCGAACTTTGTTCGTCGCGCGACAACCGTTGAGCAAATCGAATGGGCTGGACGCATCCTGCTCGCCCTCGACACGCTCGTGTTATGCGTGCCCATCTTGCTTTATATGCCGACACTGCCCGAGGCCTGGATCGGGATGCTCATTCCGATCATGTGGGGCGGCGTCCGCGCGCGGCTGGTGGGTGCCGTGAGCGTCGCGACCTTTGCAACTGTGGTCATCTTCATCGGCTTTGCCCTTCATCTCATTGCGCCCGAGGGCGAGCCCCAAAGCGGGCGGTTGATCTTCGACGTCGCCGTGATATGGCTGAGTGTGCTCGCGATTCGTCAGCTCGTGCGAGCGGTCGCGCTGCGCAACGAAGCGCTTGCGGCGCAGCGGGAAAAGCTTGAAAAGGCGTACGGCGCGCAGGCGGAGATGCGGTTGCGTGCAGATCTGCAAGCGGCGACTCTCAAGAAGGTTACCGAACTTGCGGTCAGCTTGCTGCGAGAGCGCCAGTTGGATTTACTGCTCGACCGGATGCTCGACGTCACGATGCAATCGTTTGGATTCCGCGCCGGCACGATTCTCATCGCAGAGCGTGAGAGCGAGTCATATCTCTATACGGTGATTCGCGGGTATCCGCCGCAAACCGAAGAGCTGTTGCGCAAGCGGCGCGTTCCGTTTGCGCTCGCCGAATTGAAGATGGACAAGCGCTTCGCCGTCCGTCCGTCTGTCTATTATGCGCCCGCCGAACGTCAAACGTGGTATACGGACCCGGAGATTTGCTACCACCCGGAACACGTCAATCAGCGGCGCACCAGCGCAGGGGCGTGGCACGAAGCGGACACGCTGATCTTCGCATTGCGCAGTTCGTCGGGTGAAGTCATCGGCTTGCTCATTCCGGACGCGCCGCTGGATGGGAAAGTGCCGCTCGACGAAACGATCGACAGCATCGCGCTCTTTGCCCGGCTGGCCGCAGCCGCCATCGAGAACGTACACATCGTGGCGACCGAGAAGAGCCGGGCGAATACACTGTCCGAGCAAAACGTCGAGATAAAGCGCTTGTACGCCAACGTTGAAGCCCTTGCTGAAGAACGCCGGCTGCAGGCGGATCGCTTGGCGCGGATTCTTGAGCTGACGGCTGCCATCTTCCGCGAACGCAACCTTAACGCGATGCTGCACCGCATTCTCAGGGTAGCTATGGACACCTTTGGCTTCGCTGCTGGAACGATACTCTTACGAGATCCCCATCGCAACGTGTACGTCAGGCACGCAGCGGCCGGCTATCCAGACAACGTCGAGGGCGTCGAAGTTTCCGCGGAGGAAATGCTGCAAGACATGACGCCTGCGACGAAGGTTCGCGAAACGTTTTACTACGTGCCGATGGAACTCCACCACAGCGGCGGCGTATCGCGCCATCCAGACCGGCTCGAACTTCCGCGCATCCAGCCAGGCGATTGGCACGAAAACGACCTTATGCTGTTCCCAATATTCGATTCATGCGGCCAGCTCATCGGCATTCTGTCGCCGGACGATCCGAAAGACCGCCGTGTGCCGCGCGACGAGACGATCCGCACGATCGAGGTTTTCGCCCAACTTGCTGGTATGGCGGTTGAAACCGCGCGCCTACGCGCTACCGTTAAGGCAGATATCCCAGCCTAACCGTTTTGTGTAGCAACGGACCATGTAGCAACGGACCATGTAGTAACGGATCTTTAGGTCCGTTTACAAACTCAGATACGCTTCCAGCTCCCACGGATGCACTTGCGTGCGATAGGTTTCCCATTCCGCGAGCTTTGCTTCGCGCAGGCGCAGGTAACTGTGGTCGCCGAGCGCAGAACGCATGATCGGGTCATCGTCAAGCGCGAACACGGCTTCTTGCAACGAGAGCGGTAGCTGTTCGATGCCAAGGCTCGCTCGCTCGTCATCACTGAGCGAGAAGACCGGCACTTCGACCGGGTCGCCCGGAACCAGTTTGCGGCGCACGCCATCCAAGCCGGCTTTGAGGATGCACGCGAGCGCAAGATATGGGTTGCATGACGGGTCTGGCGAGCGCAACTCAACTCGGGTTTCACGACCGGCTGCGGCCGGCACG
>Ga0102924_1007281_pt1 | contig 10188 bp, 7 predicted proteins | sample PaiPotPPM11metaG_FD_80116 | JGI IMG/M metagenome (GOLD analysis project Ga0102924, IMG submission 80116) | Iron sulfur acid spring bacterial and archeal communities from Banff, Canada, to study Microbial Dark Matter (Phase II) - Paint Pots PPM... ...
CACACTAGCTGATCCTCGTTCCAAGTACCCGAAGCCGCCCTTCAGAGCACAGACCCAGCCGTGGCCCGGGCTTGCCCGCGACATGGACCCCAAACCGGATCACGGCGAAACCAGCTATCGCGGCTCGGGTCGGCTAGCCGGCCGCAAAGCGCTGATCACCGGCGGCGACTCGGGGATGGGACGGGCCGCGGCGATCGCCTACGCCCGGGAGGGTGCTGACGTGGCGATCAACTACTTCCCGACCGAGGAGCTGGACGCGCGTGACGTCATCCAACTGATACGCGAGGCTCGTCGCACGGCGGTCGCTATTCCCGGCGACCTCCGCGATGAGGCGTTCTGCCAGCGGCTCGTCTCTGAAGCGGTGCAAAAGCTCGGCGGGCTCGACATCGTCGTCTGCAACGCGGGCCGGCAGCAGTCGAAGCCATCGATTCTCGACATCACGACCGAGGACTTCGACGCCACCATGAAGACGAACATCTATGCCCCGTTTTGGATCATCAAGGCGGCGCTGCCGCACTTGCAACCGGGCTCCTGCATCATCGGCACGACATCCGAGCAGGCCTACGACCCGTCCCCGGATCTCTACGACTACGCGCAGACCAAGGCCGCGACGATGAACTACGTCAAGTCGCTGGCCAAGCAGCTCGGCCCGAAGGGCATCCGCGTCAATGGCGTCGCGCCGGGACCGATCTGGACGCCTCTCCAAATCAGCGGCGGCGCACCGGAGCAAAAGTACGAGCAATTCGGGAGCACAACAGCGCTGGGCCGGCCAGGCCAGCCGGCGGAGTTGGCGTCGATCTACGTTCAACTCGCGGCCGACGACGCCAGCTTCGCCACGGGGAATATCTACGGGTCCGGGGGAGGCCAGGGACAACCTTGATTCCAGGTCGTCGACCCGGGCAATAGACCGAGACGGCGGGCCGGGGCGTGAAAGAGGGACTGCGTAGCGCGGTCCCTCTCCTTTAAATCGGGCACGCGAACGCGATCCTGGTGCTCAAGGTCTACGGCCGATTCATCCCGGCCCAACAAGATCGCGATCGCTGGGTGTTAGTCGCCGCTGAAGCGCGTGCGAGCACGCTGTTATGCGTGCCGTTTGTTAGAGTCTTTTGCTGTGATACTTTCGGCCACTACCCAAGCACCAGCTGTGATCGCCCAGGAAATGACGAGCTCCGTCCACTGTGGCAGGCTCGTCGGTCCGGCCAGGACCGCAGGGACCCAGATGAGAAGCGTGAACACACTCAACATTGCCGCCTCCATAGTCGCCGCCAAACGCGGATAGATCCCGAACAGGACGCCGATGCCGGCGGCGATGTGTCCGGTGCCTGTCAGATAGGCCCAACCAGTGCGGAAAGGAAGCCACGCTGGCACCAATCCAGTGGTCTGACCGGCATACACAAAGTGTGAGAGCCCGAAGGCTGGCAGAGAGACTGCAAAGAGAATCCGTGCTATGCGTATGCCATTCTCGCCAGTGGCAAATTGCAATTTCGATCCGTCTCTCAACTCGGCCAGCCTTGCAAAAAGAACCCACCCTCCGGCTACGAGGACGGCAAGCTCACCCGCGTTCTGCCAATTGACTTCGGTGAGCGGCGCTGCCGCCAAAGCTGGGACCCTCAGCAGCAGCCAGATCAGGAGATATGGAAGCAGGATGCGCGCAGAAAGCCTGGCCGTGCGTTTGAACAGTAAGCCGGCGCCGCCTCCCAGCACGATGACGCCAGAAGCGTACGCGACACCTTCCCGCCACGGGACCCATGTAGGGACTGAATACCACACCAAGCCCAAATCGCCGTAGACGAAAGCGAGGATGCCGAGACTAACCATCCCTAGTGCGAAAAGAATCCGGGCAAGTTGCTGGTTTCGGCTCATGCGTTAAGCCACGCGACCGAGCGAGACGGGCTTCGTCACAACGCTGCGCACCGTCGCGGATCCGGCCGGCCACACCCGGCCAGGGACTGTCCCGGAAGGGGATCTCAGCCTTCGCCAGTGACGACGAACTCAGGGCAATTTATGCCTAGCGAGCGCTTCGGCAGCCGAGCAAGACGTTGCATGCGCCGAACTCACGAAGCAAAAGCGTGCAGAGGCGGGCGCAATGCCTCGAGACGACGCGAGCCAACCACTCCTAAAGTGATTGGCCCCAAGTAGCAGGGGCGGGACTCGAACCCGCGACCCCGGCATTATGAGTGCCGTGCTCTAACCAGCTGAGCTACCCTGCCGATTTCGTCCCACGACAACTTAGCAGCGGCGAGCCGCGCCTGGTAGCAGAATACCGCTGAGTGGGACGCCGCGTCGGGTAGCACGGCATGCCTTGTCAAACGGACCCCGCGGTTAGACACGTTGATGTGCGCGTGAATACGTAGCTATCGTAACGACGCCGGAGGTGACGTGTTAAGTAGGCGTCTTCGCGGTCCGCCTCTTCGGAGGTCGCCCACCCCGGCGCCCGTTCGCGCGTGACGCAGCGGCCTTCGCGGAACTCCGAACGGCGCCGCCTTTTCGACCGATTTCAGCCATCCATGTACGTTTGCCAAAGACGCCCGCCAGCAACGCCGGGACATAGTGATCAACGTCGAGCGCGCGCCAGTGCAGGCCCGTTCCTGGACCCTCGATCTCAATTTGAGCGAGCGCATCCGGCGTGGCGTCCTGAAGCCCCTGCAGAAGCCGGCGTGGGATGTCCACTCGGACGCCGTTTGCAAGCGCCAGAACTACCGTGTCATCAGCTGCGCGGTAGCTCGCCGCCAAGACTTTCGGTCGATAGGCTTCCCTTTTGTTTGCGCGGGCGATGGCGGCATCGATCTCCACTGGCGCAACATAACCTAATCGCGCTTAGGTTGCAATTGAGACGCTGAAAGGACGACAGACTCGGGATTTGGAACCTGGCCTCACGCGGCTCGCGCAGCAACGTGAGTTGGAAACGCCCGCCTGCGGGGATGTGCCAGACGACTGGTCCGCGCCATAATATGTCGATATAATGAGGAAAGATCGACATGTTCTGGAGACGTGTCGATATCATCGACGTATCCGACCGGGCCCTGCCCGAAGGCGAAGAGACTGCATGGCATTCAATCCGGAACTGCCTTTCAACGACCTGTCACCCCTGCCGCCCTCGGTTGAACTAGAAACCAAACGGGTATTGAAAGCTTGCATTGAAACCAGAACCGCATTGGCAGGGTTGCAGCAGGCGGTCGCGCTCGTTCCAAATCCGACTGTGCTCATCAACACGATACCATTTCTCGAAGCTCAGGCGAGTTCCGAGATCGAGCACGTTATTAGCACCGCTGACGCCATGTTTCGCCAGGAGCAACTGAACGAGCGGGACGCGGATGCTGCGACGAAGGAGGCACTTCGATATCGAACCGCCTTGCGCGAGGGCTTCGAAAGTCTGAAGCGCCGTCCGCTGTCGACGCGGACCGCCGAGCAGATCTGCACGATCATAAGAGACGTTCAAATGTCGGTGCGCAAAGTACCGGGCACAGCGCTTGTGAGGGATGCGACCAAACGAACCATTTACACGCCACTCGTGGGCGAAGCGCTACTGCGGGACAAGCTCGCAAATTGGGAGCGGTTCATTCACGACGAAAGTGCGCTTGATCCCGTCATTCGCATGGCCGTCGCTCACTATCAGTTTGAGGCGATCCACCCTTTCACGGACGGAAATGGTCGCACCGGCCGCGTCCTCAATCTCTTATTTCTTGTAGAGCAGAACATACTTCGCCTGCCCATACTGTACCTCTCCCGGTACATCATTCAGAACAAAGGCGACTATTATGATCTGCTGCTCAGCGTGACTCGCGATAGGAAATGGGAACCATGGATCCTGTACATGCTGCGAGCCACGGAGCAATCGGCAAAGTGGACGAACGACAAGATTGCAGCGCTGCGGCAGCTTATCGATCACACCGCCGAAGCGGTGAGGCGGAAGCTACCGAAGGTCTACAGCCGTGAACTGATTGACGCGATATTCCTCCAGCCGTACTGCAGGATTGAGCGCATTGTCGAGGCGGGAGTCGCAAAGCGACAAACCGCATCGGTCTACCTGAAAGCGCTTGCTGCCGCCAACATCCTAGACGAGAAGAAGTTTGGGCGCGATAAACTCTTCGTTCACACACGCTTTCTGCGATTGCTTACTCGCGACGACAATTCATTCAAGCGCTACGAATAGCACTGGCAGCCACCCGTAATCCGTGCCCGAGACGGACGCTAGGCTTGCTCTTTAACGTCGCGCAAACGACCAAAGTGAAGCAACGAGCTCCTTACGGTGTTGGGATTAGTGCACCGACGCAACGCTACCGAGACAACTCGCAAATCCAGTTCACTTCCCAGGATTTTCCGCCGTCCGGCGAGAACGACAGCTCCATGCGGGCCGATTTAGATACTCCACTGGTGCGAGTCAGGATTGTATAGCCGCAGCGTCTGTCCCTTTATGTGCAAGTGCTCCTCGGGATTGTCGACCTCGAATTCCTCGAAATTCGCATTACTGTCGAGAATCTTTTTGTGCCTGGAAATTCCATCGTACTCGATCCAGACGTGTGAACCCACCAGGCGATCGGGCAGCCGCCTGACATGCGCCTTCCAGTCACCGATCAGGAAGTCGAAGTCGTGCGCTCCATCATGCTGTAGCGCCGATTGCGCCCACACTTTGCTCGACCGGAGGCAAAGGAGCGAAACAGCCGCCAGTAAGGACCAGCGTACTCGTGCAAACATTGTCCACATCCTCAGCTCCCGTGGCGGCAAACCACGTTACTCAGTCGGCGGGAATGGGGCAACGGTGTGAACACCGATGCGGCGACGCAGCCGTCGGAAATCCATGGCGTTGTGCGTGACCAGCGTCGCGCCGAGACGGGCACATTGCGCCGCCAGGAGGGCATCGTTCCAGAACGACCGACCCTTCGTGACGACCTCTCCGCCGAGCCGTGCAAGGGCGGCGCCTGCCGTGATCCAGTCATCAGCGGTTGGCGCCACGATCTCCGTACCGGCGCCAAGCGCCTGGATCACGGCAGCATGGCGCTCTGGATCCACGACGCCAATCAGTACCTCCGCGACGGCCACGGAGCTGACGAGCAGGGGTCCGTGGGCGCGGACGAACGTCTCAAATCGAGCGCGGAATGCGGCGTCGTTCGCGGCCATGACGTAGACGTTTGTGTCAGCGGTGTATGCCGGCATGGCCGATCGGGGTCAGACAAGACGAGGAGTCAGACGCAACCTCGTGAGCGCCGTCAATCGGCGATCCGCCTCGCGTCGATCGGGCCAAGCGTCGCCAACGCGCGCAGGCCGTGCGCCTGCTGCTCGCGGCGAACGATCGCCTCGAGCGCGCGCGTGACCGCGTCGGTTTCCGTCCGGGCGCCAAGCGCCTGCCGGGCGCGGTCCAACAGCTCTTGATCGAGCCGCAGCGTCTTCTTGCGGCCACCGGGAACGCCGTGCCGCAAGGGAACGCTCGGCGCAGTCCTAACTTTCGGCTTGGGCTTGCTGGTTGGAGGCATCTGGTTCCTTGCCGTGTGTGTCTAGCCGTACGATACGTACAATATAGCTGTATCATACAGCTCGTACCAACGCGGCGCCGCGGGCCTGTACGGTCGCGCGCGGCCCCAAGACGAAAAACGCGGAGCCGCCACTCTGCGGCACGAGGTGTCAGGTAAGTGTCAGCCCCGGTGCGGCAATAAAAACACGGGGCCAACTCGATCGAGTCGGCCCCGTGAATCTGTGTGTGAGTGCCATAGCGGGGGCGGGATTTGAACCCGCGACCTTCGGGTTATGAGCCCGACGAGCTACCAGGCTGCTCCACCCCGCGTCAGTATGCGTAACGTATCCACGCGACGAGCGAAGTCAAGCAACTTGCCTCCCTCCCGTTAGGCAGCCGCCTTACGCGCGGGAACGGGCTGAGAATCGCGCTCCAGGACCACGACCTTAGGAGCCGAAGACCGCCTGCTTGGCGCCGCCGCATCTCCGCTCACTACCACGCCGCGTAACTCCTCGGCCATGCTTGACACGTCGTGGATCTCGTTCGTGATCTCGCTCAACGTCGCGCTCTGCTCCTCGGCCAGCGCCGATACCTCCTCGCTCGTCGCCGCACTCTCCTGCGCGATCGCCGCCACGCCAGCAATCGCCGTGTCCAGCTGCGCCACCGCAGCCGCCACCGCGTCCGCGGCTCCCTTGATCGAGTTCACCTGTCCGCTCAACCGGGTCACACCAGACCCAATACTCCGGAATGCCTCGTCGCTCGCGCGCGCCGCCTGTGCGCCCGCCTCGGTCTCCGTGTCTACTTCGCCCATGAGCGCCACAGCGCTCGCAGTCCGCTGGCGAGTCTCTTCGACGATGGCGCCAATACCCTCGGACGACTTCCGCACCTCGTCCGCCAACGCGCGGATCTCCCCCGCTACGACCGCGAACCCCTTGCCCTGCTCGCCCGCACGCGCTGCCTCGATCGCCGCGTTCAAGGCCAATAGGTTGGTCTGCGATGCGATGCGCTTGATGATCTGCACGATGGACTGGATTCGCTCGGCCTGCCCTTCCAGCTCGTGCATCACTTCGCGCGCTCGCCCAACCGTGGCCCGCACTCCCTGGCTCACCGTAAGACTGCGCGCCACCTGGGCGTGCCCCTCGGACGCCAGCCCGTCCGTCACGCCGGCCTCTTTGAGCGCCCGCTCTACCTCATCGTGTATCGCTCGCACGTGCCCCAGCGCCCGGTGCGCTTGCTTGGTGGCCTCCTCCACTCGGCCGGCCGATTCGGCCGCCCCGTGCGACACCTCGCCAATCGAGGTCGCCACCTGCTGCGTAGCCACCGCCGCCGCCGTGACCGCCGCGTCTACCTGACGCGCTGACGCCGTGAGCTGCTCGGTCGCCACCACGATGCGATCGTTCAACGCTTGGAGACGAGACGCCATGCCGTCGAATGTCTTGCCCAACTCCGCAACCTCGTCCGATCCGTCGAGCGCCGCGCGAGCGCTCAGATCACCGGCTGCGATCTTCTGGGCAGCTTCTCGAATCGCCAGCAGCGGACGCACTAGCCGCTTTGCTAGCTGGAACAGCAGCACGCTCAACACGAACGCGATGAGTACTCCGGATACCATGACGTGCAGCGCCAAGTCGCGCGATGCCTGACTGGCCGCGGCTTCGAACGGCGCGAATGGCAGCCCGCCGTAGAAGATGCCGATCACCGAGCCGTCGCCAGCGACCAGCGGCTCGTACCGCGTCCAGCGATCCTCTCCCGCCACGCGAGCCCGCCCGGAGTATGTAGCGCCCGTGGCGAACACGGTGCCAGCGGCGATTGTGGCTCCCGATGATACGTCGTGCGTGGGCATCACCGTTCGGACAGCACGAGCGGCAACCCCCTGCGCGTTGACGCGCGTGACCGTAGTCACGAGACGCAGCGCACGCCCTTCAGGGGCGACTCCGACGGTCGGGTCGCGGGACGGCGCGGGCGGTAGACGCTGCGCGATGGTGAGCTCAGAGCCGGTCAGGCTGTCGATCTGCCGGAGTGTGCGCTCGACGTCGGGATTGTCTAGGATCGCCGTCGAGCCTTTGTATAAATGCTCCTGAATCGAGATGACCGACCGGTACGTGTCTTCGCGACCGTTGCCGTTGAAGATCTCGATTGGTGGCTCATTCGCCGGAGCGGCTACAAGGCGCCAAGGTCCGGGAAAGCGGACATCGAACATCGCGCGCGCGATCGCGACGTTGCCAACTAGGCGCGCGTTCGCGGCGTCGAGCTGCATCCGCAACAGCCGCTGCTCCGTCTCGTGCCACCCGAGCAGGCTCGCGATCAGCAGCCCAGACACCACGAACGCCATGATCGCGGCGGCAAGCTTGGTCGCGATTCCCCAATTGCGCCCCATGTGTCCGAGAGACGAAGGGGCGTGTGGGGTGTAACCATATGGGCGGCATAAATACCCCCCAACAAAAAGGGGCCGTCCGAAGACGGCCCCTACGGGGATGGAGGCGCGGGGTACTGCCCCCCGGTCCATGCCGGTGTTCAGCTGGCATGCCTACGTGCGTAGCCCGCCTGTTGAGGTCTCCGGCCGCTGGCCAGCGGGCAACCCACGACCGGACAATTCTCCTAAGCTTTCATCGACCGCCGGAAGACGCGACGGCCAACTAGCCCAGATTTGCGATACCTCAGAGAGCGCCCCGGGCGGGCTTCCTCAGAGGCAAGGCGCGCAACCTTAGTTACGCAGCCAGAGCCAGGTTGTTGTTGGCTTGTGTGATTTTTTCCCGAGTGTTTAACCAGGATCCCGAGTACCTGGGCACGCCACACCAACGTCACAACACATGTCGAGCCTAGTTCGCCCCCTACTCGTTCAAGCTACGCGCTCGAGCAGCAAAGTCAACCCCAAGGCTGCTGAGATCCAACGCGAGGTGCGCCATCCGAAGCTGCAGCCAATTCATCTGTTGCACCATTCGACTTCACGCAGTTTCTACCGCCAGACTTGGCCGCGTACAGCGCACGATCCGCCGCCGGGAAAAGCGCGCCGTGCGACGAAACGCTGTCCGGATACGACGACACTCCGAACGACGCGGTCACCGAGATCCGCGATCCGTTGTGGACAACCGGCTTGGCGGCCAGGTTGCGCCGCAAACGCTCGGCGATCTCGAGCGCTTCGATCAGGGGGGTATTGGGCAATAGAACCGCCATCTCCTCGCCGCCGTACCGGGCGCAGACGTCGTCCGAGCGCGCGGCACGCTTTACCGTCGCTGCGACCGAGACCAGCACGGCGTCACCCGCATCGTGCCCAAAAGTGTCGTTGACGCGCTTGAAGTGGTCGGCATCGGCAATGATCAGCGATACCGCCTGGCCAGATCGGTCGGCTTCGCTCAACAAGCGCAGAAGCTGGTGATCGAAGTGGCGCCGATTGTACAGCCCGGTCAACTGATCCGTGATCGAGGCGCGATGCACCTCCTCCATGCGCCAAAGCTGCTGCAGCGACGCCGAGGCGATCGCCGCCAGTGTCCGCACAGGCCCGATATCGCGTGCAAGCAGACTCAACGGGGCATCGCCCTCCACGACGATCGCGCCCACCACGCGCTGTTCCTGCTTGAGCGTCACGACCATTAGCGACGCAAGCGATGTGGCCGCCCCTTCGGGGCCATAGATCGGGGTCGCGTTGTTCAGGGGACGAGCGTCCTCCCAGGTCTGCGACTGATCCTCAGCGCAGCATTCTCCGACGATCGACTGGGCGAAAACGCGCTGGCCAGGCTCCATCGAGTGGCCGGGCGACACGCTCTGAACCAGTCCCACGCGCGCATCGCCATCCCATTTGACCAGCGCCGCCGTCGTGCCCGCGGTGAGCTGTAACGCATCGCGAACTACGGTCTGTCCTAATCCATCGACCGATCGCTTTGATTGGAACATCTTGGCCGAGTTGACGAGGACGTTGGCCTGCCTCACCTGCCGCTCGTACTGCCGAAGGGTGTGCACCAAGTCAGCGAGGGAAGCGGCTTGCGCGCCGGCGCGCGGCAGCCACGACTTGAGCTCGTCGACGGTAGCGCGAAGCGACTTGGTCGACGAAACACTGAGTGCGCAGTAGCCGCGAGCGTCGTCGACAATCGGCGTCACTGCGAAGGCCACGCTCTCGCCGTCACGCTCGCATTGCAGCAATCGCTGCTTCGCCGACCACTCCACTAGCGGCAGCCAGGCGTCTCGATTGAAGCAGGGCGGGCCATCCGGCGCTTGCCCGCCGCGCGAGGGCTGCGACGCGTCGTGGTCCGGCGTTCGGCCATTGCCAGCTGCTACCGCGCTCGACCACGTGACGGCCGCGACAGCTCCGTCCGGGTTGGCGCGCCAGAGGATGACTTCATCCGCGCCGACGCGATCGCGGAGCTCGTGCAAGTAGTCAGCGACCGCCGACCCGCGGGTCTCGTCGCGACGGATGGCGAGCGACGAGCCCTCGACGGGCGGACGTTTGCCGCGAAATGCCGGGAGCGCGATGGGCGTAAGGGACCGCGCCGGCGTGCGGCGGCGGTCGGTGACGAACGCCGTTAGCTGCTCGGACTTCCGCTCGACTTGGTCGAGCCGATTCTGCAATCGTCGCGCGCGGTCTGCGAGCCAGACGGCCGCACCCCCCGCGGCGATCGCGGCAGCGCTGGTTAGAGCAACAAGGGCGATGATAACGAGGCGGCAGCTGAGGGTCTATTCGCGGGCTCGAGCAACCACTCGGTCACTGGCAACCCATCGAGGTTGTTGACGACCCCAGCGCCGACCTC
>Ga0102924_1007282_pt1 | contig 10188 bp, 6 predicted proteins | sample PaiPotPPM11metaG_FD_80116 | JGI IMG/M metagenome (GOLD analysis project Ga0102924, IMG submission 80116) | Iron sulfur acid spring bacterial and archeal communities from Banff, Canada, to study Microbial Dark Matter (Phase II) - Paint Pots PPM... ...
GCCCCGCCCGGCTACAACGACGGCGACCGCCTCGGCCCGGTCATCGCCGACCTGGACCTCGGCACCTACATGCGCGGAACGCCGGGCGACGGCCTGCTGGTCGGCGGTACCGAGCCGGAATGCGACCCGCTGCAGTGGCTGGACGCGCCCGAGGACGCCGCGCCCAACCCCACCGTCACCGTGTACCAGGCTCAGCTGACCCGGGCCGCGCGCCGGTTCCCCGGCCTGACGATCCCTGGCACGCCGCGCGGCATCACCGGCGTCTACGACGTGGCCAGCGACTGGACGCCCATCTACGACCGGACCGAGCTGGACGGCTTTTACGTCGCCATGGGCACCAGCGGCAACCAGTTCAAGAACGCCCCGCTGGCCGGGCGGTTCATGGCCGCGATCATCGACGCGGTGGAGAACGGCCGCGACCACGACGCCGACCCCGTCCGCTACCTGGGCGACTACACCGGCGTGAAGGTCAACCTGGGCACGTTCTCCCGCCGGCGCCCGGTCAACACCGCGTCCAGCGGCACCGTCATGGGCTGAAGGAGCTGCCAGTGAACCCCGATCGAGTAGCAGACCTGCGCGGCCAGATGTCCGAGGCCGGCCTGGACTGCGTCGTCATGTTCCCTTCGGCGAACTGGCGCTATGTGTGCAGCTTCGCGCCCGTAGCCAACGAGCGCCTGTGCCTGCTGCTGGTGACCGCCGAGCACGTCGCCGTCGTGCTGCCGAACTTCGACGCCGCCGAGATGCAGGAGGCCGCGCCGGACGCCCTGGTCTTCGGCTGGTCCGACCTCGAAGGCCCCGCCGCCGTCCTGGCCCGCGCCTGGCAGGCCATCGACGGCCCCGGCCTTCGCACCATCGCCGTGGACGACGGCATGCCGTACCTGTTTACCCGGTTGCTGTTCGCCGAGGCCGGGCCCGCCTCACAGCGGCTGCTCACCGCCAGCCTGCCGCGATACCGCCTGGTCAAGAGCCAGCCGGAGATCGAGTCCATCAGGACCACGGCCACCATCATCGAGGCCGCGATAGCCAAGGCCGCCGCCGTCCTCCGCCCCGGCCTGTCCGAGCAGGACCTGGAGCGCATCCTCAAGACCGAGCTGCTGGCCGGCGGAGCCGAGACCCTGGACTACACGCTGGTCCAGTTCGGCGCCAACTCCGCCATCCCCCACCACCTCGCCGGCCAGGCGACCCTGGCCCGGCACGGCAACGTCCTGCTCGACATCGCCGTCACCCACCGCGGCTACTTCGCCGACATCACCCGGAACCTGGCCCTCGGCCCGCCAGCCGACAAGTACGCCGAGGTCTTCGAGGTCGTCCGGGCCGCCCAGGCAGCCGGCGTGGCCGCCGCGGTGCCAGGCGCCACCGTTCATGACGTAGACCAGGCCTGCCGCGACACCATCGAGGCGGCGGGCTTCGGGCCAGCGTTCTTTACCCGGACGGGCCACGGCCTGGGCCTGGAGGTGCACGAGCCCCCGTCGGTGGTGGCCGGTAACCCGCTGGTCCTTGAGCCGGGCATGGTCATCACCGTAGAGCCAGGGATCTACCTGGCCGGCGAGCTCGGCGTCCGCATCGAGGACACCATCGCCATCACCAACGCGGCGGCCGACCGCCTGAGCGCCTCAGACCGCTCCCTGGTCATCGCCGACTGACTCTCCGGCCCGCGAGGCCGGGGCCGTTTCCATGATCGGGACCGATTTACCCCCTGATGAGGGGGTAAATCGGTCCCGATCATGGTGCTCAACCCGGGGGGGCTGGGCTGCTTCTTGCTGTTATCAGGCGGCCAGCGGGGCGGCCGGTCCACTTCTTGCTGTTATCACTGGTGGGCGTCGGGCTGGGCTGGCCGGCGGGGGTCAGGCGGCGCCGTTGTGGGCTAAGGCGGCGGACGAGATGTCGGGCAGGAGGTGCAGCAGGCGGGCCAGCTTCAGGCCCAGGTGCAGGGACAGGCGGTCACTGCCGCTGGCCAGGTCCATGCCCGTCACCAGCTCGATCCGGGATAGCCGGTAGTACAGGCTGGTCCGGTGCACGTTCAGCCGGGCCGCGCTGGCCCTGGCGTCGCCCGCCGAGTCGAGGTAGATCTCCAGCGTGTCGACCAGATGGCCGGCGGTGTCCTTCTCGATGAGCTGGCGCAGCCCGGCCGGCACCGCGTCCGGCGGCAGCCGGTCCAGGGGCAGGTGCACCAGCAGGCCGTAGATGCCCAGCTCGTCGTACGAGACGACCTGGCCGAAGCCGGGCACCGACTCGGCCACCCGCAGGCTCACGTCGGCCAGCGCGCAGGAGTCGTGCGCGGCGTCCAGGCCGCAGACGACCGGCCCGATGCCGACCCGGACGGCCTGGCGCGGTCCGATCCGGGCCAGGTCGGCGCACAGCCGGCGGGCGTGGCTGCGGAGGTTCTCCAGGGTTGGCGGGCGGGGCGCGGCGGCCAGCAGCAGGCCGTGGCCGCCGGACCGGGTGACGGCGATCGCCTCCATGGGCATCAGCAGCCGGACCAGCCGCTGGAGGGCCAGGTCCAGCTCGGTCGCGGCCTCGGGGCGGCGTTCCAGCACCTCGGCCGCGACCCGGACGGCCAGCACCACCACGTGCCCGGCGGCGGGCAGCCGGCCGGTCGAGGTCAGCTCGGCGGCGGCGTGGGACCGGACGTTGGCGTCCTCGGAGACCAGGTCGCGCAGCAGGGCCTGCTCGCGGCTGCGCCGTAGGTCGCCGAGGAGCAGCTCGCGGTGCATGATCTGGCCGGCCGCGGCCGAGGCGTCGGCGGCCATCTGGAGCTCGTCGTCGGTGAGGGTGTGCTCCTCGTCGATCAGCCACAGGTACCCGAACAGCCGCCCGCCGCAGCGAACCGGCACCGCGACCCGGCTCAGCACGGCGCGCTCGGGCCAGGCCGGCACGCGGACCGGGCCGTCGGCGGAGGCGATCCCGGCCTTCAGCACGTGCTCGAGCACGTCGGGCGGGATCTGCATGGTCAGCACGGACGTGATCCGGGTCTGGTCGACGCGGTCGTGGTCCTCGGTGTGGGCGGTATGCACCAGCAGGTGCATGCGCGGGTCATCAATGGCCACTGCACGCTGAAGCCGGGCGGCAAGCCCCTCGCACACGGCCCGGAGCTCATCTTGCACGCAAGCCTCACAGGGCGCATTCGACAAATGTCTTATCTATAGTGCCTCTTTGCCACCCAGGTCGGAAGCCCTGGCTTAAATCGGAATCTAGGGTCGGGTTAAGACCGGGCCCGAGTTTGCGGATCAGCGGGCTCGCGCACACGGATTGAGGGCTGGCTTCATGACAATCGATTTCGGCCAGCGCGACCTGCGCGGCACCGACGTTTACACGGCCGTCGAGGAGCATTTCCGGCGCCTGCACGAGCCTGCCTTCGGCCGGGCCAGCGCCGCCGCGGATCCCGACCCGCGGCCCGGCGGCGGCGGCGCGATCGCGTTCACCGGCACGGTCTTCACCGAGCTGGCCGGGGCGGGCTCGGCCAGGGTGTGCCTGGCCGAGCCGGGCACGGTCACGATCCTGACCGACGGGCCGGGCGAGCAGCGCTACCCGCGGTTCTCGCCGGACGGCTCCCTGCTGGCCTACCTGTCGGACGCCGGCCGGCCGGGCGACTTCCAGCTGCGGATCCGCGACGTGGACCAGGGCACCAACCCCCGGGGCACCAACCCCCGGGGCACGGACCGGACGACGACCGAGCCGGTCACCGGCACGGTCGAGTACCTGGACTTCGCGCCGGATGGCCGGCACATCCTGCTGGGCGTGGCCGGGCACGGCGCGGACCGCTCCGGCGGCGAGGGCTCAGGCACGACGGCCCGGCTGGACGACAGCCTGCCCGACTGGCAGCCCGAGGCGTTCGCCGGCCCGGCCGCCGACCAGTGGCGGTCGGCCTGGGTCGTCGAAGTCGCCACCGGCCAGGCCCGTCAGGTCAGCCGGCCGGGCACCAACGTCTGGGAGGCGACCTGGGCCGGCCCGGCCGCGCTGCTGGCCGTGACCAGCCCCGATCCCGGCGAGGACGGCTGGTACTCGGCCGGGCTGCACCGGATCGACCTGGCCAGCGGCGACGCCGAGCTGATGTTCTCCCCCGAGCACCAGCTGGGCTGGCCGGCGGCGACGCCGTCCGGGACGCACGTCGCGTTCGTGACCGCGACCTGCTCGGACCGCTGGATCGTGGCCGGGGACCTGCACCTGGCGAGCGAGCCCGGTCCTGGCACGGTCGTCGACACCGGGGGCACCGACGTCACCTGGGCCCAGTGGCTCGACGAGGACCGGCTGGGCTACCTGGGCCTGCGCGGGCTGACCACCGTGGCCGGGATCTACGATCGCACGACCGGCAAGGCCGAGGAGATCTGGTCGAGCCAGGAGACCTGCGGCGACCGGTACCCGCAGGGGCGGTTCCTGCCCGACGGCTCCTGCGCGACCGTCGTGCACAGCTACGCCCGCTACCCGGAGCTCGCGTTCCTGCGCCCCGGCGGACCCGTCACGGTAGCCTCGCTGCGCCATCCCGGCGCCGACTACCTGACCAGCGTGGCCGGCCGGATCGAGCCGGCTCGCTGGACGGCGCCCGACGGCCTGGAGATCGAGGGCCTGCTGTGCCTGCCGGCCGGGCCTGGGCCGCACCCGCTGGTCGTGCTGGTGCACGGGGGGCCGGTGTGGGCCTACCGGGACCGCTGGTCGATGGGCTACGTCTACACCCCGCTGCTGGTCAGCCGGGGCTACGCGGTGCTGCACCCCAACCCGCGCGGCAGCGGCGGGCGAGGCCAGGATTTCGCCCGCGCCGTGTTCGGCGACATGGGCGGTGCCGACACCTACGACTACCTGTCCGGCATCGATGCCCTGGTCGAGCGGGGCATCGCCGACCCGGCGCGGATCGGCGTGACCGGCGGGTCCTACGGCGGGTTCATGTCCGCCTGGCTGATCACCCAGGACCAGCGATTCGCCGCAGCGGTGCCGATGGCGCCGGTGACCGACTGGTACTCCCAGCACCACACCTCCAACATCCCGTACTTCGACGCGCTGTTCCTGGCCGACGACCCGCGGGCCCGCACCGGCCGGTATCCCGACCGCAGCCCGCTGCTGTTCGCCGACCAGGTCTCCACCCCGACGCTGCAGACCACCGGGGCCCTGGACCGGTGCACCCCGCCCGGCCAGGCGGTGGAGTTCTACACCGCGCTGCGGGAGTGCGGGGTCGAGGCGGCCCTGGCCATCTACCCCGGTGAGGGGCACGGGGTCAGGAAGTTCCCGGCGGTGATCGACAACTGCGCCCGCACTGTGGGCTGGTTCGAGCGGCACATGCCAGCCTGACCGCCGCCCGGCAGGACCAGCGGCACGACAGGAAACACGGCAGGAAACATGGACGAGCCAGTGGTGGTCATCGGCGCAGGCGCGGTCGGCCTGTCCTGCGCGCACTTCCTGCGGCAGGCCGGCCTCGAGGTCACCGTGCTAGACGCCGGCCCGATCGGCGGCGGGGCGTCGTGGGGCAACGCCGGCTGGATCTCGCCCTCGCTGTCGGCGCCGATCCCCGGCCCGGCCGCCCTGCGCACGGCACTGGGCTCGATCGGCCGGCCGGACAGCCCGCTGTGGCTGCGCCCGCGGCCGGATCCGGGCTTCGCGCTGTGGGGACTGGGTTTCCTGCGGCACTGCACGCGGGCCAGCAGCGAGCGCGGCCTGGCCGCGACGGCGCTGCTGTCGCGGGACGCCTTCCGCTACTATGACCAGCTGCGGGCCGACGGCCTGGCGGTCGAGGTGGAGCGGCGGGGCCTGCTGTTCATCTCGCGGTCGCGGGCCGAGCTCGACCTTGAGCTGGCCGAGCTGAGCCGGCTGGCCGGGACCGGCATCGTCACCGAGATCGAGCGGCTGACCGGCGACGAGTGCCGGGCCCGGCAGCCGGTGATCGGCCCCGCGGTGGCCGGCGGGATCCACGTCGCCACCGAAGGGCACCTAGACCCGCGCCGGCTGACCGAGGCCCTGGCCGGGCTGATCACCAGCCGGGGCGGCCTCATCAGCACCGGCGCGCCGGTACGGGACTTCGTGGTCCGCGGCGGCCGGGTCGCCGCCGTCGTCGCCGGCCAGGAGCGCGAGGAGATCGCCTGCGGGAACGTGGTCATCGCCGCGGGCGCGCTGTCGGTGCCGGTCACCCGGATGCTGGGCGCGCGGCTGCCGATGACCGCGGGCAAGGGGTACAGCGTGTCGGTCGGCTGCCCGCAGCTGCCGCGGGCGCCGATGTACCTGGTCGAGACCAGGGTCGGCGCGACGCCGATGGCCGGGCGGCTGCGGCTGGCCGGGACGATCGAGTTCTCCGGGCTGAACAGCCGCCTTGACCCGCGCCGGATCGCCTCGCTCGGGCACGCCGCCCGGGCCTACTTTCCCGGCCTGGACTGGGACGACGTCACCGAGGAATGGACCGGGATGCGGCCGCTGTGCCCGGACGGCCTGCCGGTGCTCGACCGCGTCCCCGGCCTGGCCAACGCCTACCTGGCCACGGGCCACTCGACCCTCGGGATCACGCTCGCGGCGGTCACCGGCGCGCACATGGCGCAGTTCGTCAGGACCGGGACCAGGCCGGCCGAGCTGGCGCCGTTCCGGTTCCCCTCGTACGCCGGCCGGCCGCGCTAGCAGCGGCCTCCCGACCCAGGACAGGAAAGAGACACGATGCAGCTGACCATGGACGACCTGCTGGCGGTGCGCCAGCCCGCCGAAGCGGACATCTCGCCGGACGGCGCCAGCGTCGCGGTCGTGGTCGCCGACGGATTCGCCGCCGGGCCCGGGCGCGGGCCGGCCATGCGGCTGTGGCTCGGCCCGGTCGGCGGCGACCTGCGCCAGATCACCGAGGCGGACTGCGCCGACGGACTCCCGCGCTGGTCACCGGACGGCCGGGAGCTGGCGTTCGCCTCCGACCGGGAGCACAGCGGCCGGATGTCGCTGTACCTGGCCGAGCCGGGCTCCGGCCGGGTCCGCGCGCTGGCCGACCCCGGCGGCAGCATCGAGGAGATCGCCTGGGCCCCGGACGGCGGCTCGCTGCTGGTGCTGAGCGCCGACCTGGGCCTGGACACGGCCGGCTCGCTCAACGCCGTCACCATCACCGAGTCACAGCAGGCCGCGCCCGACCCGATCGTCGTCTCCGGGCCGCCCGGCCTGCGCCGGCTGTGGCACGTCAACCGGGCCGCCGGCGCGGCCACCGCGGTCGACCTGGACGGCCGCAACGTCTGGGACTTCAGCTGGGACGGGGCCGCGACCCTGGCCGCCATCGTCTCGGCCGATCCGTCCGAGAGCGGCTGGTACACCGCCAGCGTCGCGGTGTTCGACCTCGGCGCCGGGGCCCGCCTGGTGGCCCAGTACCAGCCGCGGTGGCAGCTCGGCGTGCCCCGGCTGTCGCCGGACGGGCGGCAGCTGGCCTTCATCGAGGGCGTGTGCAGCGACCGGGGGATCATCGCCGGGGAGCTGATGCTCGCCGACGCAGGCCAGGCTGGCCTGACGCCCCGGTCCCTCGGCCAGGACAACGTGATCTACCTGGACTGGCGCGACGCCGGGTCCCTGGTCTGCACCAAGCTGGCCGGGCTCGGCGCCACGATCGGCGTCGTCCGCACCGACGGCTCGGCCGGCCCGGCCTGGCACGGCGACGTCACGGTCGGCTTCCGGCATCACGTCCGGACGTCGGTGGACGCCGCCGGGCAGCGCCTGGTCACCGTGGCCGAGGGGGCCAACGCGCCGCCCGAGGCCTTCAGCCTGGCCCTGACCAGCCTGACCCAGACCAGCCGGACCCAGACCAGCCGGACCCAGACCCAGGCCACCGACCCGGCGCCCGGCGCCTGGAGCGCCATCACGGCCTTCAACGCCGGCATCGTCCCCGATCAGCCGCCCGCCTGGCAGCCGCTGAGGTGGAAGTCGGACGACGGGCAGGAGATCGAGGGCCTGCTGGTGCTGCCGCCCGGCCGGCCCGCCGAGGGCCTGCCGCTGGTGGTGCTGATCCACGGCGGGCCCACCGCGGCCTGGAGCTACCAGTGGTCGAACTTCGGCCTGCCCGGCCTGTGGGCCAGCGCGGGCTACGCGGTGCTGATGCCCAACCCCCGCGGGAGTGCGGGGTACGGCCAGGCCTTCGCCCGCGCCAACGTGCACGACATCGGCGGCGGCGAGCTGCGCGACACCCTGGCCGGCGTGGACGAGCTGGTGCGCCGCGGCATCGCCGACGAGCGGCGGATCGGCCTGACCGGGGCCAGCCACGGCGGCTACCTGACCAACTGGGCCATCACCCAGACCGGCCGCTTCGCCGGCGCCATCCCGATCGCCGCGTCCTGTGACCGGCTCAGCAAGTACAACACCGCCAACATCGGCTACCTCGAGGAGCTGTTCTACGACCCCGATCCGTACGACCTGACCGGCCGGGTGCTGTCCCGGTCGCCGATCGTGCACGTGCGCAACGTCCGCACGCCCACGCTGATCGTGCACGGCGAGCTCGACCGGTGCGTGCCGGTCAGCCAGGCCTATGAGATGTACAACGGCATCGCCCGGCTGGGGACCGTGCCGGTCGAGCTGGTGGTGTACCCGAGGGAGGGCCACGGCATCGCCGAACGCGCCCACCGGGTCGACTTCTGGCACCGGGCCCGGGCCTGGTTCGACCACTACGTGGCCGGGACGAGCTAGCCCAGGACCGAGCCGCTGCTGGTGTGCGGCTGGCGCAGCCGGGAGTAGTGGCTGAGGTCGACGTCCAGCTGCGTGCGCGGGGCCCGCCAGATGACCGGGTCCGCGTCGTGGTCCCGGCCCGCCTCGCAGTCCGTGATCAGCGCCGTCATCAGCTGCCCGATGACCGGGGCGTTCTTGAACTGGTTCCCGCTGGTGCCGATGGCCACGTAGTAGCCCGCCAGCGAGGTGCGGTCGTAGACCGGGATCCAGTCGTCGCTGACGTCGTACACCCCGGCAATGCCCTTCGGCCGCGGCGGGACCGGCAGGTCGGGCAGCCGGCGGCCCAGCCGCGTGGCCTGCGTCTCGTAGACCGCCGCCGTTACGGCGGGGCGGTACTCGTCCGGGTCGTCCAGCCATTCCAGCGGGTCGCAGTCCGGCTCCTGGCTGCCGACCAGCACCCCGCCGCCGGGCTCGGGGCGGAAGTAGGTGCCCAGGTCGCAGTCGCCGACGTGGGTCAGCCCGGACACCGGCCGCCCCGGCGGCGGGGCGATGTAGTGCACCTCCTGGCGCAGCGGCCGGGTCGAGATCGCGAACTCCCCGCGCACCCCCGCGAGGTCATTGACCCGGCCGGAGTGCGGGCCGGCCGCGTTGACCACGACCGGGGCGCTGATCACCTGGCCGGCCCCGGTACGCACGCCAGTCACCCGCCCGCCGCTGGTCTCGATCGCGCCGATCAAGGTGCCGAGCACCAGCCGCGCGCCCTGCGCCCTGGCCGCGTGCATCAGGTTGCCGGTGGCCAGCTGGGGGTCGTGCACGTAGCCGCCATCGGGGGTCCAGAGCGCGCCCACCTCGCCGCGGGCGTCGTCCCAGAACCGCTCGTCGGCCAGCACCCGCGGCGGGTAGTACCGGCCGGTGTCCAGCACCGGGAACCGGTCACGCAGCTGCGCCGCGGACAGCCGCTCGAACGGGATGCCGACCTCGGCGAACAGCGCGGTGACCCGGTCCACGGGGAACGACGGCGACTCCAGCACCAGGCCGCCGGTGCTGATGTAGCGGGCCAGGCCGGCCGGGTCGTCGTGGCCCAGGAAGTCGCCCCAGCGCTCCCAGCTGAACTTCGACTCCCAGGCCGCGATCACCCCGGCCCTGGTCGAGTAGTGGAACCGGACCACCGCCGAGGACGCGCTGGTCGAGCCCGCGCCCACGGCCTTGTTCCGGTCCACCACCACGACCGCCAGGCCGGCCCTGGCCAGGCCCAGCGCGATGCTGCAGCCGACCACGCCGGCGCCGATGATGACGGCGTCCGCGGACGCGGGCACGGTACGGGCGGACTCGATCACGCGGTCTCCTTCAGCGGCTGCATCGTCGATGCTAAAAGCCGACTCGGAAATGCGCATGCGACGAATGCCGGCACTGGCCACGCTTTGTTTCTACGCCGGTTCACTGGTGTTACAAACGATCGCAGGCGGCCGAGGTAACGACAATCGTCGCAGTTACTCATCCACCTCTGCCACTTTTGTAGCATGAGCGACTCGGGGGCCACGGCGTACGATTTCGGCACAGCAACCGCCCCGTTTCCGGGAAAATTAGTGGGAC
>Ga0102924_1007283_pt1 | contig 10184 bp, 7 predicted proteins | sample PaiPotPPM11metaG_FD_80116 | JGI IMG/M metagenome (GOLD analysis project Ga0102924, IMG submission 80116) | Iron sulfur acid spring bacterial and archeal communities from Banff, Canada, to study Microbial Dark Matter (Phase II) - Paint Pots PPM... ...
CGAAGATTCGCGGCAGACCGGAATCCACTGCAATATAAGCCTGTTCCCGTCACCGAATATATCCTTGTTTACCGGAAAAGCACATCTAAGCTGATCGACTGGAATATACGCACTCATCCCAACCAGGAACTTGTCGCGGAGTCACATATCGACGACGATTACGAACATACCAACATCTGGCGCATTCAGCCGGCCTACGATAAACGCCACCCCGCCATTTTTCCGATCGAATTAGCGGAGAAAGTGATCAAATATTACTCCTTTAAGCAAGATGTTGTGCTAGATCCGTTCGCGGGTATCGGCACAGTAGGTGCTGCTGCCACGCGATCAGGCCGCCGCTTTGTGTTGATCGAGCAGGAGACGCAATATGTCGAGATTATCCGCGAAGAGGCAAAGAACTGGTTGGGCCTTGATGCTCATCACATACTGACAATGAACTGCGCTTCTATTTCAATGGATGATCGATCAGGTATCACTGCTTAACTGCTCCAGGCGAATCTGCCGGTCGGCAGCAGCGGCAATTTGGGGGTTATGCGTCACCATGATCAGCGTTTGCTGGCCGCTTTGCTGCAACTCGCGCAGCGCCGCGAGAACTCCGACGCCCGTTGCAGGGTCGAGATTGCCCGTCGGCTCGTCGGCCAGGAGTACCTGCGGGCGATGGATGAGGGCGCGCGCGATAGCGACGCGCTGCTGTTCGCCCCCAGATAACCTGGCCGGTGGATGACCCAGACGGTCGCCCATTCCGACCCGTTCGAGCAGCTCCGTGGCTCGTTTTCGCAGATCGAAGTCGAGTTTGCGGCGGTAAGGCAACAGAGGAACCATCACATTTTCCAGCGCCGTCAAATTGGGTAATAAATAGAAGAGCTGGAAGACGAACCCTACTTTTTCGCGCCGAAAATCCGCCGCTGCCACACCGCGTAACCGGTGAACGGCGCTCTCTCCGAGCCAGATTTCTCCCGCGTCGGGAACGTCTAATGCGCCGAGCAACATCAGCAACGTGGTCTTCCCTGACCCGGATGGACCAGTGATGGCGATAAACTCACCGCGCTTCACCTCGAACGTGATGTGCTGCAAAACGCCCAGCTTCCCATCAGGGACTTTGTAGGATTTACTGAGATCCTTGACGGTGAGCTGGATGCTCTGTTCGCTGGAATGCGTGTTCTCGTTCTCCTGTTCTTGCTCCATCTGTCCTCTTTCCCTCTGATCACTTGTTGACTGCTCGTAGTTTCTTCTTGCCACGTACCTTCCGACTCTTGCGCATAAGCCCGAAGCAGCCTCTGTTCTGCTTAGCTCTGCGAAGCGATCCAGATCCGCACCGTCTTGTCGCTGCTACCGGAAGCAATCTTCGTGCCATCGCCCGACCACGAAGCCGAAAGCACCGGAGCCATATGTTCCTGATAGGTATAGATGATCTTGCCCGTACCGCTTTGCCAGTTTTCCCAGAGACGAACCGTCTTATCATCACTTGTCGAGAACAATTTGCTGTTATCCGGCGACCATTGCATGGCGTTGATCGGCGCGGTATGCCCTTTGTAGAGCCAGTACGGATTGCCATTGGTCGCGTCCCACACCCAGATGAGATGATCAGAACCGGCCGAAAGGATACTCTGCCCATCCGCTGCCCACAGCAGCGTCCGTACCCCCTGCGCGTGATCTGTGTACGTCTGAATCTGTTTGCCGCTCGTCGCATCCCAGACCTGCACCGTTTGATCGTCGCTGGCCGAGGCAAGGGAGTTGCCATCTGGTGACCAGGCCAGCGCGGTGATCGGCCCGGTATGCTTCTGATACGTCAGCAGTATCTTGCCAGTGAGCGGGTCCCAGACCTGGACATGGTGAAGCGCGTCTCCAGAAGCGATGCGTGTGCCGTCCGGCGACCAGGCGATGGCCCAGATGCTGCTGTCGTTGCTTGCCGGTTTCGCGGATTGCTTGCCAGGTGGCTGCTGCGTGAACGTGAGAACATGCTGCCCCGTTTGTGGGTCCCACAGTTGCACCGTGCCATCGGAGAGCCCGCCCGATGCCGCGCGCCTGCTGTCGGGCGAGAGCGCGATCGTCGTAACGCCGCCGTGCTGCCCGTGGTACGCGGTAATCAGTCGCCCGCTCAGTGGGGTCCATACCTGCGCGCTGGAGTCCAGTGAGCCTGCCTGAATACGCGCAATAGCGGCCTCACGCTGTTGCGTTGACGCCGCGTGCCACTGCGGCGGCGTCAACGGGGCGCTGGCCGAGGCGATGAAATCGGCCTCCTGAGCCCAGGCTACGGCGTTGACCGCGCTCTTGTGGCCGTGATAAACCAGCAGCGTTTTTCCCAACGTGGCACCCGATGATGAAGCGTATCTGGCAAACCAGACGATGCCCCCTGCTGCTGCCAGAGCAACGACCCCGATACCGATACCGCCCGCGATGAGGACGCGCCGTGAGACGCGGCGTTGCTTCCCGGAAGAAAGTTGCCCGCCGGTCTCCGCCTCACCAGGGACGAAGATGCTGCGTGGCGCCAGCACGATCTCGTCCATGCTCTCAATCTCCAGCCCCACCGTCGAGGTTTGCAGGCGAATGCGCCGGTCGGCGCGCGCCGCCACCGCGGGATCATGCGTGACCAGGATCAAGGTCTGGTGTTCCGCCTCCTGCTGCGCGCGTAGCACGTCGAGAACCTCGACGCCAGTGGCCGGATCAAGATTGCCCGTTGGTTCATCAGCCAGAATGACGACCGGGCGGTTGATCAGCGCGCGCGCAATGGCGACGCGCTGTTGTTCGCCGCCGGAGAGCCGCGCTGGCGTGTGGGTCAGGCGATGGCCGAGTCCCACCTGCGTCAAGAGCGTTTCCGCGCGCTCGCGCAGATCAAAATCGAGGGTGTGACGAAACGGCAGGAGCGGAGCCATCACGTTTTCCAGCGCCGTCAGATGCGGCAACAGGTAGAACAGTTGGAAGACGAAGCCGACCTTCTGCCGCCGGAAGCGGGCGGCTGCCGTGCCACGTTGGATATGGACAGGAAGATCATCCAGCCAGATTTCACCCTCGTCGGGCCAGTCCAACGCCCCCAGCAGCGCCAGCAACGTTGTTTTGCCCGACCCTGATGGCCCGCTGATGGCGAGGAATTCTCCGCGTTTGACCTCAAAGGACAGGTCGTGCAGCACAGCCAGATTCCCGTCCGGGATCGGATAGGATTTGCTGAGATGCTTGACCTGGACGATGATTTCACGTCGGGTCTCCGGCAGCGCAAGCGATGCCATACGTTGTTCTCCTTACTCCGCGCGCAGCACTTCCATCAACGGCAGGCGGTTGATGGCGCGGATGGCCGGAAGGGTTGCCAGCGCCGCGATGATGAGCATTACCCCAATGGCTCCGGCTCCCACCAGGGGAGCCGGAATGACTCCCTGCGCCTGGCGCTGCACGAGCAACACCAGCAGCGCCACCAGCACGCCCGGAATCGCCCCCAGCAGGGCCAGCGTGAGTCCCTCCTGCACAAAGAGGCGCTGCACCACGCCAGGCCGCCAGCCCACCGCTTGCAGCAGGCCGATCTCCTGCTGCCGCTCGCGCACCTGCAAGAGCAGCAAATCAGCCACGCTCAAGAAGGTCAGCAGCACAGCGACGATGGCTCCGACCAGTTGCGGAATGGCCGTTTGCAGCAGCACAAAGTTGCCTAGCAGCGTCCCCTGCAGGCTTTGCCGGAAGGCCAGCAGCCCGGCGATCATGACCGTCAGCAGCGCCGCCGAGAGGAACAGGCTGCCTAAGGCAATCAGCGAGCGCAGGCGCGAGCGGGCAAGGTTGCGCAGCGCCATGTCCAGCACGGCTGGCAGGCGCATCCTGAGCCATCCGCTCCACCGGTGCGCGCGTGAGCGTGCGGAGGTGACCGCCGCGCCTTGCCGCAAGACTTCGGCAGGTTGGACATGCCAGAGCTGCCAGAGTGGGTAGAGGGCTGCCAGGATGGCTAAGCCCAGGACGATGGGAATGGTCCAGGCCACGAGCAGCCAGGGTGGGCTAGCTCCAATGAGGAACACGATGAGCAGGGCGAGAGCAAGCCCCACGATGCCGCCGCCGAGCGCCAGGAGGAACGCCTGGGAGAGGAAACTGGCGGCGGCCTGCCAGGGTTCCCAGCCTAGCGCCGAGAGAACGGCCAGCTCGCGCCGTTGAGCCGAAACCAGCGCGCTCAAGGTCACGATGAGGTAGCCCAGGCAGACCAGTAAGATCGCCCCCAGGAGCAATGAGCGCGTTTCACCTGATTGTTGAAGATAGATAATGCCTGCCCCGATAGCAATCCAACGTTCTTCTGCCCAGCCAAGTGGAGCGATGCTCTGAGTAGCGCCATCTTCCCCTTGCCTGATCCCTGGAATGTAGACGAGCGTGGGTTTCGGCGATGAACCTGGCGTGATGAGTACTTGTAATCCTGTCTGTTGATGAATAAGCTGTGCAACATGTGTGACATGCAGCCAACCAACTTCGTCGGGGCTTACATTCCCGGCAACACGCACGCGAATGACACTGATACAGTGAACGCCTCTAATGCGCTCAGCGGCAGCAAGCGTCGTCAGAGCCAGTGGCGGCTGGAGGGTAAATCCTGCCGGATTGGTCGTGGGGAGAAGATTTGTTGGGGTAACAGCGTGACCGTGAGCATCGTAGCGCAGCACAACGGGAGGCGCGGCATACGTGTTCTCCGGTAGCCAATTGAGAGGATTTGTAAACTCCGCCGCGAGCCGCTGATCATTGAATACACCGATCGTCTGTGGTGTATAAATAGCTCCATTGTATGCAGTATAAGCTCCGCTATAATAGGACTGACCTTGTAAGGGCGTCAGCGTCCGAAAAGCGACTTCTGGGCTTGCAGTCGCCATGTTCCCCTGGAGGTTAGACTCAGTGTTTTGCAGGTTCATGTTGGTCTGAGTCGCGATATTTGAGGTATTTTGATTGGCGGCAGGCACAAGTGTGTATGCCGGAGCGATTCCGCCATTTGGCGGCGTGGCGGGACGATAGGTTAGCCCGGATGGGGCAGAGACGAAGGTGAGGACAGGTTGCTCAGGCATGGTTCCGCTGCCAGTAAACTTACTCTGTTGCAGTTGCCAGGTGTGGCCATCTTGCGCGAGTGTGAGTCCGGGCGAGAAAAACTGAGGAGTGTTGAGTGCGAACGGCACATTTCCTGCGAAGACTGTTTGCCTGGGTAAGTGTTCCAGATAGGAAAGGCCACCGCGTGCAAGAATTTGTTGTGGGTTAAGGGTATCTGACTTCACGCGTATCAGCGTGGCGTGAAGCGTTATATTCCCTGATGGCTGAGCGTTGAATAAAAGTGGGATGTCGTAGTTGGGAATAGAGTGGTTTTGTCCCGGCGAGCCGCCGACTGCTAGCTGTGGGTCCTGTGTGTCAAGCTGCAATGGTTGTTGCTCAGGCAGCATGGTTCCGCTCACGATACCGGAATTGAGATGAACAAGTTGGTCCTCTGCCGCAGGATCGATAGCCGCCAGCAGGAAGGTTCCGACAACAGGAAGAGAAATTTCATATCCTTCGTTCTTTCCAAAGAAATTGGCAGCTTGTATGTTTTCGATTCCTAACGTGTTAAAGGCATCGAGCGTCTTGCTGTCAAGACTCTCCGAGGATGGTTGGACATAGCTTCTGAGGAGGCTTTGATATTCGATCAAGTGTTGCTTGCCGTTAAAGGCAGTGAGTGTCCAGGTGAGATCATAAAAGCCCGGTGTTGGGGGGACGGGGCCGAGCTGCACCGATGAACCGGGTAACAGAGCATAGCCGATGTAGGCAATAGGCGCTGCTACTGCGACGCCAGGAAGCTTCTTGATCTGCTCGTACTGTTGGATACTGATGCCTCCATCGTAGCCTTCAAACAAATCAGCCGGAACAGTTTTCATGGCTGATACCGGTTCCTGTGACGGAAGCACAACCAGATCATAGGTGGAGCGCCAGTTCTGACTGATGATCTGATTGGCTTGCAAAACGGTGGTTTGTGTTGTGGCGCTGAGTAAAATCAAGGCGCAGGTAGCCAACAGGAATCCGCTGCTGGCTGCTATGTTGCGACCGCGCTGGCGTCGTAGTGCGAAGAAAATAAAATGCCTCATATGCTCAACCTTTCAAATGTTGGACTTTGAACGGCACATCCAAACAAACATCCTCGAATGGTATTTTACGTCAAAAATTGAGAATATCACAGCGAAAAATCAGCGCCGACATATATACTCATGTCAGCGCTGAGAATATCCCAAATCCTAAAAGTACCATGATCCCTAACAGCCGGGAATCATCTCTCTCACCGCTCATTTACTAACAGCAACCAGCATAATAATAGTTTGCTGGACAGGGAGTACCAGGGGGAACACAGCCACCCTGGTAGACAACCTTGATGCTAGCCTTGCCTGATCCACACTGCGAAGCGTTACACCAACAAACATAGCTAACACACCCATTGCATGGACACGAAATACAATCTGGACTTTCCTTCCCATGTCCAGATTGTAAAGTACCCGGTCTGCCAGCCGCGAAAGCATTCAAGGGGTTGAGCGTACTGATCCCGATACCAGCCAGGGAAGCGCCAGCAGCCACTTGCCCTATCCAGGTGAAGAAGCTACGACGTGAGCGAGAATGTTGGGGTTCCTGGTCAAACCCATTTGTGGTACTCGTCAAAAGCATCCTCCTTGTTATATCGACTTCGTTTGGTAACCAATCCAACGAACGACGCACTAACGTGACACTGATAGTTGTGAAAGAAAAGGCTCTAGCAGCGTTTGCAAATCCTCCCGGTTATTTACGATCCTTTTCGCCCGAATAACGCCCATTTCATCCAACAGAAATAGGAACGGAATCGCCATGATTCGATACACCTCTTTGTCAAACCCCGGCCCAGGAGCCAAAATAGCTATCTGGGCATTATGTTTCGCCGCGTAAGCTTGATTCGCATGGCGATCTGGGTCGCCCAAAACCAGTATTGCGAGATGCTCATCCTCCTGTGAAAGAGCGTTTAATGCATCTAATGTTCCACTACAAGCAGAACATCCAGGAGAGATGAATGCTAAAACACGCCGTTTCCCCCGGAAATCATCGAGTTGAACCGGCTTACCTTCATAATCTGTTGCCACGAATGATGGCGCTTGTTCACCTACTTCTAATCCCCATTCTTCTGAAGATTGCCCCTGATTACCGGGGAAAACTCCTTGTTGCCGTAGCTCTCCCAACGCCCGTAGCAGGAACAACAGCAACCCCGTCTCAAACAGTACCAGTATCCACAAAGCGACTGTGCTTACTATCCAGAGAGTAGAAATGGTTTTCCTCCTTTCCTGACGCAGCATCACGAGTGGAACAATGCTCGCGCGGCGTTGAACAGCACTAGCACAACAAGAATCATGCCTACGAGGAGAACAACTGGTAAGACCGTGTTGGTCCACATCAACGCACTGACAGCGGACAACGTTCCTACCGTCAACGTATCGGTGGGAGTGAAAAGCAGCACAACCAGCCCAATCATCAAGATACCATTACGGCCAACGAGCCACCAGGAAATAAAATGATCGCCGATGGCCCCACCACAATGGCAAGCAAGGTCTCGTCGTCCGCGCCGCAGATTGATGATCATGGCCCAACTAAAGGATACGAAGAGGACAAAGGTGAGAATAGCGGCTGGTACTAACAATAAGCCACTCAGCAATCCCGACCCTGCAAGCAATTCTCCTACTGGGATGGAAAATGACAGAATTGTTGAGATTCTAAATCTGGTTTCGAGAGCAGGAGGAATAACCTTGTAATCCAGAATGCCTCTATGGAAGCGACCTGGATGGACCAGTTTGCTGATCCCCACGCTGAACAGAAGCAGCCCGAGGAACAGCCGCAGAAATAACCGAAGCGTGATGAGAGCGATTGGCGGCAACATTCTGCACACTCCTGATTGGCAATTCCGGTGTCTCAACATACCAGAGTGTTCTCTCACAACCACAACAAGTATACTCAGTTATTTCAGCTTACACAATCGCCCGAACGGAGCGCCAGAAGGGTGATAGCTGCCTGTCCAAAAGGATGGTAGCCGTGTCCGTTTCTTTCGTCGTCTACTGTCCTTCTTCCTGCTCCAGGAGCGCAAGCATGCGTATTTGACGGCGATGCAGGCGAAGTTTTTCATAAATATGTTTCACATGCGTCTTGGTCGTAGACTCTGACAGATCGAGACGATGAGCAATGCTCTGGTTGCTTAATCCTTGAAGGAGGAGCTGAAAAACCTCTTGCTCACGAGAGGTCAGAACTTCATTCTCGACAGCAAACAGGATATGATGAGCCAGGTGTTCAGATATCAAGGTAGAGACCGCCGAATCATTCAGGAAGGTCCCTGGCGGGAAATGGAGTAATTGACGGAGGAGAAAGCCGGGAGCATTCTCCTGGAGATACGCCCGCGCTCGGCAGCGGCGAGCAAGAGAGAGCATCCCCAGGTCTGTTGCCAGGATCACGACATTGCCTTGAGGAAGCCTGCTGTTCTCTGTGAGAAACGATTGATGGATCACAATCAGATCGAAGCGGCGACGCTCGATCAGGTTTGCGAATTCCTCGCCTGTTGTGGCTGCAACGACCTCGGCGCCGCCGGGTTCCTTGGCAAAGATGGCGCAAAGCCCTTTCCGAAATGCCTCGCGAGACTCCACAATCAACACCTGTTTTTTCTTTTCTGTATGCATCAACCGTTCCTCCGCGGCTCAAACAACGCGCTGACGCCTGATCTCTTCCCTCTGTCCTACTACGTATTTACTTGCTCCTTTCTCACTTCACGATGGTCGTTCTCCCCAAACAGTGAGAAAGAATTGGATGGCCTGAAAGTCATCCGACCACAGCTCTTGCAACGCTTGCTGATACAATGGCTCAAATGCTTCCTGAGAAGTTACTCCACTGTTGATGAGAAACCTTTGTCCCACCTGAAAGGATGTCCTGTAATCCGAGGCGAAGTATTCGTGAGACTCAGTTCCCGCCGAATAGTCCAGCGCGTAAGCCTGGCGATGGATGTCTCGATACCCAGCCTCACGAAGCAAGCGACCTAACATCGGGGTGATCCCGATATGTCTTCCGTCGGGAGAAAAACTTCGCCCCGTCACCTGAAACGCCCGCGTGGTCATGGCATTGATGGCTTCCACTGCCGGGCTGTTGGTGACAGGAAATTCGCCTTCCGTGAGGCGAAGCACTCCCCCAGGTCGAAGGATACGAAAACACTCCTGGAGGAGCGCAGGCCAGGCGGCAGGCGACAGAAAAGCAAAGAGCAGGCGTCCGTTCACCAGGTCAAAGGAAGCATCAGGGAAATCCAGCGGTTTGAGGACGTTCATCAAGCGAAAGTGGGCATTGGATACCTCATGAACCAGGGCTTGCGCACGCGCATACATAATCATACGAATGCTGAGATCAACCCCCGTGACCTCGATCTGTGGATATGCCTGCGCTACCTGGAGCGCCCATCCGCCGGGGCCACAGGCAATATCCAGAATCGTGTGCATCCCAGCAAGATCGCCGCATTCAGGAAAAAGTCCGCCCATGCCCAGCGTAAGAAAGCGATCTTGCAGGACGAGGCGAACGATTTCGACATCGTCATTCGGATCAGCGACATACGTATTTTCTGTAAGGTAAGGAGGCGGTTCAGACATGAGTTTATCCTTTGCAATCGCATCTCAGCGGATGATCTCTACATCCACAATCTTCCACCAGAACTCCTCGTTTGAGCCATTCGATGACTCCAGGCGGAAGATGATATTCACTGGCTGCCCGTTGGGCAACGCATTGCGGCGCGGGCCGCCGCCGAGCAGCGTGCCGCGCTGCTGGAAACCATTGATGCCGAACAGCAGGTTCAGATGGCGTCCGTCGCTGCCGCCGAGCCAGCTATTGACGATGCGCAGCCCCGCGATCTTGAAGGTCGGTTCGGGGTTGCCCGCGCCAAAGGGGGAGAGTTGCTGGATTTTCTTGAACGTCCCGGCATTCAGCAAATTGAGCTTCGTGAAGACCAGGTCAATCATGTGCGGCGGAGCGGATGGAGCAGCGAGAGGCGTTTCCTGTTCAGTGACCATACCGGTTGGATCGAGCGTTTGAATGCTTGCCCCGCCAGCGACACGCCCGTTCTGGGCATTCCAGCCCAATAAATGGGAGCGCAGGTCCTCGACGCGCTCGTTGGCGATGGTGAAACCCGCCGCCTGGGTGTGACCGCCGTAGCGCACGAATAGCTCCGCGCCTGCCTGCAGCGC
>Ga0102924_1007284_pt1 | contig 10183 bp, 10 predicted proteins | sample PaiPotPPM11metaG_FD_80116 | JGI IMG/M metagenome (GOLD analysis project Ga0102924, IMG submission 80116) | Iron sulfur acid spring bacterial and archeal communities from Banff, Canada, to study Microbial Dark Matter (Phase II) - Paint Pots PPM... ...
ATTCCTGCGGCACGTAATCGGCCTTGTCGGCTTCGGAATGACCGCGCACGCGGAAGGTCTTGCTCTCAACGAGGGCCGGGCCTTTGCCGGCGCGCACATGCTCGACGGCGCGTCCAACGGTTTCTATGACAGCCAGCACGTCGTTGCCATCGACGCTCTCGCCCGGTATACCATAGGCCAGGGCGCGATCAGAGAGGTTTTGCAGCGAAAATTCTTTTTCATTCGGCGTGGAATAGGCGTAGCCGTTATTCTCGACGAGGAAGACGATGGGCAGTTTCTGCACCGCGGCAAAGTTTATTGCTTCGTGGAACGGCCCGGTGCTGGTCGCGCCGTCGCCACAGGGTGCTAGCACAATGGTCGAGCGTCTGCGCATCTTCATGGTCAGGCCGAGGCCGCACGCCACGGGCAGCGATTCGCCGAGCATACTGATCGAAGGGATCACACCGTGATGGACGTCGCCGATATGCAATTGCCCATCGCGGCCCAGCGATGGCGAGTTGCCGCGCGCGAGCCACTGACCCATGATGGCGCGCTGAGATGTGCCGCGCACAATATGCATCCCCAGGTCGCGGTGCTGCGGCACAATGAAATCGCCAGGGCGCAGCGTCATTGCCGCGCCTACCGAGGTCGCCTCGTGTCCCTGCGCGGTATAGACGCCGCCGACGACGCGCCCCTGCAAGAAGAGCGTGCGCGTGCGTTCTTCCAGCGCGCGCGTGAGACGCATAAAAAAATATATCTGTAGCAGCTCATCCTGCTCCAGTTGCATGATTATCACTTCCTTTGTGTGCTTACAAGCGGGTAACTGTGTTCATGCTAGCACGCATAAGAGAGGAGTGTCAAGATAATCGTCCCGATGTCAGAGCTATTTAAAAGTTGCGCCTACGGCGCTTACCGGGAGTTCAGGGAGTTTTTTTCACGGGTAAAGCCCGTGAAAAAAACTCCCTGAACTCCACAGCGGGACAATCACTTACGGGTTCGGGTTAGATGGTGAATTGACCATCGCGCATGATGACGCGACCATCGACTTCGATGGTGCAGCACGAAGGAATGACATCGACATGTACCTTCGCGTCCCAGTCGGCCCCGGTAAAATGGGGATAAGGATTGCCGAAAGCGACGTGCAGGCCGGGCATTTTCTCGTCCTGCAAGAGGTTGCCGACCAGCTTCTTGAGACTTGTCAGCGTGCCGATGGCGAATTCTCCGGCGCGATTGCCATTTGGGGCGGAGAACAGGTAATCATGCAATTCTTGAGCCAGCGCTGCGTTCTCGCTCGTAATGTCCGTGATGTAGCCATCCTTGACCGTGATCACGACCGGCTGCTCCAGGACGCCGTACTTCTCGGAGAAGTAGTCGCCGAGGACATCACAGACCAGCACTCCATCAACGGTGGCGGGCGCGGTGAAGACTTCGCCTTCGGGCAGGTTGCCCCAGCTTCCCGGTTGGTGATAGCGGCCATGACAGGGAACCCAACGCCAGTCTTTGTGGAAGGTGGCCGTGACATGGCTGCCCTGCGCGGACGTGACATGGATGGTCTGCGCGCTGCGCACGAGGTCGTAGACCTGGTTGGTGAGGCTAAAGACTTCGTCATAGTCAGCGCACATACCGTCGGCCATGAGCTTTTCGTCGATGCCGATCATGTGGCCGTGGCGCACTTTCAGCTCTTGCGCTAAAAACGGCAGTAAGGGAAGGCGGAAGGCGATCTCGCCGGGCTGCGCCGTGGCGATATAGAATGTCACGGTGGGACGCGCGTTGATGAGATCGCCGCGCAACTCGTCGGAGAAGACGGTGAGCGGGCGCTCGCCGTAGTGTTCGAGGAAATGCACAGTGACATCGGCATGGCAGGCGAGGACGGCGTTCGCCACCGAACGCGCGATGTCCTGGCGCGCATAGTCGGTAATAATGAAGACGCGATCTTGAGCAGTCACGCCCATGCATTGCACAGCGTTCTCCGCGCCGATCTGCACGCGCCGGGCGAATTCGTCCGGCGTCAACTGCGCGACGTCTTTGGCTAACAATTCCGCGAATACGGTCTGATTGGACATACACATTCACCTCAAAAGGAATAAAAATCAACACAAAACTATACGTATTGGTATTGAGGTGAGTAACGCCGCTAGAGAGAATAGGAATGGAAACCCTGCCGATGCGTATCTTTGAAATTGGTTTGATATCAAATTCGGTTGAACAATGACGATATCGCCTGGGAGGGCGCAATCAATCTGGCCCCTACACCCCACCATCAAACCTTTCTCCTTGCAAATCTTACTGCAATATGCTATACTGCTTATTGCAGTAAGATTATGAATCTGCTTTGGTTAGGAGAAGGAAATATGAACACATCTCACTTGAGTCGCGATCCATTGGCTTTGACCATCCTGGCGCTGCTGGCCGAGCAACCGCGTCATCCCTATGAAATTCAACGGCTGATTCGGGAACGCAAGAAAGATTTTGCCAGCAGCACGCAGCGCACGCTGTATCATGAGATCGATCGGCTGGTCAAGGCGGGACTCATTCAGCCCATTGAGACCAGCCGGGAAGGGAACCGGCCAGAGCGAACCGTGTACCAACTCACAGACGACGGGTACGACAGCTTTGTGGGATGGTTGGGAGAACTGCTCGCGCAGCCGTTGCCAGAGTACCCGCTCTTTACTGTTGCTATCTCCTTCCTTGCCTATCTCCCGCAGGAAACCGCCTTGCAAGCTCTCCAGGCACGCACCATTGAGCTTGAGGGAGAACTGGCGGGGATCGAAGCGCGGCTGATCGGACTCGGACAGAGCCTGCACCGCTTGCTGCTGCTGGAATTGGAATATGTCCGGACGCTGCGTCAAGGAGAATTAGCGTGGGTGCGTACCCTCATGCAGGATATGCGTGAAGGGCGGCTGACCTGGGATGCAGAGGCGCTGCGCGAGCATCCCGAACAATTATTCATCGAACCCGAACATCCCGAAACACCGCTGCGCCTGCTGGACAGGCGCGCGGAATAGTCCTCCTGAAAGGAAACATGCTATGTGGTATACCCTTGCTCTCTTCGTGCATATCCTCGGCGCGATCGCACTCTTTGTCGCGGTCAGCCTGATAGTGATAGCCTTTGTGCGCATGAGACAGGCAGCAACGCTTGAACAGGTGCGAGAATGGGCTGTGGTGGCGAATATGGCGGGAAAGAGTATGATCTTCATCTCGCTGGTCATTCTCGCACCGGCATTGTATATGGTCATCATCGCATGGGGATTTGCCACGCCCTGGGTACTGGCTTCTCTGATTACTTTCGTCGCGCTTTCTATCATGGGAGCGGCAATGAATGGAAGAAATATTGAGCGCATTGTTGCGCAGGCCCAGGCGGCTTCGTCGGACCTCATTCCCGGCGAGTTGCGCGCCCGGCTGCTCGCGCCACAACTCTGGCTCACAGAAGGCATACGCCTGATGTTGCTGCTCGGCATTCTTAGTCTGATGACCATAAAACCGGACATGCTCTTCTCCGTGCTTATTCTCGCAGGTATGCTCATCCTGGGTATTGTCCTGGGTATGATTGCTCAACGTTTACCAGGACGGGTCTCCCACAAGCAGCAACTTGTCTGAAGTGTGCCGCTCCTGGCGTCATTTCTCAACAGTTACATCTCTGTAACTCACGAAAGGATCAATGTATATGAAAATCGCTGTGTTTGGCGCGACCGGTCGCACCGGTCAGCATATTCTTGAACAGGGTATACGTAGGGGCCACCTCATGACTGCATTTACGCGGCGTCCTCAAGAGTTGACCGGCGTGCAAGGACTCCAGGCCATCGTGCATGGAGATGGGCGCGATCTCTCCAGGGTACGAGAGGCAGTGCGCGGGCAAGACTGTGTCATTGCCGTGGTGAGTTCACCAGGGCTGGGGGTAAGTACGACGGTCTCCGAGGTACTCAAAAACATTATCACTGCGATGCAGGAAACTGGCGTGCGCCGCCTCGTCTGTGTGAGTTCGCATTCACTGGTGGCGGCTCATCCCTGGCTGATCGTCAAACTGGTGAAGTGGATCTTCCGCAATCCTTACGCTGATCTGGCAGCCATGGAGCAAGCAGTCACAAGCAGCAATCTGGATTGGACGATTGTGCGAGCGACACAGTTGACTAATGGAGCAGCGACGGGGCATATCCGCCGCGCCCAGGGCGATTTCGCTGCCGGGCCATATACCATCAGCAGGGCTGATCTGGCAGCAGTGCTCCTGGATGTCGCTGAGAGTACCGATTCTGTCCAGGTTGCTATCGAGGTGAGCGGATTTGAAGGAGAAAAGAACGCATGAGAAAGCACAACACGCTCACCAGTGTGCAGGCGCTGCTCGCTCGATCTGGCAAGTCCCACACCGTCTTACTCAGCAGTTTGCGCCGCACTGGTCAGGAGGTTGGTACTCCGGTCGGCATGATGTCTACAGACGGAAAGTTGTACTTCATGACCCCTGCCTCTACCTGGAAGGTCAGGCGCATCGCCAACAACCCACATGTCACGCTGGCCCTCTGTACCTTTCAGGGAAAGGTACTCAGCCCAGCCGCTGATGGCAGAGCGCGCCGACTCACCGGCGACGAAGCAAAACGAGCGCGAAAGTTGCTCTGTGTCGGCCTCGCAGGCTGGTTCGTGAATGGCTTCTACATCGTGCGCTATCCCGGCGACAAGACGGCGGTGTACGAAGTTGTACTCCAGCCAGCGCCGCAGCATTTGAAAAACAGCGATAAGGAAAGATGGCCGCCATAGGAAAGCAATGATGGACACGCCGCGTGGCTTTGGCTGTACCAGGACGATTCAAAATAAGGTACACTGATCGTCATAGATGTTGTACGTCTTAATTGAGGAGGATTATTAACGATGACAGAAACAACAGCCTTGTATCGATCGATTCACGCGCAGCCGGAGACGGTACGCGCGTTGCTGGCCGACGGCGCTGGCCCGGCGCGCGCGGCGGAGAAGCTGGCGCGGGCGCCGCGTATTTTCTTGTCCGGCATCGGCACAAGCTATCACGCGGCGATTGTCGGCGAATATTTGCTGCGACTGGCGGGCGCGGACGCCTGGGCCGTGCGCTCATTCGAGTTTGTGCATTACCCACGACCGCTGCGAGCCGATGACGGCGTGATTGTGATCAGCCACCGCGGCAGCAAGGTACACGGTCAGGGTGCAACGCAGAGGGCGTTAGAAGCGGGCGTGACGACTATTGGGATCACCGGCAAAGGCACGAAGATGAGCGGCCCCGACCCGCTCATCCAGACGGTCGAGCAGGAGGTGTCCTCGACGCATTCGGTCAGCTACGTGGGGACAATGACGCGCCTGGGCCAGATCGCGGCGCGCCTGGCGGCGCTCTACGGCCACGCGGAGCAGGAGCAGCGCATCACCACTGGGCTGGCGAGCCTGCCCGCGCTGATGGAGGGCGTGCTGGCGCGCGAAGATGAGGTGCGCGCGGTAGCGCGGGAAGCGGTATCCCACGCGCGTCGTATCTATTACGTGGGCGCGGGACCGAACGCGGCGACCGCGCCGGAGGGCGCGCTCAAGGCCAAAGAGGCGTCCTATGTCACGGCGGAAGGCTTCGAGTTGGAGCAGGCCATCCACGGGCCGCAGGTGGCCTTTGAACGCGATGACCTGCTGATCCCGATCAGTGTCAGGGGCGGAGCGCAGGAACGCATGACGGATTTTCTCGCGGCGCTGAGCGAGATTGGCCCGCGCTTGTGGCTGATCGGCGATCTGCCGGGCGAGGCATCCGGCGCGCTCTTCGACAGCGCCGCGTGGTCGCGCTTCTCGTTGGGCGACACGAGCAACCTGCCCGAAGAACTGACGCCCCTGCTGGCGGTCTTGCCTGTGCAATTGCTGGCCGAGTTCCTGGCGGAGGCGCGCGGCACCAACGCCGACAGTTTCCGCTCCGATCAGGCAGAATACAAAAAGGCTGGCACACGATTCCGGTTATAGGAATAGGGTTCTTCCGAAATGTGGCGGCGCAATCAATTGCGCCGCCACATCAGAAGGCGTTGGCAGGTTGATATGGTATACTTGTAACATCGAAGGTCGCTGAAACGTATTTCAATAGAGTCAGGGAAATGTTCGCTTCCCGCTTCCCGGCATGACGATTCAGAGAGGATAAGGAGCATACGATGGCTGAAGACTTTGGTATCCCGCAACTGGTTGATTACCTGACGCGCATGGAGCTGCGTCTGGGAAATGTTGACCAGGAAAAGGAAATCATTGAACTGGCCTTCCACGGCAATCACGGCCAATGGCGCTTGATTGTCGGCCTCCAACAGAGCGCGGAAATACGGAAGCTGATGTTGATTGTCCCGCATTTTGGCGTGCTGACGCCTAAGCGAAGGCGTACCAGCCTGGAAGCGTTGATGGCTGTCAACTACCGCATCGCCATCGGGAAGTTCGGGCTGGATTTAGATGACGGAGAAATACGCCTGGAGGAAGCCATTCCTCTTGCTAACGACGGCATCACGTTTGAACAATTCCAACTGGCGCTTGGCGCGATAATGCAAGTCGTCGCCATGTATCATAGCTTGCTGCCGCGCATCCGCTATGCGAATCTCACGGCCCAGGAAGCGCTTGAGGTGTGCGAACGCGAATTCTTTGAGGAAAGCCACGCCGAGTCCTCGGAAGAAGAGACAGACGACCCGGACGAGGAGGAAAACGACATGGGAACGCCGGGGCCGCCTCCTGAACTCGATGTCGATGATGTGCTAGCGGAAATCACCCGCTTGTTTGAAGAAGGCCGCGAGAAAGAATAAGGCTTTAGCGAGAGCAAACATAGTTTAAGACCACTTGCAAGTGGTCTTAAACTATGTTTGCTCTCGCTAAAAAGGATTTTTCGTACCGGAATGATGGCCGTTCTGCTTCGCTCGCGTCTGCATATTCTGCTCCGGCTCCTCCTCCTGTTCATCCTCTTGCTCGTCGCTTGCGACGATGGGCGGCGGTTGATCTGGTAAGGACGGTCCAAGCCTGGGATCCAACTTCACCCAGATATCGCGGCGTTTATCTTCTTGATCATTGAAGCGAGCCAGCCGGGAGCGAAATTCCAGCGCGGCCCAGATGATGATCACCACGGCTACAAAAAAGCCCACATAGGTCACAATTATTGGATCCATGCGCAATACATGTCCTTCCCACAAAATGTCAATAGAGGGTCTTCTCTCTGTGGCTTCATTCTACTGTTTTTAGAGGGAAGACGTCAAGATTGTGACTCATCCAGGGCGAACAATTCACCAGCACGTTAGCAAGCTACCATGTGAATGCGAAAGGTCTGACTTTCGTGTCTGATAGCAAATCCGCTGGAACCGTGTAGCGGGGCAATTCATTGCGCGTGTAGGGGCCAAATTGATCGCGCTCAGAGACACGCGCAATGAATTGCCCCGCTACAGGCGAGAGCGTTCCACCGGATTTGCTATGAGACGCTCATGGCGGTTACAGCCGAACCATGACCTTCATAGCTGTGCGTTGATCCATCGCCGCGTAGCCCGATGGAACGCCATCGAGATCGACGGTGAGATCGAGTACAGGCGAAGGATCGAGCCGTCCGGCCAGCACATCGGCGAGCAACGCGGGCAACTACATCGGTTGGGGCCTGAATGATGGGATCGGGAACCTGGTCGATGCGCATATCTCCAGGCCCATGATAAACGGTTGCTCTCATGTTTTTCTCCTCTTCTCATTGGGTGAAAGGTCGGAACGCTCTTCCTCTATGATCAGCCCTGGTATTGTTCGTCGCTGACCTGTTCCATCCAGTCAACGGTTTTGCCATCGAGCTGTTCCTGAATGGCGATGTGCGTCATGGCCGTGGTTGGCGTGGCGCCGTGCCAATGTTTCTCTCCCGGTGGGAACCAGATCACGTCACCTGGTCGAATTTCCTCGATTGGACCACCCCAGCGTTGCACCCGGCCGCAGCCAGCCGTCACGATCAGGGTCTGGCCCAGCGGGTGGGTGTGCCATGCGGTCCGAGCGCCAGGCTCGAACGTGACACTGGCGCCGACCGCACGGGCCGGATCAGGTGACTGGAACAGGGGGTCAATGCGTACCGTGCCGGTAAAATACTCGGTCGGTCCTTTACCGGAAGGTTGTGAGCCACTTCTTTTGATGTCCATTTTCTGAATTCCTCCACTATGCCTGCATAAGCAGAGAGGCATGTTCTCTGTCTGTTGGTAATTATAGACGCCCTGGAGTACAGAGTGGTAGAATAATTGTCGAAAATGATTGTCTGATTCTGCACATCTTCCAAAGGAGGTCCTTCTGGGCGACAGTCGCTACCGGTACGACCCCTCACATTACCTGCTTGCCACCGTCGATCTGCCCCCGCGTCAGCCAGGTCCTCGAAGCATCGAAGGAGCGGCCCTAGCTCAGTCTGCGCCTGGAACTCGCCCCCACCCTCGTCGGTGAGGTCATGGTTGAAGCCGGTCACTCCTCGCCAAGAGATTCTGTTGATGTGAGGGCCATCGATGTCAGCCCGCTGGATATGCACCTGCTGGACGCCTTCGTGCGGCTCGTCAGGCTCCTGGATGCTCCTGCCGAAGCACAGGTCCTTCTGCCGCTGATCACGCGGGAAATTATCTACCGGCTCCTGATGGGAGAGCAGGGTTATCGGCTCCGTCACATTGCGATCCTGGGTGGCTACACGCCCCACATCGCCAGAGCGGTCGAGCGACTCCGTCACGACTTCGACCAGCCGCTTCACATCGAGAGCCTCGCGCGCGAGCTGGGCATGAGCGTCTCGGGGTTGCATCACCACTTCAAGGCCGTCACGGCGCTGAGCCCTTTGCAATTCCAGAAGCAGCTGCGGCTCCAGGAGGCCCGCCGTCTGATGCTGGGCGAAGACCTCGACGCGGCAAGTGCGGCCTATCGCGTGGGGTACCACGACGCCTCCCACTTCAATCGCGAGTACAAAAGCCTCTTCGGCGTCCCACCGATGCGCGACGTGCAACGGCTGCGGGAAGCCGCCATGGAAAGCGCTGGCCGATGAGCCTGAGAGCGGATCGCAAAGTTTGGCGGAAGACGCCAATGTTCGAGAAAAGCCGCAGTTCTTGCCTGCCCCCGCGGTCGGGCGAGGGAGAGAGAGGAGAACACCCGACCGCTCAGAGGTTGTTTTGGAGGAGTGTAGAGGAATGGGAGAGCATATTTAGTTTTGAACATTTGTACTAACATGGGACATGATACCACGAATTAGAACAAATGTCAAGAGGTTGGACGAACAAATTTTCAAATCTGGGCTTCGATCACTTCGGCAAGGGCGAAGGCCGAGGGATAGCGTTCGGCAGGGTCAAGGGCTAAGGCGCGCAGGAGCGTATGCTCCAGGGCTACTGACACGCGCGTATCGAGCAGCGAGGGCAGGATCAGGGCGAGACCATCGGTCTGCTCGCTCAGCGCGAGGGGTTCTGTGTGTTCGTAAGAGGCGGTATGAGCATATGCCTGGATTGCGCCGAGCCTGCGCCAGGCAGAGGCGGGCGCAAAGTGGGTCAGCAACAGGTAGAGGATCGCGCCGAGCGAGTAGACGTCGGAGCGTTCATCGATATCGTCGCGCCCGGTTTCTGGCGCGGCAAAGGGGCTATCGCCGTTGTTGATGGCAGGAGGAAACGCTTCGTGATAGAGCGCAACGGGGTCCGCTTCATCGATAGAGCCGGTCGCGGCAAGCAGCCAGCAGTGCAGTGGCGGCGGCCACGAAGGCAGCAGGAGGGGCATCCAGGTGGCTATGCCTTTGCTATCGACGAGGACAGTAGCCGGGGAGAGGTTGCCGAGGATAGTACCGGTGCGGTGCAAACGCGCGACGATACGACAAAGCTGGCCGCACCATTGCAAGGCGCGTTCCTGGTCCAGCCACCACGGCCACTGATCCCGATCAAAGAGGTCAGCCAGCAGGATGGGCTGCTCACACGCTTCCGCCTGCTCATTGCCCGCGCTCGTCGTGAAACGCTCTAATGGTATGATGAAATACTGTCGTTCGCTCTCGGTGGCGATGCGATCAGGGACGGAGGTGATGCGCGGCGAACCGGCAACGACAGGCGAGACGAATTCTTCAAAGGCGGCGCGTTCAGCGAGCGTATGGTGCGCTTCTGAAAGTCCGGCCAGGTCGAGTTCGCGGACAGCAACCAGCGACTCTGTTACCGCGCTCTCCGGTTGCTCCAGCTCCTGCGTGCCGGGAAGACGACGCCCCAGGTACAGATTCACGCGCGGACGCTGGCATAAAAGA
>Ga0102924_1007286_pt1 | contig 10181 bp, 9 predicted proteins | sample PaiPotPPM11metaG_FD_80116 | JGI IMG/M metagenome (GOLD analysis project Ga0102924, IMG submission 80116) | Iron sulfur acid spring bacterial and archeal communities from Banff, Canada, to study Microbial Dark Matter (Phase II) - Paint Pots PPM... ...
GACCCACCACCCGCCGCCGACGAGCACGCGCACTGGTGCAGCTGCACGACGATCCAGTCGATGGAGGCGTCGGCGGCGAACCGGCCGTGGCTCCCCGTCCCCGGCGACCACGAGCTCGCGGCGGGCATCGGCGAGCAGGGACTCGCCTCCTACCTGACGAGGTACACGCTGCCGTCGAACGGGGTCGACGGCTTCGAGGGGCGCTGGTACGCGTTCCGGGTGGGCACGGCGCTGTTCGTCTGCCTGAGCGGTGACGACGTCGCCTACTCCGCGGCGGGAGGCCCGGCGGGCGCGGGGCCAGCGGAGAGCCAGGAGGAGGCATCTGGTTCCTACGGGCGGGGTTACTCGGGCGGCGCGCAGACCAGGTGGCTCGAGTCGACGCTGGCGGCCGCCCGCGCCGACGCCTCCATCGACTGGATCGTCGTGCAGCTGCACCAGTGCGCGTGCTCGTCGGCGGCGGGTGGTGGGTCCGACCTCGGCATCCGGCGGGAGTGGCTGCCGCTGTTCGACACCTACGAGGTCGACCTGGTCCTTTCCGGGCACGACCACGGGTACGAGCGGTCCTTTCCCGTCCGCGGCTTCGACGCGGCGGCGGGCACGGACACGCTGACCGGCGCGACGGCCGACACCCGCAGGCCCCGCCCGGTGACCAGGGTGGACAGCGGCGTGTTCGACACCAGCCAGGGCACCGTGCACCTGGTGCTCGGCTCCGGCGGGACCGCCGGGGGTCCCGGGGACTCAGGGGCGCCGCTTACCAGGACGGCCGGCGTCATCACCCGGCAGGCTCCGCCCGTGGTTGGCCAGCAGGTGGCCGGCCAGCAGGTGGCCGGCCAGCAGGTACCCGGCCAGCGGGTACCCGGCACCGACCCGCGGCCAGGCGGGGACGCGACCGAGGCGGCGACATGGTCCGCCCGACGCTACACCGCGCCCGGGTACGGCATCGCGGTCTTCGACGTCAGCCCGGGCAGCGAGGCGGGCGGCCAGACGTCGATCACCGTCCGGTACTACCACGCGGCCGGTCCCGACCTTCCCGACACCGGTCCGGCAGGCACCGCTGCGGGCGCACCCGGCGCGACGGCAGGCGACTACGCTCGGCTCGAGACGTTCACCCTGGTCAGGCCCAGGTCCGACGGGCGCCGCTGGCACCCCAAGGGATTACCGCGCGGGCGGCGGCAGCTGGCGGTACACGGCACCCGACGCTTCTTGCTGTTATCCAGACACAGAAAGATCTTGGATGGACGGTCCTGCCCGAGCGTTCTCATCCATCCAAGATCTTCTGGGCCGGCCTTCGCCGGCTGGTTAGGGGACCGGGGGCCTGACCGGGGTAGTCTCCTGGGCCGGCATCGAGTTGCTCGTCGGGAGCGGGTAAGGAATGCCGACGTCCAGGGTGCCGGCGAGGGCGTTCAGCACGGCCTCCTCCACGACCGTGAGGTTCGAGCCGATGGAGGTGGACGGCAGCGTCGGCACCGCGGTCACCGGGGGGCTCGTCAGGTTCAGCGCGCCCGTGAAGTCGCCGGTGACCGAGCGGCGCCAGGCGGACAGGTTGGGCACCGTCACGCCGAAGCGGGTCTCGATCAGGCGGAGGGTGCTCGTGTGGTCGAGCGTGCCCGAGTACTGGTAGCCGCCGGCGCTGAACGGGGAGATGACCAGGGCCGGCGTCCGGAAGCCGAGGCCGACCGGGCCGGCGATCCCGCCCGCCGAGCTCGGCAGGGTGCCGGTGAGGTACTCGCCCGCCGTCCCCTCCGCGGCGGCGGGCGGCGGGACGTGGTCGAAGAAACCGCCGTTTTCGTCGTAGTTCACGATGAACACGGTCTGCGCCCAGACCTCGGGGTTCGAGACGAGGATGCTCAGGATCTGCTGCACCAGGTACTCGCCCCACTCCGGCGGCGCGGCCGGGTGCTCGCACTCGGCCAGCGGCGGGACGATCCAGGACACGCTCGGCAGGCTGCCGCTCTTGACGTCGCTCGCGAAGTCGCCGGGGAAGCTCGGCGTGAGGCCCTTGGCGATCAGTTCGAGGCCGGTGAGGCTGAAGGGGTTGGTGTAGTTCTTGAAGTACGACAGGACGCCCAGGCCGAGGATGCCGGTGGGGTCGTTGTAGACCTTCCAGCTCACGCCGGCCTTGAGCAGTGCCTCGGGCATGGTCTCCCAGCTTAGCTTGCCCGTCATGGCGACACGGTCCGACGCCGTGGTGATCACCGGGCCGCCTTGGCTGCCCGCCGGGTCGATCCACGCCGACATCGCCATCAGGCGGTTCGGGTCGGTGGGGCCGAGCACCGAGCAGTGGTAGCCGTCGCAGATCGTGAACGCGTCGGCGAGCGCGTAGTAGAAGGCGAGCTCGCTGCGGGTGAAGTAGCCCATGGTGACCGGGCCGTTGGTGTCGCCGTCGGTCGCCAGGTGCGAGGTGATGAACGAGTCGAGCTTGCCGCCGTTCCAGCTGTTGTGCTGGCCGGCCCAGCTGTGGTCGATGTCGTTGGTGTCCTCGCCGTTCTCCGACGGCGGGTCGTTGAGCAGGCGGAACGGCTGCATGTAGCCGGTGCTGCTCGGTCCGCGGCCCGGCTGGAAGCCGTACTGGTCGAAGATCGGCGTGCCGTTGGCGTTCTTGAGCACGCTCGGGTCGGAGAACCCGCGCACTCCCGACAGGGTGCCGAAGTAGTGGTCGAAGCTGCGGTTCTCCTGCATGAGGATCACGATGTGCTTGATGTCGCCGAGGCTCGCACTCGCGGTGGCGCCCGTGCTGGCAGCCGCGGTGACCTTGTCGATCAGCCTCGCCTGGTCGTCGGTGATCTTGTCGGGACGGATGCGGCCCGCCGCGGCGGCGCCGATGGCCGCAGCGGCCCCGCCGACCATAAAGGCGCGTCGCGTGGCGTCGTTCTTGCCCGGGTGATCGGTCATGAGGGGAGCGTAGGAGAGCCCGGTGGACCCTGGCTAGCCGTTCCGTGACATCGAGGTGACACGCAGGCACACGTGAATATCGCGGGCCCGGACGCTCGCGGATTACGTGCCGTCGCGCAGGTCGGCAGGCGCGCTGGGCTTGAACGTGATCGAGTCGAAGATCGCGGTGCAGCCGGCGCCCGTCGGCGACTGGGCGAGGAAGCCGACGCGGGCCCCCGACGCCTCGCCGAGCGTGAAGTAGCGCAGCAGCTGCCAGTACGACCCGTTCACCGAGGCGTGGAACGCCCACACGCGGCCTGACCTGGTGATGCGGAGCCAGAGCGGGCCGCCCGCGGTCTCGAAGGAGTTGCTGTCGTCGGACGTGCCGTGGGTGACCACGGTGACGGCGGTCGGCTTGTGCTGCGGCGAGAACTCGTAGCACAGCTTGGCCCAGCGCCGCTCGCTCAGGTAGAGCAGCAGCACGCCCGCGTCGAAGGTGCTCGCGAAGCCCACGGTGACCCGGGCGGCGAAGGTGAAGTCCTCCTCGCCGGGCAGGCCCGTCCACCGGCCCGCGTCGGGGCGGGCGCCCTCGTCGCCCGCCGGATCGATGAACATGTCCGACTTGGGGGCGCCGGTCAGCGTCAGCGTCCCCCCGGACAGGCTGGCGTCGCAGGCGGGGGAGCCAGTGGATTCGAAGGGGAACGGAACCCCCGGCAGCAGCAAGTCGGTCACGGTGGCAGTGTCCCACGAACCCGGAGCAGTCACGCTGTCTCCTCGGATTCGGGGCCACCATAGGGTGGGGGAATGGACATCGGATTCGGGGCGGCGGTCGCGGGGGCATGGGCGACGCCGCGGAACCTGGCGGAGCTTGCGCGGCGGGCGGAGCGGCTCGGCTACCGGTCGCTGTGGACGTTCCAGCGGCTGCTCGCGCCTTCCGGGGCCAAGCTGGCGCCGGTTTACCGTTCGGTGCTCGACCCGATGGTGTCGCTCGGCTACCTGGCCGCGGCCACCTCGTCCATCAGGCTCGGCGTCGCCGTCGTCAACCACCCGTTTCAGTCGCCGCTGCTGCTCGCCAAGCAGGCCGCGACCGTGGACGTGCTGTCAGGCGGCCGGCTCGACCTGGGCATCGGATCCGGGTGGCTGCCCGAGGAGTTCACCGGCTCCGGCGCGTCGATGAGCATGCGGGGCGCGCGGGCCGACGACTACGTCGCCGCGCTGCGGGCGCTGTGGAGCGGCGCGGACGGGTACCAGGGTGCCTTCTACTCGATTCCCGCCGGGCAGCAGGACCCGGCGCCCGTGCAGCGGCCGGGCCCGCCGGTCCTGATCGGCGGCATGTCACGCGCGGCGATGGAACGGGCGGGACGGATCGGCGACGGGTGGGTGACGGCGTCGAGCGCCGACCTGTCGCAGATCGCCGAGTCGGCTAAGGTCGTGCAGAGCGCCGCGCGGGCGGCCGGGCGCGGCCCGGCGCGGATCGTCTGCCGCGGGGTGGTACGGCCGGGCAAGCCGTCGGTCTCGAAGACCAGCGGGCAGCGGCGGCTGCTTTCCGGGTCGTACGAGCAGATCCGGGAGGACGTCCGGTGGCTGGAAAGCTGCGGGGTGACCGAGGTGTTCTACGACCTGAACTTCGACCCGGCCGTCGGCGACCCGGTCGCCGACGAGGGCAAGGCGGTGCTCCGCGCGTCGGAGATCCTCGAGGCGCTGGCCCCCGACGTCCGCATGTAGCGGGCGGAACGGACGGCGCCACGCCCCCGTTCTGGCTGGTGAAGAGGGGTCACGGCGCGGGCCGTCGCGGCGGGAATACCAGTGCCGTCGAACCACTTTTCCCTGGTGGCCCTGAGCCGCCGGGCTTTGGAGTCACGGGGCTTTGGCGGTAAGGGCGGAAACCATTGGAAGTGGAGAAACATGGAGAAGGTGGAGCGGACCGAGCAGGAGTGGCGCAAGCTGCTCTCCCCCGACGAGTACGCGGTGCTGCGCCAGGCCGCGACCGAGCGGGCTTTTACCGGCGAGTACACGGACACCGAGACGGTCGGCGTGTACCACTGCCGCGCGTGCGGTGCGGAACTGTTCCGTTCCGACGCGAAGTTCCACTCGGGGTGCGGGTGGCCGTCGTTCTACCAGCCGACGGCCGATGACGCCGTGACGCTGATCGAGGACCGGTCCCTCGGGATGGTCCGGGTGGAGGCCCGGTGCGCCAGCTGCGATTCGCACCTGGGGCACGTGTTCACCGGCGAGGGATTCACCACGCCGACCGACGAGCGCTGGTGCATCAACTCGGTGTCGCTGACGCTCGAGCCCGCCAACAAGGAATAACCGGCCCGGCCCGGCTTGCCGCACGGGCGCTACTAGTCGCCCGCCTCGTACCGGCGGTCGCGCTTGGTCTGGGAGCGGCGCCGCTTGTCCGCGAGGCGGCGCTCCCTGGCGCCGCGGCTCGGCTTGGTCGGGACGCGCGGGGGCGGGGGCGGCGCGATCGCCTCACGGAGCAGCGCCGCGAGCCGTGCCCGGGCCGCATCGCGGTTCATGAGCTGGCTTCGCTCGGTCTCCGCGGCGACCGTGACCACGCCGTCGGCCAGCCGTGACGCGAGCCTCCCGAGCGCGCGGTTCTTCTCGCGGGGGGGCAGCGACGGCGAGCGGGCCACGTCGAAGGAAAGCTCGACCCGGCTGTCGGTGGTGTTGACGGACTGGCCGCCGGGACCCGACGACCGGGAAAACCGTTCGCGCAGCTCGCCGGCGGGGATCACCAGCCAGCTGTTCACGCGAAGATCGTCGGGCATGTCTTAAGTGTCGCGCATCCGGCGGTGTGCGGCCGAATCGTGACCTGTCGGTGCAACCGGCCGGTTCGGCGGTGCCGTCCAACTGGCATGCGTATCAAGCATGCTTTCCCCCCGCGCTCGTCGCGCTCGCCGCGCACGTCGCGCCGCCTGCTCGCCGCGGCGGTCCCCTGCCTTGTCCTCGTCGCCGCCGCGGCCGGCTGCTCCAGCGGCGCGGCATCCTCCTCCTCGCTCGCATCCGGTTCCGAGGTCGCCGGATCGGCCGCGGCCGTACCCGCCGCGGGGACAGCGATCCAGAACGTGCAGAACGGGTCCGCGCGGTCCAGCGCGGGCGGCACCGCCTCCGGTGCCACCGCCGCGCGCTACGCCGCCGCCGGCCAGCAGCTCATCTATACCGCGCAGCTCACCGTGCGCGCCCCGAGCGTCGCGGCGGCGATCTCCCGCGCCACGGCGGTCGTCTCCGCCGCGGGCGGGTACGTGTCCGCGGAAAACGCCTCTTCCGGCCAGGGACAGCCGGACCAGGCCAGCGCGACCGTGACGTTCCGGATCCCGGCCTCCGGCTACGCCGCGACGCTGGCCCAGCTGTCCGGCGGAGGGCTCGGCACCCAGCTCTCGCTCTCGCAGCAGGCCCAGGACGTCACGCAGCAGGTCGCCGACGTGAACAGCAGGGTCGCCTCCGACGAGGCGGCGATCGCGCAGCTGCGCGACCTCCTCAAGCGCGCGGGTGACGTCAACTCGCTGCTGACCGTGCAGAACCAGATCGACTCGCAGGAGTCCGACCTGGAGTCGATGCAGGCGCAGCAGAAAGCGCTCAACGACGAGACCGCCTACGCGACGGTCATGCTGACCCTCGTCGGGCCAAAGGCGCCCGCCAAGCCGCCGGCGAAGGCCGCGCCGCCGCCCGGTCTGTCCGGCGGCCTCGCCGGCGGGTGGCACGCGCTGCGGGTGACGGTCGCCTGGCTGCTGACGGTCCTCGGCGCGGTGGCGCCGTTCGCCGCGCCGATCGCCGTCGTGGGCGGGCTGGCCTGGTGGGTGCGCCGCCGGCTTACCCGGCGGCGGACGCCGGCCGCCTGAGCACGGGAGCGGTGCTACGCGAGCGAGGAGACCAGGTCCGCGACCGGCTTGCGGCGGCCGGTGTAGAAGGGGATCTCGACCCGCGTGTGCCGCCGGGCCTCCGAGCCGCGCAGGTGACGCATGAGGTCGACGATCCGGTGGAGTTCGTCGGCCTCGAAGGCCAGCATCCACTCGTAATCGTTCAGCCCGAAGCTGCTGACCGTGTTGGCCCGCACGTCCGGGTACTCGCGCGCCATCCTGCCGTGGTCGGCGATCATCTTCCTCCGCTCGTCCGGGTCGAGCAGGTACCACTCGTAGGAGCGGACGAACGGGTAGACGCAGACGTAGTTCTTCGGCTCCTCGCCGGCGAGGTACGCGGGGATGTGGCCCTTGTTGAACTCGGCGGGGCGGTGCAGTGCCATGGCGGACCACACGGGCTCGGAGGCGGAGCCGAGCTTAGTCCGCCGGAAGTTGACGTACATCTCCTGGAGCTCGTCGGAGGTCGACGCGACCCACCAGAGCATGTAGTCGGCGTCCGCGCGCATCCCCTGCAGGTCGTAACAGCCCCGGGTGACGATGCCCTTGCCCCGCGCCTGGTCGAGCACGTCGGTGAGCTCGGCCGCCGCTTCTTCCCGCGGGAAGTCCCGGTCGGTCACGGTGAACACCGCCCACATGGTGTACCTGATGAGCTCGTTCAGGTCCCGCGCCCTGGGCCGCTGCCTGTCGTCCTTGCCCGCTGCCGTCTCTGTCATAAGACAAAAGCTTAGTGAGCCGGAATGAGAGGTTGCTCCGCCCTCCCGCACGCCATGACTGTCCCGGGGCGGGGCAGCGCGGAGCGCTTCTTGCTGTTATCCCAGAATCGGCCAACAAGCCTGGTCCCAGTGGACGTTTGGCACGCTAGAGGGGGCCCAAACGTCCACTATCCGTCCCGACGCAAGCTGCGGGTCGTTGCGAGGTACGCGGTTACCTGGGCGGCGGCCGATTTGGCGGTCGCGACGCACGCGGGGATGCCCACGCCGTCGTAGGCGGCGCCGGCCACGGCCAGGCCGGGCTGCCCGGCGACCGCCGCGCGGATCGCGGCGACGCGGTCCAGGTGGCCGACGTTGTACTGCGGCAGGCCGCCGCCCCAGCGGGTGACGCGGCGCGCGACGCTCTTCGCCGTTATCCCCGCGGCGTCGGCGAGCTCGGCGGCCGCGAGTGCGGCCAGGTCCTCGTCGTCGCGCTGCAGCACGGCGACGTCGCCGCTGCGGCCGACGGAGCAGCGGACTACGTGCACTTGTTCCCTGGCCCCGGCCTGCGCGGCCAGGTGCGGCCACTTGACCGTGGAGAACGTGACGGCCTTCACGGCCCGGCCGTCCACGGCGGGGACCAGGTAGCCGCTGCGCTGCCGCGCGGGCACGGGGAAGTCGTCGGCGCGGAACGCGAGCGTGACGATGGCCATGGAGGCGTAGGGGATCTCCGCGAGCCGCGCCGCCGCCTCGCCCGCGCTGCCCTTGAGCAGCCGCGCGGCCGGCGCCGCGGGGGCCGCGACGATCACCGCGTCCGCGTCCAGGTACTCGGGGTCGGCGGCGGAACCAACGGTGAGCCGCCAGCCGGCCGCCGTGCGCTTGAGCTCGCGGACCATCGCGTTCGTGCGGACGTCCGCGCCCGACGCCTTGGCCACGGCCTCGGGCAGCGCGCCGATCCCCGTTGTCAGCGAGACGAAGACCGGGGCCGGCTTGGCCGGCGCGGCGCCGACCGCGCCAGCGGCAGGTGGCAGCAGCGAGGCGGCCGCCCCGGTCAGCGTGGCGTGTCCCCGTGCCGCCGCCGCAAGCGGCGCGAGCGTGGCGCGGAAGGACAGGTCTTCCGACCGGCCCGCGTACACGCCGCCGAGCAGCGGGTCGACGAGCCGGTTGACGATCTCGTCACCGAGCCGCGAGCCGATGTACTCCGTGACCGAAACGTCGCCGTCCCCGGCCGCCCTGACCGACTCGTCCCTGGCCCGCGCGACCCCTTCCGGTGAGACCACCCCGGTGGCGGCGAGCTCGTCGAGGTCGGCGGGTACGCCCATGAACTGCCTGCGGGGCAGCGAGCGCAGCGCGCCCCTGGTGTAGATGGCGGACGCGGTGACCCCGGCCGGGACCAGGTCGCCCGCGAGGCCGACCGCGTCGATGAGGTCGATGCCTTCCGGCCGCCTGGCGAGCAGCGCTTCCGCCCCTTCGTCCATGGCCACCCCGGCGACGTCCGACGCGGACAGCTTCCCGCCGAGCCGCGGCGAGCCTTCGAGCACCGTGACCCGCACCGGCTCGTCCTTGAGGAAGAAGGCTGCGGACAGGCCCGCGATCCCCCCGCCGATCACCACCACGTGCGCCGCCGAGTCAGCCGTCGTCATGGTGCTAAGCCTATTTCGTGAGGCGGCGCCGTCGGTTCCGGGTCAGCGGGAGGCGGGCTCAGCGGCGGGTCAGCGCCAGAGGCGCACGGTGCCGTCCTTGCCCGCGGAGGCGAGCGCGCGGCCGAGCGGGCTGAACGCAACGGCGTTGACGTGGCCCGCGTGGCCCGACAGCGTCTCGTGCCTGCCGCTCACGATCTCCCAGACGGTTACCGCGCCGGTCTCGTAGGCGGCGGCGACCAGCATGCCGTCGGGGCTCAGCGCGATGGAGTTGATCATGCCGTCGCCCGCCCGCAGGACGCCGGCCACCTCGCCGGTCCGCAGCACGTGCAGCTGCACCGCGCCGTCAGCGCCGGACGACAGCAGGCGGGTGCCGTCCTGGGTGAACGCGACCCCGGTCGCCCAGCCGGTGTGCTTGTGCAGCAGGCGCGGCTCGCCGCCGGCGGTGAGCCACACGCGGACCGCGCCGTCCGAGCACGCGGCCGCGATGTGCGTGCCGTCGGGGCTGAACACGGCGCTGAAAAGCGTCTCTCCCTCGGCGCGCAGCTCGTGCAGGCGGTTGAGCGTGGCGGTCTCCCAGAGGCGGCCCACGCCGTCTTCGTGCGCGGACAGGATCAGCGCGCCGTCCGGGCTGAACGCCACGGCCCGGACCGCCGACCCACCGGGCTTGCGTGACCTGGCCTTCTTGCCGCTCGCCACCTCGCTCACGGCGAGCGTGCCGTCCCGCCCGCCCGTCGCGATGAGCGCGCCGTCCGGGCTGAACGCGAGGTCGTACACCGACTGGCCGGCCGGCCGCAGCTCGCGCACCAGCCCGCCGTTCAAGGCGTCGCGGAAACGGACCGGGCGCCCCCAGCCGCCGGAGGCCAGCAGCCTGCCGTCCGGGCTGAACTCCACGCAGTAAGCGTTGTCCCGGTCCTGCTCGAGCACCACGGCGTCGGCCGTCGCGGCGTGCGCCGCCGGCGGCGGCGGCGCGGTCGCCGGCCGGGCCGCGTTCGGCTGTGCACCCGGCGGATGCCCGCCCGGCGGATATGCGGAAGCCGTCTGGACGGACGCCGCGGCGGGGCGCATGGACGGCTGGGCCGGAGGCGACACCGGAGGCGCCGGGCGCGCCTGAGGCA
>Ga0102924_1007288_pt1 | contig 10180 bp, 11 predicted proteins | sample PaiPotPPM11metaG_FD_80116 | JGI IMG/M metagenome (GOLD analysis project Ga0102924, IMG submission 80116) | Iron sulfur acid spring bacterial and archeal communities from Banff, Canada, to study Microbial Dark Matter (Phase II) - Paint Pots PPM... ...
AGTCGCCGCTGACCGACGAGGGCAACCGTGAGGTGGGCGAGACGGTGTTCCGCGCGCTGCTGGACGCGGCAGGCCCGACCGGCTCGATTCAGGTGGCGTTCCGCATCTTCCCCGAGCACGTCGAGGTCGACGTGCTGCACTCCGACAACCAGATCCTGGCCTCGCCCGGCCTGGTGAACGGCCCGGCGGCCGGCGTCGCCCCGACCGTCCGCGCCGCGCCCGCCATGGCGCCGCCCGCCGGCCCGCCGACCAGCGGTCCGTCAACCACGGGCGCGGCGCCGGGGTCGCGCGCGCCCGTGTCTCCCGCGCCCGCGGCCCCCGTGCCCGAGCCGGCCGCGTTCAGCCAGCTCACGCCCGGCGTGTCCGAGCCCGCCGCCGCAACCGGCGGCCCGCCCGGCGCATCCGGCCCGGGCGCCCCCGCCGCACCGCACGTCGCGCCCGCGCCCGCCGGCCCGGTCACGCTGGGCCAGCCCGGTCACCCCGACACGTTTGCGGAGTGGATGTCGACCGCGCTGCGCCGGGAGGGCCTGACCCAGGAGGCAGCCGCGCGCCAGCTCGGGGTGTCGGTGAAGACGGTCAGCCGCTGGGTCGGCGGGGCCACCGAGCCGAGGATGCGGGACCTGCGGCGGATCCAGGAAGTGTTCGGCCAGGTGCCGCTGCCGTAGCGGCTGGTCATCGGCCGCCGGGCCGGATCGGACCCTTCCGGCCAACCCTGTCTTATTGGACTACTGGACGTCCCCCCACATGTGTCCTACGGTGCTGCCATGGCCGTTCACGCTGGGCGCCACCACCTGGGTACAGATCGTGGCCAGATCGTCCTGCATACGTTCCGCGAGGGAATGGCGGCCCAGGCCGGCCACGACCTGATCATCGACCTGAGCCGCTGGTCGGGCGAGCTCACCCTGAACGACGACCTGAGCCCGGCCGCGCTCACGGTACAGGTCGACATGGGCGCGCTGATCGTTCGCGAGGGCACCGGCGGGCTCAAGCCGCTCACCGACCGGGACCGCCGCGAGATCGCGGTGACTGCGCGGAAGACCCTCGGCTCGGACCGCCACCCTGAGGCCAGGTTTAGCGCCGAAGAGTTCGAGCCGGGCGCGGATGGCGGCGGCGTCATTCTGGGTACGCTCACGATGGCGGGCGTGGCCCGGCCGCTGCGGTTGCAGGTGACCCGCACGGGACCGGACAAGTATCACGCCACCACCACAGTTGTGCAGTCTCAGCACGGGATCAAGCCGTACAGCGGGTTCCTCGGCGCGCTGAAGGTGCGTGATGCCGTGCAGGTCGACGCGGACGTCGACCTGTCGGAACCCGACGAAACGACGGGAGCGCAGGCGTGATCGCCCCGGCGGGGCGCGGCGCCGCCTGGACTGAGGAGCGAGCGACGAAGGAAGACGGTGCCTCAGAGGCGCCCCGTCTGCGAGCGGAAAGCACAGCGGCACGGCTGTTCAAGTTGCGCTCCGCGCCAGTCGCCGACCTCGCGGCCCAGGCCGAGGCGGTGGCCAGCGCCTGCCACGCGATGGCCCTGCGGTTCCACCAGGGCGGGAAGCTCGTGGTGTTCGGCCTGGGCGGGCCCAGCACCGACGCCCAGCACGTCGCCGTGGAGTTCGTCCACCCGGTGATCGTCGGCAAGCGCGCACTCCCGGCCATCTCGCTGACCACCGACGTCGCCACCGTCACCGGGGTCGCGGCGCGGGAGGGCATGGCCGGAATCTTCGCGCACCAGCTCCGCTTCCTGGCCGAGCCCGCCGACATCGCCCTCGGCCTGTCCACCGACGGGAACTGCCCGAGCGTCCTGGCCGGCCTCGAGGTCTCACGCGCGCTCGGCCTGCTGACGATCGCGCTGGCGGGCGGCGACGGCGGCGCGATCGCGTCGAGCCCGGCCGTCGACCATCTGCTGCTGGCCCGGTCGGCCGACCCGCGGATCGTGAAGGAGATCCAGGTCACGACCTATCACGTGCTGTGGGAACTCGTCCACGTGTTCTTCGAGCAGCCCGGACTGCTCGCCCCGGAGGTGGTCCGATGACCACCGGGAGCACCGGGCCGGAGTGCTACGGCGACGTGTGCGTGACCTGCTCGGACACGGCCGTGGCGGTAACCATCACCCGGTTGCTCGACGACGGCCTCGCGCTGGTCGACACCGGTCAGGGTGCGGAAGAGGTCAGCGTCGCGCTCGTCAGCGCCGGCGTCGGGGACACGATCCTCGTGCACGCCCGGGAAGCCATCGCGGTCCTCCCGGGGAGTTCCGGGCCATCGGGCACGGGAGGATGACGGGGATGACGCGGCAGGGCCAGCCGGGCGCGGATGCGATGCAGTCGCTGTACCCGTTCCTCTATTCGGGCACGACCGACTTGTCCGCGGTGCTGGAGGAGGTACGCCGGTCCACGGTGGCCAAGGCCGCCGAGATCACCGAGTTGCGCCGCGTGGTCAGCGAGCGCGACAGCGCCCGGCTCGCGGCCTGCGCCAGCGAGGCGGCCGCCCGGTTCGCGGCCGGCGGGCGCCTGCTAGCGTTCGGCAACGGCGGCAGCGCCACCGACGCCCAGCAACTGGCCACGCTGTTCCTCAACCCGGGCGGCGACGACCGGCCGCTGCCCGCGCTCGGGCTGGCCAACGACACCTCCGTGGTGACGGCGCTGTGCAACGACATCGGCGTCGACGTGATCTTCGCCCGGCAGATCGCCGCGTTCGGGCGCCGCAGCGACATCGCGGTCGGCCTGTCTACCAGCGGCAACTCGGAGAACCTGCTCCGTGCGTTCGACGAGGCGAGCCGCCGGGGCCTGCTCACCGTGGGCATCGCCGGCTACGAAGGCGGCCAGATGGCCGAGCTGGACAGCATCGACTACCTGTTCGTGGCGCCGTCCTCGTCCGTGCACCGGATCCAGGAGGCACAGACCACGATCTACCACGTGTTCTGGGAGCTGACCCAGGCCGCGCTCGGCCCGGCCGAGGGGGTGGCCCGGTGACCGGCCGCACGCTGGTCGCCGGCGTCGGCAACATCTTCCTGAGCGACGACGGGTTCGGCGTCGAGGTCGCCCGCCGCCTGGCCGGCACCGGCCTGCCCGACGGCGTCCGCGTGGCCGACTACGGGATCAGCGGCATGCACCTGGCTTACGACCTGGCCGAGGGCTACGAGACCACGATCCTCATCGACGCCACCCCGCGCGGCGGCGAACCGGGCACGGTGTACGTGCTGGAGGTCGAACCCGGGCCCGGGGCGCCCAGCGCGCCCCACCCGGCTCAGGCGCATCAGGGGTTGGCCCCGGCGAATGGGGAAAGCCCGCTACTTGACGCGCACGGGATGCAACCGGATGTCGTTTTCCGGATGCTGGACATGCTCGGCGTCGAGGCCGGGCGGATCATCGTGGTCGGCTGCGAGCCGGCCAGCGTCGACGAGGGAATGGGGCTGAGCGCGCCCGTTACGGCCGCGGTCGACGAGGCCGTGCGGGTGGTGCTGGACCTGGTGCGGGCCGCCGGTGAAGGGGGACGGGGCGGGCCCGCTGACTCAGCCCAGCCAGAAACGCAGACCGCTGCCGCGAATAGACCGACGAAAGGGTGGGAACATGTGCCTCGGCATACCCGGTGAGGTGATCGAGTTCCTCCCGGATCAGCCCGACCTGGCCCGGGTGAACGTGAGCGGGGTCCGGCGCGTGATCAACATCGGCCTGCTCTCGGACGACCCGCCCCAGCCCGGGGAATGGGTGCTGATCCACGTCGGCTTCGCGCTGTCGAAGATCGATGAGAACGAGGCCGCCGCGGCCTTGGAGTTCCTCGAGGGCATCGGCCAGGCCTACGACGACGAACTCGCCGCGCTGGCCGAATCGAGAATCGAATAGGAGCCACCGGTCATGCGATTCGTCGACGAATTCCGTGACGCCGACAAGGCGCACGCGCTTTCCGCGAAGATAACGGCGCTGTGCGAGCCCGGCCGGCAGTACAAGCTGATGGAGGTGTGCGGCGGGCACACCCACACCATCTACAAGCACGGCCTCGAGGACTACCTGCCCGAGCAGATCACGCTGGTGCACGGCCCGGGCTGCCCGGTGTGCGTGATCCCCATGGGCCGGGTCGATGACGCCATGGCCCTGGCCGCCGAGCCCGACGTGATCATGACCTCGTTCGGTGACATGATGCGGGTGCCGGGCAGCAAGGGCTCGTTCTTCGACGCCAAGGCCCACGGCACCGACATCCGCATGGTGTACTCACCGCTCGACTCGCTGAAGATCGCCCGGAAGAACCCGGACAAGCGGGTCGTGTTCATGGCCATCGGGTTCGAGACCACCGCGCCGTCCACGGCCATGACCGTGCTGCGCGCCGCGGCCGAGGGGCTGACCAACTTCTCGATCTTCTGCAACCACGTGACGATCATCCCGGCCATCAAGGCCATCCTCGACTCGCCCGACCTGCGGCTCGACGGATTCCTCGGCCCGGGCCACGTGTCCACCGTGATCGGCTGCCGGCCGTACGAGTTCATCGCGCGCGACTACGGCAAGCCCGTGGTCGTGGCCGGGTTCGAGCCGCTGGACATCCTCCAGTCGATCTACATGCTGATGCTGCAGCTCGCGGAGGGCCGGTCCGAGATCGAGAACCAGTACTCGCGCGTCGTACCCTGGGACGGCAACCTCGTCGCGCTGAAGGCGATCGGCCAGACCATGGAACTGCGCCCGTACTTCGAGTGGCGCGGGCTGGGCTTCATCTCGCATTCCGCGCTCAAGGTGGCCGAGCCGTACGCGCAATTCGACGCCGAGCGGCTGTTCTCCGTGCCCGGGGTCCGGGTCGCCGACCCGAAGGCCTGCCAGTGCGGCGAGGTGCTGAAGGGCGTGCTCAAGCCCTGGGAGTGCAAGGTCTTCGGCACCGCGTGCACGCCGGAGACCCCGATCGGCACCTGCATGGTCTCGCCCGAGGGCGCCTGCGCGGCCTACTACAACTACGGCCGGCTGACCCGCCAGCGGGTTAAGGAGGCGAGCCGGTCATGACCGCCGATCAGCAGAGCGCGGGCTGGGTCCAGGAGGCCCTGCGGATTCACGAGCAGGCACAGGCCGAGGAGAGCGCCACCCACGAGCGCCGGGGTTCGCCCCAGCCGGCGGCCGGGACCGTGCGCGAGGACCTGGTCCTGGAGCGCATCGACCGGGCCCGGCGCAGCCGCCCGCGGGTCAAGGAAGAGCGCATCACGATGTCGCACGGGGCGGGCGGCAAGGCGACCCAGACGCTGATCGAAGCCATTTTTCTGAACGAATTCCGCAACCCGTTGCTCGAACCGCTCGAGGATGCCGCCCGGCTGCGGATCGGCGGGGCCCGGATCGCGCTGACCACCGACTCCTACGTGGTGTCCCCGCTGTTCTTCCCGGGCGGGGACATCGGCGACCTGGCCGTCAACGGGACCGTGAACGACCTGGCCACGTCCGGGGCCGTCCCGCGGTTCCTGTCGGCCGGCTTCATCCTGGAGGAAGGTTTCCCGGTCGAGGCCCTGAACCGGATCGTGGCGTCCATGCGCGCCGCGGCCGGGGCCGCGGGCGTCCAGGTCGTCACCGGCGACACGAAGGTCGTGGAGCGCGGCAAGGCCGACGGCTGCTACATCAACACCGCCGGCGTCGGCGTCATCGAGCATGACCTGGACCTCGGCGTGGCGAAGGCCCGGCCCGGCGACGCGGTCATCGTGTCCGGCCCGATCGGCGACCACGGGGTGACGATCATGCTGGCCCGCGGCGAACTGGACATCGAGGCCGACGTGACCTCCGACACCGCGCCACTGGGCGGGCTCGTCGCCGGGCTGCTGGCCGCCACGCCCGGGGTCCGGGCGCTGCGCGACGCGACCCGGGGCGGCGTGGCCACGATCTTGAACGAGATCGCCAAGGCCGCCAACGTCGGCGTGCTGGTCAGCGAGAACGACATCCCGGTGCGCGACGAGGTGCGCGGCGCCGCCGAACTGCTCGGCATCGACCCCATGTACGTGGCGTGCGAGGGCCGGCTCGTGGCCGTCGTGGACGGCGCCGCGGCCGGCGATGCGCTCGCCGCGCTGCGCGCCCAACCGCTCGGCGAGCAGGCGGCGGTCATCGGTCAGATCACCGCCGACCCGCCGGGCATCGTCCAGCTCAAGACCGCGTTCGGCGGGACCAGGATCGTCGACCTGCTCGTGGGCGACCCACTGCCCCGGATCTGCTGAGCGGAGGGGGGGAGACCTTGCACGAGCTTGCGATCACCGAGAGCATCGTGGACGCCGTGGCCGAACGGCTGCCGGACGCCAGGATCACCTGTGTGTGCCTGGAGATCGGCGCGCTGTCCGGGGTCGTGCCCGACTCGGTCCGGTTCTGCTTCGACCTGGTCACCGAGGGGACGAACCTGGAGGGGGCGCGCCTGGAGATCACCGAGGTACCCGGGCGCTGTCACTGCGGGGTGTGCGGCGCCGACTTCGAGCCGGACGGGCCGATCACGCTCTGCCCGTGCGGGAGCATCGAGATCAAGGTGCTCTCCGGCCAGGAGCTCAAGATCGCATCGGTTCAGTGTCTAACCGGGGGGACGACCCCGCCCCACAAGCCCGCTGAGGTGGCCTGATATGTGCGCGACGTGCGGATGCTCCGGGGCCAGTGCGGTGATCCGGCTGTTTCCCGGCCGGGGACACGGGCACCCGCATCGCGACCACCCGCCGCACGGACACGGGTCCGGCCATGACCACGGGGCCGGGCCTGACCACGACCACGAGCACGCCGGCGCGGCGGATCCGCTGGCGGCGACCCAGGCGGAGGCCGACGAGCGCACCGTCCTGCTCGAGCAGAAGGTCCTGGCCAAGAACGACCGGCTGGCCGAGATCAACCGGGAGTGGCTGCGGCAGCGCGGCGTCCTCGCGGTCAACCTGATGAGCTCCCCCGGCGCCGGCAAGACCACCTTGCTGGAACGCACCGCGCGGGAACTGGCCGGCAAGGTAGTCATCTCGGTGATCGAGGGCGACCAGGCCGGGGCGCTGGACGCCGAGCGCATCCGCTCCTCGGGATGCCGGGTGGTGCAGATCAACACCGGGGCGGGCTGCCACCTGGACGCCGAGATGGCGGCGGACGGACTGCGCGCGCTGGACCCGCCCGGCGGCTCGCTCGTGGTGATCGAGAACGTCGGTAACCTCGTCTGCCCGGCCCTGTTCGACCTGGGCGAGCAGGCCCGGGTCGTCTTGGCCTCGGTCACCGAGGGCGACGACAAGCCGGTGAAGTACCCGCATATGTTCCGCCGGGCCGACCTGGTCCTGGTCAGCAAGACCGACCTGCTGCCGTACGTGGACTTCGACGGCCGGCGGCACGCGGCCGACGTCCGCCGGGCCAGCCCGAACGCCCTGATGCTGCAGCTCTCGGCCACGACCGGGGCCGGCATGCAGGAGTGGTACGACTGGCTGCGCCGCCGCACCCCGGCCCCGCAGGAGTAGCCCCGGCGGAGCCCCCGTGCGCTGATGCCGTGCCACGATATGGGCCATGAGCATGCGGCAGTTCCGCGCCGTCGTCGCCGCTGATCCGCGCGGACGCGCGGTCATTCCCGTGCCGTTCGACCCGGACGAGGCGTGGGGCGCCAAGGCCAACCATCCCGTGAACGGCCAGATCGACGGCCGCCGGGTCCGCAACCGGCTCACCCGCGCCGGCGACGGATGGGAAATGATCCTGGGCCCCAGGTGGCTGGACGACGGGATGCTCGCTGTCGGCGACGAGGTGGCCGTCGCACTGGCCCCGGAGGGCCCGCAGCGCGGCGACCTGGCCGACGACATCGCCGCCGCGCTGGCGGCCAACCCGGCCGCGGGCGCGTTCTTCGACACGCTGGCCCAGTTCTACCGGCGGGCGTACCTGCGCTGGATCGACGCGACCAAGCGCCGTCCGGATGTGCGCGCCGCCCGGATCGTCGAGATGGTCGACCTGCTCGCCGCCGGCCTCAAGGAGCGCCCCCGCTCGTGACGGCCGCGGCGACGACCGCCTGGCCGAGGCTGATACCGCCGTCGTTGCACGGGACCCGGGAGTGGGTCAGGACCGTGAACCCCTCCGCCTCGAGCCGGGCGGCCGCGGCGTGCAGCAGGAGCAGGTTCTGGAATACGCCGCCGGACATGGCGACGGTGCTCAGCCCGTGGCGTTCGCGCAGCCGCAGGCAGACGTCCGTGATCAGGTCCGCCACGGCGTGGTGGAACCGTGCCGCGATCACCGCCCGCTCGGTGCCGGCCGCGAGGTCCTCGGCTACCGCCCGGACCAGGTCCGCGCCGGCGATCGTGGCCGGGTCCTGACCGGTTACGGCCGCCCGGTAGCTGCCGCGCCCGCCGGGGTCGGCCAGCTGCTCGAGCTCGATCGCGGCCTGGCCCTCGTAGTTGATCGCGTCCCGGACGCCGAGGATCGCCGCGACCGCGTCGAACAGCCGCCCGGCGCTGGAGGTGCGCGGGGAGTTGATGCCGCGCCGGGCCATGGCCAGCACGTGCGGCCAGTTCTGCTGGTTGCGCCGGGTCACGTCCAGGTCCTCGGGCGGCTCGCCGTCGAACGCGGCGGCCAGGTAGGCCGCCGCCATCCGCCACGGCTGCCTGATCGCGGCCGCGCCGCCGGGCATCGGCACCGGCGCGAGATGACCGGCCCGCTCGAACCCGGCCAGGCCGGCGATCAGGAACTCGCCGCCCCAGATCGTGCCGTCGGTGCCGTAGCCGGTCCCGTCGAAGGCGACCCCGATGACGGGCCCGCCGGCCCCGTTGTCGGCCAGGCAGGACGCGATGTGCGCGTGGTGGTGCTGCACCCCGACGAGCTCGGTGCCCGCCTCCCCCAGGTCCACGGCGTACTTGGTCGACAGGTACTCCGGGTGCAGGTCGTGGGCGATCACCTCGGGCGTGATGTCGAACAACCGCCGGAAGTGCTCGATCCCCTCGGTGAACGAGCGCAGCGTCTCGGCGTTCTCCAGGTCGCCGATGTGGTGCGAGACGAACGCGTGGTGCCCCTTGGCCAGGCAGAACGTGTTCTTCAGCTCGGCCCCGCAGGCCAGGACGGGCCGGGGGAACCGGGTGGCCACGCGGAGCGGCTCCGGCACGTAGCCGCGGGACCGCCGCAGCACGGTCTCCCGGCCGCGGAACGCCCGCACCACCGAGTCGTCGGTCCGGACCTCGATCGCGCGGTCGTGGGCCAGGAACGCGTCCGCGATCGCGCCGAGCCGCTCGGCCGCCTCGCCGTCCCGGTACACGATCGGCTCGTCGGAGCAGTTCCCGCTGGTCAGCACCACCGGGCCGGCGACGGCGGCCAGCAGCAGGTGGTGCAGCGGCGTGTACGGCAGCATCACGCCGAGCTGCCGGTTCCCCGGAGCCACGGCCGCGGCCACGCCCGGTCCCGGGCGCCGGGGCAGCAGCACGATCGGCCGCCGGGCGCTGGCCAGCAGCGCGGCGGCGCTCTCGTCGACCTCGGCCAGGCGGCGCGCCGCGGCCAGGTCCGCGACCATCACGGCGAACGGCTTGTCCTCGCGGACCTTGCGCTCGCGCAGGGCCGCGGCGGCCGCCTGGCTGGTCGCGTCGACGGCCAGGTGGTAGCCGCCCAGCCCCTTGACGGCCAGGACCCGGCCCGCCCGCAGCAGGTCCGCCGCGGCGGCCAGCGGCGGGCCGGGCAGCGGCGGGCCGGCCCGGTCGCGCAGGCTCAGCGCCGGGCCGCAGGCCGGGCAGCAGGTCGGCTGGGCGTGGAAGCGGCGGTCGGCGGGGTCGTGGTACTCGGCGGCGCACGGTTCGCACATCACGAAGCGCGCCATCGTGGTCAGCGCGCGGTCGTAGGGCACGTCGCGGACGATCGTGAACCGCGGGCCGCAGTTCGTGCAGTTGATGAACGGGTAGCCGAACCGGCGGTCGCCGGGATCGTTCATCTCGTTCAGGCAGTCCGCGCACGTCGCGGTGTCGGCGGAGACCAGAGTCCGCCGCTCGCTCCCCGCCGGTGCTTCCCCGGGGGGGACACTCTGCCCGCCCGGGGACACCCCGGACCCCATGGCCCCAGACCCCCCCGCCCGGCTCGGCGCGATCGAGAACGACGCCGTGCCGTGCGGCGCCATCGCGGTGGTGGTGATCCGCTCGATCCGGGCCAGCGGCGGCGCCTCGTCGGCCAGCGAGCGCAAGAACGTCGCCACGGCCGCCGGCGGCCCCTCGACCTCGGCGAACATCCCGTCGACGTCGTTGCCGACCAGGCCGCCCAGCCCGAGGCCGGTCGCGAGC
>Ga0102924_1007289_pt1 | contig 10179 bp, 10 predicted proteins | sample PaiPotPPM11metaG_FD_80116 | JGI IMG/M metagenome (GOLD analysis project Ga0102924, IMG submission 80116) | Iron sulfur acid spring bacterial and archeal communities from Banff, Canada, to study Microbial Dark Matter (Phase II) - Paint Pots PPM... ...
CGCATCTGCCGTTTGTCCACGTGACCTCCTGGCTTCCCGGATCACCGCTTAGACGACGGGGGCGCCCAGAGAGGTTGCTCGGCGGAACGGAGGAATGCAGCATCCGTTCGGACAAGGTCTCTTTATCTTCATCCCGAACGGCTTGTGGCTTGACCAGCTGCTCAGATGCACGCCTCAGGGTGCCGCGGCCTCTCGCCGTGTGACGTGCGGGCCTGATGCTGCTGCCGTGACCCGGCGGGCCTTCGGGTCCTGTCTTCAGGCTTACGTCTGCTCGCCGTTACGCTCTCACGGGGCGGCGGCTGGGAGTAGTCCCCGCATAGCCGGTCAGCTTTGATCGGCGGCGGCGAGGCGGGGAAGGCGAGCCCGCCGGTGAACGGGTCGAGGTTGTCGCGGAATGAGTCGGTCGGCCCGCCGACGTGCCAGCACATGCTGCCCGCGCTCGCGCCGGTGAGCACAACGCCCGCCTCCCAGCACTCGCGCAGGATCTCCGGCAAGCCGTGCGCCCGCCAGACGGCGACTAGGTTCACCACGCTGCCGCCCTCGACGAGGATCACGTCCTGGCTGAGCAGGTGCGCCCGGACGTCGGGCACGTTCGGCTGCGTGAACAGCCGGAGGTAGCTGAACTCGACGTCGCCGCGTTCGGCGAACCATGCCGTGTAGTGGTCGATGGCGTCCTGCCGGTCACCGGCCGCGGTAGGGATGTAGCAGAGCCGCCGGACCGGACGGCTCGTCGCGGCCAGGCTGAGCGGGAAGTTGAGCAGTGCGTGGGGCGGCGGGCCGCCAGGCTGAGGCTTGAGTACTCCGGAAAAGGCGAATATTCGACGCCGTTCGGTGCTCACCGGAAAGCTTAGTCTTCGGGGGGTTCGGTGGCCTGGCCATCGTGACCGCCTGGGATGAGTTGAAGGTAGTCCTGGCCGGGCTGATCGAGTCGCGGCCCGGTGCGTTGATGCTCTCCCCCTCGCTAAAAGGGGACGCGGACCGGACACCGCCGTTCACGATCTGGTTGGCGCCCTGGGCCGCCGATGCTGCCGCTGAGCTTCACCGGCAGTTCGGGGACGACGTGGAGCTGACGGTCGGCGCTCTCCCCTATCCCCCCGGGCGCGAGGATCGGCGTCGGCATGCTCCCGGCGAGGTCCCTGACCTGCTCGATCCGCGCGAGGTGACCGTGGCGCTTGACGGACCGGCCGTGGTCAGCTCCGGGCAGACCTTGGCATAGAGGCTGAAGGCCAGTTATTGCCACACCGTGACGAGCAGACCGGCCGTCGAACCCGGCGAAGCGAGTAGGGCGGGTCGGCAGCCATCGTCGCCGCTGCTGCTGCGTGGGTTCTGCGCTGATGCCTTCAATCTCGGTAGCTTCCGCTGCTGCGCGCGCTCACAGCCTGCCTCGGCCTGATTCTGATCGGACTAAAGCGTGCCTGCCGCTGGGGTCGATTGCCGACTGACGGGGTCTGTTTCGGGCAGGAGGGTTTCGGGTGCGTGCCGGATAGCGAGCACCATGGTGATCAGACTGATGACCGCTGCTAGGAGGAGATACCAGCCCGGAGCGAGGTTGTTGTGCGTGCGAGACACCAGCCAGGTTGCCACGTAGGGGGCCGATCCACCGAACGCCGTGTAGGACAGGTTGTAGGACAGGGATGAAGCGCTGTAGCGGACGTTGGCCGGGAACAGGTCGACCACCAGCAGCGACGTGGTGGTGGAGATACCGCCCATGAAGAAGCCGAACAGGCTCAGCCCAGCGGCCGCGCTACCGAAGGACCCGGCGCCGAGCAGTGCGAACGCCGGCATCACGGCGACGCCCAAGCCGACGGCGGCGGCGATGCCAACGACTCGGCGGTCGACCCGCTCTGTGAGTCTGCCGACGGCCAGACTGGACAGGCCGAACACAAGCAGCGCGATCACGTAGCTCAGGGTTGCCGGTGTGCTTGCGAGATGGGCTTGCGTGGTCAGATAGCTGATCATGTAGCCGGCGAGCAGGTAGAAGCCAACCGCGTTAGCGATCGCCCAGAAGAACAGCGTGATCATCGCGGCTTTCGCTGTTCGGATGGCACCGGCTAGCGGCACTCGTTCGACCAGCCCGGCATTCTGAACAGCGCGGAACACCGGGCTGTCTTCGATTCGCAGCCGCAGGTACAGCCCGGCTAGGCCCAGGGGCAGGGCTGTGAAGAAGGGGACGCGCCAAGCCCACGAGTCGAGGCTTGTGGCGCTGGCCTGCGAGGTCACCAGAAGGGCCACCAGCGCGCCAGCCGCAGTGCCCAATACGACCGAGACCGGTAGCGCGGAGGCATATCGGCCGCGCCGGCCCGCCGGGGCGTACTCGATGACGAAGGCGTTGGACCCGGCATACTCGCCGCCGGCGGAGAACCCCTGCAGCAAACGGCAGCACAGCAGCAGCACCGGTGCGGCCACACCGACGGCATGGTGAGTGGGCAGCAATCCGATCGCTGCCGTCGACAGGCTCATTAGCAGCACCGATATGGCAAGTGCGCTTCGGCGACCGACATGGTCGCCGATGTGGCCGAAGAGTATCCCGCCGAACGGGCGGACGAAGAAGCCGACACCGAAGATGGCGAACGTCTTCAGCAGTGCTGCTGAGGAATCGCTGCCGGGGAAGAACAGGGTCGCGATTGTGGTTGCGAAATAGCCGTAGAGGGCGAAGTCGTACCACTCGACGAAGTTGCCGATGCCACCGGCCACGACGGCCTTGCCGCGGGCCTGGGAGACATCGGGCGGGTCGCCGATGCTGGAACCGCTGCGTTTCATGTCGTCTCTCCTTGCTCGGCGGCGGTCGTCCGCGTGGTTGAGGCCGATGCAGCGGCCGGTCGTAGCGCGGCGCGCAAAGCGCTGCGGCGCAACTTGTTGCTGGCGGTCTTCGGGATCTCCTCGACGAACCGCACAACTCGCGGATAGGCAAAACTTGAGTACCGCTCCTTGACGTACTGCTGTATCTCGCGGCCCAGGCCATCGGAGGGTTGCCAGCCGTCGGCTAGCGCCACGCTGGCACAGACGACCTGACCGCGTCGGGCATCCGGTAGGCCGATCACCGCAACCTCGGCGATCGCCGGGTGCCCGCGCAGGACATCCTCAAGATCATGAGGCCCGATGCGATAGCCAGCGGAAATGATCACGTCATCGGACCGGCTGACGTACCAGTAAAAGCCCTCCTCATCGCGCGAGGCCAGGTCGCCGGTGCGGAACCATTTACCGCCAAACGTGGCTTCACTGGCCTCCGGCCGGTTCCAGTACCCAAGCGGGTATTGCGGGTTGGAACGCGCCTGTAGGCAGATCTCGCCCACATCACCCGAGGCGACTCCCTCACCACGGTTGTCGAGGAGAGTCACTTCCCACCCAGGCAGCGGCCGACCGATAGAGCCCGGTCGAAATGGGTGGCCAGGGCGGTTGCCGAGCATCGGATAAGACTCGGTCATCCCGTAGTAGTCCAGCAGCGGTGTGCCGAACTGCTCGGCGAACCACCCCGCGAGCTCAGGCTGCAGCGGCTCCGACGAACAGCACGCGATCCGGAAGCGCTGCGGGAATCGGCGCCCGGCATCGGGCCCTGCCTCGCGCAGGCGGCGAAGCACCGTCGGGTTGAGCAGGACGTTGCTGACCTGGTACTCAGACAGTGCGGCGAACAGCTTTGCGGCGTCGAACCGGCCGCCCTGGTGGACGACCAGATGCCTGGCGCCCTGGCGCCACGGGCCGATGATCTTCGCGAGAGACCACGCCCAGTCCCCTGCACCGTGGAACAGTTCGCCGCGCCGCAGATCGTGGCACGCTCTGAATTCGTTGTGCCCGAGCAGCGAGGCGTGTGCTTGGACGATGCCTTTGGCCGGTCCAGTCGTACCCGAGGTATAGAAGATCATCGCCGGCGCGTCTGCTGCCGTGGCCAAAGTGTCATAAGTTGCCGGGCGGCCGGCGAACATCTCGGGGCTCAGGACGATGACGGCGCTGGACGTGCCCGCCGCCGCGGCGCGGACGGTCGCGACGCTGTCCGCGTCGGTGAGGATGACGGCGGGGGCGGCGTCGAGGATCCGGTACCTCAGCGCATCACGCCCCCACAGCGAGGACAGCATGACGACGATGCCCCCCATCTTGAAGGCCCCCAGGACCATCGCGGCGGTCTCCGGCAGGGGCGGGAGGACGAATGCAACCCGGTCGCCGGGCTTAACTCCCTGCTCCGCTACCAGGTCAGCGAATTGTGCGGCCGTTCGCTGGATGTCGCGCCACGGCACTCGGCGCGTCGACCCGTCCGGGCCCTGCCAGATCATGGCCTCCGCGGCGGGGTCTTGACCGTCCATGACATCCGCAGCGATGTTGTAGCGGTCGGGAACCTGCCAGCGCTGCCGGGCCGCTCGCGAAAGCCAGGGACCGCTCATCGTGCACCGTCGTTCCGGTGAGCGGTGAGGAAGCGCTCCATCATGGCCTGAGGCTCGCCGGAGGCATACGAGCGGCGGTGCACCTCGCGGGCGACCCGGAACGCCTCCTCGAACGCAGCCGCATCAAGTTGACGCAACCAGCCCTTGGTCTCCCGCACCGCTCCAGGCGGCAGCGCGGCGAGTTCTTCGGCGCGCCGTATGGCGACCTCGCGTACCGCGTCGGCATCGACGAGGACATGGATCACGCCGGCCGCGTAGGCCTCCTCGGCGCTCATGAGCCTTCCCGAAAGCACCAGCTCAGATGTCCGTGAGGCCCCCAGCGCTTCACGGATCAGCCACGTGCCGGTGATGCTCGGAATGCCGTGTCGGACCTCGGGCTGACCTAGCCGAACCCCGATGTGCGCGATCCGCAGGTCCGCAAGCAGGGCGACCTGGAAACCCGAGCCGGCAGCAACACCATTGAGCGCGGCGACAAGCGGAACCTCTAGATCACGGAAGCGGCGGTAAAGAACCTCAACGCGATCGATCCAGCGCTCGGCACGGGCGTGGTCGCCGGCAATGAAATCCCTGGTCTCCGCAAGATCTTGACCAGCGCAGAACGCCCGTTCTCCAGCGCCGGTCAGCACGACCGCCCGCACCGCGGAATCGCCGCTGAGATCGGCCAGGACGTCGCAGAGTCGCTCACGCATGGCCTCGGTCCAAGCGTTCAACTTGTCCGGCCGGTTGAGGACGATAACCGCGACTTGGCCAGCGCGCTCGACGATCAAATCGTCGACCAGATCTTCGGTTCCCAGTCGCTCATCAGCGTGCCGCATCAGGCGCCCCCATCATGTGCAGGTGCTCGGTCTCTGAATGAAAGCACCGCAGACGGAGCGCGGTCCAAGACCAATCACCGCACTCTCCATACCGAAAGCGGTATGGTTCGGAGCGTGACTCCGCGTCAGCTGCGCTACTTCGTTGCGGTTGCCGATGAACTCCACTTCGGCAGAGCAGCCCAGCGCCTGCACATCAGCCAGCCGCCCCTGAGCGCGCGCATCGCGGAACTAGAAGACGAAGTCGGCTTCCGGCTGTTCGACCGATCAAGCCAGATGGTCAAGCTCACCGAGGAAGGCACCCGATTCCTTCGGCAGGCCCGCAGGGTCCTCGGCGCAATGGAAGACCTAGAGCGCCTCGTTAACCGTCAAGCCCCGGGCCATGGCCGGCCAGTACGTGTAGGGGTACCACCCGACACCTCGGCCAACGTCTTCCAGGACGTCACCGCTCGCCTTCATGACGAGTACCCAGCCGCTGCGATCGAGTTCGAAGAAGCGACTACGGCTGACCAGCACGCGCAGCTCCATCAAGGTCGCCTGGACGTGGCGGTGCTTCGGCACCCCTTCCCCGAGAAAGGCCTCGTTGTCGGGCCGAAACTGATCAAGACCCTCGGGGTGCTGATGGCCGCTGATCACCCGCTCGCTGAACTGCCACTGATACGACTGAACGATTTGAACGGCCAGGTCCTGGTCATGTTCCGCCGTGAAGTCTCGCCGTGGTTGTACGACCAGACGCTCTCCATTTGCAACGACGCGGGCTACCGGGCGACCAGGATCGAGTACGCAACGCGAATCGTCGACGGCCTACTACTCGCGGACCGAGCAATCGCATTCAGAGGTGAAGACTCGACAGCCAGCAACAGGCTCACCTGGCGACCTATCAAGAACGAACCGCTTCGGTGGACCACCGCCGTAGCCTGGCGGCGCGGGGCGACAAGCCCAGTACTCAAAAGCCTCGGCAAAGCGCTGTGGGATGCGCTCCGATCACACGATCAGTGGGTAGCCACCTGAGTCGATGAGCGCATGCGCTGGCGACGGTGAAGGCCTTCGAGGCGTCGCTCTGGCCCGGCTGATCCGTTCGCTGCACCGGGCGTCGGCCGGGTGGGCGCCGCCGCCCTGGGCGGTGTGGGGCGGGACGCCGGCCAACGCGGGACAGGTCACCGAGCAGGCCGAGTTGGTCAGTCACCAGGAGTACCACCCCGGCAACGTGGTCTTCCGGGACGGGCGGGCCCGCCGCGCTGATCGACTTTGACCTGGCCAAGCCGACCAAAGGCTTTACACATGCCGATATCGGAATATGATGAGTGAGTGGCCAGGGCTTCTACGACGTCAGACGTCTTCAACGCGATTGCCGAGGCTGACCGGCGCGAAATCCTCGACGCGCTGATGACGGGCGAGAAGGCGGTCGGGACGATCGTGAACGAACTCTCGATGTCCCAACCCCAGGTTTCCAAGCACCTACGGGTGCTCAGCGAGGTCGGACTCGTCACCTGCCGGGCGGAGGGACGTCACCGGCTGTACCGCATGGAACCCGGGCGCCTCCGGCCGCTGCACGACTGGCTAGCCAAGTACGAGCGGGCCTGGAACGACCGCCTTGACCGGGTGGATGACTACCTCAAAGAGCTACAGAACAAGGAGAGCAGCGGTGACACCTAATCGGCATGGATCGGCAGTCGTCGAACTCCCGAATGATCTCGACGTTCTCATCACTCGGGCGTTCGACGCTCCGATCGCGCTCGTCTTCGACGTACTGACGAAGCCGGAGCACGTGAGCAGGTGGTTCGCCCCGGATGGGTGCGAGATGACGAAGTGCTCGATGGACCTGCGCGTCGGGGGGAACTACCACCAGGTCTTCGTGACCGACAGCGGAACCGAGTGCTCGTTTCGCGGGACCTACCTGGAGGTCGAGCCGCCGAGCCGGACCGTCGAGACGTGGGTGTTCGAAGGTCGTCCGCACCTGGACGCCGTCGAGACCATGGAACTCCGCGAAGCCGACGGCGTGACGACGCTGACGACCAGGCTGACGTTCCGCGACAAGGCGAGCCGGGACGAGGACATCCAGGGCGGATTCGACGGCGTCGATGACAGCTTCGACCACATGGAAGATCTCCTGAGGTCACTGCTCGACCCACAGGGAACGGTCCCTGCGTAGTCGGCGCGTTCACCGGGCCTCTTGCTGGCGGTAATAGCGGGCAACGGCATGAAAGGCCTCTTTGGGTTCCCAGCCGACGTCGGGATATGTCGTGCCGTGCTGGCCGTGCGGGAGGGTGCGGACGATGCTGAGGGCCGTGGCGTCGAGATCGTGGCGCGGGTCCTCGCTGAAGGGCGCTATCGGGAAGCTGAAGTTCATGACGAACGCCCGGTCGACGCCGACCTGGTCGAGCAGCTCGAGCTGGTCGACCAGGAGCGTGGCCTGGGCTTGTTCATCTCGGGGGTAGACCGTCCGTACTCGCGGCCGGATGAGCTGCCGCAGGGCCGGTACCGTGACTCCCAGCATGGACAGCGGTACTACGTTGAAGGTGCTGAGAAATTTCGGGTCGTCGGCTTTCTGGCAGGAAGCGAAGCCGAGTTCGGTGATAGCGACCGGCTTCCCCGTCGCCTGGAGCCGACTGATCGCGGTCAGGTACTTGTCGGTGGTGAGGGCTTGCTGACGGTAGTAGTTGACGCCGACAACGTCGAAGTGGTCCCAGTCGACCTTCTCGTACGGCAGGGCGCTGTAGCTGACCGGGCCGCCGTAGACGCGGCGGACCGAGGCGGCCGCTTGCGCCAGGAATGCGCGCAGCGTGTCCTGCCCGGACCTCATGAACTCGCGGAGGCGGGGCAGGCGGCCGAGGTGGGCTAGGCGGCGGCCCGGCACGATGCTGGGCATAAACACGGTGAACTCGTTGCCGACGCTGAAGGTCAGCCGGTCCGGCCAGCGCTGGAACAGCGGCTCGGCGGCGGCGGCCGCTTCGGTGATGTAGGCCAGCGTGCGCCGTGGGGTGGCGTTCGCCAGCTCGGGCCCCAGCCACACGTTGAGGCCGATCGAGGCGGCGTAGCCGGCGGCGGTCAGCAGCCGACGGGGGTCGCGGCCGCCCAGCCGCACGGCGTTGGCGTGCAGGTCGGCCCGGATGATGTCCAGTTCCCGGCGCATCAGCGGGTCCGTGTAGTCGGGCCGCCAGTTCATGGACCGCGAGCCCATGGAACGCCCGACGTCGTAGTTCACCCCGCGCTGTCGCATCACCGGCCCGGCTTGTCCTGGCCGACCGCGGTCATCTTGACCATGAACCCATTGTGACAACCTGCCGTTGTCGTGTCGAGCGCGGGTTGACATGCATGCCGCCGGTGGAACGCCGCGGGGCGCGCCGGCCTCAGGCCGGCGCGCCCCGCCTGTTCAGTCGGCTCTAGCCGGTTGAACAGGAGACGGAGGGCCATGTTGTGGTGCCGTTGGTCGACACCGTGAAGCCCCAGTTATTGCCGCTGCCGTTCGGGGTGGCGACCATCACGTACTCGCTCGGCCAGGTCGCGTTGACATTCCAGGTCGAGTGGACCACCGACGGGGCCACCATGTTCACTGTCACGGTCCAGGTACTGGAGCCGGTGACCGCGACGTTGAGGTTGTACCAGCCGCTGCCCGACGACCCGGCCGACAGCGTCGCGGTGCAACCGCTCGATCCGCCGCCACCGCCGCCACCACCACTGGAAGAGCCGTGGCTAACGGTGAAGTTAGAGCTGCCGCTTCCGCCGCCAAATGACTCGGTCGCGAAGATCTGGTAGTTGAGTGAGCCCAGGTTCATCCCGTGGCTGGCCCACGCGTTGAAGAAGTTCTGCGTGGTGATGGTCCCGCTGCTGGTGGGCGAGGTCCGGATCGCCAGGTACTGCTCGAAGGTAGCGGTGCCCTCGATGGAGGGCTGGTTGACCTGCTGGTGCTCGTAGATGTTGTAGGTGCCGCCGTCGCTGGTTACCTGGCCCATGTAGGTGCCGGCGGTGGGCGGCGAGCCGACGTAGTCCTCCATGACGTAGTACTCGACGAGCGGGCTCGTCGACCAGCCGTAAAGCGACGCGAGGGTGGTGCCGCCAGAGGCACTGAGGCTGCCGGAGAAGCTCACCGTCTGGCTGCTGCCGGGGTTCCAGCCGACGCCGGCGACGAAGTCGCCGATGCCGCTCCAGGTGGTGGAGTACTGGTTGCCTGAGGAACCCACGGTGATGCAGGACGAGCCGGTGCCGTTGTTCCACATCTGGTAGTAGTAGCCGTTGGTCGTGCCTGTCTGGCTCGAGCAGACGGCGGCGTGCGCGGTGCCGGGCAAGGCGACCGCGAACGCGGCGGCCAGCCCGAGGGCGCAAGCGGCGAAAAGCACCCCGAGGCGGCCGCGCTTACGGTCTTGCCGGTCGTTTTTCTGGGATAGTGGAGGGCCATTCATGGACACGCTTCCTCCTTAAAGGGTCGCCGCGGACCGAAGGCCAGGTCGCCAGAATGCGGTACACGCTTCGGCGCATTTTGATTCCGCCAACAAAAACGAGCATTAATCGGCGCAGTCGGGCCGTCAATAACTTTCGGAGAAGTTTCGTAACGGAAAAGTTTCGCTGCGGCGGCGATCCTCGTAAACGAATCCGAAACTTTCGAAATTCCGAAAGTTCTCGTTATCCCCGATTAACGGGTGCGGCCGTTTACCGGCCAAGAAGGCGGATATTGACCCGCGGCCTCGCGCCGCCGATGCGGCGGTCAGCACCCCGAGATGCACGGCGCCCCGAACCTCAGGCATTCGGGGCGGTTGCCATTGTGATGTGTGGTGCCAGCGGGGTCAGGGGTACGAGCGGTGAGCGGCTGCCGCCCGCCCGACGCTTCGCTTTCGCGAGGATTTTCATGATCGCGAAGGATTTTCCGCTTATTCGATGAAAATCCTTCGTGATCATGAGACGACCGCGGAACTTTCCGGCGAAACGGACGCGGGCCGGGGGCGGGAAGCCCGGGCAGCTAGCCGCCGCTGCCTGACCGCAGGATTAGGGCAAGCGAA
>Ga0102924_1007290_pt1 | contig 10179 bp, 11 predicted proteins | sample PaiPotPPM11metaG_FD_80116 | JGI IMG/M metagenome (GOLD analysis project Ga0102924, IMG submission 80116) | Iron sulfur acid spring bacterial and archeal communities from Banff, Canada, to study Microbial Dark Matter (Phase II) - Paint Pots PPM... ...
ATGGCTTAGCTCGCTGTAATGGTTATGTGCCTATCACGAAGGGGAACCGCCTGTTTCCATGCGGCTCCCCTCTTCATCCGCAACAAAACGATCAGCGCCACAAAAGGCCGAGAGCATCCGCAGTCAGGGGGTTCTCTCGCCCTTGCTAGTCCGGCCCCTGAACGGACGCCGCTTCGAAATCGTCTCCGGAGCGCGGCGGTATCGCGCCGCGCAGATGGCCGAAGCCGCGACCGTCCCCGTCCGCATCAAGAACCTCACCGATGCTGAGGCGTTGGAGGCGCAGTTGATTGAAAACCTCCAGCGCCGTGACGTTCACCCAATGGAAGAGGCCTACGGCTTCCGCGCTCTGCTGAACTTGGACGAGCCGAAATACTCCATCGAACAGATCGCCGCCAAGACGGGCAAGTCGCCCGTGTATGTGGCGGGCAGGCTGAAACTGACCGAGCTTGTTCCCGTCGTGGTCGAAGCCTTCTACCGCGAGGAGATCGGCGTCGGCCATGCACTCTTGCTGGCGAAGCTCCAGACCGGCCAGCAGGAACAGGCCCTCGCCGCTTGCTTCAAGGAGGACTGGACGAACGGCGAGCGGAAAGCGAAACGCCTTCTACTCCCCGTCCGCAATCTCCAGTTCTGGATTGAGAGCAACATCCTCCTCATCTTGAAACTGGCTCCGTTCGACAAGCGCGATGCGCAGCTCGTCCCGGCGGCGGGGAGTTGTGTCGATTGCCCGAAGCGGACAGGGCATAACAAGCTCCTGTTTGCGGACGTGAGGCAGGACGCTTGCACTGACCCAAACTGCTATCACGCGAAGGTAGATGCCCATGTTGCCAAGACCGTTGCGGCGAAGCCCAAGCTCGTGCAAATCAGCACGGCCTACGGCCAGCAGCAGGAAGGCAGCGCGACGTTGCCGCGCAACAAGTACACCGAAATTCGGCCAGAGAAGCCCACGACCAAAGAAGAGGCGGTTCGCCCGGAGTTCAAAACCTGCAAATACACCACAGAAGCCATCGTGTCGGACGGTATCGACAAGGGCGAAATCCGCAAGGTTTGCACGGAGGCTAGCTGCCCGGTGCATCATCCCAAGAAGCGTCCGCAGCAGATCGCGGATGATGCCAAGTGGAAGGCCGAGCAGGAGAAGCAGCGCAAGGAAACTGCGATTGCCAATACCACCGGCATCCGCATCCTTGCCGCCATCACCGCAGCCGTTCCGGTACGGTTGATGAAACGCGACCTGCTTTTCGTGGTGGAGCGGTTGGCATCGTCGCTGGACGAAAACCGTCTGGCCGTGGTCGCCCGTCAACACGGCATCAAGAAAGCGAAGGACAGCGACTCCATCGGGAAGCTGTTTGCCGCCTACCTGCGCCGTGCCGAGGAAAGTGCCCTTGGCGGCCTGCTGGTAGAGATAACCATTCTCCACGCGGCCATGCGACAGAATGCGCCACAGGTTCTCCGCGAAGCGGCAATCGCATACAAGGTGGATGTGGATGCCATCGGTCTCAAGGTCAAGCAAGAGTTCGCCACCAAGGAGAAAGCGAGGCTCACTGCGAAGCCACCAACGAAAGCCGTTGCGAAAGCGCAACCCAAACCAGCGAAGAAGGCGAAGGCCGCATAGCTTCCGCATTCACTAGGGGAGTCTGCCACCCGGCAGGCTCCCTTTTTCGTGCGCCCGTCTTCCCACCCTGGGCGTTGCTCCTGCGCGGCAGGAGCGACCATGCATGCCCACCCGACGGGCTTGTACATGGACGCTTGCTTTCTTGGATGTTTCGTGCGATAACTACTACGTGATGAGTACTACTCAACAAGTAGCGAATGAAGCCGGCCGGGATCTTGGGCACTTTTCTGATCCGCCTCTGCTCGTATTGGCAAGTCTTGCGGATGGGCCAAAGCATGGCCATGCGATGACAAAAAATATCGAGATGATGGCTGGCACAAAACTCTCCCCGGGCGCTTTGTACGGTGCCATAGCCCGATTGGAACAGAGAGGTCTGATCGAACCACTTCCTGCCGAGGAGCGGCGCCATCCATACAAGATCACCGAAAGCGGTTTGGCCTTCTTAAAGGCCAAGCTAGATACGATTTCGCGCTTCGCTAACGCGGGTTTGAAAAAGCTGGAGGCGCAATGAATCGACAGGTAGCCAGAACACTCACATGGTTTTATCCGGCATGGTGGCGGGAGAGATATGGCGAAGAATTCAGTGTGTTCCTGGAAGAAAGTGACGCCGGAACCCTAAGCATTGCAAGCGTTCTCTATTCTGCGATTCGAGAGCATCTTGTGTCAGAAGGAGGCTCCAAGATGAAGTCACTGCAGCGTGCATTGGGACTCATTGTTCTTTCGTTTCTTGCTGCGGCTCTTGGTGGGATCAATCTTGTGATGACTGCGGACGACTCTTCGCTAGTCTCCGCAACACGGTCGCACCCAATCACAACCATGGCATGGGATGTGCTCGCCGTCGCCGCGATCTTATGTGGCGTCGTGGTCTCCTGGATCGCAATCCGGCTGTACCGCTCGATCATTGCCTTTGCGTGGAGGAACCGGCGCATGGACATCGTCGCTTGGCTCGCCACTCCATTCTTGGGGATCGGAGCACTCCTACTTTGGGTTACCGGATGCATGGTGTTCGCTCATGGTCGGTGGGCACCGAGTCCATGGGCCATTCTTGAAAACGGAACAGCTTCACCATTTTGGCCTTCGCTTCAGGCGCGATGGATATGCGGAATCATCTCCGTCGTTCTAATTACAGCGGTCAGCCTCGCAAGTACGGTCGGCGTAAGGCGGGCGATCCGTCTTACTGACTTTGACACTGCGAAGAAAGAACCACGGTACCGCCGAAACCGCGTTGCGGCCTCCGCCAGTCTGTGGATCACGGGCTGCACGCTTATCATGTTCATCTCCGTACTGATTTGGGGAATATCAATTGCTCAAAACTTCCCCGACCTCGTCCACCAAAGGCTCGGGCCTCTGAATGGATCGGCCGCTGCTTCTTGGACGATCAGCATGTTGCTCTTTGCGCTTGCAAGCACGGTTTGCATTCGCGCCAGTCGAAGCATCCTGACGGACGGGATTGCGGTGCCAGAATGAGTAGCGCGATGGCTATTGAGACGCGCGACCTGACACGCTCTTTTGGTTCCAAGAATGCAGTGCGTGGGCTCAATCTCCAGGTTCCCTCCGGCTCGATCTATGGCTTTCTGGGGCCAAACGGAGCTGGCAAGACAACGACAATTCGTCTCATCCTCGGTCTGATTCGACCGAGCAGCGGATCTGTATTTCTGAATGGCCGCGAGATGACTTCGCGGCCTCATCATGAAGAGCTTCGCGACGTAGGTGCTTTAGTCGAGACGCCTGCCCTGTACCCCAACCTGACCGGTCGAGAGAATCTGGAAGTCGCGCGCCGCTTGTTAGACGTTCCATTCTCTCGCATCGACCGGGTACTTGCTTTGATGGAATTGTCTGGTGATGCTGATCGTACAGTGCGGTCTTATTCTCTGGGGATGCGCCAGCGTTTGGGGCTGGCTCTGGCATGTCTTGGTGACCCTCGAATATTGATTCTCGACGAGCCGAGTAACGGACTCGATCCTGAAGGAGTCCGCGATCTGCGGAGCCTACTACGGCAGATCAGTTCGGAAGGCGTCACGGTCTTCATTTCAAGCCACCAGCTTGCAGAGATCGATCAGATCGCCGAGCATATTGGAATCCTTCGGCAGGGCGAGTTGATCTATCAAGGCCGGCTACAGGGCTTGCGAAAGTACAGCCGTGAACTGCATCTACAGGTTGACGACAGGACTAAGGCGACCGAATGCCTGAAAGCAAACGGCTGGAGCGCCTGGAGCGATGACGATAGTTCATTGCGTATCACTGTGCATTCTGAAAAGGACTCGGCGAGTATCGCAAGACTTCTTGTGACCCGCGGAGTAGACGTTTACGACTTGCACGCGCCAAAACCGACACTTGAAGATCTCTTTCTCCAACTCCTTGCGAACTCGGAGGGCGAACATGCAGGCCTTGCTCCGCGCCATTAGCGCAGAAACTCTGAAGATGCGGCGGACACTGGTGCTCCGGCTCGCGGTGTTTGCTCCACTGATGATCGTATTGCTGCAGTTCGGCATCTATACGGTTCGCGGCGATGAGGTTGGAGAGGGGCACGGAAATCCCATGCTCGGCTATCTGCAGATCATCTTCACGCTGTGGACGGTCGTGTTCTTGCCGTTCTACGCGAGCCTTGTTGCTTCGTTGCTTGCAGATATCGAGCATCGTGGACAGAACTGGAGCTTCTTACTCGCTCTGCCGGTTGATAGGCGTTACTTATATGCGGCAAAATGGGCAGCTGGAGCCCTATTGCTGCTGTTTAGCACACTTGTTCTATGGATATCGACCATCAGTTCGTTGCTTCTTGTTCGGTTGAAGCGAGTCGATTGGTATGGAGCTGCGTTGCCAGTTGGCACGCTGACTAGGTATGCGTTCCTCAGCCTGATGGTGACAGCGCTGCTCTTTTCGATACAGATGTGGATCAGCCTTCGCTTCCGAAGTTTCATGGTGGGCCTGAGTGTTGCCATCACTGGAATCCTGATCAATATCGTCTTGCTTCCTCATAAACCGATGATGGCCGACAGTTTGGACCCGTGGGCGATACCGGCGATAGCGATTGCTCCGCACAGCCCTTATCGGTTACTTGCAATCGCCTGGGGAATATCAGGAGGCATTCTCATCATGCTTGCAGCCTGCCATTTCATGAGCCGCAGAGAGTATCAGTAGATCGCAGAGTTAATTGCCCCCTATGGCAGGCGACCCGAACGTAGTCAAGTGCCAAGAACGGTTGGATCAGTAACGACAAGTCTTAGTGCAAGTCGGCCTCTGGGAAGTAGCCGCACCACTGGTTGGAACGTCTGCGGCGCGATGTTGAAACTCGGCCCGAATTCCGGCAGGTGTTCCGGATCGACGCCGAACCAGTCGGCTATCGCCTTTTTCGTCGCCCGTCGAACATAGCGTCCACACATAAGCCACCCTTGATCTCGGGTCAGGCCATCCGCAGGTCCTTATCTTCAGCCAGACTCTGAAGCAGCCAAGCCACCTCTCCACGCGCCTTGCTGCAAATCTCAGTGTATGAGTGGTAGCGTATATCCTTTCCTGGGTTTGCGCGTAAAGCGGGATCTATTGATCCACCTACCAGCATGATGCTCATTGGATTTAGCTTTACTGACAATTCGTCTCGATATTTCTGAGCTTGATTTTCGTCGTCACGATCAATTCGCTTATCCGGTCTTTTCAACTCGATCATGAGATAGCGTCCATCCAAAGCTGCCAATAATAAGAGGTCGGGCCGCCGTGTCGCATTGACGCCTCCGTATTTTTCACCAGTGTATTGCTCTACAACCTTCTTCATCGTTCGATTGGAAGACATGAGAGCGTGTTCTGAACCGAGTATCCAAAGGTTGTATTCGAGGACTTGATGCACTTGTTTTTCAAGTGTGTACGCGTTGCCAATCAGCTTGTCGAAAGATTCCAATACATCAAGACGGCTCTTCGCTTGCTTTCCTACGAGGACAACTTCCAATAGTCCGAATGCAGTCAACGCGTCTGCGAAAATTTGCACGTCAGCGTGTTCCGAGGCATGTATTGCTTTCACAATCTCCCAGTACTCGTCTCGTTCGAGTGCATCAAGCAAAACGGACACTACAGCCTGTATCCTGTCTTCGCTGTCGCCGTAAAATTTAGTGATGACGCGCTCCAAGGCCGCCTGAGCATACGCTTTCTTATGCTCAGGCAATTTGCTCAAACGAGTATCTATCTGTTGTTTTATTCGCGCGTGCAGGAGATTAAACTCCCGCTTGAATGCCTTTTCAAGTTCTGTCCGAACGATTCCTTGAACGTATTGCTCCAGTTCCTGAAACGCGAGGCTGTTTTCAATCACGTAGCCCCAATCTGCAGTGACATCGTCCGACAAACCATCGGCCTCGATCTCTCCGTAGACTCTTTTCAGCAACTCCTGGGGAATGTCCGCCTGTTTGTCCAAGCCAAAGAAGCTAGGCTCGCCCACGGGCTTTCCATTCACCTTGACAACGATGCCGCTGTCCTTCATCCGTTCTTTGCCGTCGGAAAGCGTAAACGACAATTTGACATTGCCAAGGCTTGGAAGGGGCTCATCGAACGTGTGGTATTCGCCTGGTATGTCTTGCAGGGTTGCTCTCTGACCGTTCACTAGAAGGGTGAAGTCGACGGTGCGACCGTAGTCCGATAAGAGGATTCTTCGTAACTTGTCCGCGTCTGGATGCGTAAGCCGGCGATTCAAATCGCGTAAGGTAACAGTAGTTCCGTGCTCGGCTTCGGGGCACTCTTGTACAGTCAACGGAAACTTAATCTTTTCAAAGTCGGACTGCGCCTCAAGCAGCTTCGTCCGGTCGAATAAGATCGTCGCTTGGCGCCCTCTTGCGCGCGTTGTTAGCTCCATTTGTTCGGCGATCATCAGGCCAGCGAATTTACCGATACCTTTCCGCCCTTTCACTCGCCGACGCTTTCCGAGCGTTAGATCACCTTTTGTGCTGCGCCGATCGCGGGCGACTTTAAGATATTCCTTTTTCAATTCCTCAACAGTCATCCCGGAACCATCATCCGCAATGACGATGGAGTCCGATGTCATTCCATCAGGCAGTGCTATATCGACCTGCTGCGCGTCCGCATCCCAAGCATTGTCAACGAGTTCCTTGATCGCTTGCTCTGTCGATTTGTAGGAACTACCAAGGAGTGTAGCGAGCTTGGGGTCTACTCCGAAGCTTAGGGCTTCCGTCATATAGGATTCCTCTACGGTCAGTGCATTGATTCTAAACAGGGATACTGTATTCGGCTGGCAAATTGAACTCTTTCGGGGATGATTCGAGCGCTCGGCGGCTATCCCGGGGGCTATGGACAAGCCGACTTGCCGAGATTTCGCTTTCGGGACCCGCATCAACTTGATGTTCGCCAAACTCCATGTAACAAATGCACCCTGCGCTCCTTCCGCCCATGCAAGTTCAGGGGGTTGAAGGAGTATGGATATAAACCTCGGAAAGTAGTATCATTATCCGAGGTCTTTATCCATGCCTCTTTCAGTTGCAGCCTCCACCGTCGAGCGAGCTCTGAGCATTTTCAGAGCGAATGGCGGCGTGCTCAAAACACAGAGGGCAATGAAGCTAGGGATTCATCCGAGGACGCTCTACGCACTCCGGGACGATGCACTTCTGGAGCGGCTGGACCGTGGACTCTATCGGGTTGCCGATGCGAAGCCGCTTGGCAATCCAGACTTCGTAACCGTGGCCCTCAAAGTTCCACGAGGGGTCATTTGCCTCATCTCGGCGCTCGCCTTCCATCGCATGACTACGCAGGTTCCGCACGTTGTCTACCTGGCCATCGCGGCGAACGATCAGGCACCGGCACTTCGCTATCCTCCGCTCCGTCTCTTCTGGTATTCAAAAACTGTCTTCGAGGATGGGGTGACAGACGTGGTTATGGATGGCATCAAAGTCCGCATCTATTCGGCGGAGAGAACCCTGGCGGATTGCTTCAAATACCGCAACAAGATCGGAACTGATGTCTGTGTCGAGGCGCTGAACCTGTACCGCCGTCGCGGGCGGATGGAGCTCGACAGGCTGGAGCACTACGCAAAGCTGTGCCGCGTCGAACGGGTGATGAGGCCGTACATGGAGGCCATTCTGTGACCGTTGACATTGTGAAGAATATGGGCGCATCCGTACGGCAGCGCCTACTCAATCATGCAAAGGCAAGTGGCAGACCCTTTGCAGAGGTGTTGCAGTATTACGCGATGGAGCGTTTTCTCTATCGCCTCTCTGTGTCTGCTCATGTGGAGAGCTTCACGTTGAAGGGCGCCTTGTTGCTGACAGCGTGGCAGGCTCCTATCTCACGACCGACGATGGATATTGACCTACTGGGTCGCACCGACAACGCCGTGGATACGATCGTCTAGGTCATGCACGAGATATCCCAGCTGGTCGTCCCAGATGACGGGATCTCTTTTGATTCGGCATCCTTCACAGGCGAGGCCATCCGGGAAGATGCCGACTATGCCGGCGTTCGTACTGTCTTTGTCGGACGCGTAGAAAGCGCCCGCGTCCACATGCAGATCGACATCGGATTTGGGGACGTGATGACACCGGGGCCGGAGACGCTGACCTATCCGACAATCCTCGACTTCCCCGCCCCGCAACTCTCCGGCTACAGCCGGGAGACGGTGGTCGCCGAGAAACTGCAGGCCCTCGTCCAACTCCGCATGTTGAACACGCGCATGAAGGACTACTTCGACCTCTGGCTGTTGACCCGCCAGCCAGAGTTGAACAAGGAAATCTTGAGTACAGCAATCAAGCGGACGTTTGCAAACCGTGGGATGGAGATTGACCCCGCTCCCGCCGGACTGTCGTCCGCCTTTGGCGACGACCCTTCCAAGCAGATGCAATGGAACGCATTTCTAAAGCGGGCGAGGCTCACGGAAGTGCCACGCAGCCTCTCTGAGGTTGTCGAAGAACTGCACAAGTTTTTCGCAACGATTCTTTCTCAACTCTAAGAACCCGCGATTGCGATAGGGGAGTTGGATTCTGCGTGGACCGTAGATTCTGGAAACGTGGTAAGGCCTGTGGGTGTTGAAAAAGTCGGTACGAGTTGGTTGATTTTCGTCAAATCCGTATGGCGATGCGAGGCATTTAGCGGCATAGTTTGAGCATGCTGTTGTGGATCGTCATCGTCGGAGGATTAACGCTCATGATGGGTCAGCACACGCGCTCTGAATCGCTGTTCTACTACTTTCGGCTGGAAGATCAGGTTCCGGAGAATCATCTGCTCCGGCTAGTTGATAAGCACATCAACTTCGGTTTCGTGCGCGAGCGACTTAAGGATAGCTATAGCGAAACTGGGCGTCCATCCATCGATCCGGAGCTCTTGTTGCGCATTTTGCTGATCGGTTATTTGTACGGCGTCAGCAGTGAACGCAAGCTCGTTGAGGAACTGCGCATGCATCTTGCCTGGCGCTGGTTCACAGGTCTTGGTTTCGATCAGGAAGTTCCGAATCACTCCACGTTCTCGAAGAATCGTCACGGGCGATTCCAGGAATCAAAGGTGTTCGAGCAGTTGTTCGAAGAAGTTGTGGCCCAATGCCTCTCAGTCGGGCTGGTGCGCGGAGACCAGCTATCGGTCGATGGGACCTTCGTTGAGGCAAACGCTTCCAAGGAGAGCCGTATTCCGCGAGAGCAGTTGGCCGAAGCTGCACAGGTCAACCGAACGGTGCGCGAGTACCTTGCTGAGTTGGAGATCCAAAACCCAGTCGAGGAGCCGACGCATCACCAGGACAAGGTGTCCACCACCGATCCAGACTCTACGTATGCGACCAAAGGCGGCACGCCGGCTCGGATGGGGTATTACAACAACTATCTGATTGATAACCATAGCTGCATCGTTGTGGGCGTGCAAGCGACCGGAGCTCGCCTGAGTGAGGAATCTCGAGCCGCAAAGGACATGATCGCTCGCTTCGCCAAATGGCAAGGAAGAAAGCCGCAGTCCATCGCTGCCGACGCAAGCTATGGCAATGGAGAGTTTTTGCAGTGGCTGATGGACCGGGAGATCAAGCCATACATGCCCACCCGGGATGCTGTCGGGCGAACGAGAAGTCTCTTGTATGGTCCGGAGTGCTTCACTTACCTGCCGGATAGCAACAGTTACATCTGCCCTTCGGGCCAGCAACTGAACTACGGCGGACGCAACGAGGGCAATCGCACCTTCGGCTACATCGGAACCCGCAAGAAGTGCGGTCCGTGCGAACAGAGATCCCAGTGCACGACCGGACCGTTTCGGTATCTTGCAATCCACATGAACGAAACAGCTCGGCAGCGAGCGCGAGATCTCCGAACTACACCGGAGTTCGGACAGGCACAGCGACAGCGAAAGAAGGTCGAAGCGCTCTTCGCAGAACTAAAGAGTCACAATCACATCGGCCTCAATCGGCTCCGGCTACGCAGGTTGAAGTTCGTTCGAGAGCAGTTCTTCCTGGCGGCCACTGCCCAGAACATCAAGCGACTGGTCCGGTTCCTCAGTCAGCCAACGATGACACCGGTTCCCGCCACTGCATAGGGTAAGGGAGATCTCGACTGACTCAACGACAGCGCTCAAGCCCGAAATCCCAAAACAACAACGACTTTTTCAACACCCAC
>Ga0102924_1007291_pt1 | contig 10178 bp, 9 predicted proteins | sample PaiPotPPM11metaG_FD_80116 | JGI IMG/M metagenome (GOLD analysis project Ga0102924, IMG submission 80116) | Iron sulfur acid spring bacterial and archeal communities from Banff, Canada, to study Microbial Dark Matter (Phase II) - Paint Pots PPM... ...
CCGTAAGCACGCCATAAGCGCCTTTGAGGTATTCACCGGCAAACCGTTAGGGTAGATGACATTCTTGTACCGCCGCGTGGGGGAGCATGCGACGAGGAGAAAGTCTTGGAGCGCATCATCAAGTCCCTGGCCCCCACGGCACTTATCGTGGCGGGCGTTGTCGTATTCGTGCTCGGCACCGCGTTCATGCTGGCCTCGGACGCGACCCTGGCGTCCAACAGCACCGGCGCGTCGAGTGACCTCGCGCAGGCCGGCCGCTGGCTGCAGTTGGTGGCGTGGCTGTGCCTGCTCGGCGCGGTCTGCACCGCCGGCTGGGAAGCGATCGTGCACAGCGAATGGGCCGCGGGCGCGGAGATCGCCGCCGCGGCGCTCGGCACCCTGCTGCTCGCGATCGGCGTGGCCGCTTTCGCCTCGTCGAACGGGTCGAGCCCTTCGGGTGCGGTGACCGGCGCGGTCGGCATCGGAATCTGGGCGCTCCTCGTCCTGAGCCGCGCCGCCCGCGTCTCGCTGACCGAGCAAGGACAAGCCCCCGCGCCAGCGCCGCCACCGCCCCCGCAGGCACAGCGCGCGCAGCTGCCACCCCCCGCGCCGCAGCACCGGGCGGACCTCTGGCTGGCCGCCGCGGTCGGCCTGTTCGCCCTCGCCATCGGCTACGGCTTCACCGCCGCGAGCAGCGCGGGCCCCGGCGTCGCCGCCGGCGTGCTCGAGGCGGCGGGCACGGCGGCGATCGCCTGGTCGCTGGCCACCGCCCGGTCGAGGAAGATGCTCGACGCGCCCGTCATCCTCGTTGGCCTCGCCCTGCTCGCCGTTTCGTTTCTCGCCAATGCGATCGTGTCCGGCCTGTCCTTCGGCACGCTCACCGCGCTCGGCGTCGGCCTCACGGTCGTCGCCGCGGTGGAGCTGGCCGGCGTCGTCGCCCTGGGCCTGGCCGCCTGGACCCGGGTACGGGCGCTCTACCCGTAAGCGATCGGTACCGATATCCAACGACTTTCCCGGCACGCCGCCCTAGGCTGTTCCCCAGAACGGGGGTCGTGATGACTGACATCCGCTACGTGATTCTCTCTGACCTTCACTTCGGGGCGGAGAACAGCGTCCTGACCGCGCTCAACGAGCGGCCCTCGAGCGTGCAGAGCACCGGCTTCTCCGCCGACCCGCAGCGGCCGAGCCCGCTGCTCAGCGGCCTGGTCGACGGCGTGCGCGAGCTCACGCGCGGCCAGGACCGGCCGCCGACCCTCATCCTCGCGGGCGACATCCTCGACCTGGCCCTGTCGCTCGACGAAGTGTGCGCCATGGTGTTCCGCCTCTTCGCGCACCTGGCCTTCGGCGACGGCCCGCCCGTGTTCGACCCGGTCATCCACTACGTGCCGGGCAACCACGACCACCACGAGTGGGAGATCACCCGGGAGAACCAGTACGTGACCTACGTCTGCGGCCAGCCCGCCGACGCCCAACTGGTCAGCCCGTGGCACACCACGAAGCTGGTGCCCGCGGCGGAGCACCCGGTCGCCAACTCCACCCTGCTGACCGGCCTCGCCAGGACCCAAGCGGGCGGCGGCGGTGTCTCGGTCGAGGTCTCCTACCCCAACCTGGCGCTGCGGACGCCCGACGGCCGCCGCTGCCTGGTCGTCAGCCACGGCCACTTCACCGAGTCGATCTACACGCTGATGTCGCAGCTGCGAAACGTGCTCTACCCGGGCCAGCGACAGGGACCGCTCGAGGACATCGACCGCCTCGAGGAGGAGAACTTCGCCTGGATCGACTTCTTCTGGTCCACGCTCGGCCGCTCCGGTCAGGTGGGCATGGACATGGGTGTCATCTACGCGGACCTGACCAGCGCGAGCGACATCGACAGCCTCGTGTCGAACCTGGTCGTGGCCATGACCGCCAAGGGCCCCGCCTGGCTGCGCGCGCCCGAGCGGTGGGCGCTGAACGCGGTGCTCCGCCGCGAGGTCACGCGCGTGGCCACGAGCGAACGGGGCACGCCCACCGTGGCGCTGACCGCCGCCGGCCAGACCGGGCTCAGGAACTACTTGGAGGGCCCGGTGCGCGGCCAGCTGCGCCAGCAGCTCGGGCAGGTCCCCGAGGAGGTCACGTTCGTCTACGGCCACACCCACAAGCCGTTCGTCGACCAGTGGTCCGTGCCCGGTTTCCAGACCCCGGTCACCATTCACAACACCGGGGGATGGGTCGTCGACACGGCGGCGCCCGCCCCGGTCCAGGCGGGCGTCGCGGTGCTGGTCAACGAGAGCCTGGACGCGGCATCGCTGCAGTTTTACCGGCAGGGCCAGGACTCGGCGCCGGTCCCCGTCCAGCTTCTGCCCCCGCCGGCCGGCCGGGCGCGGTCCGCGTGGCACTCGGAACTGGCGTCGCGTATCGACCCGGCGGCGGCACCCTGGTCGGCCCTGGCGAAGTCCGCCGCGGAGCTCGTGGCCCAGCGCCACCGCCTGCAGGCCGCGACCGTGGCGCTCCGTGACACTGTCCTCCGCGACGCCGGGCACTCGCAACATCCCTAGCGCAGGCGGCTCGGCGAGGCCGGGATGTCACGAGCTCGTAATGGGAGGTTTGTTACCGATAGTCCGGTTTTCGCTGCCGGGCCGGGTTAGCCTCCGCAGAGGACAAAGAACATGACCGTACCGACCAGGGAGCGTGATCCTTGATGCCGGAACTGGAGGCGTTCTTTCATGACCTTCGTACCCTGCGCCGGAGCGCGGACCTAAGCCTGGCCGAACTCGCCGAACTGGCACATTTCCCCGAGGAGGCGCTCGCCGCGGCCGAGACCGGCCCCGCCCTGCCGCCCAACCCGGTACTCGTCGCCTACGTCCAGGCTTGCGGCGGCCCCGTAGGTCAGTGGGAAGATCGCTGGCGCGACGCGTCCGCCGCGGCTGCCAGCGGGTTCCCCACCGAAGTCCTTGAGTTCAGCGATGCCCAGCAGCCGGCTCCGCCGCGCGGGCACCCGGGGCGGCGGGCCGCGGTCGCTGTCGCTGTCGCCGCCGCACTGGTCGTGGCGGGAACGGCGGTCGCACTGACGCGCCCGGCCGCGCACACCACCACCACCGCCGGCGCCAGGCCGCGGACCTCGCCGCGTGTCTCCACGCACGGCACATCCCAGCCGTCCAGCCAGTCGTCAAGCCAGCCGTCCAGCCAGCCGTCAAGCCAGCCGTCAAGCCAGCCATCAAGTCCGGGGCCCCTCCCGAAGCAGCAGGCGACTCCCGCGCCGCCGATGACACCCATGCGGCAGGTCACCGGCGTCGGCTGCCCGGCCGGCCAGAACTACGGCGTCACCCTCACCGCCGCCAGGACCGGGCCGCCGTGGACCGGCGCGCAAGGCGGCTGGACCGGCGACGGCTGCGACGGCACGTCGGTGTGGACGATGAACCCGGCCGGGAAGCCAAGCCCGTCGACGCTCACCTGGTGGTTCGGCGCGCTCTCGGGCGTCTCCAACTGCACGCTGTCGGTCTACGTGCCCGCGCAGAACGCACTCGGCCAGGCCAGCTACACGGTCTCCACCGGCTCCGGCGGCAGCCTCGGCACCGTGACGATCAACCAGGCCGCCAACGCCGGTCAGTGGGTCGTCCTGGGCACCTTCCCTGCTGCCGGTTCCGGTTACCAGATCCAGTTGATGCCCCAGGCCACGGAACTTACCGCGGCGGGCCCAGCCGCCAACGGACCGGGAAAGTCGGCCGCCAAGCCCGCCGCGCCCGGCCACAACTCCGCCATCGCCGCCTCGGCCGCGGCCACGACCTGCTCCGGCTCGCCCGGCTAACGCCGAGAAGCCCCGGCCGGGGCCGGCTGAACGAGGAGGGATTCGAGGGCCGGGCTCGCGGCAATCACCCGAGCCTCAGCCGGGCGGCGCCCAGGACGCCGGGCAGCAGGGCGCGGAGCAACCGGAACCAGGCGTCGAGGTCGCGCTCGTCACGGTAGCGGAACCAGATGTCGTGGTCAGGACCGTATGCCGCTGTTACCTGCCTGCCCTGCGCCAGGTACGCTTCCCGCGCGCGCTCGTCGAGGGTGCGGAACACGCGCGCGGGCGGGGGCGGCAGCCTGCTGATGACCGCGTTCTGCACGTCCCGGACCCGCTCCCGCTCTTCGTCGTCTAGGAGCTGGCAGAACCGGAACCCCGGCCCGAATACGCCCGCCCTGGGCTGGGCGCCGCGCCTGAACTCGATGATGAACCTGGACCCGTACCAGCCGGACGCGTCAGGGCTGCGCGTCGGCTGAACCCAGGCGACGACGAACTCCTGGACCGTCGGCCGCTGCCAGACCGCGGCGGCCGACGCCGCGCGGCGCTCAAAGCCGTCGGCGGCAAAGCCCGGCCCCAGCGCAGCCAGGGCCTTGCGGTGAACCACCCGGTCAGGTACCACGCCCTCCACCAGCCAACGATAACCAAGACTCGCTCGCCGGCAGAAGCACCGCCCGCGCGCCTGTCATACCGTGGGGGTATCGGGAATGGAGAAGGCCATGGCTGACGTCGACCTCCGCAAGCTGCGCTACTTCGTCGAGGTGGCGGAGCGGCTGCATTTCGGCCGGGCCGCCGAGGCGCTGCACATCGCGCAGCCCGTGCTGTCCCGGCAGATCAGGGCACTGGAAGACGAGCTGAAAGTGCAGCTGTTCGTGCGGGACAAGCGGGCGACCGAGCTGACTCCCGCCGGCCGTCAGCTGCTCGCTGATGCCGGGCCGCTGCTGGCCGGTGCGGACGCGCTGCGCCGGCGGGTCGCCTGCGCCGCCCGCGGTCCCGGCTCGTTCACGATCGGGTTCATGCCCGGCCTGATCGTGACCGAGGCCGTCCGTGCCCTCGCTGTCCGCCACCCGCAGCTGACTGTGGACGTGCTGCGCACCAACTGGGACGACCAGACCGAAGTCCTGCGCGATGGCCGGGCCGACGTCAGCTACATCCGGCTGCCTGTCGACCAGCGCGGCTTGCAGGTTCGGCCGCTGCTAACCGAACCGCGGGTGGTGGCGCTCCCGGCTGGCCACCGGCTGGCCGGGAAAGACATGATCGTCATCGCCGACCTGGCTGACGAGCATCTCCTGCAAGATCCCGCCGCGGTGCCAGAATGGCGTGACATCGCCACTGAAATGCGGAGCCGCGACCGCCGTGACGTGCCGTCTTTCCGCACCGTCGAGGAGAAACTCGAGCATGTCGCCGCTGGTCATGGCATCGTCTTGCTTCCGCTGTCCACCGCGGTCTTCTACACCCGTCCCGGCGTCGCCTACAGCCACGTCAGCGACATCCCGCCCAAACCAAGTCTGCCTGGCCTGGGACGCTACCCGCCGCAGCCGGGTCATCCAGGACTTCGTCGCTGCCGCCGCGGATCACTTGCCAGTCGCCAGCCTGACCACAACCACGGGTTCGTCGGCGGCTTGGCCAGGAAGCGGTAACACCGCGTCCTGAATCGCCCGCCGGCCGACCGCGGTGCCCGCGAGGTAACCGTAGGTGCCCTTGTCGCGCAGCTCGGTCGCGGCGTCGGCCAGCGCGCCGAGCGCGGCGAACGCGAAGGCACCGCCGACCGACACCCGGGCGACGCCGGCCTCGGCGAGCTCGGCGACGGAAGGCGCGCCGCCGACGGCGAGCACGTTCACCGGAAGGTCCACCGACGTGACCACCTGCCTGATGTCCGCGAGACTGGTCAGGCCCGGCGCGTAAAGCACGTCGGCGCCCGCGGCCTGGTAGGCCTGCAGCCGGGTGATCGTGTCCGCCAGGTCGGGCCGCCCGTGCAGGTAGTTCTCCGCCCGCGCCGTGAGCACCAGGCGGACGGGCCCCGCGTGCGCTGCCTCGGCGGCGGCCGCGACCCGGTCGGTCGCCCGCCCGATGTCGTAGATGGCCTCGCCGGAGCCGCCGGTGAAGTCCTCGAGCGAGCAGCCCGCAAGCCCGGTCTCCGCGGCAAGCGCCACGGTCCGCGCGACGCCCGCGGGGTCGTCGGCGAAGCCGTTCTCCAGGTCGGCGGAGACCGGGAGCTCCGTGGCCGCGACGATGGCGGCCGCGTGCGTTAGGGCCTCGTCCCGGCTCACCGAGCCGTCAAGCTGGCCGAGCGTCATCGCGAACCCGGAACTCGTGGTGGCGAGCGCCTCGAAGCCAAGCGAGGCGAGCAGCCTCGCGGATCCCTGGTCCCAGGGGTTCGGCAGCAGCAGCGGGTTCCCCGGGCGGTGCAGTTCGAGAAACCTGGTCGCCTTCGCGCTCTGAGCGGTCATGGTCAGAACGTACCGGACCAGCCTCTCACCGCGACACTTTAAAATGGTGCACGGATAAGGCGGCCCGCATCTCCCGTGGCGGCGGCATCCGCGTGGCGGGCCGCTTTCGCGGCCTTTACTCTGGGTGTTACCAATGGCAGATCTCCCTGGATTCTGAGGGGGTTGCGTGGTCGGCGGAGAGGCTCAGCGCGCAGGCGCGCGGTGGCGTGTATTCGTGTCGCATACCTCGGAGTTGCGGGAATTCCCGCGCGGCCGGTCGTATGTGGCCGCGGTGGAGCGTGCCGTCGCGGCGTGCGGTCACGTGGTCGTCGACATGGCCGATTTTCCTGCGGCCGACCTGCCGCCTGCCCGGTTGTGCACCGACCGGGTGGAGTCGTGTGACGTCTACCTCGGGGTGCTTGGCACGCGGTACGGGTCGCCGGTGCGGGACCGGCCGGAGGTGTCCTACACCGAGCTGGAGTTCGAGGCGGCGACCGCGGCTCGGCTGCACCGGCTGGTGTTCATGCTGGACACCGAGGCGGACGGGACCGGCATCCCGCCGTCGGGCCTGATCGACCTGGAGTTCGGTGCGCGGCAGGAGGCATTCCGCCGCCGGGTGCAGACGGGCCTCGGCACGCGCTCGTTCGCCGACCCGGGCACGCTGGGGCAGCTGGTGGAGCGCTCCCTGCGCGAACTAGCCGGGAAGCACGCGGCCGCCGGCGGGGCGGTCCTGCCGGTACGGCTGGCGCCGCGACCGGAGTTCCTGGCGGGCCGGGAGAGCCTGCTCGGCCATCTGGACGCCCTGCTGGCGGGCGGACCGGGCCACGCGGGGCCGCGGACGGCGGTCCTGTGCGGGCTCGGCGGGGCGGGCAAGACCAGCGTGGCGGTGGAATACGCGCACCGGCACGTGTCCGAGGTGGCAGTGTGCTGGCAGTTCGCGGCGCATGACCCGGCGGTCCTGGCCGCCGAGTTCGCCGTGCTGGCCGCGCAGCTTGGGGTACGGGACGCGGGGGATCCGGTGGCATCCGTGCACGGGGTGCTGGCCCGGCAGGAGGCCGGATGGCTGGTGGTGTTCGACAACGCGCGCGACCGGGCGTCGATCGAGCCGTTCCTGCCGCCCGCCGGGCCGGGGCGGGTGCTGATCACCACGCAGAACCAGCACTGGCGGCCGGGCAAGGCCCTCGACGTGCCGGCGCTCGACGCGCAGGTGGCGGCGGAGTTTCTGCTGACCAGGACCGGCGACCCGGACGAGGCGACCGCCCGCGAGCTGGCGGCCGAGTTGGGCGGGCTGCCACTGGCACTCGAACAGGCCGCCGCGTACATGGAGGCCACGGGCACCCTCTTGGTGGGTTACCTGCGACTCTTCCGTGCCCGGCAGGCCGACTTGCTGGCCCGCGGCGAGGCAGCGGGACATCCTTCTGGCGTGGCCGCCACCCTCGGGCTTGCCCTGTCCAGGCTGGCCACCGAGGTCACGGCGACGGGGCTGCTGCGGCTGCTGGCATTCCTGTCGCCGGAGCCCGTCCCGCTGACCCTCCTGTTCGCCGGAGGGCGGGACATTGGCTTGCCGGGCCCGGCGTGGGAGGCGGTCGTGCCGTTGCTTGGCGATCTCGTCGCGATGGGTGACGCGGTCGCGGCACTGCGCCGGTACTCGCTGGTGACGCCCGCCGGGCCCGGACAGGTGCTGGTGCACCGCCTGGTGCAGGTCATGGCAAGGGCCCAGCTGGCCGGGGAAGCGTCTGCCCACTGGGACCAGGCCGCGGCCGCCCTGGTGGAGGCGGCGATCCCCGACGACACGAGCCTGCCGGCGGCATGGCCGGCGTGTGCGGCGCTGCTGCCGCACGCCAGGGCGGTTCTGCCCCCGTCCAGCGACGGCATGGCGCGCATCGCGAACTACCTGGGAGCCAGCGGCAGCTACACGGCCGCCCGGGACCTGTTCCAACTGATCACTGACGCGCACGCGGCCCACGATGCCCTTGGGCCCGGGCATCCCGGCACCCTCGATGCCCACCACCAGCTTGCGCACTGGACCGGTAAGGCGGGAGACGCGGCCGCGGCCCGCGACCAGTACGCCGCCCTGCTGCCCGTCTGCGGGCGGATCCTGGGGCCCGAGGATCCAACCAGCCTTGCTGCCCGCTATGGCCTCGCCCGCTGGACCGGTGAGGCCGGGGACGCGGCCGGGGCCCGCGACCAGTTCGCCGCCCTGCTGCCCGTCCGCGAGCGAGTCCTCGGCCGCGAGCACCCCGACACCCTGAGAGTCCGCCACAGCCTGGCCTACTGGATTGGCGAGGCGGGAGACGCGGCCGGGGCCCGTGACCAGTTCGCGGCCCTGCTTCCCGTCCGCGAGCGAGTCCTCGGTCCCGAGCACCGCGATAACCTGACCACCCACGGCAACCTTGCCCGCTACACCGGTAAGGCGGGGGACGCGGCCGCCGCCTGTGAGCAGTACGCCGCGCTGTTGCCCGTCCGGGAGCGGGTTCTGGGTTCCGAGCATCCCGACTCCCTGGCCGCCCGGCAGAGCCTGGCCTTCTGGACGGGTGAGGCGGGGGACGCGGCCGCCGCCCGGGACCAGTTCGCGGCCTTGTTGCCCGTCCGCGAGCGGGTTCTGGGTTCGGAGCATCCCGACACCCTGACCACCCGCGCCGACCTGGCCTACGCGACCGGTGAGGCGGGCGACGCCGCCGCGGCACGTGACCAGTTCGCCGCGCTGCTGCCCGTCCGCGAGCGGGTCCTGGGCGCCGAGCATCCCGACACCCTGGCCGCCCGCTACAACCTCGCCCGCTGGTCCGGGGTAGCCGGGGACGCGGCCGGGGCCCGTGACCGGTTCGCGGCGCTGCTGCCCAGCTACCGGAGAATCCGGGGCAGCGGGCATCCGGATACCTTGTCCGCCCAATACAGTCTCGCCCACTGGACGGGTGAGGCGGGCGACGCGGACGAAGCGCACAATCAGCTCGCGTCCCTACTGCCCGTCAACGAGCGAGTCGACGGTGCCGGGCACCCGCGTACCCTGATGACCCGGCGTGAACTCGCCCGCTGGGCCAGCAGGAGCGGTGATGACGCCGCGTCGCGGCATGCGCCCTAGCCACGACCCCGAACGGCCCGCCGCTAATCGAGCCCGGCCCGCTGCACATCTCCCACGCTTAATCGGAGCTTGGTCCGTCGCGGTCGATGGTCGTCAGGGATGACCGCGCCTACGGGCCGGGCGGCTGCCCGGCCCTCCAGGCACGCGATTATTTCCGTCGAGGCGTCACTGGTTTTCTGGCCGGGTGTAGACGAGCTTGACCGCCGGCCCGGTGGCCTGGGCCGACGCCAGGGCCAGGTTCGCCGGCGCGGTGCCGTCGGGGAACAGGCGCGTTCCCTCGCCCAGGACCAGCGGGAACACCATGAGCCGGTACTCATCGACCAGGTCGCTGGCCGTCAGCGTGCGGACGACGCTGGCGCTGCCCATGACCATGACCGGCCGAGCAGCAGTGCGCCGGCGTCGAGCACCCCGCCCAGAGCGAACGGGTCGTTGGCGATCGGCTCCGGGCCGTACCGGAATGCCCATCCGCCGTGTCTGAAGCCCTCGTTCCCGTCCGGATCCTGAATGACTCCGTCCAGGGACATGAACTCGATCACGATGACTCGGTTCATCTCTGTCCTCCTTGAGTGGTTCCTGCCCTACCGACGAGCCGGAACCCGTATCGGGGGACAGCCGGGCTCTATGTTTCAGACGCCAGGTGCGGTCACACCTGACGAATAAGCGCGAACGAATCCTGAGACAGGACATGAAGGCAACGGCACCCGCCGCGGGCGCGGGCGACGGTGATCGCGGTCATCGCGGGGGCAGACAGTCGCCACAACGCCATAAACCGAACAAAACGCCGGTCAATATGCGTCTGCTAGATGACTGCGGGTCAAAATTGGCGATATGGCAACACGTCAAAATAAAGTGAGTTCTCGGCGTGTCGTGTGGCAGGATTCTGATATGGACGCGGATCCGGGGTTTCTGGGGCAGCTGGGGCCTGAGCTGC